>Ga0172371_10001170_pt1 | contig 41435 bp, 40 predicted proteins | sample Lak12m_FD_114543 | JGI IMG/M metagenome (GOLD analysis project Ga0172371, IMG submission 114543) | Freshwater microbial communities from Kabuno Bay, South-Kivu, Congo - kab_022012_12m | ecosystem: Environmental > Aquatic > Freshwater > Lake | place: Democratic Republic of the Congo: South-Kivu... | reverse complement strand
GGATTTTGCAAATTTTCAGATGTTGCCTCGCGGCGGCAAAGCCGCCGCTCGGCTAAAATTTGAAAGGGCTTTTTTGGCGAAAACGAAAAGGATTTATCAAACAAAATATGGTTCGAGCCGATTTGTTTTAGAAATGTTGTCATTTCTGCCTTATCTCCGCTTTGCACCAAATTTTCTGCTTGATTTAAGGATTTTACCCATGCACGAGCCGGTTCGAGCCAAGATACGCTCCCGTTCTCAATTTCTCTAATTTTTTCTTTTAGCCCTATCCTCTTGTCGAGAATTTTCTGTTTTTGCGCTAGATATTCTTCCTCGGATATTACTTCATCGAGATAAGCAGAAAGCAGTTTATCTAACTTGATTTCAATTTCACTTAACTCACTTTTGAGATTTTGTAAAATTTCTTTACTCTCATTTTTCGCTTTCTGCTCGTCCTTGCCCAACTCGCGTAAAACTTTTTCTGTGTCTTGGCTCGACAAAGAAACTTTTTGAAGAAAAATTTTCATTTGCTCGGTTAGCGTTTCTTCGCGGACATATTTTTGCGAACAAGGATTTTTCTTTTTGGTACAGCGATAATAGTTATGGCCTTTTTGGGTTTCAGCAGTTATCATACAACCACATTCGCCACAAGTGATAAATCCGCGAAATGGGAAAATTGTTTTTGCCTTTCTAGTCATAATATGTCCGCGATTTTCCATTACCTCTCGGCACATATCAAAAAGTTTCTTTGAAATTATCGGCTTGTGCGAACCCTGATATGTCTCGCCCTTAAACTCAAAAATTCCATAGTAAAAAGTATTTTTCAAGATTCGCTGGACACAGGAAACCGAAAGAACATTGCCTTTATAGCTTCGTAATCCAATATCCTTCATAGCTTTTGCGATTTGCTTTAAAGTATATTTTCCTGTCGCATGCAGCTCAAAACATTTTTGAACTTGCGGAGCTTTTGCAGAATCAATATCAATATCGCGCGTGCGGTGATTGTTTAGATAACCTAACGGGGCAAAGCCGGGGAAAACACCTCTTCGGAGTTTAGCGCGATGTCCTCGCCTGATATTTTCGGAAAGGTTATCAATGTAATATTTGCTTTGCCCAAAGGCAATGTTCAGCATAAATTTCCCTTGTGGCGTATTGTCAAACCAAAATGTCGGGAACTTCAAATCTTTTATTATTCCTGTGTCCAGCAGATACACGATTTGTCCGCCGTCTATGGAATTTCGGGCGAGACGATCAGGGTGCCAGCTCAAAATACCGTCTGCTTTTCCGGCTTGCATAAATGACAACATTTCGGCGAACTTTGTTCGCCCAGGTTCTTTGGCAGTTTGGGCTTCGCAAAGCGAAGCAACAATTTCAAGTTTTTCTTTGGCGGCAAATTCTTTTAATTCTGAAATTTGGGATTCAATACTCAAGATTTGTCGTTCTTCACTTTCTGTAGATTTCCTCGCATAAATTACGTATCTCATGTTTTTATTTAATTAGAATTGATAAAAAATTTCTTTTGCCCTTATTGATAAATCCTTTTCGTTTTCGCCAAAAAAGCCCTTTCAAATTCTAGCCGAGCGGCGGCAAAGCCGCCGCGAGGCAACATCTGAAAATTTGCAAAATCCCAATTGGCGGTGTATTATTAAAATAGCTCGAACTGAATTTCCTCGCCGCACTTTGCGCGGCTCGGATACGACGGGGCAAAAATGAGCGGTTCCGCCGCGAAAATTCAAAACTGCTAAAGAACCTGAAAACAAATCGGCTCGAACCATATTTTGGAGGGGTAAAAGAAATTTTTTTATCAATTTTATAAAGTCGAAATAAATAATTCATAATTTTAAATATATTCTATGAGCAAAAAAATTATAATAATTTCAGTCATCATTTTAATTATCATCTTAGGCGGAGCGTACTGGTTATTTTTTACAAAAATTAAACCATGTAGTGGACCAGGCTGTGGTCAGTCCGATATTCTTCAGCCATGGACTCTCTCGCGTATCGATTCTGCTAAAGATTTTAGCTATGAACTTGTAGCTTCTAAATCGGGCGGAGCCAATATGGAAGTTGATGTGTTTGGCAATGATACTGGCGGCGGTTATATTCTTGTCGAAGGGCAAGCGCTGTATTACAGGTGTAACAAACTTGGTTTTAACTATGAAAAATCTGCCACAGAGATTAAAATTTTTCGCGAAATAAATGTACGAGATTGTAATGAACAAGGACTTGTTCCCTACGCATACAAGGCAAGGGTGAATAACGTTGCCCCTGGAACATACCGCGTTATTCTCGCAGAAAGAGTCCATAATCGAGATGGCTCGACGTTTGATGTTGAACACGTGTGGCAAAATGGAGTTACTGTAAAATAGTTTTTTCATTTGATAATTTTCTTGAAAGAATTTGCCGCCAAAGAAAAACTTGAAATTGTTAATTTCCGCGGCGGAACCGCTCATTTTTGCCCCGTCGTACCCGAGCCGCGCAAAGCGCGGCGAGCAAACTCCGTTCGAGCTATTTTAAGAATACACCGCACTTCGACTGGCTTAGTGTAGACTTGCCCTCGTGGTCCAATGGATAAGACGCAAGATTGCGGATCTTGTAATGCTGGTTCGAATCCAACCGAGGGCACCACGTAATAAATTTTCATAAAAATTTAAACGTGGTAGTCGCGTGTCCCGCTATGCGGGATTACGCGACACCATAATTTATGAAGAAGATAATAATTATATTTTTATTCTTAGTTGCCGTGCTTGTGGCGGCAGGAGTTTATTTTTATTGGCCAAAAGAAATTGATATTCAAGATGTAAAAAATATTTATACCGAAAAGCCATTGAATATAAACATAACTTATCCGCAAATTGCAGGACTTGATGATTTTAATAACAAAGTTAAGGCAATAATAGATAAAGAATTTAATGATTTTAAAGAAAATTCTTTAGCAAACGATAAGGCGGTAAAAGATACTGATCCTGAAACATATGCAAAATATCCAAGAGAGTATGAGCTGAATATTTCTTATGAAAAAGGCCAAGTTGATAAAAATATTGTTAGTGTAGTTTTCCAAGAGTATAAGTTTGAGGGTGGAGCGCATGGGGCAAATAACTTTATTCCTTTAAATTATAATATTCAGAAAAAAGTAGAAGTAAAATTAGGTGATTTATTTTCAGAAAAAGACTATTTAAAGAAAGTTTCTGATTTTTGTATAGCTGACTTAACAAAACAGATGACAGCCTCTGGCGCAATTGACATGAGTAGTGCTGGCTGGATTAATCAAGGCGCAGGCCCTAAAGAAGAAAACTATTCTATATTTTTGATAAACAAAGAAAATATAGTATTTTATTTCCCGCAATATCAAGTTGCCGCATACGCCGCCGGCGACTTCCAGGTAATCTACCCAAGATAGAAGAGTTAAAAAAGCAAAGTGACAAGCCTTGCTTTTTTGTTGTTTTGTGGTAGGATATGAGTAACACAAAAGGAGGTCAAGATGACAAAATTTGTGGTTGTTAGAGCTGTCGTCGCATTGATCATTTTGGTGGGTGTGGCGATTGTTGTTCGCAAGTATCGCTGTCCAAAGTGTAAATGGTGGTTTGCTCTTTCGCGCATGCATCATTTTCCGTTCTACGGCGCAGTCTTTCATATGAGAAGATGTAAACATTGTGGAGATACGATTCGTTACGGCTTTAACAATTAGTGGATAGCACATTGAAAGGAGGTGGCGTATGCCACAAAGAGCAAGGGTAAATGCATTTAGGTTTCCCGCTTTTCAGGCAATGATGGAGAGCGCAGGGTTTAGAAAATACACAAATGACGAGTTCCAAAGGACGCGTATGCGATTTGGTTTGAACAAGCCCTAGGCCTACGGAAAGAAGGGAGATTGGGTTTATTTTTAGCGCCAATGGGCTATTGGTATTTGTTTGGACAAGTTTCTTGGTTGAAAATGAAAACCCACGCGAGCAAGATGCAGGTTGGGTAATAATAACCGATGGTAAAAAGAGATTGTATTGTTCTCACCCAATGATGCGTACAGAAGGATTCTTGCGCAAACTATATTATGGTGCTATAGAGGCTAAAGAAAGAATTTTATCTCGTCCTTCATGCAGAACTTGTCAAAGTCCCATGGAAATATATGAACGCGGACATAAGAAAGCATACTATTGGGCGTGTCCGCATCATAGGGAGGAGACTGCACGGTGGGATAATGGGCTTTCTTGTCAATCGCTTAAACGAGCGAGGGCTAGACGTAAAAAAAGACTCTATTATCGTAAACAGCGACGTGAGAATGGCCAAACGGTCGGCAAAGCAAGATTAATTCGTAAAACATGGCAACGTACACAATTGGTTGATCGCACATAGTGCGGTCTTTTTTTTGCTTCAAAGTTTTGATAAGATAAATACATGATTGGTTTAGATACAAATGTTGCCCCGTGATAAACACAGGGCACCAGGTGTTCATCACCTGGTGAAGAATTTATGATTACATTATCCACACAAATTGCAGAAGTGCCTAGGATTGGAGAGGCATATGCAAAAAGATTAAAAAAGTTTGGCATAAAAACCGTGCAGGACTTGTTGTTTTATTTTCCAGCAAGGTACGACGACTTTTCTGAAATAATAACAATAAAACAAGCTAGAGCAAAGTTAGGCGAAGCTGTTTGTGTGCAAGGAGAAATTGTAGCAATAGAAACAACAAAAAGTTGGCATAGAGCAGTGGCAATTACCAAAGCAACTGTGCAAGATAAAACAGCGCAAATTGATGTTTGGTGGTTTAATCAACCTTATTTAGAAAAGTCATTAAAAGAAAATGATTTTGTTTGTTTAGCTGGTAAGGTGGCAATAAATCAAGATGGTTTATATTTGGCTAGCCCGGTTCATGAGAAAATAAACGAAATTGGTGAAAACGAAAATTTAACTCACACAGGTAGAATTGTACCGATATATTCAGAAACAAAAGGTATAACTTCGCGCTGGTTAAGATATGTAATAAAACCATTGCTTTTTAGATTTTGCGAACAAATACAAGAAAGTTTACCAAAAGAAATAATAAATAAATATAAATTTTTGCCAATACAAGAAGCTGTTTGGCAACTACATTTTCCAGACTCTTTTGAACATGCCGACGCAGCAAGATCCAGGTTTTCTTTTGAAGAATTATTTTTGATACAACTGAATGTTCTAAAAGAAAAAATTAAGTTAATGCAAAAAAAATCACCAGCTTGCCTTATGGACGCCGAGTTGATGAAGAAGTTTACAGAATCTTTACCATTTCAATTAACCGATTCTCAAAAAAAGTGCGCATTTGCCATTTTAAAAGATTTAGAAAAAACAACTCCTATGTCTCGTCTTTTAGAGGGTGATGTGGGATCTGGAAAAACAGTAGTAGCTACTATGGCTGCTTTGAGCGTAGTAAAGAATAATTATCAAGTTGCTTTTATGGCGCCAACGGAAATTTTGGCAAAACAACATTTTAAAACAATTACCGAATTGCTTAAAAACTTTGATATAAAAATTGGTATGCTTACAGGAAAAGATGCAAGAATTTATAGCGACAATGAAATTACAGAAGTTTCTAGAAAAAGTATTTTAGGAGATTTAGAAAATGGCCAGCTTAATATTATAATTGGCACACACTCTTTAATACAAAAAGGAGTAGAATTTAAAAATTTAGCACTAGTTGTTTTAGATGAACAACACAGATTTGGCGTAGAACAAAGAGATCATTTAATAAAAGGCAAAACCTTGGTTCCACATTTACTTTCAATGACAGCTACCCCAATACCAAGAACTTTGGCTTTAACAATTTATGGCGATTTAGATTTATCTTTAATTGATGAAATGCCAAAAAATAGAAAGAAAATAAAAACAATTATTGTAGAACCAAACCAAAGAAAACAAGCTTATGAGTTTATAAGAAAGCAGGTTGGTGAAGGGAAAGGTGTTTTTGTAATTTTTCCTAAAATAGAATCACAGGCTACAAAAGCAAAAGCAATTTTAGAAAAAGGTGGTCAGATAAATGGAAGCTTCGTTCCGCAAAATTACCCCCCTTCGCTTGCGAGCTTCGGAGGGGCAAGCGAAGTGAAGGCCTTGAAAGAAGAATATGAAAGACTATCAAAAGAAGTTTTTCCAGATTTAAGAATTACAATGCTTCATGGGAAAATGAAACCAGCTGAAAAAGAAAGAATAATGATAGATTTTAAAAAAGGCGAAATAGATATTTTACTTTCAACTTCAGTTGTAGAAGTTGGCGTAGATGTTCCGCGAGCTACAATTATGATGATAGAGGGCGCAGAGCGTTTTGGGCTTTCACAGCTTCATCAGTTTAGAGGTAGGGTGGGTAGATCTGATATGCAAAGCTATTGTTTTTTATTTACAACCGAGCCAGATCAAACAAATAGAAAAAGATTAAAAGCCATGGTTGATTGTGACGATGGTTTTAAATTAGCTGAAAAGGATTTAGAAATAAGGGGGCCTGGAAGTTTGTATGGCACACAGCAATGGGGTTTGCCTGACATGGCAATGCAAGGTTTATCTAATATATTTTTAGTAGAAAAAACTAGAACTGCTGCCAAAGAAATATTAGAGCAAGATCCTCAATTAAAAAACTACCCAGAGTTATCTGAGCATTTGAAAAACTTTGAGAAAAGAATTCACTTTGAATAATTTTACTTACGCACCTTTTCAGTTACCCAAAATCCTAAATATTTTCCTAGCATTAAACGAATTTGTGCATCTAGGGCCGGTAAAGATCCAAATATAATTAAGGTTGCTGGCAATAAAATCCATTGGAAAAATACAGTGGATTTTTTATAAAGCTTAATGTGCCACTTCATATCTTTTGGAGCAGAGGGCAAAAGAAGGGTGCTTAAAATAGCTGAAATAACCATACCTACCATAGAAAAGGTCATTATTTTTGAAGTTAATATTGGTAGGTTGAAAGATAAAACGCTAAAGTTAAATTTTTCTCCGCCAAGCAGTAAAGGAAGCCATCCTAGCACAAATAAAAGTAAAGCAGCAATTGCCCAAGACCAAAAACCATCTATTATTGTAAAAATATGAGAAACCTTGTGAGTAAAAGATATTTTTTTATTTTGCATAAATCCAAACAAAAGATAAGGTATTTCACTGCACCCCCAAGCCCATCTTTTTTGTTGCCTGTATTGATTAAAGGTTGTTTTTAAAAGACTTTCAGCCATTACTGTGTCCATAGAAACCAAATAATATAGAGGAACAGTTTTATAATTTCCATCATAATATAAATAAGCTTTCCAAAAAATTCGCGAATCATCTGAAACAATATTTTGCGGATAGCCAACTTCAAAAAAAACTTTTGCAGGCATTGAGTGAGAAGAATAGGTTGTAAGTTTTTCTGATCTTTCTTGCTGTATCATTTGCCAAAAAGTATTTGACGTAGAAACTACTCTAGAAAACAAAGCAGCCTTCCAAATATTGTTATTATAAACAGGTATTGGCTGGTAGCTAGCATTTTCAGGATTTTTCTCTGTTAAGTAGCTGTATGTAAGGCAAGAAAAATATTGTGGGAAAATTTTAGTATCAATATCAAGAGATGAAATTAAAATATTTTCAAGAGGAATATTCAATTTATCTATTATTTCTTCTTTTACAATTTTACCAGCATAAGCAGTGTTTGAACCTTTGCCAGCGACCTCTCCTTTAATGCCATCTGGGTGAACAGAAATTAAAAATTTAAAAAATTTATCTGAATATTTTTTACAAATTTCTTTAGCCTGTTGTTCAAAAAAGCTTCCTGCTCTTTGTTCAATTGCCAAAACAATTATTAGTTTTTCCTTTGGGTAGTTTGCGTTTGCAAGAGAATCAATATTTTCTTCAATTATTTTGTAGCTTTCTTTGTAGGTTGGTAAAATAGCAATATGAAAAATATCTTTCCAATCTTTTTTTGACCTTAAAGATCTTAAGCTTTTTAGCCAGTCTTTTTGCATGTGAGACTTAATTCTAAAGTAGCTTACAAGCTGATGTATAGAAAAATATAAAATTCTAAAAAAATAGAAGAAACAAAAACATATTACAAAAATTGCTACCCAAAATGGCACTATCCATGAAAAAATAACAACTCCTAAAAGAGTAAGCAAGCTTATTGCTCCAGGGATAATCTCAAAAAAGCGGTATAACCGCCTTTCTTTAGGGTTTTGTATATCTGAAGCTTTAGAGATATTTATATACTCTGTTTTGTTCATATGTGTGGTGTCACGTAATAATTTATTTCATAAATTAAACGTGACTACCACGTTTAAATTTGCTTGCAAATTTATTACGTGGTGCTCCCAATCGGATTTGAACCGATGTTACTTCCTTGAAAAGGAAATGTCCTAGACCAGGCTAGACGATGGGAGCTTTATTTATGATTAAATATTAACATTAAAATTGATTTTTTTCAAGGTTTTGGTATAATTTACTCATGAAAATCTTGGCTGTAGAAACATCTTGCGATGATACGGGAATTGCTATTTTAGAGGTGAAAGGGCAAAAAAGCCCCTCTTTTAGTGTGCTTTCAAATGTGGTTGCTTCTCAAATAGATGTGCATAAACAATACGGAGGAGTTTATCCATTTTTAGCCAAAAGAGAGCACGAGAAGAATTTACCAATTACTCTTGAACAAGCACTAACAGAAGCAAAAATTACAGATCCTTCAAAAGAAATTGATTTAATTGCTATAACTTATGGACCGGGTTTAGAGCCATGTTTGTGGACAGGTGTTAATTTTGCTAAAAAACTATCAGAAGATTGGAATGTGCCACTTGTGCCAGTAAATCATATAGAAGCTCATATACTCGTCAATTTTTTACAAACTACAAACTACAAACTACATACTAATTTATTACCGGCAACTGCTTTGGTGGTTTCGGGAGGTCATACACAAATTATTTTAATGAAAAAAATTGGAGGATATAAGATTTTAGGTGAGACGCGTGATGATGCAGCAGGGGAGTGTTTTGATAAGTGCGCAAAAATTTTGGGCCTGGGTTACCCCGGGGGCCCTATTATTTCAAAGCTCGCATTAGAAAATAGAGGCCCGTCCTCTATTGAACTTCCCAGGCCGATGATGAATACTAAAGATTGTGATTTTTCTTTTTCTGGATTAAAAACAGCCGTGCTCTATGCTGACAGAAAAATAGAAAATAAAAATGAGGATTATAAAAAGCAAATGGCTTGTGAGGTTCAGCAGGCAATAATTGATGTGCTAATTAAAAAGACTATCAAGGCTGTAAAAGATTATAAAGTTAGAAGTGTAATTTTGGGTGGAGGCGTTACAGCCAACACCGAACTTAAAAAGCAATTTGAAGATAAAATTAAAAAAGAAAATTTAAACATTAATTTTATTGCCCCTAAGCCAAGCTTGAGCACAGACAATGGTTTAATGGTAGCTGTGGCAGGATATTTTAATAGAAACAAGAAAGTATCTGCTAAAAAGCTTGAAGCAAATGCCAATTTAAGGGTAGAATAGATAAATAATATGGAATTGCCATCAGCTTATAACGCAAAGGAAACAGAAGATAAAATTTATAAACTCTGGGAAGAGAGCGGTTTTTTTGATCCAGATAAATTGCCAGGAAAGCGTAAAAAGCCCTTTACTATAATAATGCCTCCGCCAAACGCAAATGGTAGTTTGCATTTGGGGCATGCAATTTTTGTTACTTTGCAAGACGTAATGACACGCTATAAAAGAATGAAGGGCTTTAAAACTCTTTGGTTGCCAGGAGCCGATCATGCTGGTTTTGAAACTCAAGTTGTATATGACAAAAAATTAGAAAAAGAAGGCAGAAATAGATTTGAAATTCCAAGAGAACAGCTTTATCAAGAAATTTTAAATTTTACTTTACAAAACAAAAAATTAATGGAGTCACAAGTAAAAAGATTGGGAGCTTCTTGTGATTGGTCAAGAGAAAAGTTTACTTTAGATCAAGATATTGTAAAGGTTGTTTATCAAACTTTTGAGCAACTAAAAAATGATGGTCTTTTATACCAAGGAAAAAGAATTGTAAATTGGTGCACAAAACATCAAACTTCGCTTTCAGATATTGAAATAAAATATGAAGAAAGAATTGACCCATTATATTTTATAAAATATGGGCCATTGGAATTGGCAACCATAAGATTGGAAACAAAATTTGGAGACACTGCTGTAGCAGTAAACCCAAAAGATAAAAGATATCAGCAGTATATTGGCAAAGAAATTGAAATAGATACTTTATTAGGAAAAAACAAAATAAAAGTTATTGCTGATGAGGCAGTTGATCCTGCCTTTGGAACAGGGGTTGTAAAAGTAACACCCGCTCACGATCAAACAGATTTTGATATTTGGCAAAGGCACATAAATGAAATTCCAGGACCAAAGGAAGTTATAAATCAGTATGGAAAATTAACCGAATTGGCAGGCCCGTATGCTGGCATGAAAGTTAAAGAAGCAAGAGATAAAATTGCTCAAGATATGGCAGAAAAAGGCCTTTTGGATCCAAATAAAACTCAGCATGATTATAAGCATAATGTTGCTTTGTGCTATAAATGTGGAAACGTTATTGAGCCAAGAATTTTAGATAACCAGTGGTTTATAAAAATGACCGAGAAAACAAATTCTGGTAAGGACTCTTTAAGAGATTTGGCTGTAAAAGCTATAAAAAGTAAAAAAGTTATTTTTGTATCAAAACGTTTTGAAAAAATATTTTTGCATTGGATGAAAAATTTGCGCGACTGGAATATTTCGCGTCAAATAATTTGGGGCATACCAATTCCAGAAGATCCCAATGGCCAAGTTTTTGATACATGGTTTTCTTCGGGGCAATGGCCATTTGCCACATTAAAAACTACACATGGGAAAGATGATTTTAAAAATTTTTATCCTACAAGCGTAATGGAAACCGGTTGGGATATATTATTTTTTTGGGTAGCAAGAATGATAATGTTAGGTCTTTATGCTACAGGTAAAGTTCCTTTTAAATATGTTTATTTGCACGGATTAATAAGAGACAAAGATAAACAGAAAATGTCAAAATCTAAAGGAAACGTAATAGACCCTTTGGGGATAATGGACATTTATGGTACCGATGGATTAAGAATGGCTTTGGTGGTGGGCAACACTCCGGGAAACGATTTGGTTATTTCTGAAGAAAAAATTAAGGGTTATAGAAATTTTGCCACAAAAATATGGAATGCTTCAAGATTTTTGTTAATGAACTTGCAAGATTATGACCCAAAAGCAAAAGTTAAATTTGGTGCCAAAGATAAAAAAATAATAAATGATTTAAAGAAGTTTTCTAAAAAAGTATCTAAGCAAATTGATGACTTTAAGTTTTATATGGCAGCTGAAGAAATATACCACTATTTTTGGCATACCTTTTGTGATAAAATTATAGAAAGCCAAAAAGAAAATCTTTATGGCCAAGATGCAAAAAAGAAGCAAATAAGTCAGCATCTTTTAATGTTGTTGTTATCTGACTTGCTAAAGATTTTGCACCCATTTATGCCGTTTATTACAGAGCAAATTTATCAACATTTACCATTAGAAAATAAGAAGAAGTGTTTGCTTGTAGAAGATTGGCCGTGTTAAAATAGAATAAATGGAAAACCAAATAATTTTTTATATATTGTGTGGAGTGCTTGGTGTATTACCTAGTTTAATTTGGTTATCTTATTATCTTGCAAAGGACTTGCACCCCGAGCCCAAAAGAATGATTATTAAGGTATTCTTTTTGGGAGTTTTGGTAACTATTCCCACAATTCTTATTCAACTTGGATTAAGATTTTTATTTACGGGTAGAATTCATGACAACGATATACCCGCTCCATATACATTGCACTTAGATGAGTCTAATCCAATGTTATTTGTTTTGATTTACTGGTTTTTAATAATATCTCTTACTGAAGAAATTTTGAAATATTTAATTGTGCGAACATGGGTATTAAAAAGCATGCATTTAGATGAGCCGGTAGATGTTATGATTTATATGGTAGTGGTTGCCTTGGGATTTGCAGCTTTAGAAAATATTTTTTATTTATTTGGTTTTGGATTTGAAATTAAAGGAGCTATTGATGAAGTTGTTTTTAAAACTTCTATTTTAACCTTTGTAAGATTTATTGGAGCAACATTTTTGCATACTTTGTGTTCAGCTGTTATAGGATATGCTGTTGCAATTTCCTTGTGTGACAATGTTAGAAGGCGCTTAGAAGCTCTAACTGGTATAATTTTGGCAGTGGGCTTGCATGGTTTGTATGATTTTTCTATAATAGAAGCAGTAGGTATTTATAGAATTACTATACCTCTAACAATTATAGTTTTATTAGCATTAATTACTTTTAGTGGTTTTGAAAAATTAAAAAAATTAAAGGGAATTTGTAAAGTAAATTAATAAAGATAATAAATATGGTTCCAAAAAAAATAAAGCAAGAAAATAAAATTAGCCCTGCGCCTACAGAAGAAATTTTTGATCAAGCAGGGGAGTTGGTAGTAGATGTTTATGAAACCGAGGCCGACTTTGTTGTTTTGGCTGCAATTGCTGGTGTGCAAATAAAAGATTTAGATATTTCTTTAGAAAAAGAAATGATGGTTATAAAAGGAAACAGGTATGACCCACATGTTGTTTCTGGTAAGAGGTATTTTTATCAAGAATGTTATTGGGGGCCATTTTCTAGAAAAGTTGTTTTGCCAGAAAATATTGATATAGATAAGGCTGACGCGCAAATGGATAAAGGGGTTTTAACAGTTAAGATACCCAAGGTTGATGGGCAAGCAAAGCAAGAAGTAAAAATATCGTAAAAGCAAAACCACCCAAGAAAAAGGGTGGTTTTTTGTTGTGTCGGAGGAGAGATTTGAACTCTCACGAGTTTCCTCACTGGCTCCTAAGGCCAGCGCGTCTGCCAGTTCCGCCACTCCGACTTGTTGATATAGTAATTATATAGCAAAAGAAGAATAAGTCCAGTAGCTATTGACAAGACGTTTAAAATATGCTAATATAAATATATAGGATAAAAGTGTGGCACATTGAAAAAATAACTGTTGCATTTGGTGCGGGCGCACCAAGCAGTGAATTTTCTGTGTGTTACAAGAACGGGAGGGAAGGGTCATGAATAGGATGCTGGGTTGGGCGATCGTGATACTGGTGGCGATACTTGTGGTTGTTTCATGGTCTGGTCACAAAAAGGCCGTGAACGCGGAGAGGGCGCGGAGCGCCGCTCTTGAGAGAGATCTGTTGGCGGCTCAGAAGGTTGCCATGAGCTTCCAGGCCGACAAAGCCAAGGTGGCGGACAAGGAGATTGCCGAACTCAAGGCGAAGTTGGCCAACGCGGAGAAGGAAGCTCGGCAAAGAGCGGAATCCTCGGCGAGGGCGGAATTCGAGCGATTGACCGCCACGAGAGTTCAGCCGGCGGCGCAGGCGAATCCCTGTGTAGTCACCAACGTGGTGGAGCATCGGCATCAGGTCGATGTGAGCGTTGGGCTCGGAACTCTTCCAAGGGTTTCGAGGGTGGTTGCGACGACGCAGGTGGTTTGCCAGGCTACGAAACCTGTTGAGCCCTCGGCTGTTGCACCCCCCAAGCCGGCCAAGCACGCGATGAAGGAGGAGATTGTTCCTACTGAACTTCCGCCGACCGCGTATCCCCGCGTAGGGGACAACGCGCTTGAGGAAAGGATTCTGCAGCTGCAGGATCATCTCAGGAGAAACGCTTCAGTGTTGGCTGAGCACATTGCTGATCGTGAAAATATAATGGGCATGCTTGCCAACTCTCCTTCGAACGACGAAGGTACCGAAAGGTGGAGAAGAGCAAGGGTTAGAGAATTGAACGATCAAATTGCTCGGAGGAAGAGCATACACGATGCAACAGAAAAGGCGCGCATTGCTTTGATGGGGCAATACTATGCTACCGCAGTAAACGAATGATGCAGGTAGGCAAAAAGCAGTGAGTGCAAAGCAAACGCTCGAGGATGGAGGTCTCGAGCGTTTTTAAATGTTTTTTATATTAATTTCCTAGTTTCCACCACCTCCCCCGCATTCGCCAATGCCACCAAACATGCCTTTGATGAATGGACATGCGTTTTTAGCAAGTATTATGATTACAACGCCTATAATAGCAGCAACTAATGCTTGTTTTGCGTGAGTCATCATTTCTGGTTTTGCAGATGACATTACATACATAATTCCTGCAACCATAAACCCAATAGTAGCCAAGCCTACACCCAATGGAGTTAATTGGGAGGCAAAGTTATTGACTAGTTCTTGTAGAGTGGGAGCCCCAGCAGCCCCATCAGCCGAGATTGTTGCGGCTGAAAAAAGCACTAAATTAGTAATTATTAGAACTGCTAATGTTTTTTTGTTCATAGTTTTAAGTTAATAATAAAAATATTTTATAATCCAAAAGATCTAGAGACAAACCCAACTGCGCCATTGGCTATTAAAATTATGATTGTTCCTCCAATTGATGTAAATAAAGCCATTTTGGCTGTGCCAAGCTTTCCAGGATCACCTTGAGCAGCTAAGAATAAAACACCTGTTACTACCCACATTATAACAACGATCCATTGTCCAACCTCAACAACTGTGTGTGCTATAGCCGCTGCCATACTGCCTAAGGTTGGTGAGCCTCCTCCGCCTTGAGCTAAAGCTAGAACAGGTAATAATAACAAAGTTAATAGTATTAAGTATTTTTTATTCATAATATTTTGATAAACAAAAACAAAAGGCGCGTTTAAATTTTGCTCCGCCTTTTAAAATTTTTCTACGGCCAGCGGAGCAAAATTTAAACTAATTACTTATTATAAGAATGATGTGACTAGGGTGATAATTGAGAATGCTAATATAGCAACAACTACTCCTGCTACGCCCCAAATAGCTGCTTGCCTGGCTTCTTGTATTTTTTCTGGCTCTCCTCCGGCAGTTAAAAACTTTACACCAGCTACTACAAACATTACAGTAGCTATTATTGTAAAGATTATCCAAGTAGCATTAGCTATTTTTTGTCCAAGTCCTTGCAAGGTTAATCCGCTTATATTTGGAACGCCTCCTCCAATTTGAGCTAAAGCAATAACTGGTAAAATGGTTAACCCTGCTGTGGCTAAACTTATTATAATTTTTTTCATTTTTTAATTTTTAATTTTTAATTCGTAATTTTTTTTATCGACCTTTCGTTTTTATTTATTTTTTAAAACATTCCTTTTATAAAGTTAACAATTGCAGTAGCAGAAAGTCCTACAACTATTCCTATTATGGCATAAGTTAAAGCTTTTTTTGCGGTATTTTGCATTTCTGGGTTGGCGGTTGAAGCAACAAACATAATTCCAGATATTATAAACATTACTGTAGCTAACCCCGCAATTACCCCTCCCACCTCTGTGGCAACAGTTCCTAATAACGCAGAAAAATTAGTAGGTCCAAAATTTGGTAAAGCAGATCCCGTGGCACATATAGGTAAAGCTGTTATAGCTAATGCCAGACAAGCTATAAAAGATATTATTTTTTTAGCCATTAAATTATTTTAAAATTTATTAACAATAATTACAATACAGGCATGTGGATAACTCTTGCCCAGTGTTTATCACTGGGCTAATCTTTTACGCAAACTCCAGAGGCAACCTTATCATCTTCTTCCAGGCACATAATTCTTACTCCTTGCGTAGCTCTTCCTAAAAGTGAAATAGACTTTACAGCAGTTCTTATAACTTGCCCCTTTCTAGAAATTACTATTAGGTCTTCCTCCTCTGGGCTGTCTATTAATATAGAAGACATTACAACTTTTCCTGTTTTTGAAGTAATTTGAGCTGTTTTTATTCCAGATCCTCCACGGCCCTGTACTTTATACTGGTTTATATCGGTTCTCTTGCCATAGCCATTGTCCATTACTATTAAGAAATATTGCTTTAATTGTGAATGCACAACATCCATTCCTACAACCTCATCATCTTTTTTCAACCGTATACCTTTTACTCCAGCAGCTGATCTGCCCATTGGCCTTATGTCATCTTCTTTAAACCTTATAGCAATTCCATTCTTTGTAGCCAAAACTATATCATCTTCTCCGGTTGTTTTTACAACCTTTCTTAAAGAGTCACCTTTGTCTAATTTAATTGCAATAATTCCTGATTTTCTTACATTTTCAAACTCTTCTAAAGAGGTTTTCTTTATTCTTCCGTTTTTGGTAACCATTACAAGATATTTGTATTTGGGGTTGTTTTTTGGATCATCTTCTTTGGTGCGGGGGATTAAAGACAAAACCTTTTCTTCGCCGGATAATTCTAAAAAGTTTAAAATACCTCTACCACGGGCAACGCGAGTGCCTTCGGGTATTTCATAAACTTGAGTTTGTAAAACCTTTCCCGAATCAGTAAAGAACATCAAGTTATCATGCGTAGAAGCGCACAAGAAATGCTCTACAATGTCATCTTGCATTGTTTTCATTCCCATTAAGCCCTTTCCACCGCGCTTTTGTATTTTGTAGGTAGCTGGATTTATTCTCTTAATGTATCCACCGGTAGTTAAAGTAATAATTGTTTCTTCTAAAGGAACCAAATCAACCTCAGTAATTTCTCCAACTTTGCCTTTTATAACTTTGGTTTTTCTTTGGTCGCCAAACTTTTCTTTAAATTCAATAAATTCTTTCTTTATTATGGCCTTTAGCTTCTCTGGGCTCTTTAATATAGAAAGCAATTCTTTTATTCTTTCTAAAATTTCTTTTAATTCGTCTTCAATTTTCTTTCTTTCAAGACCAGCTAATGTTTGCAGTTTCATTTCCAAAATAGCAATAGCTTGTTTTTCAGAAAGTTTAAATTTCTTAATTAAATTTGCTTTAGCCTCTTCTCTATCAGCAGATTTTTTAATTGTTTGTATAACTGCATCAATATTTTTTAAGGCAATCATTAAGCCCTCTAAAATATGGGCTCTATCGCGGGCTTTATCTAGTTCATATTGAGTTCTTCTGGTAACAACTTCTTGGCGGTGCTTTATAAAGTAAGATAAAACATCTGCCAAAGACAAAACTTCTGGCTGAATGCCTTCTACTAAAGCTAGCATATTTAAATGGAAGGTTTTTTGAAGGTTGGTAAACTTGTATAAGCGGTTTAAAATTCTTTGTGGCTGAAAACCTCTTTTAACATCTATTACAATTCTCATTCCTTCTCTGTCTGAAAGATCTTTTATGTCTTTTATGCCTTCTATTTTTTTCTCAGATACCAAGTTTGCCATTTCCTCAACAAGAGTAGATTTTAAAACTTGGTAGGGGATTTCGGTAATAATAATTTGTTCTTGGCCATCTTTTCTTTCAACAACATCAGCCTTGCCACGCATTAACACAGAGCCCTTGCCCTGTGAATACGCAGAAATTATTTCTTTTTGGTCGTAAATTATTCCGCCCGTTGGAAAGTCTGGGCCTTGTATAAACTCAAACAAATCTTCGGTTTCAGCTTTTGGGTGGTCTAGCATGTGGATTAGCGCGTCTGCAACTTCAGTTAAGTTGTGTGGGGGAATATTGGTTGCCATTCCAACTGCAATACCCAAGGTTCCATTTAGTAAAAGTTGTGGCATTGGAGCAGGCAATACAACTGGTTCTTGTCTTGTGCCATCGTAGTTATCAACAAAGTTAACAGTGTTTTTCTCAATGTCTCTTAGCATTTCTTCACCAATTTTGGTAAGCTTACATTCTGTATACCTCATTGCAGCAGCTCCATCTCCATCAATAGAACCCCAGTTTCCTTGGCCATTTATTAATGGATATCGCATATTAAAATCTTGGGCCATTCTGACCATAGATTCATATACAGCTACATCTCCGTGTGGGTGGTATTTTGCCAAAACATCTCCGGTAACGGCAGCAGATTTTCTAAATTTAGCGCTAGCACCTAATCCTAATTCATTCATTGCATAAAGAATTTTTCTGTGCACTGGCTTGAAACCATCTCTTACATCAGGTAGCGCTCTAGACACAATAACAGACATTGCATAATCAATGTAAGATTCTTTTAGCTCGGTTACAATTTCTCTTTTAGTTATATTTCCTTCAAACATTGAAGGTGTTTTAGAAGGATTTTTTTCTTTTTCTGCTGGCATTTTATTTTATTGTTTGAATGTTGATATTTTAAACATTATTCCTTTTATCCAGAAAAAACCCATTATAATTGCAAGAACAGCAACTATAGACCACAAAATTATTTTTTTTTGCTTTTCTGGTAAGGCTTGCAGTTTTTCTAAACGGGTTCTAATTTTTTCTGCAAAATTCATTAAGGTTGCATTATTACTATTTCCATGCCATCTTTTGGTAAAGTAGATTGTTTTACAACAAGTTTATCAACTGGAGTGGGGGAGGCTTTGCCCATGGTCTTCATAAATTTGGCAACATCATCAACATCCATTTTTAGTCCTGGAATTTTGTAATGCATTGGTATTACCATTTTTGGCTCTATTTGGGAAATTATTCTTTGAGCTTGCGCTGAATCAATTGTAAATTTTCCACCAACAGGAATCATTAAGACATCAATTTTTTCAAGTTTTTCCAATTGTTCATCGGAAAGTTGTTTCTGCCCAAAATCACCCAAGTGACATATTTTTATATCTTCGGTTTCAATTACGTAAATTGTGCTTTTGCCACGATCTTTTCCATCTTGGTCATCATGAGAAGTAGGAATACCTTGAACAAAAACTTCTTTTATTTCGTATTCACCAGGGCCATTTATAACAAAAGGATCAACTCCTGATTGAGCAGGTTTTATGGCCTCAACATTGTTGTGGTCATGATGATCATGAGTAACTAATATAATGTCAGCTGATAAGCTTGGAAGCTTTAAGCCGGTTTCTTTGTCAAAAGGATCTATTACAATGTCTGCAGAGTTTTCCTTTGAATTAGAAACTGAAATTTGAAAGCAGGATTGGCCTGCCCAATAAATTTTTGCCATATTATTATGTAATTCTACTACAAACAAAAAATTGATTCAAGAGTTATGCCACAATTGACTAGATTGATTTTAGGTAGTAATATTTAAATACGTTTTTGTTCTTTCCAAACATTGCAAATAGGAGGCAAGATGAATAGCCAGCGATCTTGGCTTTACCGTAATTTGGCCAACATAATTACGTTAACGCGTGTACCACTTTCTTTGCTAATAATTTTCTTTAGCAAGAATTTATTTTTGGTAATTGTGCTTGTATTGTTGATAGCACTTACTGATTTTGTTGATGGAAAGCTTGCTAAGAAGATGGGTATAGAAAGCAAGAAAGGGGAAATTTTAGACCCCATAACCGATAAGGTATTTTTTGTAATAATGTTCTTTGTTCTTATAGGCATGCCATTTCCTTTTTGGATGAAAGTGATTATGACTGCCACTGCAATTGTTGAGCTGGGCCTTTTGTACTATTGGATACTTGGAGTTGCAAAGGGACTAAATGCATCAACAACCAAGATAAAGGGAAAAAGATATGGCCCTGGGCAAATTAAGATGTTTCTTGTTTGTACGGCAATGATTTTGGGGTTGCTGGAATTGTTCTATCAGCTAAATCTTAAAGTCATTGACTATGCTCTCTGCATTCTTTGGTCAGCATCTTTCTTCTATGCTACGCGTAGCTTGATGGCTCGTAGAAAGAGCTATGTTGCGCAATGTGCTGCTAATGGTAGCGTTCGGATCTGAATCTTTCAGATCTTTTTTTTGTTTTGCAAAAGTAGTATAATTATTTTAATGAAGAAAATTTTTAAAAAAGGGTTTACAATAATAGAGTTGGTTGTGGTTATTACAATAATTGCTGTTTTGTCTACAATCGTAATTTCTAATGTTAATGATTCACGAATGAAAGCTAGAAATGCAGCAAGAAAAGCGCAATTAAAAGAAATGCAAAAGGCACTAGAGCTTTATTATGCTGAAAAGGGAAATTATCCTGAAGCATTAATTTGGAGAGGAATAGTTCTTGGTGATAGCAGGAGTGGAGATTCTGGTTATATACCAAACTTAGCGCCACAATATATGGGTATATTGCCAGTAGATCCAGCTGGAGGTGAATCCTCGGCAAATAACGCGGGATATTTTTATAGATCTAACAAAATAAGTTATAAATTAATATCTCAAGCTCCTGCATCATATGGACCACCAGGACCAGAAGGAGTTTGGAGTAATTCTGATGCGTTTGCTGATCCTGCGCGTCCTTATGGGGGCATAGGAATGTGGCATGCGTGGATGGTTTGCAGTGGAAATTTAATTGCAGGATGCCCTGATTCTGTTCAATTCGAAAATTCTAATTGTCCTTGTTCGTGGAATTAATTTAGCCTTCGCGGGATAGGGCTATGCCCCAAATTTGTTTGGCCCCTGCGTTTTTTAAAACAATTGCGCATTCTTGCATTGTAGATCCGGTTGTATAAACATCATCAACCAAAAAGATTTTTTTGCCCTGTAGAAACTGGGCATTTTTTGTTGTAAAAGCTCCTTGTAAGTTTTTTATTCTTTGCTCTCTGCTTAAACCTATTTGCGATTCAGTCTCTTTTATTTTTATTAAAATATTAGATAAAATTGGAATTTTTAAAACCTTTGATAATTCTTTAGCTAATTCTTCCGATTGGTTATATCCGCGTGATTTCAATTTTTTATTATCTAATGGCACGGGAATTAAAACACTATTTTCCCAAAACTCATTTTTATTTTTTCCAGTTAAAACAAAATGTTCAATTAAAATACTGGCCAAGGTTTCTGCTAAATCTTTTAAATATGGTTGGTATTTAAATTGATGTATAAGCTTTCTGGCAAGCCCTTTTTCTTTATATGAAAGAGCAAATAAAAGCCCAGATAATATTTTGTTTTGACAGTTTTGGCATTTTATTGATTGTTGATTTTCTTGTGTAGAAATAAATCTTTTTGGTTGGCCATTAGCTTCGCATAAACAATAATTAAATTCAGAAATATCTAAAAGCGCCCGGCAATCATCGCACAAATATGTGCCTTCTTTTTTGCATCCTAAACAGAATTTTGGGAAGAATAAATTGATTAAAAAATTATTTGACTTATCCACAGTGCTATTTTATTGACTTTATTATATAATTAAATAGAAGTCTGGTAAAAGGGCGATATTTTTGTTAAAGTAAAATGGATTTAAAAATATTAGAAAAATTTAATATTTTTTCAAACCCCTTAAAAATGTTTTTCCCCAAAAAAATGTTGGGAATAGACATAGGGGCAGCTTCAGTTAAAGTAGTTGAGCTTTCTAAGTGGGGAGATGGAAAAACTTTAGAAAACTATGGAGAAATAAAATCAGAAGCGCTTTATAAAGAAACTTTTAGAAGTTCAGAAAAAGGAAGCTACATGTTGTCTAATTATTTTGTTTCAAGAGCTCTAAAGGCAGTTTTAGATGAAGCAAAAATAAAAACTAAAGCTGCGGTTTTTTCAATACCAGATTATTCAACCTTTTGCACATCACTTGAATTACCTCCAATGGATGCAAGCGAGTTGAATGATGCAATTTACTATAATGCTTCACAGCACATACCTTTGCCCGTTTCTGAAACAACTTTAGATTGGCATTTAGTTGGTGGTTCTCCGGGAGAAAAAGGTTCTACGTTAAAAATATTTTTAGTTGCTATACCAAACCAAGTAATACAAGATTGTCAAAAAATTGCACAATTAGCTGGATTGGAGCTTTATGCCGTAGAGGCGGAAACCTTGGGGCTTTTAAGGTCTTTAACAAAAGGAAGTAAAGATTGCGCATGTATTGTTGACATAGGAATGCAAAGCACAACAATAAGCATAGTTGATAATAAGAAAATGAAAAAAAGTTATAGTTTTGATTTTGCCGGAGGTCAGCTTACTTACAATATAGCTTCTGCGTTGGGCCTAGGCCATGCGCAAGCCGAAGATTTAAAAACAAGAGAGGGGCTTTTATCTTCCAAAGAAGAAATATCTAAAATTTTATATTTGCTTGTAGATCCTTTAATTTTAGAAGTTAAGAAAGTTTTATATGAATTTTTGCATCAAGAAGGTAAAGAAATAAACGTTGTTTATCTTACTGGGGGAACGTCAGGTTTGCCAGGGCTTAAAGAATATTTTGCTGAAACAATAAAAAAGAGAGTAGAAGTTTCAAATTGTTTTTCTGAATTTCTTTATCCGCCAATTCTTAATGGAACCTTAGAAAAAATGTCTCCTAGTTTTTCGGTGGCAACTGGAGTAGCTCTTGTTGGATTAGAGCCAGATGATAAATAAATAAAATAGGTGTATAATAAAGTAAGAGCATGGTTTTTTCTGATATTTTACAGATAAAATTTAAAAAAACGTGGTGGGTTGATGCTATCTTTTATTTTGCTATATCTGCTTTAATAGCGACTTTGTTTTGTTATGGAATATTTCTTGCAAAAAATGCTCTTATTAAAAATGAAATTACTAAGGTTCAAACAGAGCTTTTGCAATTTGGATCCAACCAACAAAAAGATCATGAGAAAAAGGTTTTAGAATATCAGGCCAAAATAAAAGATTTTTCCGATCTTTTAAAAAACCACAAGTTTGCTTCAAATGCTTTTGCTTTTATGCGCGAGCAGACTAGGCCAAATGTTTGGTTTAAGCAGTTTGGTTTTTCAAGGAATAGTGGACAAATTCAACTTACTGGAGAGGCTGAAGATATGAATGCTTTGGCCAGGCAAGTTTCTGCATTTGAAACAAATGAATATGTTAAAAGTATAAGTTCTGTAAGTTCGGCTGTAGGCATGCAGGCTAAAGTTGATTTTAACTTTTCAATAACACTAAATGATAATGTTTTTAGTTATGAATACTTTTCTCAAGAAAACCAGCCAAAACCTGAAGAAAAAAAACCTGTTGATCAAACCGCTCAGCAAGAACAAAAAAGTGGAGAAAAAGCAATTGTAACGTTTGGTTTAACAAATCCAGCAGTTTCTGGAGCTATTGATCAAGATAGAAATATTATGCTTAATGTTCCTATAGGTACTGATATAACCAAATTAGCGCCTTTAATAACTTTGTCGCCAAATGCTACGGTTTTACCAGCATCAGATGTTCCACAAAATTTTACAAACGATGTTGTTTATACGGTTACAGCTCAAGACGGATCTGCGCAAAGCTATATAGTTAAAGTTAAGTTTTTGCAAACAACATTGCCAGAAAGTTCTAGTGCTGAAAATATGTTGCCAACAAGTGGTTCTAAGAAATCCTCAATGTCCTCATGGTTTAATGCAGTTGCCATAGAAATAGTAATTGGAGTTGTTATTATTTTGACAATAATAATATTTAAGAAAATAAAAAAGAAAAATGCAAGTTGATCGTCCTATTATTATTGCTATAGTATTTTTTGCCATTTTAATATTGGTTATGTTTTTGGTAATGCCAGAGTTTAATAACTTTAAGCAATTACAAATAGATCTTGGGGGTAAAATAGCAGAGCGCGATGCAAAACATGACTACTATGCCACAATAGAAAAAATATACAGTGACCTATATGAAAGACAAGAAGATCTTGTAAAAATTGATGATGCTTTGCCATCAGAATCTTCGTTGGGAAAAGTAATATATTTTATACAAGAATCAGCCAGAGAAAGCGCATTAATGCTTAAAGATTTATCTGTATCACAAACATCTGGTGGGGCTAATAGTAGCGTTAAAGATATTTCTCTTACAACAAATGTGGCTGGGAGCTTTTCATCATTGGAAAACTTTTTAAAGGCATTAGAAAAATCATCTAGAATTATAGAGATCACAAATATTTCCTTTGGAGCAGTAGAGCAAGGAGCTGTGCAAAACTTTAGCTTGCAAATTAAGACATTTTCTTATTAATAAATTATGTCAGTAATATTTATATCACCAAAGCAAAGGCAGAAAGTATTTTTCTTAATAATTGTAGCTATGTTTTTATTATTTGTTTCAGCTGTATTCCTGGGGGTATTTTTATCTAAGCCATCAAAAGGAACAAGTATGGTTGCTTTTGATAATCCGAAGGTTGAGGTAAGTATGAATATTTTTGATTCTGACCAGCTAAAAAATATGCAACCTGTAAATCCAATGCAAAAAGAATTTAGCTACACTATAGTTACAAAAGATGGAAAACAAAGAACAGGATTTATGTCAGCTCAATCTGCAGAAGATGTTAAAAAATACTTAGAGGCGCAATAATATAGAGTTGGGGCAATAATAGAATTAGAAATTGGTAGAGATAATCCATTTTCTCCATATTATACAATAACCATTCCGCCAATTAAAAGACGTTAAAAATAAAACAATGGAAATTCTTCAAGAATTATTTGCACAAGGGTTCCTTTCGGAAGATCAATTAGATAAAATAAGAAAGGAAGTAGAGAAAACTGGTAGAACAGCAGAAGATATTGTTTTAGATAAAAAAATTATTTCTGAAAGTGAATTATTTAATATAAAAAGTAAATTATATAAATTCCCAGTATTAAAGATTTATGCAGACCAAATTCCTACAGAGGTTTTAGAGCTGGTTCCCCAAGAGGCCTCTATGAATTATAAAATAGCTGCTGTTGATAAAACAAAAGATTTTGTAAAAATTGGAATGGTTTATCCAGAAAACATATCAGCGCAAAACGCTTTAAGATTTTTAGCAAATCAGGAAAATTTTTCTTATCAAGTTTATTTAATAACTCCAGGAGATTTAGCTGATATTTTAAAACAACGTACCAATATTGCTAGCGAAACTAAAAAAGCTTTGAAAGAATTAAGCGAAGATAAAATGCCAAGTATTGGCATATTAGATAATCTTTTGCAAGACAAGGCTCAAGCAGGAGTTGTGGCAGAAGAAGCGCCTGTTATAAAAATGGTTATGGTTATCTTAAGGCATGCAGTAGAGGGGGGAGCTTCCGATATACATATAGAGCCCGGTAAAGACAAATCTTTTAGTGTTAGGTTTAGGTTAAATGGCATTTTGCATACAACTTTAAAATTACCCATGAAAGTGCATCCTGCCGTTACAGCTAGAATAAAAATTCTTTCTAATTTAAAAATTGATGAAACAAGAGTGCCCCAAGATGGAAGGTTTACGGCAAGAGTAGATGGTAAGGAAATTGATTTTAGGGTGTCAACTTTCCCAACTCTTTATGGTGAAAAAGTTGAGCTTAGAGTTTTGGATTCATCGGTGGGAATGAGAACTTTTGAAGAATTAGGAATTACAGGAAGAAATTTAGAAATTATTCAGGAAGCTATAAAAAAACCATATGGGATGATCTTAACTACAGGTCCTACTGGTTCTGGTAAAACAACAACTCAATATGCAATTTTGCATGAATTGAATAAAGATGCTGTTAATATTGTTACATTAGAAGATCCGGTAGAATATTCAATAACTGGAATTAACCAGTCTCAAATAAAGCCAGAAATAGGATATACTTTTGCAAAAGGATTAAGGCAAATTTTAAGACAGGATCCAAACGTTATAATGGTAGGAGAAATAAGAGATCAAGAAACAGCTGATTTGGCTGTTAATGCCGCTTTAACTGGTCATATTGTGCTTTCAACATTGCACACCAATTCTTCGGTTGGAGTTGTTCCAAGATTAATGGATATGGGTGTAATGCCGTTTTTAATTCCTTCAGCGCTTAAAGTTGTAATTGCTCAAAGGTTAATTAGGGTATTATGTCCTAATTGTAAGGCAAGAGTAAAACCAGATGAGAAAGTTAGAAAATATTTAGTTGAGAAGATAAAAAGTTTACCTGCTCATGCTAAAAGCCAAATAAAATCTAATTTAGATGAAAACATTGAAATATATACTGCCAAGGGTTGTGATATGTGTGGCTTTTCTGGATATAAAGGAAGGGTTGGTCTGTATGAAGTTATGTCTATGTCAGATGAATTAGCAGAATTAATACAAAAAAATCCTTTGGAAAGCTTAATATTAAAAGTAGCTCAAAAGCAAGGCATGCTTACTATGGAACAAGAGGGAGTAGTTAAAGTTTTAAATGGTCAAACAACAATTGATGAGGTTTTCCGAGTTGCAGAATAAAATTAATATAAAATAATATGGATTATTTAAATTATTTTAAAAAACTTTTAGATATAACTATAAAACAAGAAGCTTCAGATCTTGATATTTCTGTAGGGCACGCTCCAAATATACGTATTACAGGTCAACTTGTACCTCTAACTCAAGAAAAAATAATAACAGCCCAAGACTCACAAGGCTTAGCTTTTGCATTGCTTTCAGAATCTCAGCGTAAAAAGTTATTAGAAGAAAAAGAAGTAGATTTTTCTTACCAACACGAAGAAAAGGGAAGGTTTAGAGTTAATATATTTTTTCAAAGAGGAACCATAAGCTTAGCTTTAAGATTTATACCTTCTAAAATAAGAACAATTGAGGAGCTATGCCTTCCTCCAGTTTTGCATGATTTTGTAAGCAGGCCACAAGGATTAATTTTGGTTACTGGAGCCACTAGCCAGGGTAAATCTACAACACTGGCTGCCATGATAGATGAAATAAACCATACAAGATCTGCTCACGTTATTACCGTTGAAGATCCAATTGAATATACTTATCCTATTGATAGAGCTATAATTGACCAGAGAGAAGTTGGAATTGATACAATAAATTTTAATAATGCATTAAGAGCTACATTGCGTCAAAACCCAGATGTAATTATGGTTGGTGAAATGAGAGATCTTGAAACAATTGCCACAACAATTACGGCGGCCGAAACTGGTCATTTAGTTTTTGCAACCTTGCATACAAACTCTGCAGCTCAAACAATTCACAGAATTGTTGATGTTTTTCCAGCCGAACAGCAAGCGCAAATAAGATTTCAGTTAGCCAGTTCGCTTTTAGGAATTGTTTCTCAAAGGTTAATTCCTAGAATAAAAGGAGGCTTTATTCCTGCGTGCGAAGTATTAATTTGTAATAATGCTATCTCTAATTTGATAAGAGAAAATAAAATTCATGAAATTCCTGCAGTAATAGAAACTTCAGTAAAAGAAGGAATGATTTCTGCTAGCAGGGCCTTGGTTGATTTAGCTAGAAGAAAAGAAATATCAGCAAAAAGCGCTACTGACTTTGCATTTAATCCAAGTGAAGTTAGGAATCTTTTATGAAGTATATTTATCAGGCTAGAAACAAACAAGGTAAGGTTGAAACAGGAACAGTTGAAGCGTCGTCTAAAGAGGCGGCGGCTTTACTTTTACAAAAATACAATATATTTGTTACCTCTTTGCAGGAACAAGGATCTTTGTTTGATCGTGTAAAAAGTTTTAAGTTTTTTGATAAGGTTTCTAAGAAAGATTTGTCAATTTTTTCTAGGCAATTGGCGGTTATGTTGCAATCACGCGTATCAATAACTCAAGCATTAAAGGGTTTGGCAGTGCAAACCAAAAAAGAATCTTTTAGAGACAAAATTTTAAAAATTGCCCAATTAGTTGAAGAGGGAGGATCTTTGTCTGAAGCTATTTCAAATTTTCCAGAAGTTTTTAATAATTTTTATATAAGCTTAATAAGAACCGGTGAGGCTTCGGGAAGAATTTCTGAATCTTTGGCTTATTTGGCTGACCACTTAGAAAGAGAATATGATATGCAATCACAAGTAACCGGAGCTTTGGTTTACCCGGCTTTTGTTGTTTTGGCTTTCCTTATAATAATTCCTCTGGTTATAGTTTTTGTGATGCCAAAAATAGTAGATTTACTTAAAGAAACAACAACAAATCCACCTTTATTTACGCGAATGATGATAGGGTTTTATACTTTTTTAGCCAATTATGGATGGGTACTTGTATTGGGCCTTTTTGTTTTAGTAGCATTTTTGGTTTATTATTTAAGAACAAAAGAAGGCAAAAAAGTTTATGACGAGGTATCTTTAAAAATTCCAGTGTTAGGAGGCATTTTAAAGAAGATTTTTTTAGCCAGATTTGCTGAAAACATTTCAACATTAATTTCAGCTGGTGTTGCTATTGGAAATGCTATAAAAATTTCAGCTGATACTGTTGAAAATAGTGTTTATAAAAATATTTTCACAAAAGTTCAAGAAGGTGTTTTGCAGGGAGAGAAAATGAGTTTTGTGTTATCGCGTTATCCAGATTATGCTCCTGCATTTGTAGTGCAAATGATTCAGGTGGGTGAAGAAACGGGAACCTTAGATAAAAATCTTTTTGAGATTGTTAATTTTTATAATAAAGAAATAAAAAGAGCCATAGAAGCTTTTACTGCTCTTTTAGAGCCAGCTTTAATAATTGTATTGGGTCTTGGGGCAGCATTTTTGGCTGTATCTGTAATACAGCCAATGTATGGAGCTTTGGGGTCAATGTAACATGGTAAAACAAAAAGGGTTTACATTAATGGAGTTAGTTGTGGTAATTGCTATTACCGCAATTTTATCTACGGTTATTTTGCTTAGTGCTACCCAATATATTAATAAGGGTAAAGACGCATCAATAGCAGGAAACTTGGCTGTTTTAATTTCAGCTGGTGAAGCCTACTATCCAAGTGGTAGTGGATCGCCAAATACTTATGCAAATTTTTGTTCAAGTAGTGCAGTATTAAATGCTATATCTCAAATGCCAGAGAATAGGTCTGTTTATGCTGCATGTCAACTTAATAGAGCGGGGCTTTGTTGCAATGATGATGATCAAGAATGGGTTGCGTGTGCTACAAAGTTTTCTGATACCACAAAATACCATTGTGTAGATAGTAGGGGAATACAAAAAGAAACTAGTGTAAGTTGTATTAATAGTTTCCAGTGCCAATAGTTATTCACACCCCCCTATTGCATTTTAATAGTAACTTCTGTTAAAATTAAATAGACTTTTATGAAAATACAAAATTTAATCAAACAAAAAGGTTTTACAATAATAGAATTGATTGTGGTAATAGCTATAATTGCCGTTTTGTCAACTATTTCTGGAGGGAACGCGAACGCCGATTATGTTAAAATAAATGCGGCTCTTACTGCCACGAATATGGGATATACTTTAGCAAAGTCTTGCGATCAAGTTAATAACTGTGTCGCAGGTACAGTTCCAGCAGATACCAAATGGTGTGCAATGGTTACTTTGAAAGTAAGTGGAGATACGTATTGCGTAGATTCGTCTGGTAAGAAAATCACAAAAATCTAGTGGCGGAACTTGTTCTGGCGGAGTTTGTAATTAATAACAATTAAGAAAAAATAATGAAAGGTCGCTCGGCGGTTAGCGCCGGGGAAAAGAAAAAAATATAAAAACAATAAAATAAATAAATATTAATTAAACAAAAAAACAAATATGAAACCACAAAAAGGTTTTACAATCATCGAATTAATCGTAATTATATCAATTATTGCTGTCTTGGCAGGTATAGTATTAGTTAACGTCACATCTTATATTAACAAGGGTAAAGATGCCGCAATTAAAGGAAATTTATCATCTCTAATGGTAAATGCTGCGGCTTATTATGATGATCCTACTAAGGGTAATGGTGATTATGTTGGTTTTTGTGCCACGACCGGTTCTTTTGAAGCGGCAATAGAAAATGCATCGGGAAGCACATCTAGCTATGTATGTGCCGAAACAACAACCACTGGAGCTGTTTTTTGCGCATGTTCATCAATTCATGAAAAAAGTGGAACAAATACTCAGTATTATTGCGTAGATTCTACTGGTAACAAGAATTTAACAACAACCGCCTGTAGCACAGCGTGTACCGCCGCAAGCCCAGCTTGTCAGTAATTTTGAAACAACAAAACAGGGCTGAAGGCCCTGTTTTTTTGTAGTTGATTTTTTATTTTATTTTTTTGTTATTTTTATACTTGTCATGATTTTGTCCTTTTTTATTTATCGCTATTTTGTCCTGCTTTTTAAATTAACAAATGTTCTTTTTTGTCCTGCTTTTTGGCGTACGCCAAAAAGCAGGACATTTCATTTCTTCAATATTTATTTTATAATTAATTAATATTTAAGAATTTATTAATGGCAAACCAGGCAAAACAAAGTTTAACAGAGAAAATTTTATTGCATTTAGCCAATTGCATGGATTTTAGTTTTTCTTATACGCTTAAGAGGGGTTTGGGTTTACCCAGTTTCCCGGGGAACATTTTGAGAGATTTAATAAGAAATGACTTTAAAGATAGCATTAGAGATTTAGGAAAACTTAAATTTATAGAAAGGAAGAAAAGCTATGATGGTTCTATTATTATTTCTTTAACAGATAAAGGTAGATTAAAGGCGCTTAATTTAAGATTTAGAGAATTAGATAAGAAAGTAGAAAAAAATAAAGAAAAATGGGACGGCAAATGGCGCATGATAGCTTTTGATATACCAAATGAATTTAAGAAGGGAAGAGATGCCTTAAGATATAGAGCTAGAAAGGCCGGCTTTTATGAAATGCAAAAGAGTTTGTTTTTATATCCGTATGATTGTAAGAAAGAAATTGAGGACTTTGTGAGGATGTTTAAATTAGAAAAATATGTGCGTTTTGCTTTGTTGGATTATGTAGATATTCAGGACTTTTTGGAAAGAAAATTTAAAGTGAGGTCTATAGATAAAGCTTAAAAGTGTTATGAAAGCTTAAGTGCTATAAAGCTTTAAGGCATTTATAATAAAGTGTCCTGCTTTTTGGCGTACGCCAAAAAGCAGGACAAAATTAAGTTAGGGATTATAAGGATTATATTGCGGGTTGTGAAAGTTTTTGTATTTAATGTATAATTAAATATTATTATTAAGTTTTTAGTAAATTATTTTATGACAAAAAAACAAAAAATTTGGCTATGGATTTTCATAGTAATGTTCGCCCTCCCCGAAATATTATTTTTGAATATTCTTTCTTTTTTTAGTATTTTTTTAAATATAAAAATTGTAAATCTCATGTCTTTGATAAGGGGACAAAATTATTTTTTGAACCCAATAGAATTTTTTATCATAATCGGCATCGAAATTATTGGTGTTTTGGGTTCGTTAGGCATATGTGTGAAGCGCAAGTATAACATACTTGCTGTTATTTTTGTAGTCATTTTATTTGTTTTATTGTCATTTTTTATTCTTATATATAAGCTGAGTAATATGAATTGGTTGATGTAGCATTTATGAAACGTATAATAGTTTTATTTTTGGTTGTCATATTATCGATTGTACCTTGTTTGGTTTTAGCGGTTCCGCCATCTTTAAACAAAGTAACGCCCGGCGTAGTGCAAGGAACGGGGGTGCATTTTCAGGTTGAGAATAGCAATTATTTAAACGTTTCTTTAGCAAGTAATAAAGAAGTTGATGTTTCTCTTGAATCAGCGCTAGAAATAATAAATTTGGTGGTAAAGTCTTCCAATGGTTCAGATTCTTTAGCCGAGTTGAGTTTACAGGGTTTGCTTCCCGGAAAAATATATTATAAATATCAAGATAACTACGAAGATGTAGTTACTTTTATTTGTGATGAGAGCGGAGTTTACTCTTGGCAACAAGATATTTCTGCAGGACATCATATTTGGTTTAAAGACCCACCAGTAGTTGAAGATCCAGAAATTCCTATTTCTATGCCAAATCAATGTGTTGATTTTGGTGTTTTATCAGATGATGGGTTAACGTGTGCTTTAAACCAAGATCTAAATAAAGATGTGGTAATAACTTCTGATAATTTTACCTTAGATTGTAATAAACATAGCGCAATTAGTAATCAATTCTTTGGTATAAATATTTACCAAAGAAACCAAATAATAATTAAAAACTGCAATATATCGGGAAATTATTCAGGGGTTTATATTTTAAACTCTTCTAATATATCATTGGAAAACAATACTATAACAGGGCAGTGGGATGGCGTTGACCCAACATATTCAAACAATATAACTTTTAAAAACAATAATATTACCGGCGTGCAGGGTGACAGCGCAGACTTTTATTATACAGATAACAACGTTATAACCAGAAACAATTTTTCTGGTGAGGTAGATATTTTTTATTCAAATAATAATGAAGTAGAAAATAATACTTTTTCTGGCGAGGCAAGTTTTCAAAATTCAAGTAATAATAATGTTAATAAAAACAATTTTTCTAGTACAGAAGATTCAGGGGTTTCTTTTTATAAATCTAGCAATAATATTGTTTCAGAAAATAATGTTTTAAATAATTATCACGATGGTATTGATGTTTATGGAAATTCTAGTAATTATAACAATGTTTTTACAGACAATATAATTGAAAACAATGGGTGGGATGGCGTATATTCAGATCACTGTAATAATTGTGTTTTTTCAGGTAATACCATAAAAAATAATGGCAATATTGGATTAGATGTTTATTACGATAATAATATTAAAATTTTTCATAATAATTTTATTGGCAATAATTATGCTCAAATAGATTATTATGGAGGTGGCACGGGCAATGTTTTTGACAATGGTGCAAAAGAAGGAGGCAATTTTTGGTCAGATTATTTTGGTATAGATGCCAACGGTGATGGTTTAGGAGATGTTCCTTATAATATTAGTAGTGATGGCAACCCCACTTCTGCTAAAGACAATTATCCATTTATAAAACAAGATGGATGGAAATTGCCATGCAGGAACCCTGTTTTGATTGTTCCTGGCATCACTGGAACAGAAATGAAAAATGGTGAGGAAACCCTATGGCTAGATTTACAAAGAACATTAGGTGACGCAACAGATAGCTTTTTAGACCCGTTGGTTTTTAATAAAGATTTAACACCAAGTGACCCGGATATTTCTTTGGGGAATATTATAGGGAAAAAGTTTATATCTAATATAGAAGTATTCGATTATACCGAAGGATTATTTAATGAGTTTGTGGGGCAGGGGTATGTGGAGGGCCAGACGTTGTTTGCTTTTCCTTATGATTGGAGGTATGGAGTGTCGGGTAAAAATGCAGAAGGAAAAACTAACTCTGACTTATTAAAAGAAAAAATACAACAAATTTTGGCGCAAACTAAAGCTAGCAAAATTGACGTGGTAGCGCATAGTATGGGTGGCTTGGTCACCAAAAAATATATTATGGACAACCCTATGGCCAATTATATTAACAAGGCAATTTTTGTAGGAGTTCCAAACACTGGTGCTCCAATGGCAGTAAAAGCATTTTTGCAGGGAGATAATTTTGGAATAAATTTTTGGTTTTTTGGATTAAATGATGCCGAAATGAAAAAATTAGCAGAAAATATGCCGGGAGTTTATGATTTATTGCCAAGCCAAGCATATTATAGCGCAAAAGGTAGTTTTGTTAAGGTTATTACAGCTGACGCTGTAAACATGGTTTATGAGGAAAAAGAATTAGATTATTTAGATTTTGAAAAATTTCTTACAGAAACCCATAATTTTAATTCAACAGCATTAGGTAATGCCATAGATTTGCATTCAGATAATTTTGATAATTTTGACATAAGAACAGCAGGAGTAGATCTGTATGCAATAGACGGTTGCAAAACAGCTACAATTACAAATATTGTAGAAAAGAACAAAACCAGTTTATTTGGATATAAATCTACAACATACGATATAACTAAAATAAAAGAAGGTGACGGCACAGTTCCTATTGAAAGCTCAACAAACCTGCCAATAGATCAAAGTAAAAAATACTATGCATTATCTGGCGAGCATTCAAAATTGTTAAGCCAAAAAGGAACGCGTCAGCAAATTGTTAATTTAATTTCTTCAAGTCAGTTAGAGGTTGATTCAAAAATAGTCACGCAAAATATTGAGCAATGCAAGCTGAACGGAAAAGCAATTGTTGTTCATAGCCCAGTAGATATTTTAATAACCGATCAAGATGGCAACAAAATGGGCCTTGTAAACGGAAACGTAATTAATCAAATTCCTAATGCTAGTTTTAATTTAATGGGCGAACACAAGTTTATTTATTTGCCTCAAGACAATAATCAGGTTTACACAATTACAATGACAGGAACGGGCAGTGGTACGTTTACAATAAAAGTTCAAGACATAGTTAACAGCCAGCTAGGATCTGTTAGTTCTTTTGTTGATATTCCAGTTACCAATGAATTGAGTGGCACAATTAACTTTCCAACTACGCAAGATGGACAAATATGTTTATCTATTAAACAAAACTCATCTGCGCAAGATGAAATAATTCAACCATCGGCAACAATAAATCAAGAGCAGGCAAATGATTTCTTAGCGCCAATTACCACAGCAAAAATTACAAGCACTAATATAAATTTATCTGCTAGCGATGGATTGGGCGCGCAGGCGTCGGGAGTATTGAAAATAAAATATCAAATAGATAATGGCAATTGGCAGGAACAGCTCGGAAATTTGGTAGATATAGCAATTGCTCAAGATAATTTTGAACAGCATGTTATAAATTTTTATTCTGTTGACAACGCGGGTAATGCCGAACAACAGCAAAGCGCTAATTTTAAAGTTGACCCTCCAACACCTCCGGTGATAGGTGGTGGAGGCGGTGGTAGTAGTGGAGGAGGCGGCGGCGGTGGCGGCGGCGGATTACTTCTTATATATACCAATATTCCGAATTTACCAGTTGCGCCAGTTATAGATGAACAAGAAGAGGCGCGCAAAGTTAAAATTGCTTTTTTGCAAAAACAGTTAGAAGATTTGCAGGAGCAATTAAAGCAAAAGTTAAGTCAAAAAATTGTTAAAAACGAAAGCGAGAATGTTGTTAATGAAAAAATTGTTGAAAACTCTAAGGTGGAAAAAACTTTACCAAAACAAAATCCATTTTTGGCGTCATTGGCTGGTATAGGAAGTTGGTTTGGGAGGATTGTGAAGAAGTTGCTTGCGTTGCAATGAGTCAAGTGGTAGAATAAAAAATAATAAAATACCATGGGAGAAACTAGCTTGTTAGAAAACATTATTGCAACAATAATTATTATAATTCTTTTAATAATAGGTATTTTTGTTTTATTTGCAAAACCAGAGCCCAAGAAAAAAGAAGTTGATCAAAGTGGATAGAATATGAATTTAGAAAATTTAGAAAAAATATTGTCCGGAGAACCGGCATACAGAATAAAGCAGGCAAAGCAAGCAGTTTATAAAAACTTCATTTCTAATTGGAATGAAGCAACTTTTTTTTCTAAAGAATTGCGCGAAAAGCTTAATACAGAGTGTCCATTAGAAATTAATGCAGAATTATTGGTGTCTAAAAAAACTGATTCAATAAAGGCTTTAATTACATTAAACGACGGCAAAAAAATAGAGTCAGTTTTAATGCGCCATAAAGATGGCAGAAACACAGTGTGTGTTTCTTGTCAGGTTGGGTGCCCGCTGGCATGTGCTTTTTGCGCAACAGGAAAAATGGGTTTTAAAAGAAATTTAACAGCTGGCGAAATTTTAGAGCAAGTAATTTTCTTTAACAGGTATTTAAAAAATCTTAACTTGCCATATCCTGAAAAAGTTACCAATGCCACATATATGGGAATGGGTGAGCCGTTTTTAAATTATGATAATGTTTTAGAATCAATTAAAGTTTTAAATAATAAAGATTATTTTAATATTGGAGCTAGATCTATTTCTGTTTCTACTTCGGGTATTGTTGAGGGTATAGAAAAGTTTAGTGAAGAAGGCCAGTTTAATTTGGCAATTTCTTTGCATGCGCCCAACAATGATTTGCGAGCAAAATTAATGCCAATAGATAAAAAATATCCATTAACCAATGTCTTAAAGGCAGTTGATAGTTATATAAAAGAAACTGGCAGAAAGGTAATGTTTGAATATGTTTTAATAGATGGAGTTAACGATTCTGATGATTGCGCTAAAGAGTTGGCGGGCTTGATGCGCAAAAAACTCTATTTTTTGAATTTAATTTTGTATAATGCCACGGGTTCATTTCGCCCAAGTAAAGCCGGGCGCGTAGAATCTTTTAAGGTTATCCTTAAAAAAGCTGGTGTAAATTTTGTTCAGCGCTATAGGTTTGGTGACGACATAAAAGCAGCTTGTGGACAATTCGCTGGCAAGTAAAATGTGTGATATAATAATAAGACGCTTTACTTTGCGGAGATTTTTTGGTAGTTTTATACAATGATACAAAAATATACAAAACTAACAAATACTGTTTATAAACTTTTAGATTTTCTTCCAGAATCTGATCCATTAAAGCACAGGGCAAAAGATAAGGCTTTGACAGTAATGGACGGCTTAATTTTGATTAATAAAAAGGCTCAAGAAAGTGCGGGTTGGGCGTCTTTTGGAAGTGATAAAATAAAAATGCAGGTTTTAGAAGACATAGATGTTCTTTTGGGTTATTTTTGGATAGCTAAAGCGCAAGGATGGTTAAGCTCGGCTAATTGCCTGATAGTTTCTAATGAATACGAAAAAATTAAAAAAGAAATTACCCCTATAGCTCAAATGGAGTTGCTAGAAGAACAAGAGCTTGTTGCAGATATTTCTGCTGAAAGTGTCTTGGAAAAACCCGGCATTGTTTTAACTGAACTTAATGAAAGGCAGAAACAAATAATGGATTATTTAGGTAAGAACGAAAAAGCACAGGTTATGAATTTTCAAGCAATGTTTGTTGATGTAACCAAAAGAACAATAAGGCGAGATTTGGACGAACTTTTAGAGGCTGGAAAGATTCTTAGGGAAGGGGACTTTAACGAGGTATTTTATAAGCTAAGGGGGTAGGACATTTTTAAGGGGGGTAGGACATGATAGGACATTTGATAGGACATTTTTAAGGGGGGTAGGACATTTATAGTCAAAACCTTGCAATATAGTTAAAAATATGGTATTATATTAAGATAATTTAATGGATAGTTTGAATGAACAATTTGGTAGGATTTATGATGAGTATATTGAGAAAATATACCGATTTGTGTATTTGAAGGTGGGATCTCAGGACATTGCCGAAGACATTACGTCTAAGGTATTTACCAAGGGATGGGAATCATATAGAAGCACGAATCAAGAAGCACGAATTAAGAATTTTGGGGCGTTTTTGTATAAAAGCGCTAGGAATGCAGTTATTGATCATTATAGGCAAAAGGGTAGGACAAATATTGTTTCAACTGAAGTTAGCACCCCTATTGCTGACCCCGAAGTAAATGCACACGAGGCAGCTCTTTTGGGATCGGACATTGGTGTGGTTAAAAATGCCTTGTTTGGGCTTAAAAAGGAGTATCAGGACGTAATTATATGGCATTATCTTGAAGATATGCCAATAAATGAGGTTGCCAGGTTGACTGGTAAATCAGAGGGCGCAACAAGAGTAATGCTGCATCGTGGTCTTAAAGAATTACGCGATAAGATCCAGCAAGTGTAACAAAATTACAACTTGAGCGTCATAATAGTAATATGGAGGATTTAAAGTTAATATCACAACTAAAAGCCCTCAAAGAAATAAGGCCTAGAGAAAACTGGGTTGTTTTTACTAAATCCAAAATACTTTCTACTGAGCAAATAAAAGCTACGAACATTTTTAGCATTCTTGCTTCTAGATTCTATATTCAAAATTCTAAAAAATTGGCTTATGTGTTTGCTTTGTTGCTTTTTGTGGTAGCTGGAATTTTTAGTTTTCCAGGGAATGCCCCAGTTGATAATCAAGCGGTTATAAAGAAAAATGTGGTTGCATTGAGCAATGTAGTAAATGATTTGGCAAAACAAGGTAAGACAGACAGCGTAATAAATGGCATTAAAACAAATGCTCTGGAATTAGCAAGGAATTTAAATGCTAATCCAGCTGACCCAGATGTTATGAAGGGCGTTGCAGTAAGTTTAAAAACACTAGCTAATATATCTGGCGTGGACTTGTCTTTAGATGCTGATATTGAGAACTTGTACCAAACAGTAGTTAAAAATCAAATTACAGATTTAGAAAAATCAACGCTTACAGACGAACAAAAAGTAAAATTAGCTGAAATAAAAGAGTTATATAATAATAAAAAATACGCAGAAGCATTAGAAAAAATATTATTAATTAATAGTCAAAAATAAACAAGCGATTACGTAAAAGAGTATCCCGCCTTTTGGGTTTTAAAGTATAGAGCTCAAAGGGCGGGGTGCTCAGCACTTCGCACCAGTCGTTTGTTCGTGGTTAGTACGTAAAGCCGCGAGCTAGTAATGGTCGACCGACAGGACAAAAATATAAACTAAACATAAAAATAAACACAAAAATGAGTATAAAAAGAACAATTATAGCAACAGTAGCCGTAGTGGCTTCAGTTGCAATGGTTGCTCCAAGTTTCGCAGGTGCAGACACAATTTCTGACTTGATGGCTCAAATTGCCGCATTGCAAGCTCAATTAGTTGCTTTGCAAGGTCAATCAGCAGCCCCAGCAGGAACAGGTCTTTGCGCAGGCGTTACTTTTACACGCAACTTGACAGTTGGCTCAACAGGATCAGATGTAAAATGTTTACAAACTCTTCTGAACCAGTCAGCCACAACAAAAGTTGCATCAACAGGAGCAGGCTCACCTGGAAGTGAAACAACCTACTTTGGTTCATTAACCTTAGCGGCTGTTAAAGTTTATCAGGCAGAGCACGGATGGACACCTGCAAATCAGGTAGGTCCATTAACAAGACAGGCATTAAATGCCCAATTAGCCGGTTCAGGATCAACAGGCGGTAACGTCGTTCTTCCAACAGGCCCAGTATCAGCAGTATTAGCATTTGACAACCCAGCTGCCGGAACCTTAATTGGTTCACAGGCATCTGCTGATATGTTGCATGTTAATTTCACTGGTAGTGGAACAGTAACATCTGTTACATTAAAGAGAACAGGTGTATCAGACCAAAATCTTTTCACAAACATTTACTTGTATGATGGAAGCACCCGTTTAACAGACGGATATTCTTTCAACATCAATGGAACAGCCACAATTAATGGCCTTAACATTGCTGTAAGTGGTTCAAAAGTTATTTCAGTAAAAGGTGATGTAATGGCAAGTGCAGCTAGCACACAGGGTAGCGCTGCAGTTGCTTTAACTGATTATATAGCAAACGGCTCAGCCGTATCTGCTAATGTCCAGGGCAATATGATGTCAGTTATCTCTGGTTCAGCAGCAACAGCCACATTGGGCGCAGTTGCTTCAACAAGAGCTCCAACAGCATCAATTAACGCAGGAACATCGCAATATACAGTTTGGTCAGACACAGTAGCAATTGCTACTAGAACAGTTCAATTAAAGGGAGCTAGTTTTAGAATGATTGGTTCAGCTCCAACAGACGCTTTGGCAAATGTCAAAATGTATGTTGATGGAGTTGATACTGGAGCAGCAGCCGTATTGTTGAACACAGTTGGTTCAACATACCAAAGCTTTGTCTTCGCAACACCAATCAGTTTAACAACAGGTTCTCACGTAATAGATGTAAGAGCTGATATCCAAAAGGGTACAAACAGAAATTTCCAATTGTCATTGCAACAAGCAGCTGACTTGGTTATTTATGATCCACAAATTGGCGTGAACGTAGCAGCTTCTGGAACACCAGATGCAGCCGGAACCATGTCAATTAACTATGGTTCAGTATCAACATCTCTTGATCCTACATTTACATCATCAACAAGCGTAACTGGTGGAGCATCTAATACAATAATTGCTAGGTATGTTATGCATGCCTACGGTGAAGATGTTAAAGTTTCATCTTTGACATTAACCCCAACAATTGCAGGTGGAACACCAGCAACAACATCGTTGAATAATGTAACATTGTACTTAAATGGAGTACAGGTTGGTTCACAACAGAACTATACAACAACAGCTTTGACATTCCAGCTAGGATCACAAATGATCTTGGCAGCCGGACAAGATTCAAAGCTTGAAGTAAGAGCTGACATGCAAAACGCAAGCAATGTTTCTTACACAGCTGGTACAGTTTCTGTATCTTTGGCAGTAGGATCCAGCAATGGAACAGGCCAGAGCTCACAGACATTAATTAATGTCCCAGCCGCAACTTCAGCAACATCTGGATTGTCAATTTCAACAGGAGGATTGGCTGTAGCTAAGAATACAACTTACACAGACCAAACAATTGCTCCAAATTCAACAGGTGCTAAGATCGCTTCATTTGTCTTGCAAAACCAAGGCACAACAGAAGCTGTAAGACTTACATCATTGAATCTTGTTTTGACAACTTCCCCAACAGGAAGCACAGGTATCAACAACTTGTCTTCAATGTACACTTCAGAAAACACTGGATATTCAATCCAGCCTACTGGAAATGATACATTCACAATCAACTCAACATTGCAACCAGGCGCAACAAAGACAATAGATGTCTTTGCTAACACCGGTTCATTGTCGAGCGCATCAACCACCGTTCAAGTGGCTGCAACAGTTGCTTCTATTGGAGTAACTTCAAACAGCACAAGCGCTGGTTCATCAACACCTGGTCAAACAATTACATTAAATACAGGTGCTATAACTAACTCATCCACATCACCATCATTGTTGGCATCAAGCTCAACAGGAGCAAGATATATTGCTGCACCAAATGGAGCAACAGATGCTACCACAGCAGCTTATGTATTTAAGTCAACAGGTGGATCATCAATAATTACAGAGCTTAAGTTTACAGCAACAGGATCAACAACATTAACATCAGTTAAGGTTGGTTCAGTTTCTGCTCCATTTATTTCTGGAACAGCATGGTTAAATGACTTTGGTACCCCAGTTAATGGAGTTTGCCCAAGCGGTAAAACTTGTCTTGTAGTTCCAAATGGTGGATCTGGATTAACAGTTACAGCTATCTTGTCATACCCAACAGTTGGCACAACAGGGTTATCATCTGATACAACATCATATGCAACCTTGTCTATGGTTAAGTACACAAGTGGTACAACAACCACAACTCTTGGAACAGGCGGAACAGCACTTTCATCAACATTGCGTGCTTCCAACACAATGACATTGACAGCATCAACACCTACAGTTAGAAAGACATCTACTGCTGTTTCTGAAAGCGCTGGTTCAACAAGCAACGTAAAAGTTGGAACCATAACAATTACAGCTAACGGAGGAGATGTAGTAATCGGTGCTATCCCAGTATCAATTGGTTATGCAACCGGTGGAACTAACTCAAATTGGTTAGTTAAAGTAGGCGGTACAGCCCCAGCTGGAATTACACAACCAACAAGTAATACATCTGGATTCTCATTTGCAGATGGTTATCAGATCTCAAAAGATCAATCAGTTGCATTTGATATCTATGTTGATGTTACTGGAGTAACAACAGCAGGTAATGCCGATATTACTATTGGCGCCGCTGCTTCATTCACTTGGTCTGATATCTTAGATGGCACAACAACAACTGCTACTATGACAAAGACAGGTGCATTATTGTCAACCTACAACCAATAATTATTCTCGTTCCGCTTGTGACGGAATAGAGATAACTAAAAACCGCCTTCGGGCGGTTTTTGGTTGTATGAGTTGGGAGGATGTGTGTGAGTTGCAAACACCGGGTGTTTGTATGCACTTTTTTGCCACGTGGCAAAAAAGTGCTATGTAGGTTTTTGTGGTGAGTTATTAACAGCCCAGGCCCTTAATCTAATCAGCACCTTGTGACCACTTGCAGTGGCGTTAAGTAATTAATTCCGATGTGCAATCTTTGCCCGTTGTAGTAGGGCAAGTATACGGCGATTGCTTGTTGAAACGACTTCATAT
>Ga0172371_10001169_pt1 | contig 41437 bp, 27 predicted proteins | sample Lak12m_FD_114543 | JGI IMG/M metagenome (GOLD analysis project Ga0172371, IMG submission 114543) | Freshwater microbial communities from Kabuno Bay, South-Kivu, Congo - kab_022012_12m | ecosystem: Environmental > Aquatic > Freshwater > Lake | place: Democratic Republic of the Congo: South-Kivu... | reverse complement strand
CCCCCTGGACCCCCTGAGAACCTGCAGTTCCCCGGCCGAGTCGAGCCGAGCATCGACCGCCTACGGCCTCGCTCGACTCGGCCGGTATCACTGCAGGAAAGGTATAAGACGCGACTCCAGAAGATCCTGCTGTACAGCAGAATCGCCTACTCGCCCAGCCCGCCGAAGCACGGGTCCGCCACCCCGCGCACCGCGATCTTGGGGCAGCCCTGGCGGCCGGCGCCGCGCTCAGGCGCTCGCGCCGGTCAGGGCTGCCAGACGCTGGCGTGAGCGATCGGCCACGTCGACGTGGAGGCTGTGGCCATGGGCGTCCATGGTCACCACGGCCGGGAAGTGGTCGACGCTCAGTTCCCAGATCGCCTCCGGGGCGCCAAAGCGTTCCAGCAGGTGCACCCCGCGGACCTGCCGGATGGCGTCGGCCAGGACCTGCGCCGCGCCGCCTACCGCGTGAAGGTAGACACAACCGCTCTCCTGGCAGGCGCACCGGGTCGCCTCACCCATGCCACCCTTGCCGATCACGGCCCGCAGCGAGAAGCGCCGGATGAGAGTGGCCATGAAGGGCTCCTCGCGGATCGAGGTCGTCGGCCCCGCCGCGGTCACCCGCCAGTGGTCGCCCACCCGCACCACCACCGGCCCGCAGTGGTAGACAACGCCCTGCCGCAGGTCGCAGGGGGCCTCACCACCGGCGGCCAGGTAGTGGTGCGCCGCATCGCGCGCCGTGAAGAGCGTGCCGGTGAGGGTCACCAGGTCGCCCACGCGGGCAGCACGGACCGTCTCCTCGCCAAGCGGCAGGACCCAATGTCTGGATGTGGCCACGGGTACCCCCAGTGCACGGGCCGCTCAGGGCGTTTTCGGCGTCTCCACGTCGCCGTCTGGCGGCTCGGCCGCGCCGGAACTGCCGGCGGCTGGCTCCTCGAAGTGGTAGATCTCCTCTCCCGGCCGGCACATGCCGAACTTCTCCCGGGCGACCCGCTCGATGGCCCGGTAGTCCGTGCGCAGCGCCCGCAGCTCCCGGTTCAGACGCTCGATCTCCTCCGTCTGCCGATCAAGGCTGGCCTGGAGCCGTGCCACGGACTCCCGGGTAACCCGGTTCTCGCGGACCACCGGGCCCAGCCAGAGCAGCGCGCCAACCCCCAGACAGACGAGGACCAGAACGGCCATCAGAAGTCGCGTACTCATGGTTGTCAGCCCGGTCTGTCGCCGGCCTCAGTTCAAGGTCACATCGATACTCGTGGCCGAGAGGCTTACCTTGCCCTGGATCGTGTCTACCGCCACCAACACCAGCGGTATCCGTGAGCCGCTGCGCGTCGGGGCCAGGACCCTCGCCAGCCCCTCGGGGGTCGGGGTATCCACCCCACCCGCCTTCACCACCAGGTCGCCTCGCCTCACCATCTGGCCCCAGCGCGCCTTGCGCTGCACGAAGTCGCTGTCCGGCGCGACCTCGGTGACGACGAGGCCCTGCTGGTCAGCGGGCAGACCCAGGGCCCGCTGCAACCCGCGGTTCAGGGCCTGCACGCGGATCCCAAGGCGCTGCCGGATGAGCTCCTCGGGAGGCATCACCTCGACGGGCACCCGTATCCGGCCACCCCCGGCCAGTTCGAGGTCAGCGACCTCGCCCGGCGTCAGGCGCCACAGGCGCCGGCCCGCGTCCACGGCCCGCGTGGCCGGGAACCCGTTGACGCCGGTGATCTGCATCCCGGGCTTCAGCCCGGCCCTCGCCGCCGGGCTGTTCTCCCAGACCTGGTCCACCCTGGCCACCGGGCCCGCGGCCGTCCTCTCGGTCGTGAAGGTCATGCCGCAGTAGCCCTGGCAGAACCGTCGCGGCGTCAGCCAGGCGGCCAGCACGGACTCGATGCGGCGCAGAGGGATGGCGAAGCCGATCCCTTCGGCGTCCCGGCGGATGGCCAGGTTCATCCCGATCAGGGCACCGTCGAGGTTGATGAGCGGGCCGCCACTGTTGCCCGGGTTGATGGCCGCATCCGTCTGCAGGATGTCGTCGAACGCCACGTCCCCTTCCCGCAGCGTGCGGTTGAGCGCGCTCAGCACCCCCGTGGATACCGTGTGCTCCAGGCCGAAGGGATTCCCCACGCTCACCACCGTCTCCCCCAGCAGAAGGTCGTCCGGCAAGGCGAAGGCGATGGCCACCAGGCTCTTTCCGGACAGGTCGCCACGAAGCTGCAGCAGGCACAGGTCATTGTCCACGTCGTAGGCCACCGTCCCCGCCTCGTAGACGTCGCCGTCCAGCAGCCGTACCAGGACGTTCGACGTGCGTTGCACCACGTGGTAGTTCGTCAACACCAGTCCGCCGCTGTCCACGATGATGCCGCTGCCTACCGGCGTGGCGTACCGGTAGTCGCGCAGGTTCTGGCTGAAGAAACGCTCGAAGTCCACTGCAAACGGGTCGGCCAGCGGGCGCAACGTCGCCGTGCCGATGTTGACCACGCTCGGCAGCGCCGCCTCGACGGCAGCCACCACCGGCGTGCGGCGCACGGCCGAGGCCTCCGCCCCGGTCCCCACCACGGCCACCCCCGCCCACGCGATGGCCAGTTCGAGGGCCGGCAGACCCCTTGACATCCGCATCCTTTTGTGCTTACTTAAAACAGTATTCAGGAACGCACACAGAAGGGCCATTCCATGGTTACCGGGGAAACGTCGCTGGACCGCCTGATGCACCTTGCCGCCACCTGGTACACGCCCATGGTGCAGAGCGTGCGCACGGTCTGCACGCACACGGACGTGTGTGACCATAGTGACGCGCCCGGAAGGTGTCAATGTAGTGAACGGTTTTTGCAGATCCTCTGGAACGAGCAACGCCTGGCCTCGTCCCTGCAGACCACCGACGGGCGCCGCCTGGAAGTGATCAGCCCGGGCACCTGGAATGTGGAAGGCGGCCCTGACTTCCGCAACGCTCTGGTGCGGGTGGACGGCAGCCTGCGCCGGGGGGCGGTGGAGGTGCACTGCCAGGCGGCAGACTGGCTCCGGCATGGGCACGAAGGCAACCCGGCCTATGCCGAGGTCATCCTCCACGTCGTCTGGACCGCCGGCGAGGGCCTCGCGGGTCCCCCGGTCCCCTGCCTCGAGCTGCGGACGCACCTGGACGAGCCCTTGCGGGACCTCATCGAGGAACTGCAGGCGAGCGTCTACCCGTATGCCCGGCAGGTTACCCCGGGGGCCTGCGCCATGCGCTGGGCCATGACCGAGGACGTGGCCGTACGCCGCATTCTACGGGTGGCGGCCCTGGCCCGCTTCGAGGACAAGACCGTCCGCCTGCAGCGCCACGCGGTCGCTGCCGGCCCTGGCCAGGCCGTCTACGAGGCGCTCTTCGAGGCGCTGGGCTACAAGGCCAACCGCGGTCCCTTCCGGGCCCTGGCCCGGGAGGTCCCTCTACGGCGTCTGCGGCAACTGCCCGATGAGGGTTCGCGCGAGGCGGTGCTGTTCGGCACGGCCGGGCTGTTGCCGGATCCCAGCACCGCCCGCGTCCTGCCCGAGTGGCGCGACCGCGTGGACCGTCTGTGGGACCGCTGGTGGGCCGAGGGGGGGACCGCCCTCGGACTGGCGTGGAGCCGGGGCGGCACACGCCCCCTGAACAGCCCCCAGCGACGCCTGGCCGCCGGCACCGCCTGGCTGCATACCTGCGGCCTCGACCCCGAGAGCTGGCTCCTGGCCGCCGCCCGCGCCGTCCCCGACCCGGTCGAACTGCTGCGGTACCTCCACCGGCAGTTCGACGTCGCCAGCCCCTGGGAGCCCGTCAAGGACTGCACCGTCCGGCTCCGGCAGCCAGCTCGCCTCCTCGGCGCCGCCCGCGCGGCCGACATCCTGGCCAACGTGCTGTTGCCCTTCCTGAATGCCCTGGCCAGCCGGGCCGGCGACGAGAGTCTGTCCGGGCTTGCGCGCCGCGCGTTCCTCGAGCTGCCCCGTCTCCAGGACAACCGCGTCCTCCAGGAGGCAGCGCACCGGTTTCTCGTACCTCCCAGCCGGCTGCGCAGCGTGGTCCGGGCCGCCGCCGACCAGCAGGGGCTCATGGAGCTGTACCGCGGCTTCTGCCTGGCCCTCGGGAACGACTGCACACGCTGCCCGTTCACGGCTGAACCCCCGGGTTGACCGACATGCGCTGCGGGCATACAGTGTGCCACGGATCGGAAGGGCACGGCCGGTCCCGGCGGTCCTGGGCAGAGTGCTGGGAAACGACATGAAATACGCGGTCTTGGGAGACATTCACGCCAACCTCGAAGCGCTGACGGCGGTCCTCGAGAAGTGCCAGGAACTCGCGGTGGACGCGTACCTCTGCATCGGTGACATCGTCGGCTACAACGCCAACCCCCGCGAATGCCTGGAGATCATCCGACATCTGAACTGCGAGGTCGTGACCAAAGGCAATCACGACGAGCAGGCCAGTTCGGAGATGGAGCTGGTCGGGTTCAACCCGCAAGCGGCCCGAGCCATCGAGTGGACCCGTAACCAGCTTACCGAGGAACAGCGCATCTGGATGGCAGGACTGCCCTACCGGCAGACGATCGGGGCACGTGTCACCCTGGTACACGCCACCCTCGATATGCCGCATATGTGGGGCTACGTCTTTGATAAGTACAGCGCCGAGGTCTGTCTGGGCTACCAGTTCACCCAGATCTGCTTCTTCGGCCACACCCACGTGCCGCTGGCGTTCGAGAAGTACGGGACGGTCAACGGCGGGGGCTATGACGAGATCCGGCTTCAGTCGAACCACAAGTACCTCGTCAATGTCGGCAGCATCGGTCAGCCGCGCGACGGGGACCCGAGGGCAGCCTTTGTCAGCTACGTGCCCGATGACCGGCTCATCCAGTTGCACCGGGTCGAGTACGATGTCGGGGCCGCCCAGAGGAAAATCGTCGCGGCCGGCCTGCCGGAACGGCTGGCCCAGAGACTCGGCGTCGGACGCTGAACCGCCCGCCCGCCCCGTGGCCGGGGCGGCCCCCCGCCGCGGCCTCGCTGCCCGGTCGTGTAGGCCCTGGTGAACATCCTTATCGTCAAACCAAGCAGTCTGGGCGACATCGTGCACACGCTCCCCGCCGTGCAGATGCTGCGCCAGCACTACCCCGACGCCCTGATGGCCTGGGTGGTCAACGATAGCCTCGCGGGCTTCCTCTCCGTCTATCCCGGGGTCGACGAGGTCATCCCCTTCCGCCGGCGGCGCTGGGCCAAGCCGCTGCACTGGCATGAGTTCGTCGGTTTCCTGATGGAGCTGCGGCAGCACCATTTCGACCTGGCCATCGACTTCCAGGGACTGTTTCGCAGCGGCGTCGTCACCTGGGCCAGCGGCGCCCCCCGACGCATCGGCTTCCAGAACGCCCGGGAAGGGGCCGGCTGGTTTTACACCGAGCGCATTCCGTTGCCGGCCAACCTGCGGCATGCCCTGGACCGGAACGTGTTCCTGGTGCAGTCTGCCCTGGGGGTCGCGGCGGACGCCACCATGCCCGAACTGACCCGGCCCCATGACAGCGTTCGCGAGGCCAGGCGGCTGTTGCGGCAGCATGGCCTTGACGGCGACGGTCCCCTGCTCGCGGTCGGGCCCGCTGCACGCTGGCCCAGCAAGCGCTGGCCGCCGCGCTTCTTTGCGGCGGTGCTGGACCAGGTCGCGCAGGCTCTGCCCGGACTGCGCTGCTGGGTGCTCGGGACGGCCGATGAGTCGGCCGAGGCCCAGGCCGTGGTCCAGGCCTGCTCCCGGGCGCGCCCGGTGAACCTGGCCGGCGGCACCGACCTGGCCACACTCACCGAGGCGCTGCGGCGCTCGGACGCGCTCCTGACCAACGACAGCGGCCCCATGCACCTCGCCTCAGCCCTCGGCGTCCCCACGGTGGCCCTCTTCGGCGCTACCGATCCTGAACTGACCGGACCCTATGGGCCGGCCCACACCGTCTTTCGGTCCGCCTGCGACCTGTCGCCATGTTTCGCGCGCGACTGCCTGCAGGAGGGCCGCCCCTGTTCCGAGGGTACGCCTCCGGGCCGCGTCGCCGCGGCCGTCGTGGCCGCCCTGACGGCCGCCCACGAACGCCGCCGTACCACCGTCACCCATCAGGACGAGGAGAAGGAATGATGCGCCTCGTCGCCGTGCGCCATGTCCTGGCTCGGGCAGCTCGCGAGCGGACCGGCACTGCTTGTGGGTCGGCCGTGGCAGCGCCGTTCGCAACCCGGTTCCTCCCAGGGCGCCCTGGCCCCGCCCGGCCGGCCGCCGGCGGCTGGCTGCGGCGGTCGCTGCTGGCCGCGGTCCTGGTGGCCGTGGCGGCGCCCTCGCTCCAGGCACAGCTCACCATCCGCCTCCAGACCGACCGCAAGCACTACCTGCGCTACGAACCCATCGAGGTCACCGTCGTCCTCCGCAACTACAGCGGCAATACCCTTATCTTCAGCGATCAGGAGGGCCCCAACCGCGGCTCGCTGCGCTTCACCGTGCAACGGCCCGATGGCCCCGAACTGCGCCCCAAGGGCCGGGCTCTGAACCCCGTCGAGGACCTTATCCTGGGGGCCGGCGAGACCCGCCAACTGGTCCTGCAGTTGAACCACTTCTTCGACCTCCGACCCGAGGGCTCCTACGTGGTCAGCGCCCAGATCGGCCACCAGCGGCTGCCGAACGACTACCGCTCGGAACCGGTCTCCATCGAGGTGCGGGATGGGGTCCCACTCATCACCCGGAACCTCGGCCTGCCGCAGGCCGACGGGGGCGCGGCCATCGCGGCGGTGACCGCGACGCTGATGCTGTTCCACGACGGCGAGCGCTGGCTCTACTGCCTGCGCGCGGAGACGGAGTCCGAGGTGCTGGGGACGGTCCGCCTGGGGCCGCAGATCGCCGGGGTCCAGCCGCAGATGGATGCGGATGCGGCCAGCGATCTGCATGTGCTGGTGCAGCTCCAGTCACGGCTCTGCCTATACGCCGTCTACGGGGTCTCTGACGCCGGGCTGCGCTTGCGGCAGCGGCGCTTCTACCAGCCGGACCAGTTCGGGCCTCGCCTGACCCAGGCACCGGGCTATCTGAAGGTCGTTGGTGGCGTACCGACCACCGAGGGGGGCGACGGCAGCGTTCCCGAGCTCCAGGATGAGAAGCCTGGCGCCACGCCGGCACCGTTGCCCCCTGGCGGCGGGGCCGCCGCCGTTGTGCCGGCCGCACCCGCCACCCCCGAGACCCCACCGCCGGGCGGCGCAGAACGCCCCGCCCGCGACTGAGGAGTGCGCGCTCGCGCTGAGGCATACGGGCCCCGGCGGCGCGTCCCGAGGCACTATGAAAGCCAAAAACCAGCCCGGCGCGTCCCGGCTCTCGGCGGCCAACCGCAGGTACGTCGACTATGAGATCCGCCTGCACGCCATCTGCGACCGGATCCATGAGGCCGAGCGCTTGGAGATGGCCCTGGAGGAGATCCAGCCCGGGCTCCTGGGCATGTTCGATGCGGAGCGCATCACGGTCTTCGAACGTACGGGTGACGGCCGGGCCCTGTTCACCCGCTTCTGCACGGTCTCGGACCAGGAACCCCGCCGTCTGCCGCTGGGCACGCAGTCCATTGCCGGGTACGTCGCCATGAGCCAGCAGACGGCCGTGGTCGACGACGTCTACGACCCCGAGCAACTGCACGGGGTGCAAGAACGCCTGGCCTTCGACTACGAGCGCGACCAGGCCGCAGGCCTCTTCACGCGCTCGGTGATGGCGGTCCCCATCGCCAGCGATGACACGGTCCTGGGGGTCCTGGAGCTGGCCAACAAGCTCACGGGAGCCTTCTCCAGTCAGGACGTGCAGCTCGCGCAGCAACTGGCCAGCGTCCTGGCCCAGCGCCTGAGCATGGACCGCGAGGCCAGTGCCGGCCCCTTCCAGGTGCTCATCGAGCAGGGCACCATCGGCGCCTCGCAGTTGGACGAGGCGCACCGCCGGGCCCTGGCCCAGAAACACTCCGTGGGCTACATCCTGCGGCGGGACTTCGGCCTCACGGACGAGCAGATCGCTCTGGCCCTGGAGATGTTCTACTCGGTCCCGTACATGGCCTACGACGCCACCGTCATCCTGCCGGCGCCACTGATGGAGCTGCTCAACCGGCCCTTCCTGGTCCGCAACCGCTGGGTCCCTGTAGCCGGCGACCGCGAGCGGGCGGTCATCCTCATCGACGACCCGACGGATGATGCCCGGCTGCTGGACATACAGCGCATTGTCGGCGCCCGCCAGTACGACTACATGGTGGGGCTCGAGGAGGACATCCTGCGGTTCCTCGGCATCCAGCCTCGAGACGATGAGCCGCAGGCTGAGATGATCATCCAGGAGATCGAGCCGCCGGACGCCAAGCTGGACGAACTCATCAGCCAGCTCGACAAGGAGGCCCTCGAGGTCATCGAGGGCGAGGAGAACCCCACCGACGGGGAACTCACGGCCCAGACGGACGCCACCGTCATCCAGCTCGTCAACAAGCTCATCGCTGACGCCGTCGAGCTCAAGGCCTCCGACATCCACATCGAGCCCCGCAAGGGCGACGAGGCCGGGATCGTCCGCATGCGCGTGGACGGGCTCTGCCGCGAGGTGCTCCGCATCCCGCCCAAGCACGTGCGCTACGTCGTCTCCCGCGTCAAGATCATGTCCAAGGTGGATATCGCCGAGTCCCGCCTCCCCCAGGACGGTAAGATCACCTGCCGCCTGCGCGGTCTGCCCCTGGAACTGCGCGTGGCCACCCTGCCCACCGTCAACGGCGAGAGCGTGATCATGCGCGTGCTCACGGCGGGCGAGCCCATGCCTTTCGATGGCCTCAACCTGCGCGAGGCCAATGCGGCGGCCATCCTGCGCATGATCGAGAACCCGCACGGGATCATCCTGGTGGTGGGGCCCACCGGCTCCGGCAAGACCACGACCCTGCACGCGCTGCTGGCCAAGATCAACACGCCGGCCCTGAAGATCCTCACGGCGGAAGACCCGGTGGAGATCACGCAGCCGGGCCTTCAGCAGTTGCAGATCCGCGCCAACATCGGCCTAAACTTCGCCAGGGCCCTGCGCTCGTTCCTGCGGTGCGACCCCGACGTGATCCTCATCGGCGAGATGCGTGACCTGGAGACGGCTCATAGTGGCATCGAGGCCTCGCTCACCGGACACCTGGTCTTCACCACCCTGCACACCAACTCCGCCCCCGAGACGGTCACCCGACTCCTCGATATGGGCCTCGATCCCCTCAATTTCGCGGATGCTATGATCGGCATCGTCGCTCAGCGCCTGGTGCGGACCCTGTGCCGGGACTGCAAGGAGCTCTACACTCCCGAGGCGGCCGAAGTGGAACGGCTGGTGGCCCTGTACGGTAAGGAGGTCTTCCCGGAACTCGGTATTGACCCTGCCGCCGTCAAGCTCTGCCGTCCCAAGGGCTGCGCGCAGTGTGACGGCAGTGGCTATCGGGGCCGGACCGGCATCCACGAGGTCCTGCCCGGTTCGACCGAGATCAAGAAGCTGATCGTCACTCGACCGAGCCCCGAGGACGTCCGCGTCCTTGGCATCCGGGAGGGCATGCGCACCCTGTTGCAGGACGGCATCGCCAAGATCTTCGCCGGCCAGACGGACCTGGACCAGGTGCGGCGCGTCACCCTCGTGTGAGGACCGCCTACGCCAGAACACCCCCCCCAGCCCGGCCCGGGAACTGCCACGACGGGATCACCGGAGGATCGTTTCCCTATGGATCGTGACGCCATCGTCTTCGGCGCCGGCAACATCGGCCGGGGCTTCATCGGCCAGCTCCTCAGCGAATCGGGGTACGCGGTGACGTTCGTCGACGTGGATCGAGACCTGGTGACCGCCCTCAACCGAGAGGGATCCTACCACCTGCAGACCGTTTTCAACGACGACGTGCACGACCTGCGCATCGGCCCCGTCCGGGCCATCCACGGCAGCGACCTCGAGGCCGTGGCCACCGCCGTCGCCGGGGCCCGCCTGGGAGCCACCGCCGTCGGGGCCGGGGCCCTCAAGCATATCGCCCCCGCCATCGCCCGCGGCGTCGAGCGCCGGGCCGCCATCAACGCGCCACCGCTGAACCTGATCATCTGCGAGAACCTCAAGGGCGCTGCGGCCGTCTTCCGCGACCTGCTCAGTGCCGCCATCGCCCCGTCCTGCCGCCCCTACCTGGCCGACCAGGTGGGACTGGTCGACACGGTCATCGGCCGCATGGTGCCCATCCCCACCCCCGAGATGCGCGCCCGCGACGTCAGCTTCGTGCGGGTGGAGCCCTACAAGGAGCTGCCCGTAGACCGGCGCGGTTTCCGTGGCGAGGTCCCCGTGGTGTCGGCCATGACCGCCGAGGACGACTTTGGGGTGTTCACGGCTCGCAAGCTCTACGTCCACAACTGCGGCCATGCCCTGCTCGCCTACGCCGGCTACCTGCGCGGCCACGAATACGGCTACGAGGCCCTGGGGGACGCCGCCGTGCGCCGCCTGCTCGACGGCGGCCTGGCCGAGAGCATCGGCGGCATCGTCCATCGCTACGGCTGCCGCCGCCAGTGGCTCGAGGACCATGCCCGCGACCTCCTGGGCCGTTTCGCCAACCGGGCCCTGGGGGACACCGTCTTCCGTCTCGGCCGCGACCCGGTCCGGAAGCTCCAGTCTGCGGACCGGCTGGTGGGCGCTGCCACCCTCGCCTGGGCCAGCGGCCGTCTGCCCACCCACCTGGCCTGGGGCATTGCCGCAGCGCTCTGCTTCGACCCCGCCGCCGACCCGGTGGCCGTCCACGTCCAAGGCCTCCTGCGCGAGCAGGGCATCGGGACCGGCCTGCGGCAACTCACGGGCCTGGACCCCGAGGCGGAGCTGGGCCGCGCCGTCGTGAGGGCTTACCAGGCGCTCCGCCAAGACCCCCGGGCCGAATGCCCGGCGTGACGCCGACGGTCTCCCCGGCCTGGACCCGACATCCGGACCCCGCCAGCTCACCCCCGGGTCATGGCAGGGCGTACGCTTCCAGTTCGGCGATGGCCATTTGGCTTCCCTCCTGCCCCGGGCCGTCGGGCTTGACGGCCTGTACCCGGATGAAGCGCGCCGTCACGCCGTCGAGGGCCTGCTCCCAACGACCGCCCTTGCCGCCGCGGACCTCGGCTACGGTCTGCCACGCCGTGCCATCGGCGGAGACCAGCAGGCGGAACTCCGTCGCATAGCCATCGCGAAGGAAGTGCACCACGACCTGCCGCAGGCGGTGCGCTGCCTCCAGGTCCACGTGGAACATCCAGGCCCACTCGTAGGCGCCTTGGGCGTGGGTGGTCATCAGGCCATCGGTGCCGTACCGCGCGAAGGCGAAGGCGCTGGGCACCAGGTCGCGCTGGCCATCCGTACTCAGTAGGCGCGACGGCTTGCCGAAGGCCAGGTTCCCAGCAGGGACCGGGGCAACCGGCCCGCCCGCTGGAACGCCCGCCGGGTGGGGCCCGGCCAGGTCGAGCCGCAGAATCGTGTCGACCGGGTCCGCCTCGATGCCCGCCAGATCGATGTCGACCTCGCTCCCGCGCTGCGCAAAGGCCACCGGCCGGTTGCGGTTCAGCCAGCGGGCCGCCGTGACCTGCTGCGCCAGCGGCCCCGCCACCAGGCGCGGCGTATTCGGCTTGCCCGTCTTGCCGCGGGCGTTGGCCAGCAGGTGGAGGTAGACGCGGTCACGGGCCCGGTTGATGGTGCTGTAGCCCCAGGAGGCTGGCGCCAGCGGCCCAGGGCTGGCCTGTGTATAGGCCTCGTACAACGGCACGCCGTCCGTCGGATTGGCCCAGTCGGCCATGGCCCGATGGGCCTGCATGACCGGCGACTCGTACAGGGTCCGGTACGGGGTCCGGATGGTAGGACTGTGGTCCAGGTTGGCCACGAAGCCCTCGCCGATCAGGCTCACCTGGACGCGGAGGTACTCCTGCCAGTCGGGCTGGATGCCTTTGGTGTAGTCGAAACCCGGGTCCGCCACCAGGCGCCAACTCTCGACCACCGGCTTCTTCGCCCATGGGATGGGAAAGGGCCACAGCGCCCACATGCGCTCGCCCCAGGCCCCCCAGCCCTCGAGGCAGATCACATCCCAGTCCCCTTGGTATAGCGTCGTCACCCCGTTCAGCACAATCAGCGTGTCCGGACTGAGCGTGCGGATCAGCGAGTACAGGGCGTCGAGGTGGACGTAGCCGTCCGGGTCGGGGCTTGCCCAGTCGAACCACAACGCCGCTGGCCGATAGCGCCGGACTGCCTCCTCCACCATCAGCATGGCGCCCTGCTCGCCCCCGTGATTCGGCCCGATCAGGTTCCCCATGTACATGCCGAAACGCACCCCCGCGGCCTCCAAGGCCGCCCGGTATCGCCCGGCCAGGTCGCCGAGGGGGTTGTCCGGCTCGAAGCGGGATGGCCACCGGTACTTCATATCGCCGTTGTTGTAGCTGATCATCATGCCCAGCCCGTAGCCCTGGCGCTTCATCAGACCCGCGAACTCCCGCAGGTCGGCATCGCTGGCCTCCAGCATGCTCTCCGGGTTGTGCAGCAACGCCACCAGGCGCGCCTCTTCGTACCAACGGCTCGGGCGCTCGCGCACCGCCATGCCCACGGCCGCCTCCACCGTCGCGCCGGACCCGTCGCTGAGGCGGACCGTGAAGGGATACTCCCCCAGCGGACACTCCCCGGATACCGTGCCGGCCAGGGCCCCGTCCGCCTCCAGCCTCAGCCCCGCAGGCAGTGCCCCCGCGACCACCTGCCAACGGTAGGGCGGCGTTCCTCCCCGAGCATCCAGCACGAACGCCGACGCATGCAGGGCCAGGTGCGGCTTGCGCTCCAGGAAGCCCCGCAGGTCCGGCGCGATCACCTCCGCCGGCGACGCGGCTACGTAGGGCCATTCGCGCCAGGCCCCGGGTAGCACCCCCCCAGGTGTCACCGCCAGTGGCCCCGCCGGCCCCCCGCGGGAAAGGGTCAGCCCCGCGAGACGCTGGCCCTCCGCGCCGCAGAGACGGGCATAGAACCCCAAGCGGCCCTCCTGCCGGTTGGCAACCTTCAGCAGGAGCCGGTTCCAGCCTGCCGTGAGCCGCACGGTCGCGGTGATCTGATCCCGGTAGACACCCTTGGCCTCTCCAGTCAGGACCGCGCTGCCATTCAGCCAGGCCTGGACGAACTCGTCGGCCCCTACCCGCAGCTCTGCGGCCTGCTCGGCAGCGCTGTGGACCCAGACATGCGCGTAGGCAGCGACACCCGCCACAGACTCGCCTCGCACGACGCGGAAGTAGCTGAACAGATCCTGGTAGTCGTCGTAGTTCCGCGAGAAGACCCGGTCATCGAAGGCCTTCCACACCTCGCCCGGCGTCGGCGCCACGACGCCTTCCCCGACCCAGTCCTGCCGCAGGGCCTTCTCGCCGGTGCCAGCACCGAACGGACCCGCGATGAGCCAGGTGTTGATGAAAGGGGCCGTCTCCGCCGCCGCCGCCGCTACCGCCCCACTCACGAGACATGTCATCCAGCGCATCGCGAACCGTCCTTCCAGGTGTGGTCGTGCCGACGGCGAGCCGCTCCGTGCGGAGTGCGGAGTGCTGCGGCGCGGTATGCGACGCACGCTCGCCAATATAGGCCTTGGAGCGCGGCCCGTGAGCTCAGGCCATCGGGGGGTTCTTGCGGCGCGGGTCCCCGGGTGTCACATTGCCATGCTCAGGCGTCCCGGCAGGCCCTGGCAGGAGGCACGACCCATGAGCCACCACCTCGACCGCGTCCGGCGTGCCATCGAGTTCGGCACGCCCGATGCCATTCCCCTGGAGATCGTGGACGTGCCCGGCGTCTATAACGCCTACCACACGCTTGACCCCGAGACCGTGACCCTCATCCCGGGCACCGAGGACTTCGATGCCCTGTGGACGTGCTGTTACTCCTGGCTGCACACCGACATCGGTCGCACCCCCGAGGGCGAGCCCCTGCGCCGCGACCAGTTCGGCACCACGTTCCGTGTTCCTGCCGACGGTCGTTCGGTCTACGCCCTGCTCAGCCACCCGCTGGCTGGCCGGGAGACGCTGGCTGGGTACGCGTTCCCCGACCCCGACGACGCGGACCCGTCCTTCGAGCGCCTTGGCGCCGCCATCCGCGACCGCTACCCGGACCGTTTCGTCGACGGCTTCGTCGATGCCGGCCTCTTCCTCACCACCGAGCTCCTCTTCGGCATCCAGGAGTTCCTGCTGCGGGTGGCGACCGACCCGGACCTGGTCACGGAGGCCTACGCGCGCGCGATGGAGTACTACCGCTGCCTCATCCCCAAGTACCGCCGCGCCGGGGCCCACATGATCACCGTCATCGAGGATATCGGTGGCACCAGCGGCTTGCTCATCCGGCCCGAGGTCTGGCGCCGCCGTTTCAAGCCCATCACCCGGCGCTTCATCGAGGCCGTGCATGACGCCGGGCTCTATGCGGGGCTGGCCATCGACGGCCACTCCGGCGAGGTCCTCGACGACGTCCGTGAGCTCGGTGTCGATGTATTCAGTGTCTTCGACGTCCACACCACCGGCCTGAACACCCTCCGCGAGAAGCTCGTCGGCAAGGTCTGCGTCAAAGCCGCTGTCGACATGCAGCGGACGCTCCCGGGTGGCACCCCCGCCGAGGTGGCGCGGGACGCCGAGGCGCTGGTGCGTGCCTTCTCCCGCCCCGAGGGCGGTTTCATCGCCCAGGTGGTCCGCTGGCACCGCCCCGAGTTCCCTGCCGCCAACGTGCAGGCCTCCGTGCGGGCCTTCTCCCGCCACCGGCCGTGAGCCGCTCACCGGCGGATCCTCCTTCGCTGGCCGTCGTCTGCCAGTGACGGAACCTCGTATAAATAAATGACTTACGGCTTCGCCGCAGCGCTCCCGTTGGGGTCTACGTAAGCTCGGCGCCCGCGGCCTGCGCGCCAACGGTCCCTGGAGGCCGGGATCCCCGCATCCCGGCACCACGGCATACGGAACGGCGCTCGCGACCAGACCGATGGCGACGCAGTTCCTGCTCCAGGCCCCAGGCGGCCGTTCGCATCGGCTGGTCCTGGACACCGAGCCAAGGGCCTACCGCCTGTAGGAGCCCCCGCGGACCGATGGCATTGTCCTCGCCAGGTCCTACAGTGAGCACCAGCCGCCACACGTTCAGGCTCCGGTGCGGCCGGGGCAGGGCAGCGATAGGCATCCGGACCCCGCAGGTCCTGGAGGGTCATAGGGCGCCACCTGACCTGAGTCCGCGCGCCTCGACGTCGGGCACATCCGAGGGCTTCCCATGGCCGAAACCGCCAGCGTGTTGAGCCGGCCCCTCCGCATCCGCTCCTGGCACCTGCCGAACCGCATCGTCATGCCCCCCATGGTCTCCGTGCGGGACATCGCCGGCCAGGACGGCCTCGAGTGGTACCGGCGCCACGCCCAGGGCGGCCCGGGGCTGGTCATCGTCGAGGCAACCGGGGTGCCCCGTTTCGAGCGCGACCTCACGGCGGCAACTCTAAGGCCGGTCGTCGAGGCCATCCACACGGCCGGGGCCCTCGCCGCCATCCAACTCTTCCCGCTGGACTTCGGCACCGACCTGCAGGTGGGCTCCATCACCCGGGACGAGATCGCCGGGATCGTCCGCCGCTACCGGCTCGCCGCCCGCGTCTGCCGCGACGCCGGCTTCGACGGCGTCGAACCCCACGGCGCCCATGGCTACCTGCTCAACCGCTTCTTCTCTCCCGCCGACAACCCGCGCCGGGATGCCTATGGCCTTAACTCTCTCAGCCGCATGCGCTTCAGCCTCGAAATCGTCCGCGCCATCCGCGCGGAGGTCGCGGAGACGATCCTGCTGCTGTATCGCCACACACCCGTGAAGGATGGCAGCTATGGCATCGAGGACAGCCTGGAGTTCGCCCGCGAGCTGGTCGCGGCCGGGGTGGATGTCCTCGATATCAGCCCCTCGAGCATCGATGCCCCGGGAGACCGGGCGGAGCCCTTCCGGCGCTTCGGGGTGCCGGTCATTGCAGTGGGCAACCTGGACGAACCCGGGCGGGCAGAGGAGGCCCTGCGCCAAGGCCGGGCTGACCTCGTGGCCGTGGGCCGCGGCCAGATTGCCGACCTGGACTGGGCCACCAAGGCCCGCCGCGGAGACTGGCCGAGCATCACCCGATGCACCAAGTGTAACAAGCTCTGCTTCGGGAACTTGCGCAACCGCCTCCCGATCGCCTGCGCGCAGTGGCCACAGCCTCCGGCGGCGTGAGGCCATGGAGTGCCAGACGGCCGGCCCCCATCGGCGGGACCGGGTGCCGTCAGTCACCGATGGCGTCGCAGTAGTGCCGCGCCAGAAAGAAGAGCCACGGGAGTTGGCTCCGCTGCAGGAGGCTGACGTTGTAGCCCCCCGGCACGGTTCTCATGGATACGATCTCCTCAAGGTCCGAGATCGTGTAGGCCTTCCTGCTCTCAGGCCCGCTCACGGGCGCCACGCAGGCGCGGATCAGAGCGCACATGAGCTCGACGAAGGCCGTGGACCCACCCAGGTAGTTCCACCAGTCAGACCCGATGCGCACCGCGACATCGACACGCGTACCGCGTATCCTGAAGGAGCAGCTCCACCTGTGCCGTGGGTGCTCGATCATGTACTTGGTTCCCCTTGTCTCCACGATATTGCGCAGGATATGCCAGTCCTTCTTGTTCGACTGCTTCTCCGTGCCGTAGAGAACGCCATAAGTGAACTCCACATGGTCGCGCGCGGCGTCCTCTGCCCACTGCTCGGCGTGCGCCACGATGTCATCGGCCAAGTCCTTGCTCATCTCATCGTTCAGACACCGCGGCCCTGACTTGAGGGTGGCAAGTCTCAGGAGTTGCGCCTCCCGCCGACGTCCGTCCAGCACAGACCCCGCCGAGTGCATGGTGCTGTGAACGATCTCCCAGCCGTAGACCGGCAGAACGACGTCCTGAACCATCCTGCCGGCCGACGTCTCCATCGATGAGAAGAGCTTGGCCGGGAGTATGTCTTCCTCGATCTGTCCTACTGCGGAGTAGCCCTTCTGCCTGGCGTAGAACATGAGGACGAATGGGCTCGTGCAGAACTTCGCGAAGGAAGCAGACCCGGTTGGCAAGGCATCAACATGAACGCCGATCCGTGTTCTGAAGGCCGTCTCCATCTGCAGGACCCGGCCCCGGGCATCTTCGTTCCTGTCGACCGCCAGCAGGTCATCGAGCAGGCGCGCTTTGGACAAGACCGTGTGCCTCGGCCGGGGTAGGTCGGGGTTCTTGGGCATCGCGCTAGCCCTCTTCCATGACGCTCCACGAACGCTTTGTCTTCGGCGGGGAGTAGGCCACGGATGCATTGTCCCCGCCGTCGGTCCACTGGAAGGCCTCGCCATCCTTGTACCACTGCCTGGTCCGCACGTGGGACTGCACGTAGACCCTACGGCAGGCAAGCGGCGGACCTGCTGCGGGCCGCCAGTCTCGCTCCGCGAGCCTATCGAGCGCGCGCGCGATCACGTCTCCAGCGACCTCGCCAAGCCGAACAGGGACGGCGTTCCCGATCTGCGCATACTGCTGTGCCGGCGTGCCGCAGACCCCCCACTCGTCCGGGAACTCCTGGATCCGGCAGTACTCGCGAACCGAGAGCGCCCTGACCTGTTCAGGGTGGCACAATGCAGTGCTGGCATGGTTTGGCATCGTCACGAGGGTCGGGCAGGGCAGGTCGTAACTCAACCGACGCCACCAGCCTGAGCGTCCGCCCCTCGCATGGAACGCCCTCCCCATGGACTCGCGCTGTACACTCTCCGGCAGGTGGCGCCAGTTGCCCCCGGGGGGGACCATCGCCAGGTACCCTTTCTTGCGCGGGCTGAAATCCATGATGACCGGGGCGGCCTCCCGGAGGTCTCGTATAGCGTCACCCAACGTCCGCCACGGCTGCAGCGGCCCTGCAAAGAACGGTAGTAAATCGCGGGGGCCATCCACTTCGTCCGGCCTTCCATGGGTGGGTGCAGGGAAGTCGATGTACTCGTTGAACCGGTTGCCGATGAACAAGGCGCGTTCCCGTAGCTGGGGCGCCCCATAGTTGACGGCGTTCACCTCGAAGCAGTCCATGTGGTAAGGGGTGTCTCCTATGGCCGCCAAGTCCTCTGCGAACAGCCTGACCACAGAGCCCAGCTCTTCGTCGTGGTCCAGTGGCGGCCCACCTCTTGCCGGCCGCTCGGAGAGAGGTCTGTGCCGGAGTGCGGCCGACATCAGCCCCCGGACGTTCTCCATCAGGAACAGCTTGGGCTGCAGGCCGCCCACGAAGCGGATGAAGTCCCAGGGCAGGGTGCCCCGCGGATCCTGGACCGTTCCCCGCCTGCCTGCCGTGCTGAACGACTGACACGGCGGCCCGCCGACAAGCAGATCCACGTCCCCAGGCCGCAGGCCTAAGTCCGCCAGGACGCTCTGGGGGGACAGCGCCCTGATATCGGTCTCATACACTAGGGGGGACTCAGGCAGGTTCCCGCGGGCGGCGTTCTCACGGACGGTACTGCAGAAGACCTGCTCTTTCTCGACACAGGCAAGGACGCTGAAACGACCCGTGCGCCGCAGGCCCAGATCCAGCCCCATGGCCCCTGTAAAGAGCGAGACAACAGTGTATTTCCGCCCTGGCACTGTCACACTCCCGGACGTTTGCGGTGAACTGCTCGTCGGCGTTCCATGAGTCGGTCGCAGACGCTGCGCACGCATCCTCCCAGCGACTGCGACACGTCGTGTTCCCAGAAGCGAACCACGGATACACCGCATCGCCTGAGACTACCCGAGACGATACTGTCCCGTTCCCTATTGCGGGCGATCTTCGCCGTCCAGAATGCGCTGTTCTTGTCCGGGACATGCCCACAGACCCGACAGCCATGCCAGAAACAGCCATCGAGGAAGATGGCCAACCTCTCCACGGGGAAGTAGATATCGGGTGAACCGCGAATGGAGCGGGCATTGAGGCGCCAGCCCGAGATGCCTGCCCCCGCAAGGGCCGCTCGGAGGCGCGCCTCGGTCGTCCTGTTCTGGCTGCCCCGGACCCGCTGCATCAGCCGACGGTGGCGAGGATCGACCGGGCCGAACTGACCGTTCGGCAGTGTGTCTCTCAGCTTCCGCTCCATGGCTCTGCTTCTGTTCCGCACCCCGCCCGTTCGCGTAAGGCCTTGGCTACCCCGCCCACGCTAGCATAGCGGACCTGTACGGCCGTGCAAACCACTGGGTCGCGATGGAGGGAGCCTGGGCCGCTCCCCCTCACGGCGCCCCTGCAGGGGTCGCCCGCCAGCGCTCGCCACCGCCGCCACCGATTCTGAACCAGGTCAGGCCATCCCTCTCCTCGGTCTGCACGCGGGCCCCCGGCGTCCCGTCGGCACCCAGCGCAAGCACCGAGGCGTAGCGGCCCGGCAAGCCCACGGTGACGGTCTCGGTCGTGGGCACCGGCACCAACTCGACGCCCCCGGCCTGGCGGCGCATGACGACGGCCCCATCGGTCGCCAGGGCCGGGAAGCGCAGGACCCGCCGACTGAGGTTGGCCTCGGACCGGTAGCGCGCCGGGTCGCCCTGGGTCCCCTCCCCGCCATCTGCCGGCTCGAAGCGCAGCCCTGTCACCTCTCCGCCCTGCCGCGTCACCCGGATGCGCCCCAGGGTCAAGGCGTCGTCGGCCCCCACCAGCGGGAGCCGTCCCTGGCGGTCGTAGAGCCCTGCGGCGAGGGTGAACGCGTCGGCCGTGGCCGTGGCCGGAATGGCCACCTCGTGGGGCCCGTCCACCACGGCCTCGCCCGGGCGCCATTGTGACGTCCGGCCCGCCAGGGGGTGGTCGCTCTGGAAGGCAATGCCACCCGCGACGAAGTGCCAGAACGTCCCCACGTCGCGCTCCGGAGTGCGCTCCGGCAACCACCGCACCGCGATACGGAACCGGCCCTGGCCCAGATCGGCGAAGCCGGTTGCTTCGGCCCGGATCGGCGGCTGACGCGGTGCCGGCTGCCAGACGTGGGAACGGGCATCCGCGTAGAGGACTCCATCGACCTCGGCGTAATCCGCGATCTGGCCGTCGAGAAGAGCGGTCCAGGCCGTGGCCCGGGGACCCCGGGTGACGGCGCCGTAGGGCGGCAACACCACCTCCTCGACCCGCCACGGCGTCCGGCCGGCGTTGACGGACACCGTCTGGCTACCCTCGTAACGCACCTGCAGGCGCTGAGCCAGGTCGCGCCGGGCTGCCGTGGCCGCGTCGGCCCAGGTGCCGGCAGGGGTCTCCACAGCGTAGCGGATCGTCTCCACCTGTCGGTTCGTGTAGGCCCGCGCAAAGGCCCGCATCAGCCAGTACTCGCGCACCACCCCATGCGGGTGGGGCATGAGCTGGTGGCCGATGAAGCCGGTGCGGCCGAAGGCGATGGTCATGGCGCGGTACGTGTCCAGCTCGCGGTCTGTCATCACGTAGTCGTACCAGCCCGCCCCGTAACCCCAGCGCAGCCAGCGCTCGTAGTAGCTCATGCCGTGGTTGGACATCCTCGGGTGGACCTTGAGCAGCTCGTGGACCGGCAGCAGGGGGTAGTCCTCGATCGCCTCGCCGCTGGCCGTACCGCCGTCGTAGACTCCGGCCATGGCCGGATCGGCTGCCTCGAACAGCACCGGCCCCCCAAACAGCTCCCGGTCGAAGGCGCAGAGCTGGCGCGTGACCTCGTGCGTCACCCGCATCACGCCGCTGTCGGCGACCGCCGCGTCGCAGTCCACGTGCCAGGTCGGCATGATGTCGTGGTAGGCGGCCGTGCAGCCGTAGCGCTCGCGGATCGGGGGCGAAAAGCGCCGCGCGTAGTCCAACACCCGCGACGGCTTCATGATCACCGCCTTCACCGGCCCACGATCCCAGCCCGGAATGCGCGAGCCGTTGCTCTGCAGGGCACAGTCGGCAGCGCGGAAGTCCTCGGCGTTGGGGTAGTAGTCGTAGAAGTTCTCGTGCACACAGAAGCGGTGCCCCAGCCCCGTGGCCCTGGCGGCCAGGCGCCGCAGGGCCTCGTCACCCCCTTGTTGAGCATTGGCCGGGAAGACGTTGGGGTACGTCTGGTCATACCCGTCGCGTTGCCAGACATGCTTGATGATCAGCAGCCGGTCCAGGCCGTAGCGGGCCATGCCCTGCAACCACTCGGCATCCTGGTCGAAAGGACCACCCCAGGCGTCCAGCAGCACGCGGCTCGAGAGCTCCTCCAGGAACGGCGAGGACGCGTGCGGTGGGTTGACCAGCGTCTCCTCGTAGCGGGAGGAGAGGACGATGACGAACTCGTCGTGCAAGGGACGGTAGCTGCCGTCCGTCAGCGGCACGTAGTGGGTCCCATCCCGTCCGGCGTGCGTGGCCTGAGACATCCACAGATCGGCGGTGCCGCAACCGTAGCCGTCCACGTCCTCGTAGCGCAGGCTGGGGACTACCGGGTAGACTGCGGGCACGGCCCGCCCGCCCCGGCGACCCAGTGCAATGCCGCTGAAATGGCCTGCCGGCGCTTCGAAGGTCAACCGAAGGGTCTTGCCGGAGACGCCCGCACCAAGGGTCAACACCCGCTCCGGACCGGCCTCGCCGCACTGCAGCACCAGACGGCGCACCGCGGCCCCGCCTGCCGGCTCGTGCCGCACGACGCGCAACGGTACCGTGGTCGCTCCCGGACTGGCCAGGGGCCGCAGTTGCAGCACGAAAGGATGTGGTCGTAACACCTTGCCGTTGAAGGTCACTCCAACCGAGATCTCGCCCGTGGCACTGACCGTGGGGTTGACCTCATAGCGCACCTCGTCGGCCCGGTCCCGGGCGGAGAACACCCACAGGTCCCCGTCGAGGCGGCGGTCGTTGGCGACCGTCTCGAAGGTGGACGGGGTGATCGTCCGTGCCTCGCGGCAGCTCAGGGGCAGCAGCGACTGTTCAGCCCGGGCCTGGGCCCTGGCCAGGTCGCCCTCGAGGGCCTCCCGGTCGCGGCGGGCCTGCTCGGCCTCGGCCGCCGCGACCTGCTCTGGCGTGCCGCCCACGACGTCTGCCAGGGCCCAGAGGAACCAGTCGTCGCGCGGGAGGCGGGCCGGCCCGGGGTCCACCTCCAGACGCAACGCCACGGTCCGGCCACGGAACCGGGCCAGGTCGGCACTGCCCGCCTGGCTGACCTTCCAGGCACAGAGCACCTCGAACAGCAGCTCGCCGTCCACCCGCACGCGGCAGGTCACCCCATCGCTGGCCGGTGCCGTGGGCCGCAGCATCGTCCCGACCTCCAGGTGCAGCCCCTCGACGTCCGGCAGCTTCACCTCAAACTCGGCAAAGGCCACACCCGGCCCCGCGACCCATGGACAGTGCATGAACAGGGCCCGGCGCCCCTCGGCATCCACACTGTCCTGGGGCTCAAACCAGACGCCGCTGACCGGGTCGTAGCCGTGCCAGGAGTCCCCCAGCACGACCTCGGCCGCGGCCCCGTCCAGGCGGTAGCCGACCCGGGCTGCGGGGTCGTCCAGCAGCCGCGTGCGCCCCGCCGCGGCCTCCCGCACCGGGATGAGGCTCTCAGGCGTCGCGGCGGCCAGCCCCAGGCTGAGCACGCTGAGGGCAGCCATTGTCCTCGCGGTCGTCTTCATCGTCGACTCCTGTACGGCGGCGCGGCGCCTGCTCGCCTGGCGTCCCCTGGAGTGCGGCTTCTCCGCAAGCCGCCGCACGGTACGGAGGACCGCGCCCCAGACCCCGCCGGGGAATCTCGCGGCCGCGCACCGGCGCCAACCTAGGACAGAGCGGCGTCATGCCGCCGCACTCTAAAGCTTGGCCTGCGGCCTGCGCAGCGCTTGCTTACCGAGTCCCGCGTCGGGCGGAACTCTTTGGATTGCCGGTGACATGCCACCGCTCTGGACTGGGTCCGTCATGCCCAAGGGCACACAACTTGCCGCGCGACCGCTGCCCCTCCACCTACCTTCGGCGGCCAACGTGAGAGCGAGAGAGCCGAGAACGAAACAGCCCCGGCAGTGGCGCTGGCCTGCCCGGCACCGGCGAGCCCATGGCGGCCATCAACGGCCCGCCGGGACCGTGATCCGGAGCCGCGACAGCACGCTGTTAGCACCCGACCGCAGGTGCACCTGCACCCGCAGGACGCCCGCCGCGGAATCTGCCTCTGTGAAGGGGTACTCGAGCCAGACCCCCTGGCGGAAGTCGTCGAGGTCCTCCGGCTTGCGGTCCTGGAAGGCGACGCTCTGCCGGCGCTGTCCCTCGGGGTCGTAAGCGTAGACCGCCACCACGCCCGCAATGCCCTTGGGGACCGTCACTTCCAGCCCCCAATCGCTGGCCCCGAACAGGCAGTGGTAGGGTTGCCCCGCCGTTGCCGGCCAGCCAGCGTAGGCCGTCGGCTCGCCCATGAGGCGCACGGCCACCCCCGTCAACTCGACCTGCGGGGCGCCGACGCCCAGCCGCAGCGTCTGCGTAAGCCGGCCATCGGCCATCGTCTCCACCACCGGTGTCCCGGGGCGGCGGAACTCCCGGTTGTCGAGCGCGAAGTAGGGGGCCCGGGTCTCCCACTTGCCGCGCGTGAAGTCGGGGACCGCCACCGGCGCGCTACCCTTGGCGATGGACTCGCCGGAGAGCGGAAAGACACACGCCATCACCACCGAGTCGTAGAGGTCCAGCGGCGTCTGGGTCCGGTTGCGCACCGCGTCCACAAACAGCTTCAGCTCCAGCCAGTCGGTGCCGCCATGGCCATCCGCCGAGACCTCCAGTCCCCACCAGGTATGCCGGTAGGCTCCGTGCCAGGGCGCAAACGGCTCCCAGTTGCCGCTGACCCCATCGACGTAGAGCGCGTTGTGCTCCTCGCTGTAGAGGCCGCGGGTGCCCTGGATCATCCAACGGTTGTCGTAGGGCCGGGGGAGCTGCATGTCGTTGTTGATGACGATGGTCCGGCCCTTCTTCGTCCGCACGACGCTGGTGACGATGTCGCCCTGGGTGTATTTCTGCGTGGCCAGCGGGTCCTCGGCGCCCAGGGTTCGGGTGAAGTAGTCCTTGGGGCCGAAGGGGTTGGTGGCGGTGGAGGTGAGGTAGTCGAAGGCGTCGCCGCAGTTGATGTCCATCCAGCTCAGCACCGGCCCGAGGTCGTGCGTGGGGTAGAGGTCGCAGTTGTGGGTCGTGAGGTACTTGCCGGCCCAGGCCTTGGCGGCGCCAAAGTACCAGTGGCCCAGGCAGTCGTGCGAATGCGCACAGTGACAGTGCACGAGCTGACCGAAGACCCCCTGCCGGATCAGGTTCAGCACGGCCAGGTTATCGCTGCGGAAGCTCCAGTTCTCCAGCATCATGGCCGGCACGCCGGTCTCCTCGTGCGCGTTGACCAGGTCCCAGCATTCCTGCAGGGTGATGGCGCAGGGCACCTCGACTCCGGCGTACTTGCCCTTGCGCAGCGCGCCGACGGCCATCCGCGTATGCCACTCCCAGGGGGTGGCGATGAGGACCGCGTCGAGGTCATCGCGCTCGCAGAGCTCCGTCCAATGCATCTCATCGCGCGTGTAGACGGCCGGTTCCGGCTGGCCGGCCGCGACCACCAGCCTCTGCGCGTTGGCAGCCTTGGCCGGCACGATGTCGCACACCGCCCGGATGACGACCCCCTTCAAGCCGAGGAGGATGCTCATGAGCCCCGTCCCGCGGCCCCCGACGCCGATCATGCCGATGCCGACGGCCCGTCCGGCGTCCGACCCCGTGCGGAACGGCGCTGCCGCGCTCAGCGCGAAACCGGCTCCCATGGCGGCCCCGGTCACCAGGAACTCCCTGCGGCTCAGTCCCCGTGCCATGTGCCTTGCCTCCATTCCTAGGCGGCCCCCCCCGGTGCCGCCACCACCCGTCACTCCGGCCCGTCCGCCCGCGCCACGCCGCCATCCGGCCGCACCATGAGCGTCTGCCGCTGCAGGACCACCCGCGGCTCGCCCCACAGCGCGTGGTCGGCACTGGTGTCATCCGCCGGGCCACAGTCCGCGATCAGCTTCAGCCGGATGCGCTGCCCGGCGTAGGACGACAGGTCCACCAGGACCGGTTTCCAGGCCCGGACGGCATAGTGCTCGGCAAAGACCTCATGCTCAGCCCCGGCGCCATCGATGACGACGATCTTGAAGGTGACCCCATCCGTGGGCGAGATGCCCTCGGTGCTGCGCATGCCAATGGCCACCTCGAACCGGGCCACGGGCTCGGTCGGCAGCCCGACCTCGTAGATGGCGAAGGCATAGCCCGCGCGGTTCCGACCGTACGGAGGATGCGAGAACAGGCAGACCTTCTCGACCGTCCCGGAGCGCATCCGCTCGGGCTGGAACGAGCCATCCTCGGTGTGCCCCGTGTCGTTCGCCACGACCTCGCCCTGGCCACGGGCGCAGAAGCCGCGCGTGTAGCCGGTCGTGGGCGCGGTCAGGTCGAGGAGCGTCGGCACCGACCACGAGGCCGTCAACCGCTGCGTCAGGATCTGCTTGCCGGCCGGCGTCTGCACCCGGGCGGTGAGTGTGGTCGTTTGTTCCCGCCAGGGCAGGAACGCGCACGCGGTCGTGGCCGCAGCCGCCTGCGGGGGCAACGTGACCTCCAGGGCGGCCGGCTCGCAGCGTCCATCCGGCACCGCCGTCAGCTCGGCCGCCAACCTGACCTCACGGGCGGCGTTGTTCCGCCCCTCCAGCGCCAGCGTGACGGCGCTGCCGGCATCGCGCAGTTCGCACGCCTGGACCGCGAGGCGCAGCTCGACCGGCTCGACGCCGATGAAATCCAGCCAGAGCGGCTCGGCCATGGCATCCGTGAGAGGCAGCCGCAGCCACAGGCGGTCCCCGGGAGTCACGCTCGCCGGTACCGTCGCCTCTAACTGCCGGCCGGCCAGGCGTACCCCCGCGGCCCAACTCCCGCCACCCGCCTCCCAACGGGCCGCCGACAGGTCCAGCGCGACCCCCTTCGGCACCGTCACGGACACCACCTCCCCGGCGACGGCGACCGTCGTCCCGCACGCCAGCACCCGCGGCGCCCGACGCCGGCTGGACTGGACCCGTACGCGCAGGCACTCCTTCGCCATGCCCATGATATGGATCATCCCCCGGCTCCACCGGACCTGGGCGGAACGGTCCTGGGAACCGTCTTCGCGGACCCCCGCAAGGTCGACATCCCGGCCCCGGGGCAGGTCGGCAAGCGCCGGCAGAAAGGCGAAGTCCGCACACTCCATCGCCGGGATCACGTACCAGCCATCCCAGTCCTGCTTGAGCGCCGCCGCGCCCTCCACACCGACCGGGCCAAGAAACGCGAAACCGCCTGGGCTGCTGGCATAGAACTGCTTGTCGCCGAAGGCGTAGTCCACTCGGCGAGAGGGGCCAACCGCGGCCCCCGGACCCGCCACGCGGACACTGGCGGAAACCGTTCGCAGACCGTCCTCCTCACGCCGCACGACGTAGCCCCACGGCGGCAAGGCGAACGTGCGCTCGCCACAGGCGATGCTCCAGGTCTCAGGCGAGCCGTTGACAGTCACCTCGGTGCCGTTCTCATAGTCCACCCGCAGCCGGCCTCTGCGGACCGCCCCGTCGATCAGGGCCGAGGAGGTGTCCAGCCACCCTCCGTCGCTGCCAGCGTAGACGATGCGCCGCACCGGGACCATGGCGTAACGCCTGGACGTCGGCTGCATCATGTAGTAGGCCTTGAGGTCGCCGGGCGGACCCCATTCGCCCAGGAAGCCGATGTGGCCATAGGCGATGGTGGTCGCCAGGAACTGGTCGATGTCCCCAGGGGCGCCGCGGAAGAACATGCCTGGGCTGCCCATGCCGGCGGCCATCTCCAGCGGGTGCATCTTGAGCAGGTCAAAGTCCACCAGCAACGGCTCTCGAGGCGGACTGGCACAGACGATCTGAGCGTAGTTGCCATCCGTCAGGCCCGCGTACCACCAGTGGTTGAGCCCCTCCGAGTAGACTGGACCGTGGTGGGCGACCTTCTCGTTGTACAGCAGCCGCCCGAAACACTCAAAGGTCCGACGGAAGGTGCCCGCGCCAGGAACTCGAGCGTCGTAATCCACTCGAGAGAAGGGAGATACCGCCGTGTGCACATCGCAGTAGCTGTGGTTCTCGCCGAACTTGGCCTGGATCTGGGGCGCCAGCCTGGCCTGCGCCTCCACCGCCCGCATCGGCTTCGGCGCGTAGCAACGGCACCAGGCCCCCATCCAACTGCCGTCCGGGTTACGCGTCACCCAGTCCTCGTCCCACAGCGCGTTGACCGGAGCGTAGTCCGTGTAGTTCGTGTAGAGCCCCACGCGCCAGCCCAAGGCCTGAACGCTGGCCACAAAAGCCCTCAGAGCCGCGTCGCCGCCACGACCGGGAGCCGCCTGCGTGCGGAAGGTGAAGCTCTCGCCGGCATCGCGCCAGCTATCCTCATGGTAGCGGACGGTCACCTTCTCGCAGCCACGGTCCCGCAGCCGCTTCGCATCCGCGATCTCACCCGCATGGTCCGCACCACTGCAGACGCGCCAGAGGCGCTCGCCTTGAACCTCACGGAACGGCGAGGGCGGGTTCGGGATCGTGGGAAGGACCTCCTGGAAGTCCGGCGAAACAGTCAGGAAGACTCTCTCGTGCAATGGATTGCGACGATCATCCGTCAGCGGGATGTAGCGCGCCGCGCCGTTGAAGACGGCCCATCCCGGGCCCACGCGGCCACCCCCGTCGAGCACCGAGGCGTTGGAGACGAACCAGTCGCACTGGATGAAGGCGAAGAGGCCGTCGGCGTAGAGGGCGTGCGGGTCGTTGCCGCCGTAGGTCAGGTAGGGCACGCGGAAGACCCGCGCGTCGCTCACCGGTTCGGCCCGGCCCATCGTCAGACGCTCCACCACCGGCGCAGACGCCTCGACCTCCACGATCAGTGACTTCTGCTGCAGGCGGTAGCGCCAGGTGACGTCCGTCGCGACGCTGTCTGCCTCCAGGTGCCAGACCACCGTGAACTCCTTTCGGGCCAGGTCCTGGGACGTCAGCGTCGACGTCAGGCGCGGGTCGTCGACTCCCACGGTCCCTGCAGGGGTCGCCAGGCTGAGGCCACTGCCGGCGCCGGGGTAGAACGCCTTGCCGTCATGGAGGACCTCGACGTCCGCCAGGCCTCCCTTCTGCGGCCGGACACGGTAGGTGATCTCCGCATCCTTGCCCCGGTAACAGAAGAGGACCCCGTCGCCATCCCTGGTGACCGTGTTGCCGAAGCGACCGAGCTTCTGCAGCGGCAGGATGGTCTCGCGACGCGTCGGGAATGCCAGCTTCTCCGGCCAGGGCTCGAACGCCAGCGGCTGCAGGTCCTCCTTGTAGAACGTGCACGGCCCCAGGTAGATCGTGCGCGGCTCCTGGTTCCTGGCGTTGGCGAAGCGGAAGCCCGCAAAGCGGAACGGTCCGGCGAACGCCGCCCGCTGCGCCCCGGGCAGCAGACCGTGCATCATGAACCAGTACGTATACGTCATGCTGCCGAGCGGCAGGGCAACCTCGCGATCCTGGCTGTCCCGCACCAGCACCGCCACCTCCAGGTGCGGCGTCGATGGATCATGGGTCCAGCACCAGGTATTGCCCCAGTTCCAGAAGTTCACACTATCCCAGGGCTCGGGGATCGGAATGGGCTGTGGCGGGCGGACCACCACCGTGGGGTTGGCGCCGCGGCCCACGTAGGTCAACTTGCCGACGAAAGGACGGCCGTAGAGCTTCCTCTCCTCGGAGCGGACCAGCCAGCCCTCCGCATCCTGGCCCTCCACGACCCACCCATCCAGGTTCTGGAAGTCGACCAGAGGCACCCGCTCCTCGGCCCTCCCCGCCATCTCGTAGGGAGGCACGCCTGGCGGTCCATGGCTGGCGTCCGTGTTGCTCGCCGGGTTCGAGGCCCGCACCCCCTCCGCCGCACCCAGTGCCATCCCCATCGGCAGTATGGCGGCCGCAACCCATAGGCAGGTCGTGTTCATGCCAGGACCCTCCGGAACAGCGGACGCCAGGTGCCCGCCAGCCGACCTAAGATAGCATGCCCACCCCAGCCAACCCGCATCCGCCCCCCCCATATACCATGACCTCCCATACTCCCCATGCTTCCCATCCCTCCCAGCTCCCTCCTGGCGGCGCGCACATCGGACCCCGCCAAGGCATGGGAGGAATGGGAGTAATGGGGGCCATGGGACCGCGCCGCTGGTGGCTGTGTGCCCGCTTCCGCCCGGCGCCACTAAGAAACCCAGGCATGCCACGTTGTCTCTCTCGGAACCGGCGGCGACGGCTCGCGGTGCGGCCCCGGACGCCTATGGTGAATGACGGCACGGTTGGAGGCAGGTACCATGAAGCTGAAGACGGTCTCTCAGCCGCCGAGTGTGGCCTATCCCACGTACCGCGAGTACCACGTTCAGCGCGACGCTGTCCTGCGGCGGCTGGCCCTCGGCACGGGTGCTCTGCTGGCCGCGGGCGTTGCCGCTTCCTGCCGGCCGCCGCCGCGGACTGCCGGGACCCCGCCCGTACCCACGCGGGTGATCGAGCAGCCGGAGGCCAGGATTCTGGGCGATGTGGCGGTGCCGGCGGCGCCTGCCGTGACGTCCGTCGCGGGCGAGAGCACGCTCCCGGTCTTGCCGCCGGTCAACCCGCCCGGCGGGACCCAGGCGCCCGCGCTGGAGCCGGAGGGCCCACCGCCGGCAGTGCTCGGCAAGATCGCGGCCCCGCAGCCCGTCCCGCCGCCTCCGCGGCTCATGGGTGCACCGCCAGCCCTGCCGCCGCCGCCCGCGCCAGGGAAGTGAGCTCATGGACGTCTCCCTGGCACTGACGCACGACTGCAATCTCGCCTGCCGGTACTGCTATGCGGGCGCCAAACGGCCTGGCGCTATGCCATGGGACACCGCCCGCGCGGCCCTGTCCTTCGCCTTCGGCTTCCGGACGCCCAAGCTCCAACTCGGTTTTTTCGGCGGCGAGCCACTGCTGGCGTGGGACCTCCTGAAGCGCTGCACGGAGCAGGCTGAGACCCTGGCTTCCGAGCAGGGGGCAGAACTCAGGAAGACGGTCACCACCAACGCCACGCTGCTGAACCCGGAGCGCGTCGACTGGCTGCGGGGCCACGCGTTCTACCCCGCCCTCTCCCTGGACGGTAACCGCGCCATGCACGACGCCACGCGTCCCTTTGCCGATGGGCGCTCCTCCTTCGCCGCCTGCCTGCGCGGCTTGCGTCTGGCCTTGGAGGGCTTCCCCGGGGTGGAGGTGATCCTGGTGCCGGACCCGTGCAATGTGGCGCACCTGGCCGAGGGGGTGCGTTACCTGGCCGAGCGTGAGAACGTGCTCCGCCTCTCCGTCAGCCCCAACTTCTACGCCACCTGGGACGCCGCCGGTCTGGCCGCACTGCGCCTCGCCTTCGACGCCATCGCAGACTTCTACCTGGAGCGGCACCGCCGCGGCAGGCCTCTCGCGATCAACGTCATCGACAGCAAGGTCATCACCCGGCTCAAGGATGGGTACGCCTGCCGCGACCGGTGCAACTTCGGCGAGCGCGAGATCGCCGTGGCGCCGTCCGGCCGCCTCTACCCCTGCGAGCGACTGATTGGCGACGATACCGACCACCGGATGTGCATCGGCGACGTCTGGAGCGGCTTCGACGAGGCCCGCCGCCGGGAGGTCCTTGCCCGCCGCGGAAACGTCAATGGCGAGTGCCTGAAGTGCGGACTCCGCCGGCGTTGCATGAACTGGTGCTGCTGCATCAACTACACGCTCACCGGCGCCATCGACCGGACCGACGGCATCGTCTGCTTCCACGAGCGTGCTGCCATCGAGGTTGCCGACCGCGTCGCGGCCGCCCTGTTCGCGGAGCGCAACCCGGCCTTCCTGCAGCGCTTCTACCATGAGCCGGCGGCGGAATGCCAGGGGCACTAGCCGCCGCACGTGCTTCTGGAACGCCCGTGGCCCCGCGGGCTAGACCTCGCCTTATGTTGCGCACCACATAAGGCGAGGTCTGGTAGGCATGGCCGCGGGGGCGTTCGCGATGGTGCTATACAAGGAGTCCGCCACATGATCCGCACTGGCATCCTCAACCCGCAGATCCTGTCGCTGGTGGCGCGCGTCCGGCACACGAACACGCTGGTCATTGCCGACCGAGGTTTTCCCTCGTGGCCCGGCCTGGAGACCATCGACATCTCGCTCGTGGACGACGTGCCTACGGTCCTGCAGGTGGTGCAGGCGCTCATGGCCGTGGCGCAGTACGGCAAGGCCTACATGGCCGAGGAATTCCTGCGGGAGAACGGCCAGAGCAAGGTCGACGCTCTCCGGGCGGCCCTGAGGCACACCCCGCTGACCTTCGAGCCGCACGAGGCCGTGTTCAAGAAGCGGGTGCCCGGCGCCGTCGGCCTCATCCGTACCGGCGACACGACCCAGTACGCCAATATCATGCTGCAGTCGGCGTGAGGCGCCCGGGCCCCGCCGCGCCCCGCGCGGCGCCTGGTCCCAAGTGGGCCAGGGGTGCCAGTACCTGGCCCCGCCGCGCCCCGCGCGGCGTCTCGGATGGCCGCTCCGCGGCCCGGGCGCGGTACTGGCCCCCCGCGCCTACCCAGCGGGGCGCGGTACTGGCCCCCCGCGCCTACCCCGCGTCGGCCCAATGCAGCGCACTGCGGACGGCCCGCTTCCAGCCGGCGTAGAGCTCCTCCCGCTGCGCGGCTGGCATCTGCGGCTCGAAGGTGTGCTCGGGGACCCAAAGGCCGGCCATCTCATCGAGGCCGCGCCAGAACCCCACCGCCAGGCCCGCGGCATAGGCGGCGCCGAGGCTGGTGGTCTCCGCGACGCGTGGCCGCAGCACCGGGACCCCCAGGAGGTCCGCCTGGAACTGGCACAGGAAGCGGTTCTTCACGGCGCCGCCATCGACCTTGAGTGACGGCAGTGCTACCGGCGTCGGGGCGCCGGCTGGCACCGGCGCCATGGCCTCGAGCACGTCCCGCGTCTGGTAGGCGATGGCCTCCAGGGTTGCCCGGGCCAGGTGGGGCACGCCGGTGCCGCGGGTGAGACCGATCAGGGTCCCGCGGGCCTTGGGGTTCCAGTGAGGGGCCCCGAGGCCGGTCAGGGCCGGCACGAAGTAGACGCCGCCGCAGTCCGGAACCGAGAGCGACAGGGCCTCGGTCTCCGCGGCCGTAGCGATGACGCCAAGGCCGTCCCGGAGCCACTGCACCGCGGCACCGGTGACGAAGATGGACCCTTCCACGGCGTAGCGCACCGGCTGACCGGGCAGGGCATACGCCACGGTGCTCAGGAGGCCTGCCCGGGGCTGGCCTCGAGAGGTGCCCACATGGCGCAGCAGGAAGGAGCCGGTGCCATAGGTATTCTTAGTTTCGCCAGGGCGGAAGCCGGCCTGGCCGAAGAGCGCGGCCTGCTGGTCGCCGAGGTCGGCGCAGACGGGTATCTCCGGCAGCCTGCCGGGGCTGCCCAGGGCGGCGAGCAGGTCCCGGCAACGCTCCGGGTAGAGATGGCCATACACCTCGCTGCTGGAGGCCACCGCGGGCAGGACCTCGCGCGGGATGCCGAAGCACGTCAGCAACTCCTCGTCCCAGTCCTGTGTGTCGAGGTTGTAGAGCAGAGTCCGTGACGCGTTGGTGGGGTCCGTCACGTGGGCCCCCGTGAGGCGCCAGATGAGCCACGTGTCGATGGTCCCAAAGCGCAGGGCTGAGCAGCGGGATGGGGCCGCGACGTGACGCAGGAGCCACTCGAGCTTGGTGGCGGAGAAGTAGGGGTCCAGCGGCAGCCCGGTGCGCGCGCGGAAGGTGTCCGTCAGGCCCTGCGCCCTGAGTTCCTCACAGCGGCCGGCGGTGCGGCGGTCCTGCCAGACGATCGCCGGGTGCAGCGGCCGGCCCGTGTCGGCGTCCCAGAGCAGGCTGGTCTCGCGCTGGTTGGTCACGCCGATGGCGGCCAGGCTGTGCAGGCCTCCCGGCACCTGTGCCAGGGCTTCGGCCATGACCGTCAGGGCGTTGGCCCAGATCTCCTCCGGGTCATGCTCGACCCAGCCCGGCTGGGGGTAGAACTGACGGTGTTCGCGGTAGGCCGAGGCGATGGGACTCCCGTCGTGGTCGAACACCATGAACCGGGTCCCTGTCGTGCCTTGGTCGATGGCCCCGACGAAGCGTGGTTGCGGGGTTCGCATGTCGTTTCCGCCTCCTGCCCTGCGGCTCCCGGCTCAGCGGCGCCGGCGCGCCTGTGGAGCCCTTCGACGGGGCTCAGGGCCTTCGGCTTCGCCCTCCGGGCCGCTCACGGAGTGCCGCCCTGGGCGAAGCGCCGCCGCAGCATCTCCCGCAGGCGGCGACGGGCATCCTCGCCCAAAGCGGTACCGGGACGGCCCGGGGACCCGACCGGATCGGCCGGTGCCGAGGGCGGGGCCGAGGAGTGGGCCTCCGCCGCCGGCGCCGCTGCCGGCCCCGCCGCCGGCCCCGCCGCCGGCGCGCCGGCAGGGGCCGGCACGGCGTTGGCAGGGCAGGGGGGCGGCAGGGCCTCGTTCAGCTCATCCCACACGGCATCGCCCGACGGCAGGTCGCACTCGCAGCCCAAGCCCCGCAGCAGGGCCCCGGTCACACCCCGCAGCGTCACCGCGTCCGCCGCGCAGTAACGCACCAGCAGGTCGCGGTCCAGGCGGCTGCGCTGCTTCTGCCAGCGCAGCCACATCTCCACGGCCTGGGCTCCATCCACACCGACCAGGTCTGGGGGGCGCCGCAGGCCAAGCTGGCCCTCCACCGCTTTGAGCCCGCCGCGCCGTCCAGCATGGTAGCAGACCCGCCGCAGGTCCACGTGACTGCACGGGAGCTCGGGGATGTGGAAACAGCGCAGGATCATGGGCACGTCGAAGCTGGCGCCGTTGAACGTCACCATCAGCTCGATGTGCTGCACGAGGTCCAGGAACTCGTCGAGGCCCTCGCCCTGCACGTAGGTGTAGAGCCGTCCCTTCCAGAGGCAGGCAATGACGGTGACGCGGGCCCCACCGCCGAGGCCGTCGGTCTCGATATCCAAGAAGGCGGCCCGGTCGCCGTAGGACGCCAGAACGCGCCAGAGGTCCGGGCCACAGAGGCCGCGCGCGAAGTGGCCGATGTCGCCGGCGGCGAAGGCGGCATCACAGCGGGCGACCTGTTCCAGCAGGGCGTCCCAGGTGGCCGGGCCCATGCGCAGGCCCGGTGGCGGCCGTGGGCCCAGGTCCGTCCAGCGCCTGACCCCGAGCTGGCGCAGGCGTTCCGCCCGGATCGGGCCGATCCCAGGAAGGTGGAGTAGGGCGCCGCGGATCATGGACAGGACCTGTTAGTGCAGGCGCTCCCGCTTCTGCCGCAGAATGCCCGCGGCGCGGCCGAGGCGCTGGGTGAGGCGGACCCTCTCCGGGTCTTCGCCCGGGGCGGTGACAGCGGGCTCCCGGTGACGTCGGAGCACGGTGATGTCGGGGAGCCTGGAGACGCCGTCGATGAGCGCCTCCAGGAGGCTGCGGGTACAGACCACCGCCGCGTCCGACTCGATCAGCAGTTCCGTGAGTTCCACGTTATCCACACCCGGGGGCATGGGGGGCACGCAGGCGGGACAGCCGCCCTTGCAGCGGCATTCCGTCAGGACCTCCCGGCATAGCCTCAGGGCATCGTCCAGCCGCTCGAAGATCTTCTCCGCGTAGCCGACGCCCCCCTCGTGCTGGTCATAGAGGTAGAGGGAGCTCTGCCAGCGCGAGTCGTGGTCCAGTTGCAGCGAGACGTCGGTCTCGATGTCGCCGGTGTCGGCCATGCAGAGGCTGGGGGCCGTGCGGTGCAGGATGTAGCTCAGGCCGAACAGGGCCGCCCCCAGGAGGCGCTTGTCCTGGCCGTCCACGAGGTCGAGCCAGGCCTTGGGCACCAACAGCGACAGGCCCGTGGTGTCGTACTCGAAGGCTGGCAGGGTGATGGGGCCGTAGCCGATGTTCTCGTAGGACCGTTCGCGGATCTTCTTGTAGAGCTTGGGTTGTTTGTTCACGTGGACCGCCCCGAACTTCACCGTGGCGGTCTGCTGGCTGCGCTCCTCGTCCACGGCGGTCATCTCGATGCGGTTTTCCCAGACCGCCTCGGTGTAGTAGTCCACGTCCACCGCGTCGACGCGGCAGAGCTTCTTCTCCAGGTCCAGCTCCATGGACATGAAGCGCCGGCCGAGGTGCTGGTAGATGGCATCCTTGTAGAGGGTCCCCCGGGCGCCGATGGGGTCGATCTCGCCGATGACCTCCGTGCCGCAGTAGATGTCGACGTTGTAGTCGGTCATGCCGCGCAGGTCCACGCCGCGGGCCGGGTAGTCGCTGAGGGCGTAGCGGTAGCACTGGTTGTAGGGCTTGAGGGTCCCCTCCTCGGCCAGGATGCTGAGGGCTACGTCGTAGGCCGGTCCGGGGAACAGAGGCTCTTCGGGCCGCAGAGGGTGCTCATAGGCAGCGCAGGGCAGGTGCTGGAGGAGGATGTAGGGGTTATCGGCACTGAGCCAGGCCTGCTCGATGGAGGCCTTGGTGATGAACTCGGGGTGGTTCACCAGGTACTGGTCCACCGGCGAGTCTTTGGCGATGAAGACGACGACCGCGTTGCTGGCCTTGCGGCCCACGCGGCCGGCCTGTTGCCAGAAGCTGGCGACCGTGCCCGGGTGACCCGAGAGGATGCAGAGGTCCAGGTCGCCGATATCGATGCCCAGCTCCAGCGCGTTGGTGGTCAGGATGGTGGTGATGCGGCCCTCGAAGAGGTCGCGCTCGAGTTGCCGGCGCTCGCTGGGCAGCAACCCGCCGCGGTAGGGTTTCACGCGCTCGGAAAGGTGCGCGTGCCGGCCGTCCACGACGGCCCGGTAGAGGCGCTCCACCTCCTGGCGTGCCCGGCAGAAACAGATGGTCCGGACGTTCCTCTCGGTGGCTTCCCGGATCAGCGGGACGGAGACCGAGCCGGGCCCTTTGCGGTACTGGGCCACGCCTTGGCTCTGCACCAGGGGCGGGTTGACGAAGTACAGGTCCCGTCGCGGCCGCGGGGCGCCATCGCGGTCGATGATGTGGAACTCCCGGCCGAAGAGGGCCCGCACGTGCTCGCCCGGGTTGCCGACGGTGGCAGAGGAACAGACGAACACCGGCCGGCTGCCGTGGATCTCGCAGACCCGCAGCAGGCGCCGGAAGACATTGGCGACGTGCGATCCGAAGGCCCCTCGGTAGGTGTGCACCTCGTCCACTACGATGTAGCGCAGCCGCGCCAGGAAGGCCTTCCAGTGCCGGTTGTGGTTGGGGAGAATGCCCGAGTGGAGCATGTCCGGGTTGGTGATGATGAAGTCGGCCATGCGCTGGATGTTCAGGCGCTCCTCCCGCGGTGTGTCGCCGTCGAACGTCCCCAGCCGGTGGGTGTTCATGGCCGCCTGCATGAGCCGTCCCAAGGTCGATTCCTGGTCCCGGGAGAGGGCCTTGGTGGGGTACATCAGCAGGACCGAGAAGGGCGCCGGCGCCGCCATGTACTCGTTGAGGATCGGCAGCAGGAACGAGAGCGTCTTGCCGCTGGCGGTCTGGGACACCAGCACCGAATCCCGCCCGGCCGAGATGGAGTCGAAGGCCTCCGCCTGGTGCGTGTAGAGGGCCTGGATGCCGCCGTCGGTAAGAACCTGGCGCAGCCCCGGATTCAGCCCAGGAGGGAATCCTGCGAAGGAGCCCGCCTTGGGCTCGATGACATGGTGCGCCAGGATCTCGCGCTCAAAGCGGTTCTTGAGGAAATCAACGACGTCGCGCATGGGGAGCCACCGGCTGCGTGCCCTTGACGGACTGCCCTGAGTGACCTACTCTATGTTAGCATTCCAGGAGGCGTTGTCCAGTGCCTGCTGTAGCCATGGGGATAGGGATGTCGTTTGCCCGTCGGCGGGCGGCCCATCTGCGGCTCGGGCGTCGGGGGGAGCGCGTTGCCAGGACCGTGCTGCGCCGGTTGGGGCTGGACGTGCTGGCGGCCAACTACCGTACGCCCCACGGGGAGGTGGACATCGTCGCCCGGGACGACACGACGCTGTGCTTCATCGAGGTCAAGACCCGCCATCGGCGTGGCAGCACCCGTCCGGCCGACGCGGTGGGCCGGGAGAAACGTCGGCGCATCATCCGGGCAGCCCGCCAGTATCTCCACGACATCGGCCGGCCGGCCATTGCCTACCGCTACGATATCGTCGAGGTGGTCTTCGACCGCCGCCGCCTGGGTACCGTCCGGCACTGGCCGGGGGCCTTCACCGAGGAGGAGCGCCCCTGGGGTGACTCCTTCCCGGCCCTCGCCGCCGCCAGCGACGACGACTGATCCGTCCGATCGGTCGGATCGGTCGGATCACCTATCCCCCCGGGCCGCTCATTCGCCGGCCGGGCCGATGGCTTCCGTGGGCCCCGACGACCGTGCCACCGCCACACGGCCGGTACGCGCCACTTCGACCAGACCGAATCTCTCCATCAGTCCCACGAAGGCGTCCAGCTTGGCGGTGGGCCCGGTGACCTCGATGACCAGCGACTCGTGTTCGACGTTCACCACGTTGGCCTTGAAGATGTTGGCGAACTGAATGACGTCGTTGCGGGTATTGCCGTCGGTCCTCACCTTCACCAGCATCAGCTCCCGGGACACGAAGCCACTGCCGGTGAGATGGGTCACCTTGACCACTTCCACCAGCTTCATGAGCTGCTTCTCGATCTGCTCCAATACCGCATCGTCGCCGTGGGTGACGATGGTCATGCGGGACAGCGATTCGTCCTGGGTGGGGCTGACGTTCAGGGTGTCGATATTGAAGCCCCGACCGCTGAACAGACCGGCGATCCGCGCCAGGACCCCGAACCGGTTCTGCACCAGCACCGATAGGGTGTGCTTCATGGTCCCGGCCCTCGTCAGGCTTTGGCCTCGGCCACGCGGTCCACGGTGATGTCCTTGCTCACCTGCTCGCGGAGAATGCGCTCGATGCCGTTCTTGATGGTCATCTGGGCATGCGGGCAGCAGCCGCAGGCGCCCTTGAGCTTGAGGGCGACCTTGGTCCCCTCGATGCTGACGATCTCGAGATCGCCGCCATCGGCCTGCAAGGCGCCGCGCAGTTCATCGAGGACGGTCCTGATCTTGGCTTCCATGATCTTGCCTTCCTGGTAGTGGCGGCCTGCGAGGGGGATCCCAGGCCGCCAGTGATCGTGCTGGTTGACACGCGGCGCGAGGCGCCGTTCCCGGCGTCAGCTCAGGACCGCGAGCTGCTCCCGGACACGGCCCAGCCGCTCCTCGAGTTCGCCGAGGCGGGTCCGTTCGCGCTCCACGACATCCTTGGGGGCCTTGTTGACGAAGTTCTCGTTGGCCAGCTTCTTCTGGCAGGCGGCGATGAAGCCGGTGGTCTCATCCTGCTGTTTGCGCAGGCGCGCCTTCTCGGCCTCCAGGTCGATGGCACCGGCCAGGGGCACATAGGCGGTGCCAAGCTCGCTCACGGCCACGCCGCAGGGCCCCTCAGGCTGGCCTTCGGCGCGGATCTCGATGGCGGAGGCGTAGAGCAGGCTCTGCAGGGACACCGTGTCCTCACGCAGGAATGCCCCCGTCGCCTCATCCGCGGGAACGATCACCACGCCGATGCGACGCCCGTCCGGGATGAGGTACTGGGCCCGGACGTTGCGCACGCTGCGGATCAGCTCGAAGCGCGCTGCCGTGCGGCGTACGGTCTCCTCCGTCGCCCCGAGACGCCTGGCTGTCGCTGCCGGGAATGGCTTCGGCCAGAGGCTCAGCATGATGGACCCGCCCGGCTCCACGAAGCCCATCTGGTGGGACAGCTCGTCCGTCACAAAAGGCATGATCGGGTGCAGCAGCCGCAGGAACATCCCCATGGCGTGGTCAAACACCCGCAGCGTCCGCGCCTTGGAGGCCGCATCGTCGCGGTTGAAGACCGCCTTGGCCGACTCCAGGTACCAGTCGCAGAAATCATTCCACATGAACTCATAAAGCACGCGGGCCACGTCGTTGAAACGGAAACCCTCCAGGCCGCGGGTGGTGGCACGGACCGTGGCATTGAGCCGGGCCAGAATCCAGCGGTCATCGGGCCGCAGGTCGGCCGCGCGGAGGCCCCTGAGGGTCTCCCAGTCCGGGCTCAGGGGCCCCTGCCGCAGTCGGAAGCGCACGGCATTCCAGATCTTGTTGGCGAAGTTACGGCCGATCTCGCACTTCTCGTTGCTGTAGCGGATATCCTGCCCCACCGGCGCGATATAGATGATGGTGAAGCGCAGCGCGTCGGCGCCGTAGGTGTTGACCACGTCGATGGGGTCCGGGGAGTTGTTCAGGCTCTTGGACATCTTCCGGCCGCTGTCGTCGCGGATGATGCTGGTGAAGTAGACATCGCGGAAGGGGATATCGCCCATGAACTCCAGGCCGGCCATGATCATGCGGGCGACCCAGAAGAAGATGATATCCGGTCCGGTGACCAGGGTGTCGGTCGGGTAGAAGCGCTTGAGCTCGGGGCTGGCCTCCGGCCAGTTGAAGACGCTGAAGGGCCAGAGCCAGGAACTGAACCAGGTGTCGAGCACGTCCTCGTCCTGGCGGAACTCGGTGCCGTTGCACGTCGGGCAGCTCGTGGGCGCGGCCCGGGCCACCACCGTCGCCCCGCAGCCCCGGCAGTAGTAGGCCGGAATGCGGTGCCCCCACCAGAGCTGGCGGCTGATGCACCAGTCGCGGATGTTCTCCATCCAGTGCATGTAAACCTTGGTCCAGCGGTGCGGGTGGAAGCGGATGCGGCCATCTCGCACGGCCGCGATGGCCGGCTCGGCCAGGGGCTTCATGCGCACGAACCACTGTTCGGACAGGCGCGGTTCCACGGCCACGTCGCCGCGTTCGCTGTAGCCGATCGGGTGCACGTAGTCCTCGATGCCGGCGATGAGCCCCAGGGCCTCCATGCGGGCCACCACCGCCTTGCGGCAGGCGTAACGGTCCATGCCGTTGAACTCGGCACCAGCCTGCTCGTTCATGGACCCGTCGTCGTTCATGACGTTGACCATGGGCAGGCCATGGCGCTGCGCGCAGTCGTAGTCGTTGGGGTCGTGCGCCGGCGTCACCTTCACCGCACCGGTACCGAACTTGGGATCGACAAAGGTGTCCGCCACCACCGGGACCTCGCGGTTGACGATGGGCAGGACCACCGTCTGGCCAATGCGGTCGCGGTACCGTGGGTCCTCGGGGTGCACCGCCACGGCCGTATCCCCGAGCATGGTCTCCGGGCGCGTCGTGGCCACGGTCACATAGCCGCTGCCGTCTTTGTAGGGATACCGGAAATGCCAGAGCTTGCCCTTGTGCTCCTTGTAGATCACCTCTTCGTCGGACAGGGCCGTGCGGCTCTTGGGGCACCAGTTGATGATGCGGTGGCCCTTGTAGATGAGACCCTTCTCATAGAGGCGGATGAAGACCTCCTGGACGGCGTTCGAGAGGCCGGGGTCCAGGGTGAAGCGTTCGCGGCCCCAGTCGCAGGCGGTGCCGATGGTCCGCAACTGCTCGATGATCTTGCCGCCGTACTGCTCCTTCCACTGCCAGACGCGCTCCAGGAACCCCTCCCGGCCCAGGTCGTAGCGGGTCAGGTCCTCCGTGTCCTTGAGGAACTTCTCCACCTTGGACTGCGTCGCGATACCGGCGTGGTCCGTGCCGGGCACCCAGCAGGTCTCGCGCCCACGCAGTCTCTCCCAGCGGATGAGGATGTCCTGCAGGGTGTTGTTCAGGACGTGACCCAGGGTGAGCATCCCGGTTACGTTCGGCGGCGGGATGACAATCGTGAACGGCGCCTTCGCCGAACCGACATCGGCGCGGAAGTAACCGCGCGCTTCCCACGCCGCGTACCAGGCCTTCTCGACCTCGGCCGGAGTGTAGGCCTTGGCCATCGTCTGCTCACTCATCCGGACACTCTCCGCACCAGGATGCCCATCCCACACGCTTACCGCCGGTGCTCGACCGCGACGGGCAGGGATGGCGCGAACCTTCCAATGTAGCGGTGCGGGCAGCGAAATCCAGCCGCGCAGCGCGGGCCAACGTAACCCCTCTGTCAGGGGCCGGGATGGCTCTGGTGCCAGGAGTGCGGCCTTCAGGCGGAATGGGGGCCGGCTCAAGCCGGGACGCCTGACCGGGCGGGGCAACGCCGGCTGAAGCCGCGGCGGGCCGGTCTGAGGGTTACGGGCGAACGGGCGACGCCAAGGCCCCGGCGATCCGGCCGATCTGACCGGTCTGACCGATCTGACCGGTCCGACGTGGAGCGCCCCAGACCCTTGCCCCCAGCCCGGTGGAGGCCATATTGCCGCTGGGCTGACGGGCCGGCCGGGAGGGCGCTGGCTGCCCGCCGCCGCAGGGGTTACGCTGGAGGGCAGGAGCACGTGCCTGCCCCCGGGGCGCCGGATCGCCGCCTACCGGGCCCAGCCCGCGAATGTGGGAGGCGCGCTCCGTCGCGGCGATCTGTACTGGCCGCGTCGGTCCGCCGAGGAACAACCACCCATGCCCCAGCAGCCTCTGAGGATCGGCATCGTCGGCGCCGGCGCCAACACCTGCGCCCGGCACATCCCCGGGCTCCAGGTGCTCCCGGATGTGGAGATCGCCGCGGTGGCCAACCGCACCCTCGAGAGCAGCCGCCGGGTGACCGAACGCTT
>Ga0172371_10001168_pt1 | contig 41448 bp, 46 predicted proteins | sample Lak12m_FD_114543 | JGI IMG/M metagenome (GOLD analysis project Ga0172371, IMG submission 114543) | Freshwater microbial communities from Kabuno Bay, South-Kivu, Congo - kab_022012_12m | ecosystem: Environmental > Aquatic > Freshwater > Lake | place: Democratic Republic of the Congo: South-Kivu... | reverse complement strand
CGAACTGTGAATTAAGTAGGTAGATGATTTAAACACGGACAAGGGGTCCTTCGACTACGCACCCTCGACGCGGCTCGGGTGCTCCGCTCAGGATGACAAAATAGAGGGGATGACGATAAGGGAACGGATGACAAAGTAAAAAACGGATTATTTAAGAAAATAAAAAGCGGTCTCCGTGACGAAGGCCCCAAAACTTTGTGAGTAATATAAGGGTGTCAAACGGAGAACCGCAATGCCAGTATAGCAATAGCTAATAAATTGGTAAAGATAAACGCCCCCAGTGCACTGGGGGCGTTTTATTAAGCTGACTGCCCAAACATTCGCGAACCGCGGTTAAGCGCGGCGGCAAAGTCGGCGTTAAAATTGGGGTTCAATTCGTGTCCGAGTTCGACATTGGAATCCGAACAAAACGTGGCCACCGCCTTTTGTGCCGGCCGTCGGCCCAATATATAACTCCACTGATTAAGCATCTGCCGATCGTGTGCTCGTTCGGCTGGAGTTAATATCCGTTCATGACCGTCGTGATGCATAGCCAATACCCAACACCAACCGCGAATCAGACCAAACGGCCCATAACGCGGTTCACGAACTACCATCGTTTCTTGTCGACAACACATGCATGAACAAGAGTAACTTTCGATCATTTTTCCCTCCACGTTAGAAAGAACGACTTTATTCTGTTTCGGTTTTCTTTTTCTTTCGCCACGCTCCGCCGCGGCTGGGTTTGGCCGCCGCTAAAAGCGCTTGGCATTGCTCCAGGCTTAAACTAGCCGGATCGGTGTCTTTTGGTACCTTGGCGTTCTTTTTACCATCGGTAATGTAGGGGCCGAAGCGACCGTTTTTAATACTTACGCCGGTCTCCGGAAATTCTTTAATCAGCGTTTTGGCTATATGATCTTTCTTTTCTGCTATGAGCACTAATGCTTGATCGAGTTTCAATAGGTATGGATCTTCCGTTGGCGGAATACTGGCATACTGACCGGCCCATTTTACATACGGACCAAACCGACCAATACCAACTATTACATCATTACCTTCGCTGTCTTGCCCAAGAGTTTTTGGCAGTGATAGATACAGCAAGGCATCGCCCAAAGTGACATTGTCCACTGGCATATTTTTTGGCACCGAAGCAAACGCCGGTTTTTTGCTTTTGTCTTCGGCACTACCACGCTGCACAAACACGCCCCAACGACCGCGTCGAATACTAATTGGTTCGCCGGTGGTTGGATCGTTGCCTAGTTCACGCATGGCGGCTAGTTCCTGCCGCGACAGTTCGTTAGTTTTTTGTTCCAGTCGCTCGGCAAATGGGCCATAGAATTCGGCAATTACCGGTTGCCACTTTAAATGCCCCTCGGCAATTTCATCCAAATTATCTTCCATCTTGGCGGTAAAGTTATAATCGACAATGTCAGGGAAATGTTCCACTAACAAGTCGTTAACAATAAAAGCAATGTCGGTTGGTTTAAGCCGCCGTTCGTCGCGCTCCACGTAGCCACGCGCAATAATGGTAGCGATAGTTGGCGCGTAAGTTGATGGTCGACCGATCCCCTTTTCTTCCATGGTTTTGATTAGCGTAGCATCGGAATACCTCGCTGGCGGTTGGGTAAAATGCTGCAAGCCGTCTAGCTGAGCTAGCGTGATAGTTTGACCAACTTCAACTGCCGGCAATACCACATCGGCGCTAATGGTTGGATACACTTGTGAAAATCCAGGTTTAACGATTATCTGACCGGTCGCTCTAAAAATAGCTTGTTGTTTAGCATCGGCAATATCGATCGTGGTAGCCGCTAATTGCGCCGGCGCCATTTGGCTGGCAATCGCTCGCGCCCATACCAACCAATACAACTTGTACTGTTGCGGCGTTAAATACTCCTTTATACTGTCGGGAGTTCTCGCTGCTTCTGAGGGCCGAATGGCTTCGTGCGCTTCTTGTGCGCCTTTGGCGGTCGATTTGAATCGGCGTGGCACAGCGGCCTCGGCGCCATATTGCTGGGTAATAAAATCGGCCGCTTCACCCATAAACTTTTCCGACAGATTGAGCGAATCGGTTCGCATGTAGGTGATTAAACCAGCATGACCACTACTACCTAAGGGCACACCTTCATAGAGTTGCTGTGCCAAGCGCATGGTGAGTTTGGCGGAAAATCCAAAGCGACGGTTGGCTTCTTGTTGCAAAGTAGCGGTACGAAATGGCGGTAATGATTGTTTGTGCACATCGCGCCGTTCAACATTAGCCACGGCATATGTTTGCCCGGCCAGGGCCTCGATAATAACATCAACCGACGCTCGGCTAGTCAGGGCTAATTTATCGAGCGTCTTGGTTTGCCAAGCGTGCAGCTTAACGTGAAAAGTTTCCGGCTTGGCGGTATTGGCATCAGCTTCAACTGTCCAATATTCTTGTTCTTTAAAAGATTGAATCTCGCGTTCTCGCTCCACCACTAACCGTACCGCCACCGATTGTACCCGTCCGGCCGAAAGGCCTCGGCTCACCTTTTTCCATAACAACGGCGACAGCTTGTAACCAACCAACCGATCTAAAATGCGCCGCGCTTGCTGAGCATCGACCACATGCTGCCAAATCTTTCGCGGATGTTCGAGTGCCTCATTAATGGCATGCTCGGTAATTTCATGAAAAGTAATGCGTTCCTCCTTACTATCCGGAATATCAAAAGCTTGCGACAAATGCCAAGCAATCGCCTCGCCTTCGCGGTCTTGGTCAGTGGCATAATAGACAGTGTCGGCTTTGGCCGCCAGTTTTTTAAGCGCCGTTAAATGCTTTTTGGCTTCGGTCGGCACCACATAGGTTGGCTCGAAATTATGTTCAACGTCTACGCCCAGCTTGCCCTTTGGCAAATCGCGCACATGACCATACGAAGAATCAACCGTATACTCACGGCCTAAGAATCGGCTGATGGTTTTGGCTTTAGTTGGTGATTCAACAATAACTAATTTCATAAGCAAGGTGAACGTGGCTATTAATAGCTTACTTTAGCGTGAGTTGTCAACTGCGCTGGTGGTGATAACTCCACTTTTTAATCCTAAACGATCCCAAATTCGTTGTGCTTCGGCCAATGTTGCCAAGCGCGGCACGGCATAACCTTCAACAATAATCGGCAGCAATTCGAGTGATTGCAATTTTCCTTCTTGCCACTTAGCTTCGAGCATGGCACCTTCTTTTGTTTCTTGGCTCCACTCTTGGTCGAAAACAAAATTGCCGAGCGAATAAAAGATCCATTTGTCTTTATACTGCTCTACTCGTTGCACCCAATGCGGATGGTGCCCAATCACTAAATCGGCACCGGTATCGAGCGCCGCATGAGCGAATTCTATCTGCTGGTCGGTTGGATCAGTCACATATTCCGTGCCGGCGTGCATGGTGACAATAACGACGTCGGCCGCTTGTCGAGCCGCAGTTACATCGACTGTCATCTGCTTTGTGTCTAACCCGACTACGACAAATTGACCATCAGCCTGATCTTGAAACGGTTCGTAGCCATAACCTAAGAAAGCAAACTTAGTATCGCCAACTATGATAACCGCCGGCCGATGCGCAGCGGTAAAATCAACCCCGGCACCAATTGGCGCAATCCCGGCACTAGCCAAGGTGGCTAGAGTATATTTTAGACCGGCCACTCCTTGATTAAGCATGTGATTGTTCGACAGCGTTAGCACGTCAAATCCAGCCGTAATTAACCCAGCGAGCGCGGCCGGTTCGGCCTTAAAAACCATACCTTCGGTGACGCGCGGGCCGCTGTTAAAAAACGGCGACTCTAAATTGCCCATGGTAATGTCGGCGCTAGACAATAACGGTGCTAGATTTTGCCACGGCCAAGCCCAGTCATTATGTTTAACCATTTGTGTGCCAACATGGCGGGAGAGCATAATATCGCCCACTGCCCGCAAGGTGACTGTTCGTGGCGCGGCATTTGGCAATTGCCCGGTCGGCAAAGTTGCTTTTGACGGTAATTCAACTGGCAGCCACACTATACTTGCCGCCGCCCCGCAAATAATAAAGACTGCCAGAGCTGTGCTGGCAACGATTACTGCTCGGTGAAGCCAATGTGGTGACTGCATACATTACTTACTGCGACTGTAATGCCGGCCGCCTAAATTGCGGACAACACCGTCGAGTTCTAATCGCAAGAGGTTAGCGTTTACTGTAGCACTGTCTAAGCCAGTGCGCAAAATGATTTCATCGACCACACACGAATTATTGTCTAAACATTGAACAATCTTGGCCGCGATTGGGTCGGTTGGGAGCGGTAAAGGAACAACCGTGGCGACTGGCACTGCCACAGAAAACTGATCGAGCACGTCGGCGGCGGCGGTAATAATGCGCGCTCCTTGAGCGATCAATTGATTACAACCGACTGATTGGGGACTAGTAATTGACCCGGGCACAGCACCAACATCGCGGTTGTAATCGAGCGCGAGACGCGCCGTAATAAGCGCGCCACTATGCTCCCCCGCTTCAGTGACTATTACGCCACGACTTAACCCGGCGATAATGCGATTACGCAATGGAAAGTGAAACGGCTGACCGGCCGTACCGCACACGAATTCCGACACCACCGCGCCGCCATACTCAACAATTTCTTCGAGCAGCTGACGTTTAGAATAAGCCCCCACCGACTGCCAGTCTAAACCAGTACCTAAGACAGCCACGGTAACACCGCCAGCCGCTAACACCGCTTCGGCTGCCACGTGGTCAACCCCATACGCCGCCCCCGAAACAACCACCACCCCGGCTCGAACCAGTTCTGTCACCAAATTGGTGGTGACACACACGCCATATTCGGTCAATTTGCGACAGCCAACTACGGCGAGTGGCAGTATCATTTTTGACGGCAACATTCCACGTACAAACAACACCGGTGGCGCATCGGGAATATTTGCTAACAGTTCTGGATAATTTGAATCTAGTTTGGTAATAGCTTTAACGCCGTTTGATTCTAGCTGCTGCCAAAGTTGTTCGGGGTTAAGCTTTTTACCTTGCTCGACAATACTGCTAGCCACCTTCTCATTAAAACGGTTGGCGACTAGTGTTGACGCCGACAGTGCTCGAAAATCTTCCAGCGTTGGCGCTAATGCCAACAACCGACCAAACCGCCTGGCGCCGACTACTTCTAGGGCGGTCAGCATCACCCAATACGCGCGCTCTGTCTCCTCCATAGAGTAAAGATAAATGAATATTGACAAATTAGGGGCTATTTGCTACACTCGAACATCCTAGCAAAAACAGCATAAAACATTGTTCCTAAAATATATCTAAAATCTGCTTTCGCTCGCCGGCGGCCAATTCGGGGCATCCCTCCTACCTTCGATAGTAGCCAGTAAGTTAAGAAACGATTGGTTTTCCAATCAATTCTTGCGCCGGCAAGCGAGTGCAGATTTGCGCTCGTGTTCATTCAACCAAAACGCCAAACCAGCTGCAGACATCTGCAGCTGGTTTGGTTTTTACCCAAAAAGAAAAGCCCTCCGCCTTAGGCGGAGGGCTTTTTTGTGTAAAACTTTTTTTAGAGCTGGTAGAGGATTTTTGCCTTAAACAAGTTTTCTTTATTTTCTTTGCTGTCCGGTTCTTCTCGGAACCGACGATGTTCTTCGGCCGTGGTTGGCAGAAACCCCTTATTGGGGCCATCAAGCCAAACATCGACGCTGCTGGCCCACAAGGGTTTACCAAATTCCGATCGATTGAGGCACAAACTGTCGTAATTGAAGCTGCAAATGGACTCGTCACCATCGCTTAAAGCCCAGTGGACATTCAACGATTCGTTTATCAATTCTTGACTTTCTCCATCAATCACGCTGAACGCTTGATCGATGAGCTGGCGTCGAACTTGATTATATTCGCGACCAGCTGTCCAAGTACCTAGTGAATCATTGGGTGTAACCAGTTCCACCGGAAAGCCGACGAGTGTTAGGTCGCAATCACCCGTTTCAAAACAAACCACCCCCGGTGTTTTAAGTAAGCTAACAAGAGCTGCTACTGAAACTAGTGACAGATCGATCGCGCCTCGAGCTATTTTTTCTTCAAAGTCCAATAGACTGCAGAATGGCTCGCCAATACCAAAGCCATAGATGTAAAGCGCCAATTCCGATATTTTCGCCAATTTTCACCTCCGTTTTTTTCAGTTATAAAAAGAACCATGATTGGCTATCATGGCACAATAAAAAATCTCTGCCAACCGTTAACCGATTTTGAGCAATATTTGGTCTATCGCTAAACTAATAACTTTCAGCAACCGCTGCTGCTCTTCTGGTGTAAACTTAGACAAGACAAATTTGTTGGTGGGCATGGTTTTGAGCAGTTCGTCGTTTTTAACGCCAATGCGCACTCGTGGAAAATCTTGGCTGCCCAGCGCATCGATAATTGACTGAACGCCATTGTGCCCAGCCGAACGGGAGCTAGCGGTAATTTTGACCGCACCAAAATCGATATCTTTATCGTCGTGAACAACAACGAAATGTGCTAATGGCAATTTAGTCAGCTTTTTTTTAATATAAGCGACAGTCTGGCCGGAGGCATTCATAAATGTTTGTGGTTTAACTAGCAACACTTCGTCCGCCAAATTGCAGTATTCAGCTTTGGCCTTAACGTCGGTCTGCCATTTGTTTTTTCCGGCCAACGAATCTAATACCACCCAGCCAATATTGTGGCGGGTTTTGGCGTATTTGGTGCCGGGGTTACCTAAACCAACAACAACGTACATAAGTTATGACAGCGGCGCACCGGTAATTTTATTAACTAACTCTGACAGGTCTTCGTTAGAATAAAACTCAATCGCGACAGTCCCCTTCTCGCCGGTTTTACTAACCGTGACTTTTGTACCCAAAACACCGCGCAACTGTTCCGCCGCGGCGAGAAATTGTGGGTTAGTTGTAGCGGAATTAGACGATGACGCGCGCCGTGGTGGCTTATTACCGCGAATGGCAGCTTCGACATCGCGCACGGTGAGCCGCTCACGCATAATCCGTTCAAAAAACTGCAGTTGTTCCGCCGGACTGTCTAACCCAGCCAAGACTTTGGCATGCCCGGCTGATAACTGACCATTACGAATGGCTTCTTGCACCGGTTCAGGTAAATCGAGCAGACGTAATACATTGGCAATGGCAGCGCGAGACTTGCCGATCTTTTTAGCCACATCTTCTTGCGTTAACGAAAACTCATCGATCAAGCGCTGGTAAGCCACGGCCTCATCGAGCGGGTTAAGGTCTTGCCGCTGGACGTTTTCAATAATGGCTATTTCCAGTTTTTGACTGGCCGATGCTTCGCGTACAATCGCCGGCACGGTTGGTAATTCCAATGCCAAGGCGGCGCGTAAGCGGCGTTCACCAGCGATTAGTTCGTATTTATCACCTTCTTTAGTAACCACCAACGGCTGCACAATACCATGTTGGCGAATGGAATTAGTTAAATCTTCCATCGCGCCGGGCGCAAACTCGCGCCGCGGCTGATGCGGATTGGTGGCAATTTGTGCCGGCGGTATTTGCCAAATCCGTTCGCCGCCAATCGTTTCATCCGGATTAACCGGCGAAGGTGCCGTTGGCAAGGCAGCGGTTTTTTTGGGGATAAGTGAATCTAATCCACGACCGAGAGACATAAACAAAAATAAAAAGTATGCCTGCATTATAGCACAGTTTCTGCTCAACTGCAGTTATTCCATTGGATAAAGCCTGGTCACAAGCTTGTTATCCATCTTACCGGTAACGTAAAGCTGATCATTCTTGGCCGGGCCAACCGCCAAAATAATATCGAACTTATCCGGCAGCCGGTCGGTGGCGCTGATTAAACGGCCGTCAACATCGGCAATGAACGAGCCGGCATGATTATTAATTTCTAAAAAACACTGCTCATTAACGTTATATATTTTCATTTTGGCAAAGCCGCCGACCTCGCTGCCATCAGGGCGAACCAATTTTCTTCCGCCTGATTTTAAAGCAATAAAATAACACTGGCCACCAATATCGTGCAATTCGTCTACTTGGCCATAAAAGCCAATAATGCCGCTACTACTATGCACTTCCCAATTACCATCACGATATACTTTAAAATAAGGCCGGCCGCCAATATCTTTTATTGTTTCAATTTCATCGCCGGAAGTTAATACTTCACCGTTAGGGTCAACCACCATCTTTTTCCCTTTATCTTCGGCAATAAAATAACACTGGCCGCCAATATTAACCGGATCGTTAACGCCTCTATATTCACTGCCAATTCCTCCCTGTGGCCCAAACATACTCATAGCATTACCATCTTTTACCCAGTAATAACATTGCCCACCGATGTCTTTAGGGTAACCAACCTGTCCATGTTTATCACTAATCATGTCGCCGGCTAGATTGGTTAAAAACCATTGCCGGTCGCCACTGGGGTTGTCTTGACTGGCGATAAAATAACATTCGCCGCCAACATCGCACGGACCACCAACTGACCGATAAGTTAATTTGCTAACCTGGTGATTATTTGCGTCGACTATAAATTTCTGGTTGTCTTTTTCAACCGAAGCATAAAGTATACCAGCTACAAGTTCTGGTATACCTATAAAATCATACCCGTCGATAATCCTTTTTCCATCCGGACCAACCACAAAGTCTTTTCCAGCTTGTGTGGCTATAAAATAACATTTACCAGCCCGATTGTAGGGGCCAGTTACTCCATCAAATTCACCGCCAACCGCCTTACCATCCGGACCAACCACAAACTTTCTGCCGGCTTTTTCGGCTCGAAAATAGCATTGACCATTTATGTTATGCAAGGTGTAAACTTTGTCATAAACATCGCCGATAGGTTGGCCATCCGGACCAATTACTTGCCATTCCGATTCATTATTTTTCACGGCAAAATACGGCCGGCCGGATATGTCTACAAACAGACAGATCTTTTAGCTCAGCACCACCTTTTAGTGCAGCGATTCTATCTTGTAGTTGTTGAGCGTATTCTCGATGTTTTGGGGTTGGCAAATTAGCCAGACGGTCTTGGTCTAGCGAGGGTAAAATTGGTGCTTGGGTAAATTGCTCAGCGGGCATATTTTACTAAACAAAAAGGAGTTTTCCCTCCTTTTTTAAATATACTCCATAGGCAAAGAAAACGCTATTTCTTGCTGCGGTTAACCCACCAGTCATCATCTTGATCGGCAAACCACCAGTGATCGGAACTGGTGCGCATAATTCCTTCCGCCAATTGCTGCGCCGCTTTGGTTTTTAGCCGTTTAACCGCCGATTTAATCCAGGCGTCGGCACGGTCGTTACCAATATCGAGCTGCTCTTTTAACGACAGAATCCATTCTAAATTATCGGCATCTTTGGCAATAATTGATTCTTTAGTTTGCCGCGCTTCATATTCTTCAACCGTTAGCCGCATATCAGCACCAAACGGCAACTTAGCGGTTAAGTCGGCTATGGCTTGATGCTCATGCCGTTCGGTATATTTTTGGTGCACATAATTAAGATCCGACACGCGGCCTTCGGCTAGATCGTGCAATAAACACATTTTTAATACTTTCTGCATGTCGACATCGGTTTCGAGCGAGGCCAGCGTATAACCAATAAACACCACGCGATTAATATGTTCGGCCACGCTTTGTTGGCCGCTGCCTAAAAAATGAAAACCGCTCCGGGGTGTTTTAGACAGAATACCGGTTTCGAACAAAAAATCGACAATGGGATTAGATGTTTCTTTCATATTAAGACAGTTCGGTGGCAATAACTTCTCGCGCCAACCGATCGTACGCTCGCGCGCCTTTGGAAAATGGCCGGTAAGCTAAAATAGATTTGCCATGACTGGGTGCTTCGGCTAAATGGACCACGCGCGGAATAACCGAGCGGAAAATGCGATTTGGGAAATATTGATAAAGCTGCTGCAGCACTTCTTGTGACAAATTGTTACGCCGGTCGAACATGGTAATAACCGCTCCAAGAATATCTAGATTAGGTGACAGGTTTTCTTTTACCAGTTGAATAGTGTTTAGTAACTGACCCAAACCTTCCAGCGCGTAATATTCAGCCTGCACCGGAATAAGAATCTCTTGCCCGGCAGTTAAGCTATTGATGGTAATAAGCCCAAGCGACGGCGGACAGTCGATAATAATATAATCATACCCACCCATGGCCGGCAGTAGCGCGTCGCGTAATTTATACTCACGATTAGCTTCGCTCACTAATTCGACTCCGGCGGCGGCTAACGATAAGGTTGCCGGGGCAACTTTTAGCCCTACATGCCCGGTTGGCACCACCACATGATGAATTGGGCATTGCCCGGTTAATACTTCGTAGATTCCTTTGGTTAATTGCTGATGATCTATCCCCAATCCCGACGTGGCGTTGGCTTGCGGGTCAATATCCACCAACAGCACATTCTTACCCAAATGCGCCAAATACGCCGCCAAATTGACAGCGGTAGTGGTTTTGCCCACGCCCCCTTTTTGATTTACCACGGAAATAATTCGGCTCATAATGTGCCCCGAGTATATCAAAAATACAAACCTTTGACTACCAATTGAGTATTAAAAAATGCCGCGGGAGAGAATCGAACTCTCATGGAGCGAGCTCCACACGATTTTGAGTCGTGCGCGTCTGCCAGTTCCGCCACCGCGGCATAAGTCGAAAATATGTTATCCTGTTACAACAATATTGTCAATCTTTGACTTTGTTATTTTGATATGATAAGCTATCACATTGTTCCTTAACTTCCTGAAAGGAGTCAACGGTGGCCAAATTCGAAAAACGCATTAAAGAGGATGTTGGTTATCAAGCATTAAGACAGGCCCTGCAACGCATTTGTGAGCGTAGCCAGCCGCTCTTTCCAAACCGCTTGGAAATCAACTTCTATAACGCCAAAGATGATGAAGATTCGGGAGATTTACTTCCGACAGCTTTCTTTATCAGCGAAATTCGCAAAGTTTATTGGCTGGGTTTTATCCCCTACCATAAATCACGAACATTGATTTCGGTTATACCCAAATACTCAGGAGAAGATGGCGTGCGGAATTATACCATTCACGATCCATCTATCTCTAACATCGTGGAAGAAGAACTAAGCAAGCTAACTTGAAAGGAGTAAAAAATGCTCTGGTCAATGTCCGGTTTGCTCTTTGCTATTAGTGGGCTCATTTGGGTTCTGAACGGCGACACCTCAATTGGTCTAATGAACATTTGTGTTGGCATGATGTGCGTTGTTCTTGGCATTAATCAAAGAAAATAACATGACCAACTAAAGTAACTACCGTCCCGCTAAGTGGGACGGTTTTCTATTAACCAAATAACCATCGTCCATTTTGAACCACTCTCTCCTTCTGTCATCCCGAAGTGGCACCGAGGGACCCCTTACACGTCTTAGCATCTTTATACTTACTAGTAGGTAGATTAAAGATTATCTCCTCCAACCTTTAGGCACCCTTATTTGCACCACCAATATCTCTTAACACCCTAAAGGGGTCCCTCGATGCCACTTCGGGATGACAAAAATAGAAGGAAAGATTAAAATAGCACGGGCTGGTGGAAATAAATAAATATAAGAAAACCCCTGACCATTTCCGGTCAGGGGTTTGTTGTTTTAACTGTGCTTGATTTACACTGACCACCTGTCGAGCGAACGGCGCAAGTTGGCTCGTGCTGCTTCTTCGTAGCGCGCTTTGAACAGATCGGTCTGAAAGATACTCGGCCGAGCCAGGAAGGTACGAATGAAGGCCGACCGGCCGGCAGCGAACTGCTCGTCGGTGGCAGCGCTGTACTCGGCGCGAATCTGGGCTTCGTAGCGGTCGAACACTTCGGGCGGTTGACCCAAAATGGCCAAATCGATATCGGCGATTAATTGGGCGTCTGGATCGGCTACTGGACTTTGATGACTGGTGGCCATAATCAGTCGCTCCACCTTGTTGATGAATTCCGGCGGTCCAACGGTAAAGCCAACCAACATTCGGCCAACAAACTCGGCGCTATGGCGTTCGCATTCTCCCGGTGCGGCCGGAATATAATACTTCAGGTCGTGCAGCCACAGTGCCAGCTCTACGGCCAGCTCGTCATGTGCCAGATCGGCCACGGCATCGAACTCGGTTAGGCAAGCGTCGATGTGCGCGAAGTTGTGATATTCACGTACTAGGGGCCGATCACCTTTTTGGCCATTATAATAACCGATGATTTCCATAAAGAAACCTTCGGCACCACCAACCGGCCTTACTGCTCCCTGATTGCCACCCAAGCGCTGCCATAGATCCAACCAATCCGGCAGGTATTGCTGGTATTCGGCCGCGGCACGCAGTCGCCAGTAGACAGGTTCGGGCACATAGCCGCAGCGACGCAAGTGGCCTTGCCAACCCTCGGGGCCGATTAGAGCTTTGACGGTACTGGAACTGATTTCGGCATATTGCCGTGGCGTGACCAGAAAGACCGTACCGATATTGGTATTGGGGAAAGCGTCGGCGTTGACATTACACATGCCGAGTTCGTAACGAAAGTCCAGTTCGTTACGCAAACCGCGCACGATAAAGTTGGCCTCTGCCTCGGCGGCAAAGTCCATTAAGAACTGATTGCCAAAAGACGTCACCGTGACATTTACCAGATCGACCGTGAGTTCGCGCAACATCGCCAGTCGCTCATCGACTGAAAACATGCAGCGCTTGGCTGGGTTAACGCCAATGGCCACGATTAAACGATCGCACATTCGTGCCGCTTGGTAGATCATCCATTCATGGCCGCGGGTTGGCGGATCGAAACTGCCGGCGTAAACCATAACTTTAGGACACGGCTCGGGCATAAGCACCTCCAAATGGTGGTTGGTTTAAAAAGAGCCAGATTCTGCCTATCTATTTAGACAGTAAATCGATAGCCAATAGTATCGTAGATTTTGACATCTGTCAATACAGCCGCCACTGTCAACTTGACGTTAAAACAAAAACCAGCTATACTAAACCTGTTTTACGTGATTTGGGAAAATATTTATTTCTTCTGATTCGCCTACTCCGCCAGCTGGCGGATCCGGCGAACGTTGACGCGGGGTAGAGTCCCGCTGCGGCGGGACTCGCCGTAATACACGTTTTATCTGACGCGGGGTAGAGCAGTCTGGCAGCTCGCCGGGCCCATAACCCGGAGGTCGTCGGTTCAAATCCGACCCCCGCAACCAAAAGCACCATTGATATAATTCAAAGGTGTTTTTTGTTTTAGGGTGAAAGTACAGCGACAGCTCGTCCCGCTCGCTAGCGGGAAGGTCGTCCCGCTCGAAGCGGGGCCCCCGCAACCAAAAGCACCATTGATATAATTCAAAGGTGTTTTTTGTTTGGGTTAAGACCTCACCGCAGTGGGGCTCGCAATGACACTAAACCCCTGACCACTACCCACTGCCCACTAACCACTCGCTCGGTTGACTTTTACTCCCCAATCTCCTACCATAGAAGCGTTTTGCAGTTCCCGAGCAGAGTGGGGCGTGCCGCGTAAAGTGTTGGGCTTGCCCCGCGAAGTCCCGCTCGCAAGCGGGACGAAGTGGGGCTGGGTAGCTCAGTTGGTTAGAGCGAAGGACTCATAAGCCTTAGGTCGGGGGTTCGAATCCCCCCCCAGCTACCAAAGAACACCATTGAATTATATCAACGGTGTTTTTTGATTATAGTTGAACTTAGAACGGGGATTCGAAGGGCAGGAGCGAGGCGATCCGCCCCGCTGAAGCGGGGAGAAGACGAGCGATCGGCGAAAGCGACCACATAGGAAGCTTTCGCCGCTGCCCCGGACCCGAATCCCCCCAGCTACCAAAAAATACCGTCGGAGTAACCGAAGGTATTTTTTGATATTTAAATCCTCTATCACTTAACCTATTTTATCAACCACTCCCACCCGGCCAGTGCACCCATGCTGATTAGGGTAACAATAATCCCCGCGCCAATTACACCGGCGACAATGGCCGGCACCGCTTTCTTAAACGGTATATTAAACAGCCAAGCGGCTAACGCGCCGGTCCAGGCACCGGTTCCCGGTAACGGAATAGCCACAAAAATCACCAAGCCGATTAAACCGTAAGTTTCGTAATTATGATTAAACTTGCGTCGGGTACGATTAAACAACCATTCCAGCGCTCGCCGCGCCGCTGAACTTTTTTTCTCCAGCCATTGAGCGACCGGCTCCAGCCACCACAATATAAAAAATACGGGGATAATATTTCCTACTACCGCCCAAGTAAATGCTGACAGCGCCGACAATTGCCACACTACTATCGCCATTGGAATTGCTCCGCGTAGTTCAATTATTGGCACCATGGCTAAAACCAACGTCGCCAATTCTGGCGGCCAGTTGCTGACTAATTGAATGATAGCAGCAGACATAACTGTTCAGCTATTCCCAACTATAATTTCTAAATACCCAATCGATGATGCCCTTGGTATCGTCAAACCGACTGGCAATGTCGGCACTACCTAGCATCACTGAATATATTTGCCGACCCTCGCGCTCGACCGCCATGGCCAAACAATACCCAGCTTGTTCAGTGTAACCGGTTTTACCGCCAACAATCCGATACGGCGGCCGGTTCACAAAACTATTTAATAACCAATTAGTGCTGGAAATGGAACGACGACTGCCATCGGCTAAAGTAATTGCAGCTTGCGGCTGGCGCACTACTTGGGCAATTGCCGGTACCGCCATAGCGGTGCGTAATAGTTTGGCAACATCGGCGGCCGTGGCCACGTTGTTGTTGTCTAACCCAGTTGGTTCGACAAAGTGACTGTCGGCCATGCCTAGAGCCGCCGCCTGCGCATTCATTTCTGCCACAAACTCACTTTCGGTTAAGCCGCTTATTCGTACTAATGTCACTGCACCACTGTTAACCGAACCAACCAGCGTAGCAGCAAACAAGTCTTCCAATGTTATTACATCACCCGGCACGAAAAACGCTTTGCCACCCTCGCGATTATCGGCGGCGGCAATAGTTACCAGTGATCGCCAACCGGGATTATGCTGCACAAATACCAACGCGGTCATTAATTTGGTAATACTGGCGATCGACCGCGGCGCGGTCGAGTTTTTTTCCCATAGCACCGCTCCGCTGGCTGAATCTACCACCATGCCGCTTTGTGCCGACACTAACACGCCAACGCTGGGTGCTGCCGCCACTACCAGTACCGGTAGGCGGTCGGACGCCGGTATTAGCCGTTGATCAAAAATCGCATCGCCGGCTGTCTGCAATGGCGACCAGGCCACCGCGTCGTACGCCGGCAACTGGGTTTTACCCAATATTAGGGTAAGCAATAAACTAATAAATGTGGCGGCCATAATAATTTACGCCTTATCTTCGCCACCAGCTTCGCCGGTAGTGATTTTAAGCAGTTGTTCCAATAACTGATGGGCGTTCAGTTCGGCAAAGCGCGGCAAGGCGGCGGGAGAATCTATCTGTAAATAACGCAAAAACTCCATCGTGACTTGGTAGCGCAGCCCTTGCTGTTTATCGGTTAGCTCTTCGATTAGCCCGCGGATCAGCAAATTACGTAAGATCATACTGCAATTTACGCCGCGAATCAGTTCCAGTTCCGCTTTGGTAATGGGGCCGCGATAAGCAATCACGGTTAGCGTTTCTAACGACGGCCGAGTCAGTTCACCGGTTAATTCTTCTTTCACGAACTTTTGCACGGCCACACGACAATCACCGCTGGTCATAAACTGATAGCTGTCGTCAATCTTTTTTAACACCACTCCCCGATCTTGATACACGGCAGTTACTTTTTCTAGTGCTGTTCGCACATCGTCTATTGGTTTATCAACCATGCCGGCCAGCTGCCTTGCGGTCAGCGGTTTGGGAGAAATAAACAGAATGCTTTCGAGAATGTGATCGAGTGAGGCCATACTTTAAGAAGTCCGATTAATAGCAATGTCACCAAAAAGTTCTACTTGCTCTAGTTTGACTGTGCGCTGTTTAACCAGCTCTAGCAGTGCCAAAAAACTAACGATAGCGTCGGCTTTATTACCATGACTGATTAATTGCCGAAACGATGTCTGGGCGGTGCTGATAAGCCGCTCGCGAATGTGGGCAATTTTTTCTTCAAGACTGATAACTTTTTCCAGCATGCGCTGTGGTAATCGCACAATTGGTTCTAGGCGATTAATCACGGCTTGATAAAGTTCAGCTAAACGACCAATAGTTAATGCTTCGGGTGGGCTAAACTCCGGCGCAATTCCAGCCGGCAACTTTTCCCGCATAAAACTAAACTTGTGTTGACGGATTAAGCGTTCAATTTCTTTCGCCGCCGTAGTAAATTCTTGATAGAGTTTAAGCTGCTTAGTTAAATCGTCGGTGGCTTCTTCCGGGCTTAGCTGTAAATGCGGCAGCAAGGCGCGCGACTTTACTAAAATTAACTTGGCCGCAATTACTAAAAAATCAGCTAATTGGGTTGGCTCAATACTTTTTGCTGTGCGCACGAACCGTAAATATTCATCAGCCACATGAGCCAACGAAATAGTGGTAATATCCAACTCTTCTTGCTCAATTAGTTGCAATAGCAAATCAAGCGGCCCAGAGAATTGTTCGGTATTAATGTTATATGCCATACAACGAAAGAGAGCGGTACTAAGCAATTGTGCCGCCCCCTAAAATGGGAAGTTATCTACTTGCGTCGCTTGGTTGCTTTCTTTGCTGCCTTCTTCTTGTTCAGCTTAGCTTTTTTACTCTTTTTTGCCGGCGCTCGTTTGGCTGGTTTATACCCGGCGTTAACGCCAAAACTGGCCAGTTTTGCTTCTTCGGCTTTTAAGTAATCTTTTACTTTCATTCGTAAACTTTGGGTAAAGCTGCCGGCGTTTACAATCATGTGTTGCGTTTTAAGCAAACTTTTGTCGGCAATGGTTTCTACCTTATGCAGCGCGCCAAACGGCGTTAAACCGCCAACCTTTACTTTCAAAATCTTAACCACCACTTCTTCTTTCGGGATGGAAATCTTGTTGGCCGACAGAGCTTTCTTTAATTTATCCAAATTGACTCTAAAGGCCGCCGGTAGAATTACAATCACGTAATTTTTATCGGCTTTTACCAAAAGTGTTTTAGCGATTCGATGCAGATCTTCTTTGAGCGTTTGGCTTAGATCGTAAGCCGTAAACACCTTTTTATGATCGAGTACTTCAAACGATATTTTTTTATTGCCTAAGTAGTCGAGCACTTTTTTGCCAATCATAGGGTTAGGGGCTAGGGATTAGGGACTAGGGACTAGATTAGTTTTTGCTGGTTGCCAAATAATGTTTTAGCGATGCGGCGACCGACTGGTGTGAGCCTAATTTCACGGATAAAGAATCGCTCGGCGGTCTTTTCGCCCAACCCAACCATTAAACCCCGCGCGATCAGTCGCTCTAAGCTCTTAGTAATGCTGTCAATTTGATCTTTTAACGACGGTATTTTTTTACCTACGCTATAAAACGCCAATAATTTCTGCCGCGACAGTTTCCGTCGCTCCAGGTAACAGGTTCGGAGAATATAACGCTGTAAGCTCGATAAAGTCATACCGTTGCGACGGCCGCTGGCTCCCTCCCCTTCGTTGTTATTATACCGTATTAACAGCAGTACAACAAGAAACCCCGCCACTTTGACGGGGTTAAACTCTATATAGTATTAACACTGGTTACTTTTTGATCGGTTCAATGGCCTCGGTTGGAGTAACTTCAACATCGATTTCTTGCCTAGGACGACGCACCAATTGGCGCGCTTGTTCGTCGCGCAATTCATTCGCCCGCTTTTTACCTTCCGCACTAAGCGTTATTTTATCTACCCCAACCATTTCCGACGACTTTTCTTCTGGCACAGCCGACTTGGCCGGCGACTGATAACGTTGCCTTTTGTCTGGCGAAACTGGCCAAACTCGTTCCACTTTCATATTGGCCTCCTATTTAGTAAACCGCAAATGCAGCTCGGTCAGTTGTTCTTGGTCGATCGGGCCGGGCGAATCCATTAGTGGATCACGATTATCGGCGGTTTTAGGGAAAGCCATTACTTCACGAATATTGGGCTCGCCGGCCAAAATCATCAACAACCGGTCTAACCCGGGGGCAATGCCGCCATGCGGTGGCACACCATACTTAAACGCTTCGAGCAAATGACCGAACTTAGCTTGAATTTCTTCATTACTATGACCCAAGACCGAAAAAACTTTCGCCAATACTTTTGGATCGTGAGTCCGAATGCTGCCGCCACCGACTTCGTAGCCGTTAAGCACCAAATCGTACTGTTGGGCCAGCATCTCTCCCATTTTGTCTGGTTGACCGAGTAGGCCGACATGTTCGGGCTTAATAGCGGTAAATGGATGATGCACCGCACCCCAGCGCTTATCGCCCTCTTTATATTCAAACATTGGGAAGTCAACCACCCAACAGAACGCTAACAAATTCGGATCGTTTTTGTCTTGCCGGATATCCGGCTTATCAGTTTGATATTTTGCAGCCGCTTCGGCAAATGTTAACCGCGGAAATGGCACTTGTTGAATGTGTTTTTCGGGCGTGACGGTTTTAACCAGCTCAATCATCATGGCTTCGAGTAACTGCAGAATATCTTCCTGTTCCACGAAGCTCATTTCAATATCGAGCTGAGTAAACTCTGGTTGGCGGTCGCCACGTTGGTCTTCGTCACGAAAACAGCGCACAATTTGAAAATAGCGCTCAATGCCCGCCACCATTAGCATTTGTTTGTATTGCTGTGGCGATTGTGGCAAAGCATAAAAATTGCCCGGATAGTTGCGAGACGGCACCACAAAGTCACGCGCACCTTCGGGAGTGGACTTGGTGAGGTAAGGCGTTTCAATTTCACGAAAATTAAGCTTAGACAGATACTCGCGAATAAACTTAATCGTGTTGTGGCGTAAAGTAATATTCTTAGCCATTCGTTCATGGCGCAGATCCAAGTAGCGATATTTTAGCCGCAATTCTTCGTTAGCTTGCCGCTCTTCGTTGTTAATTTCAAAAGGTGGCAATTCGGCCGCGTTGATAATTGTGAGCTGTTTAGCCAGCACTTCTATTTTGCCAGTCGGTAAATCGGCATTAACACTCTTGGCGTTTCTTTCCTGCACGATACCAGTGATCGACACCACATATTCCGGTTTAATCTCTTTGACCACTTCGGCGCTGTCACCCAATTCTCCGGGTACCAATACCACTTGAACAATACCGGTGGAATCACGCAAATCGACGAACGAAATCTTGCCCATGTCACGCTTAACATGCACCCAGCCTTGCAGAGTGACTGTTTCGCCGACTTTAGCGACTACTTCATTAATGTATGTTTTCATAAATGTTCATTTTGACAGTAACTTACGAGCTTTTTACATGCCGACTGTTAATTTCTCCAACATACAGCTTTCCATCAATTTTAGCAATTTTTATGACCGCAGTATTTTTCATTTTCATCGCCCGGGTAAAATCACGCGCGTCGGCCATGATTTCCTTGCTTATTTGCAATGTTGGATGTAGCAGCCGCCAAATTAGATGCTTAGTAAAATGTCCATGCGACACCACCAGAATCTTTTTATATTTACTCCGAATCAACCGCTGGCAGACTTGTTCAATTCTAGAAATAAATTCGCGATACGTTTCTCCGCCAACACTCTCTCGATAATCAGGATCGGCGGCTAACCAATATTTTCTAGCGGTGGCAATTTTTTTATCGTGGCTGTTTTTTATTTTTTTACCTAAAGAATGATAAACAAACTCTTGCACCGGCCAAATCACTGTCGGGATTTTTTTGCCATGACTATCGAGGAATGGCTTGATTGTATCTTGGGCACGTTGAAATGGTGAAACAATCACTAAATCAAACTTTTCTTTTTTCAAAACTTTTATTACTTCACGTGCTTGTTTTTCGCCACGAACGCTTAATTCAGTTTCTTTTGTGTGCTGTTGAACTTCCATGCCAGCATTTGACTCGCTTTCGGCATGGCGTAAAAAATAAATCCAACTAATTTTTTCGGCCATATCGTAGAGGTTACCAAGTAAAAGACAGCCCTAAGGCAATCGCAGCGCCGGCCATTAGCAGTAACGCAATGCCGCCTAAGATATTAGACCAATAGCCGTTAACATGCTCCCCCATTACCCGCCGATTATTGGCAATATGTAAAATGACAGCCAATAGCGGTACGGCCACGATGCCGTTGAGCACTGCCGTATACAAGAGCATTTTCATTGGATTGATGCCAATAAAATTGAGCAATAAACCGATACCGGTAGCTAACGCAATCACTAAATAAAAAACTTTGGCGCGGTTCCATTTCATTTCTAAGCTGCCCCGCAGTTTTAAGGTTTCAGTGACCGCGTATGACGCCGACCCGGCCAAGACCGGAATACCCAATAAACCAACCCCGATAATTCCTAAGGTAAAAAGCAGAAAAGCATTAGTGCCAGCCAACGGCGCTAACGCCTGCGCCGCTTGTTCAGCTGTTTCGATGTTTAAAATACCGTGAACATGCAGCGTGGCGCCGGAAACTAAAATAATAAAAAACATCGAAATATTAGAAAACAACATGCCAATAAAATTATCTTGCCGCATGGCATGGATCTCGGCCTTGGTGGCACCCCGGCGCGACTCGAGCGAGGTATGGCCAGCGGCAATTTCTTCTTCCACTTCTTCCGAAGCTTGCCAAAAAAACAGATAGGGTGAAATAGTGGTACCTAACACCCCCACAAAAATTATTATATATTCACTACTCCACTGCCATTGCGGTACCATTATCGCCTGAGCGACTATTGACCAATCAATCTCGATAATAAATCCGGTGATCCAGTAAGCAAACAATGAAAAAGCAAACACGCGCAATATTTTAGAGTAAATGTGATACGGAATAAACACTTCCAGCACGACAATGGCCACGGTAAGCGCGCCGGCGATAAAAGCAAACGGGGCGGCGGTTATTAGTAGACCAACCGCGGCAGCCATGGCGCCAATATCGGCGCCGATGTTAATAGTGTTAGCAATTACCAACAAGATGGTGCAACTATACAATAACCATGGCGCATATTGCTGCCGCATTACCCCGGCTAAGCCCCGCCCGGTCACTAAACCAATTCGGGCACACATTTCCTGTACAGCAGTCATCAACGGGAAAGTGAACAGCGGTGTCCATAATTGACCAAAACCAAACTTTGCACCGGCAGCTGAGTAGGTACCAATACCAGACGGATCGTCGTCGGAGGCACCGGTAATAAACCCCGGCCCGAGTTTGGAAAAAAGCTTTTTAACTCTCTTCAACATACTGATAACCGCCGTAAAGCTTGATTAGATTTTCCCGACTAATATGAGCTACTTTCCAGTCGTCGTTGGTATCAGCGAGCGCCCGCTCACCGATTAGCTGTTGTTTAGATTCAAGATCCATCGGACCGTCCATTTCGAACCCGCCGCCGGTTATTAATTGTGGCATTTTGGTAATAATCCACGAGCTAGCTACCACTTGCTTAATCTGCTCATCAGCTTTAACAATTTGCGCTAATTTTTGCATTCCATCGAGCAACCATTCGATTCTTTTTTCGACTGGAATGGTTCGGCTTGGCGCCCAGTGAATGTGAACTTTATCGCCACTCGGGTCCACATTGTACGAAAAAATTTCATTCAACGCCGTTAACCCGTTTTGCTCCACGAATAATTTTCTTGCCCCAGCTTCAACTTGCTCAACTGAGCCGGTGCTAAAGGCCGGGCTAACAATATCGAGCACTTGGCGAACAAACTCTTCGCGGTCGTCGACCTGGGCACAGTTCTGCAAAGCAAACTTTACTCGCTGCACAAACTTATCTCCCAAAACTTTAATTACCGGTTCGAGTTTAGCCCAAAAATCAGCCACCCGCTCTTTGCTAGTGGCAAAACGGTCAAAAGTTTCACCGATGTCGTTACAAACCAGCGGAATGATTTTTTCTTCGATCGTTTTTGGCTCGCGCCATCCTCGCCCGGCACCGAGACTTTCAAAAGAAAAAGCCACCATAAAATTACGGCTTTAACCGATTAATCAATCGTGGAAATGGAATAGTTTCGCGCACATGTTCCAGCCCGCAGACCCAAGCCACGATTCGTTCCAAGCCATAACCAAAACCACTATGCGGCACGCTGCCATAGCGGCGCAGATCTAAATACCACTGCCAATCTTCGACCGCGTAGCCGTGCTCTTTAATTTTAGCCAACAGACGATCGTAGTTGTCTTCGCGCTGGCTGCCGCCAATAATTTCGCCGTAACCTTCTGGCGCTAACAAGTCGGCATTTAACACGCGAGTAGGATCGGCTTCGTCCGGCTTCATATAAAACGCTTTCACCGCCGCCGGATAATGCGTAACAAAAATTGGCCGATCGTATTGTTTAGTTAACAGCGTTTCGTCGTCGGCACCAAGATCATCCAGCGCGCCAATATCGCTGCCGAGTTGATGTAACTGTTCAACCGCCTCGGCATGCGTGAGCCGCACAAACGGCGCTTGCACCTTAGATAGCGGCGCGGTGTCGCGCTCTAACATCGCTAACTCGGCCGCATTTTTTTCTAACACTTGGCCCACGATATAACAAATTAATTCTTCTTGAATTTTTAAATTGCCCTCATGATCACAAAACGCCATTTCGGCATCCATCATCCAGAACTCAACTAAGTGCCGGCGGGTTTTGCTTTGTTCGGCGCGAAAGACTGGGCCAAAGTCGAACGCTCGGCCATGGGCCATAATGGCCGCTTCCAAATACAGCTGGCCTGATTGCGACAAATACGCTTTAGCCCAATCGAAATAATTAACCGAAAACAATTCGGTGGTACCCTCGCAGGCGTTTGGGGTAAGAATGGGTGAATCTATTTTAATAAAATCGTGTTGGTGAAAGTACTGATACGTGGCCATAATCACCGTATCGCGTACCCGTTGAATTGCCCACTGCCGTTTGGAGCGCAACCATAAATGACGGTTGTCTAGCAAAAAATCCGGGCCGTGATCTTTTTTACCGATTGGATATTCAGCGGCCTGCTGTACTAATGCCAGATCGGTAACGTGCAGCTCAAAAACTCCGGCTGTTTTAGGGTGTGCCGCCACGGTGCCGGTAACGGTGAGTGACGACTCAAGGGTAATTTGTTGACAGACCTGCCAAGCGCTTTCATTCACTTGCGATTTATCAACCACACATTGAATAAAACCGGCGCCGTCACGCAATTGAATAAATGCTAACGACCCCGATGACCGTACATTGGCGACCCAACCGGCCAACGTAACTGTCTGCCCAACTAAATTCGCTAATTTGGTACTTAAAGTGATAGTCATAGATGCCTTTTAGTATAGGTTTCACCGGCCAAAAAGTCAAAGAAAAACCAGCCCCGGATGCGGAACTGGTTAAACGAAAGACGATTGCTAGCAGACCAATGTTGACCGCTGCAGTTCGTGATTGATGATAGTGAACAAATCAGTCACCAAATTGGCAGCTGAATCGCCAAACTGATGTTCGAGGATAAAGTGCATACCCAGTTTATGGGCGGCCGCTTCGAGCTCGCGCGATGGCGAGGTAATAATAATTTGATCGAAGCCGACCAATTTACGAACTTGCTGGGCTAACCGCACCCCATCGTTGAACGGTGGCGGCTGCGGCGAGGCGATTAAATAGTAGACCGGTTGATAGCGAAACATTTTAGTGACTGTTTCAAAGTTTTCCGCCGCTATCGATGCAAACTCTACTCTGGTACCAAATGGTAGCCACACCTCCCCTTCCATTGCTAACCTTTTAACTTGTTGATTAATGTTTTGCCGCCAAGCTTCGCCTGTGGTAGCACCGGCAATGGGCTTGGTGGCCGACAGAAAATCCGGCACTACTAGCACTACGGTCAACAACAATGCTTGATCCAACGCCTGGTCGCTGTCGTTCATACTTTCTCCTCCAATGGTTAACAAAGAGCTTAAGCTAGGCTGTGTGTACCATAAACAGCACCGACCAGTCAAACAACTACTCTTGCTAAAATACACAGCTTAAGTTAAAATGCCAGCAATATGCTTATTTGGATTATTGCTGTTATCGCCATTACTAGCCTACTCGGTTTAACCGGTGGGGTGATGTTGTTGTGGTTTGAGCAACGAGTAAAACAATCGTCGCGTTATTTAATTTCATTTGCCGTTGGCGCCTTATTGGCGGCCGCTTTTGCTGATCTACTGCCGGAACTAATGGAATCGTCGTCTAACATCCACCAGAGTTTTCTGGTTGTGTTAGTTGGTATTTTAACCTTCTATTTGTTAGAAAAGCTATTAATTGTTTACCACTGCCATAACGACGAACACTGTGAAATCCATGGTTCGTCGTCACCATTAATCATTATTTCCGATTCGTTCCACAATTTTCTTGACGGCGCCGTAGTGGCCGGAGCTTTCGTGGCCGATTGGCGCTTGGGCATTTTAACATCGCTGGCTATTTTGCTCCATGAACTACCTCAAGAAATTGGCGACTTTGCCGTGCTCTGGCACAATGGCATGGCCAAAGGGAAAATTATTTTATGGAATATTATTTCAGCCGCAGCTAGTGTAGTTGGTGGTGTTGCCGCCTGGTTATTAACGGAACGGATTAATAATTCGGCTCATTGGTTATTGGCGTTTGCCATTGGTAATTTTATCTACATCGGTTGCGCCGATCTTATTCCCATAACCAACCGAGAACGTCGCCCGCGCTCGGTGATTATACACTTTATTACGGTCTTATTTGGTATTGGCTTAATAATTACTCTCGGTAATTTAGTAGCGGAACATTAAAAAGTAATGAGAACTAAAAAACTCCGGGTTAACCGGAGTGTTTTTTTATTCTTGACGTAGCCACTGGCGCCACAGCCTAACGCCGATTATAGCCAGCAGCGTACTGGTAATTACTGACAGTAAACAGTACTGGCACCATGCCTGCAACACTACCGCTTGCAAATAAACAAAATAAAGCGAGGCAAAAAACCCAACTATCGCCGCTGAGGCAACGGCGCTAATAAACAACTGGCGCTTAGTATCGACATATGCCACCGTACTAATAAGTACGCCCAGATAAAACAGCACGCCCAACATTGCCAGCGGCACCGGCCCTACCCAAGCGTAACTACTAGCTAGAACGGTTTGGCAGCCGGCGATTAGTGAACAAGTAATCTGTCGGCCGGAATATTCCACCACGGTTAAATAGAGCGAATCGATAAAACCGATGCCGGAAAAAATAAAAATGCTCGCCAGCGTAAACTTACTTACCAGCGGCAGTGTTGAGGATGGCAGCAAATCCGTCATAAGTAGCGGGTGGTTGAATAGCCTGGCCGTTTAAGAAAAACGCCGGCGTACCGGGCAGCCCAGCGGTCAGCGCGTTGGCCAGATGCTGGTTGATTTTTTCTTTAACAACGGTTGAGTTAAGATCGGCCGTAAAGCTGGTTTGGTCTAGCCCCAGTTCTTGCGCGTATTTAACAAAAGTGTCAGTTGGATTTGGCAAAGCCGACCAATCACTTTGGCGTTCGAACAACAAATCGTGCATGGCCCAGAACTTACCTTGCACCCCGGCGGCTTCGGCGGCTTGAGCAGACAAGCGCGCATTATGATGAATCTCCACTAACGGAAAGTGTCGATAAACAATCGCCAATTGTTCACCAAAGGTGGCCTTTAACTGCTTTAATGTTGATTGAAACCGCGCACAAGCCGGGCATTGAAAATCGCTGTATTCTATTAACATCAATGGCGCGTCTTGATTTCCATCTATCCAATCATTGGCCGTAACTTGCGGCAATGTCACTACCGCCGCCGGTGTTGGCGAATTAGCTACCCAAATTACTAACCACGTTAGTAGCCCTAAACCAATCACCACACCACTCCATAACAACCACCGTTGGCGAGTAGTGCGTTGGGCAACCGCCGTGCGAGCAGACAACTTTTCTGCTCGGCGAAGCATTTGCCGCTGCTTTTTGGTTAATACCGGAGAATCATTGGGTAATAGATCTGTCATAGGTGATAAGCTTGGATTGATACAGTTCCTGGCTGCGTTGGATTATTCTAGCACCGATCTGGCCCCAGTCAAAATAGTTACGATATTGCATTGGATCAATAAATTGAATGGCGGCAATACCATTATCGGGGTCGGCAACAAACGGGCCAATTGGTTCTACCACTGCTACATATCGCAATTGATAGATAGTTTTAGTTGGTTCACTGATGATTTGATATCCGACTGGCAGTGAAACAATTACTCGGGTGTTTGATTCTTCTTTTATTTCTCGCACCAAAGTCTGTTCATACGTTTCCCCTGGTTCAATCGTACCACCAATAATCCCCCATTGGTTATTCTTACTTCGCTGACCGATAATCATTTTGCCATTGCAAAAACAAACGCCGTAAACTTGTCGACATTGTTCTATTGGCAAAGCTGAAAAATCGTCGGCATCGTGATAGACGATAGGAAAAAATTGCCCGGCTGAATTGAACGTATCGTGAATTTCCATGTTGACAGCTACCCTTTAAATAATTCGCGCCGACCATAAACCACCGCTCCGGCTAACAAGGTTGGAATAAGCCAACCGGCGATTGACCAATTCGGTGTATTTGGTCCAATCAGTTGCCAGGCAACAACACCGACCAATGCTAAGAGGGCCGTAACGCCAGCGCTAAATCGGTCGAACGGGGTGCGATAATAAACGCCAAACACCAGCCCAAAAACAATAATAATTAAAAGATATTGCAATGTCAGCAGTAAAATTGGTGACCAACCAAACCAAGCCGTGCATGTTTGCACCACCAGCCAACTGCCAACGGCCAGTACTATTATTACCGCGGCGCGGAAGATATTTTTGAGCATAAAATGATATAAATGACTCTTCGTGTAGAGTATACCATGTTTAGCTTAATCATAAGAAAACCCAGCCCCGCTTAGCGGGACTGGGTTGAATGTATTTATTGGACGATTAGTCGCCGCCGCAGCAACCTCCGGATTCACCACCGCCGCAGTCGCTACTGCCGGAGTCGTAACCACCACCGGAATCGCTGCTGTCGCTGCAGCTGTCATTAGACGAACAATCGTCGCCCGATGAATCGCGGCCGGTATCGGTGTCGGTCGTGGGCGAATCATTCCAATCGCCGCTGGCACCGCCGCCGCCAAACTCGCCACCATGGCCGGCGTACGGGTCGACGTAAAATTCGCTAATCGGCAGATCGGGGTAGCTGATCGGCGTCGGGTCGTTCAGCAGCTCGTCGAGAACCCAAACCTGCAACAAGATGTCGCCATTGGGTCGGTCGGTCTGCACGCTGGTGCGAAACGTTTGATCATACAACGACTGCTGTTTGTCGTTCGTTGGTCGCAAACCGCCGGTGGGGGGTAGATACGGCCAGCTTTCGCCGAACAATTTTTGGCAAACAGCACCGTAACTGGCAAGTTCGCTGTGTTTCCGCCAACAATCGTCGATATCGTCGTTCCAAGGAGTGATAAGTTCACGTTGATTAATTGCGGCCAGAAACAAAAACTTGCGATACTCCAGCACGGCGGTATAAACGCGAAAATCAGCCCAGTCTCTGTCGCGAAGTTTTTGTTCCACCATCGATAGATCAATGGCATCAATTTGTTCCGCCAGCTTCCGTTTGGTTAACCATGGCGAGCTGTCTTGATTATGTTTGGCGCGCCGCACCAGCGCTATTGCAGCCAGTACAACCACAGCAACGGCAACCAAGACACAAAAGAACACACCGAGTGGACCCATTTTTACCTCCTTTTCAATGAATAAAGTACGATGCTCAAAAATACACCAATGGTTAGATTTTGTCAAGAAATCAGTGGGTAGTGGGGATACCTGTCATTGCGAGGAGTGGTCGCCACACCAAAGATTGGTGTGGCGAGAACGACGAAGCAACCCCAGCTCCTTTTAGCTGTCGTTAATAATAAAACAATCCCATGTTAATCGTAATTAGTATGGGATTGTTTTATTTTGTTCGTGATGACAATACGGAGCTGGGGTTGCTTCGTCGGGCTGCCGCGGGCAAGCCCTCCTCGCAATGACACTAATCCCCCCCTTTAACCACTAACCACTGTCCACTAGCTTAGCTGCGGGTGACAGTAGACAGCCAAAACTTTCCGTTTGCCGCGATAGGTCCAATGATGTTTTGCCGGTAACCGTTTTTCCCAATCGTTACTGACAGCCTGGTCGCGGCCAATATAAAACCCCAAGTGTGTATGAATGCCATCGCTTTGTTGGCGCGGTTCCCACAGTAACACGCAGCCCGGTTTGGGTGTGCGAACCTTTTTCCACCCAGCGCGTTCCATATCGGCGAGCGTACTGGCGACAGTGAGATGGACACCGTCAACAAGATTAAAAAGTTTGAGGATACTCGAAACAAAAAACGCACAAGCCACACTGCCACCAACTACCAAGTCTTTCTTTTTGCCGTTGATACTAAAATAGGCATGTTGCCAGGTGTGACTCCATACACTCCCCTGCACCATCGCTAAAAGTGACTCGAGCCGACGATGAACTGGTTTAGTTTGAACCGACATACATTTTGACTACTCTTTTTTATCGGCCGCAAATTGCCGCTCAGCCGATTGTAACACTGCCAAATACTCTGCCACAATTGGATGTTTAAGAGTTTGCGGCAACTGTGTCGCCACCTGGCGGTAAAACCACATTGGATCGTTATTATGCACCGTAAACTTGCGCCACAAACGTTCACCGATTGTTGCATGATCGTTTTGGAGTGACTGTACATTGTGAATTTTATCTGCCGCCGCGATTAATTGACTGTCCGCCGGAGCGGTGCACAGGTTTTGCAAATAATTCTGCTTGCGTTTAACCCAATCGCGGGTGGCCTTATTTTCCGTTACTCCTTGAACTAGTTGACAAACTCGCGGCCCAAAATCGGCGGTGAGTTGTTCGGCAGTGTAACTGGTGTCTTCCAGTGTGTCGTGAAGTAGCGCCGCAGCGATTATTTCTTCGTCGTCGGTATAGCCGGCCACAATCAACGCTACCGCAAATAAGTGGGTAATATATGGCGTTACGCCATCGCCCTTACGGAGCTGGTGGCGGTGATGATAAGCGGCGGTGCGAATTGCCCGCTCGGTTAATGGGGTCCAAAAGCGAAACATAATGGATTGATACTATCATGATTAGGGACTAGGGGCTAGGGATTAGGGACTAGTGCTGGTTTTAACAATCTAGTCCCTAGCCCCTAGTCCCTGATCCCTAAAAAGAAAACCGGCCTGCAGGTGCGGCTGCAAACCGGTGGTGCGGACCAAAGCTTATGTGGTACATGTGAGCCAGACCCCCGGGATGGGGAATTCGGTCTGATTACCTCTTCATTAAGATCGCGGGGATGGCGCGTTCGTAATTACTCCAGTAACCATTCAGCAGCGATAGCCCACACCTATCGCCGGAGACCACTTAGTCCGTTGACGACCATGGGCGGCAGTGGTACTTTCCACTCTCAACTAGATGGAATCAAGACCACCATTCTTTTGCCGTTGCCACCTTTGCTCACGGGGAGAGACCAGCGACATTAGCTATCCCGGTATTCCCATTCGTACCCTAAGCAAAAAGTTTATAACAGAATTGGTCGCGGCGGCGATTGTTTTTTTATCGCCGGATCGTTAGTGGTTTGCCAACCCAGCACATCGTCGGAAAACTGACGCGAACGTTCGTGAATTACACAACCATCGGCGATGAGCGCTGCCACTGCCTCGTCGGCGGCCCGACTGTATTCAGGCACAGCGGTTAATCGACGATAACCACCCAGCGTGGGCTGCTCAAACAACACCGTGAGAAACATGCCGGTCCAACGAACCACTTCCCAACATTGTTGACTGTCGTCTACAAACAGTTCGGAGTAGATACCCAGGCCATGCGGCAGTTGTTTTAAGAACAAGTATTTGCCGTGACGGCAACCCGAAATGATATGTTGACCATCTCGTTCAAAGTAGAACGAAAAGCGAGTACAGACAGCGGCGGCGAGCCAACGTTGTAATCGCCGGTGGTGAGGTAATTCCCGTCGTGGGTCAATGGCTGCTTCGGCCACTCCACGACGAAAGCGCGCTAAAACTGGCATTAAGCGGCGCGGACGACCAGGTGCGAATTCGCGCGACCAAGCTGGCCAGAGTGCTTGGCAAGTGGCACAGTAAAGCGTGTCAGCGGGTAATGCGCTGTGATCGGATAAATAGTTTTCTCCACAGACAGGACAAAGTCCAAAAGCCGTCATGGATAAACCTCCAAATGGAAAGAACGAGCATACTAGGGAGCATACGGTATGGCGGGATGGGAGTCAATACGACAAGATCCAGGATACAAGATACAGGTGCCAGGAACCGCTCCTGTATCTTGTATCCTGACTCTTGTATCCTGATCTAATAAAAAAACCAGACACCTTTCGGTACCCGGTTTAATTGTGACTAAAGAACTATATTTTGACGTTACGCTTCCAGCACAACGTCGTTCGGAATGGCGTCGACCGCGTTGACCCACAGTGTGGGGTTAGCATCGGCCGGCATGCGCCAATCGCCACGCGGCGAGAGTGCCAGCAAACCGACTTTGGGGCCGTCTGGCATACAATCACGCTTCATCTGTGAGATAAAGAAGCGAATGACGAACTGTCGCAGATGGTGTTTGATCTGCACCATGGTGTATTTACCTTCGAAGGCCTGCAGCGCCAGTACGGCGATACGCTCAATGGTTTGGCCGTAACGAACCAGGTGGTAGCCGAAGAAATCGGCTAGTTCGTAAGGGCCAACCAAGTTTTCGGTTTTTTGAACGATCTCGCCATTAGCGCCGACCGGCTGTAGTTCCGGCGAAATCGGTCGATTTAGAATGCTGTCGAGCACAACTTGGACTGCCGGTTCGTCTTTGAAGATAACGTCGCGCGACCACTTGATCATAAAGCTGATCAGTGTTTTGGGCACGCCGCCGTTGATGTTGTAGTGGCTCATGTGATCGCCGCCGTAAGTACACCAGCCAATCAACAGTTCCGACAGATCGCCGGTACCGAGGTCGATGCCGCCGCGTTGGCAGGCCACCGAGAACGACACCATTTTTCGCATCCACGCCTGCACGTTTTCGTACACCAGATCTTCCTTGGTGCCGTCACCTTTGGGCGTAAAGCGAATTTCTTTGAACATAGTGTTGGTCAAATCCCGAATCGGGATTTCCAAGAAGGTGGCCCCGACGGCTTTGATTAAGGCACAAGCATCGTGGTATGAGCCGCTGGTGGTGCCGAACCCCGGCATGGTAATGCCAATAACATCGGCGCGCGGCTGGCCTAACAGGTCCATGGTATGAGCCGCCACCAACAACGCGTGGGTGGAATCTTGCCCGCCCGACACGCCAAGAACGATTTTCCGTAATCGCGACGGCAGCTGCTGCATCCGGCGCACCAAACTGGTGGCCTGGATTAAGAATGTTTCCCGGCAGCGCTCATCGCGCTTAGCCGGATCGGACGGCACGAACGGCCATTTTTCGATTGGCCGGCGTAAGCGCGCAATGGTTGTGGTCATGTTCCCTCCTCACATATTCAGCGTGATGGTGACAGAGCGCATGGTTCGGCCGCGCATGATATCGGCGACGTTATCGGCAAACGAGGTTTGCCGTTGGCGTTCACGCACCAGCGTGGCTACGTCGACATCGGCGGTAATGAGCGTGTTGCCGGTTTGCACAAAGCGCTCCGACTCGGCCAGCACCGCTCCCCGCTCGGCGATGAGTGCATGGCCGTCCCAAGACAGGTCTGACGTAGACTCACCCGGCCCGGCGGCACAGTACAAATAGGCCGAGATAAACCGGCCCGACGCACCTACCACCAGCTCGCGGCGATATTCCGCTTTGCCGATGGTAATGTTGCTGGCCGACAAGTTGGCCAGCATGGTAGCGCCGGCGGCGGCGTAGAACGTGCTCGGCGGCTGTGGCACCCAAATATCTTCGCAGATTTCGGTGCCGAGGCAAAAGTCCGGCCATTCGGCTACGTTGACGATAATGTCGACACCAAACTGCACCGAGTACGTCTCGAACATTTTGACTCGATTGACGGTGGCGTTGCGTGCCGGCGAAAACCAGCGCGCTTCGTAGAACTCGGCGTAGTTGGGCAGGTACGATTTCGGAATCAAAGCCCAAACATGACCGGCGGCGCAAATGGCCGCCACGTTGTAGAGTGCGTTGTTAACCGACAACGGCAAACCAACGGCAAAGACAATCGGCAGCGCTCGCGTTTGTTTAAGAATTGCCGCCAATGCGTCGAGGGCGCCTTGCTGCAGCGTTCGGTTTAAGAACAGATCGCCACAGGAATAGCCGGTCAACCCCAGTTCGGGGAAGAGCAGAAGCTGCACTTTGTCCGCACTGGCTTGTTTGACCAGTTCGACATAAGTATCGACGTTTTCCATTGGGGCAGCCAGCGCCACGCGGGGCACACTCGCGCCAACTCGCACATAACCTTCTCGGTGGTTAAACATCTCAGCACCTCCAGTTTCGAAGTGAATAGGTTTTTTGTTCAGTTTTCAAATAACGGTTCGAGAACAAACTTCTTATCCTCGCCTGAAAGCACAACTGGTTTGTTCCGCCTTCGGGTGAGGGCCCTGCCCCGCTTTGAGCGGGACAAGGCACGTGAATTTGAATCAGGAATTTTTCAGCAGCAGTGGTATTCCATGTACGTTACCCAAAGAGCCAACCCAATAGTGACGGCTCCGAAGAACAACATGCCTATCATGCTGATCACGACGGGATATTCTCCTTTTGGTAAATCTCTGAATTCCCACGGGATGAGTTCTCGTAATTTTTTCATGTTTGACTCCTTGTTAGTTGTTTGGTCGCCAGCCGCCCAAGAGCAGCGCGCCATCGTACTGCCAGGTGTAGGCCACCCGGCCGTCGCTGTAGAAAATCAGCGTGCGAATATGATCCGGGTCTTCCGGCACGGTTAAGCAATCCGATATGCAGACGTTTTGACCGGCAATATCCAGCACTGCCGCACCATGAGAAAGCATCAACACGGTTTTACCGGTTTTTAAGCACCAGTCGCGAATGGCCGTTTCTTGGTCTTTCGACAGGCCGTGTTTGGCTACGTAATCCGAGGTGTCGTCGCTGTGAGAAACAGCGTCGTCCGGCTTGCGAATGGGGCGAATGGTGAGCTGATCGACCTTGTTGGTGCGGCACCAATTGATTAGATTTTGCACCCGCCAGGTATCATTCACTCCGGGAATCCCCAGTTCATCGCCGACATGGTCGAGCATCATCACACACAGGCGAACGGTGAAACCAAGGGTGTGCAGAAATTGAACTGTTTTTCCCAATTCCGGATAATCAGCGTGGTAAACCTGTCGATTCGCTTCCGGATTGTGGCCGACCGTGGAAATGGCGATGGTGGTTAAACCGAGTTCGTACCAGTGTTTCAGAGTATCGACGCTCAATCCGGTCTTAGGTGTTTCCCCCGCCGCCAGCCGGCCGATATCGAGCGCGTTGGTTTGCAGTTCGATAAACGGAAACTGGTACGGCGCAAGCAACTCCAGGTATTCAGTGATTTCACCCGGATACAGTATTGGTTCGCCCTTGCCGGTAAGCAACACCGTGGTAGTGCCGGCCAGTTGAGCCAATCGCGCCGCTTTGGCGAAATTATGAGTGTTGATTGCCCCTCGCTCTGGCATGATGTCGAAGCCGGTCATCCGGCTAACGCAGAACGGACACTTGGCATTGCACGCTTTCGTGCCGACCACGATCGAGAAGGTGTTAATCTGCAACTGCTATCTCCTTTCAGGCGCGCAACAGCGCCATCATAATGGTTTGCATTTCCCTGATTCAATTGTTTAAAGAACTGTTCCTCCTCATCACAGCCAAATTAGTAATTTGACGGTGGTGTGGAGGCCCGTCCCACGAAGCACCGCTTAGCGGGGCGAAGTGGGACGGACCAAAATGTGTTTTACTCAACGAGGCGCGAATGTTTGTTGACCATGGCCAACAAGTCATCATTATTGAACTTCGGCCGGATAATCTCCCGCCAGTCGTTGCTCGATCGCGACAGATCCCACGGACAGATCGACCGCACCCAACGCAGCCGCGTGGCTACCACTTGGGTGACCGGATTAACCCGGGTGTAGTGCAGAATTTGGCCGTTGTGAATTTGGTCGAACGGCTTGGTGGACAGATCCAGTTCGTTGAACCGATCGGGTAAAATGTACTCCAACCGGCAGCGAATCGCCCACATCACTTCGCCGTGGCAAACACACCCGACAATTGGCACGTTGGCACACTCGCGGTGCAGTTGGTCGAAAAACGGATACAACCGAATCACCATGTCGGCCATGCTTTCACCATTCGGCGTTCGCCAAAAGTAACGGTCGGCTTCACGCATGGCCAAATTGTGGGCAAAAACTTCCTGCCTTTCAGCCACGGTCATAGTGTCCAATTCGCCCCAATCACGTTCGCGCAGAATCTCTAGAATCCGCCAGTCGGCATCGGCCAACTGCAAGTGGTAAGCGGTTTCCATCGCCCGCAAATAACTGCTGACGTAGTAGCGGAAATACTGCCCACCCAAACCATTGGCATGGAGCCACGCACCGGCAGCCTTGGCTTGTTCAACGCCCTTGTCGGTCAAGCGCCATTTGCTCGAATGCCGAGCGCGATACTCCGACGTAAAGTCGCTATGGTCACCTTTTTTGGACCGTTTGCCGGCCACATTACCTTCCGATTCGCCGTGGCGAACCAGAATAAAGTTTAATGGCATGGCCATTTTTTTCTCCCTCGTTGTTATTAGTGTGAAAGAACCACTCCTCGCTGCAGCTGTCGAGCTAATTGACTCAACACCTCCAGTGAGGCGGGTACCAGGCGGTACCCACCAAATTGTGAAACTTGCAGATGTTAGACGATGCACTCCCGGTAGGGATTGCTGTCGTCGTAGCCGAACGCGCGCTTGTAGCGGGCGATGTCTTCCGGCTTGCCCATAGCTTTGGCCGGGTTGTCGGACAGTTTGACGGTGGAAATGCCGTTGACTTCCGCCGCTTTGATGACAATTGACAGAGTGTCGAGGCCGAGATCGTTGGTGAGGTTGGTACCCCAGCCGAACGAGTAGTTGATCCGGTCGCGGAAATGTTCGTTGATCTTCAGAATGGTCGGCAGGTCCAGGCCATCGCTGAAAATGATTGTCTTGGTGGTAGGGTCAATCCCCAACCTGTTGTAGAAGTTGATAACGTACTCGCCGTAAGCGATCGGGTCGCCACTGTCGTGACGTGTACCTTTCCAGGCGGCGGCGTAATCGGGGGTGAACACTTTTTCGAAGAATCCCTTGCTGCCGAAAGTATCCGGCAAAGCGATCGACAGGGCGTCGCCGTAAAGCACCTGCCATATACCCAGCAGCGTGCGGCTGGATTCGACCAATTGACGATCATCATCCAACCGCGACATGATTGCTGCCATAACCATCTGTAGTTCATGGGCGTTGGTGCCCATCGGCAGCAAGTCTAAGTCCATTGCTAAACGAGTATTGCTGGTGCCACGCAGCTGTGCGCCCAGTTCCGATGCCATCATGGCCGTGACAAAGGCCTGCCACACTCGCGCCGCGCGCCGTCGTGAACCGAACTCAATGATCAGTATTTCCACGAATTGCTTGAGGGTGCGGATTTTTTCCGCCAAGCGCACAATGCCAGTGGCATAAATTGTGTCTTGTTCGAATCGGCTCAAACCGGCCATTCGCTGCCGCGTATATAATTCTTGCATAGTTTCCAGCGCGATCGTTTCCCAGTTAATCCCGGTATCCCAAGTGGCCGGAAACTCCAGCAGGAATTGACCGTCATTTCCCTTTTCGAGATGGTACTCGGGCAACTGAAAAGGCTCAAGCCGCGACGAAATAAAGCTGTCGCTAAACATCGGTTTGCCGTTGGCCTCTCTACGCTGTAGATAGAGCAGCTCATCTTTGGTAAACCGCAGGGTGCGAGTGTGATCCAGTTCTTCACGCAGTCGTTCAATCGGCACGATTTCCGCTAGCCGCACTTTTTTGGTGCGATTGGCAAAGCGATAAGCCACTTGAGCCGCGCCAAAACGCGGAAACTCATGCAACAGCTGCCACATGGTGAACTTGTAGAAGTCGCTATCAAGTAGCGACTGGATAACCGGATCTTCGGCGCTGCCGAAGATGCCCGGATGCAGGTACTGTTTAACCATTAGCGATCCCTCCCGAAAGTTGCTTCGCCGTAATAGATTTCCGCCCGGAGATACTGCTGCAGCGCGAACACACGCGTGCACTGACACTTCATCGTAAGAAACTTTTCCACCGGCATCCGCAATCGCGTGATGTGTTCGTCGGCGTCGGTGCCGAAAGTGTCACCATCGTTGCCGGTGAGTTGATCGCTGGTAATGGCCGCGTAGCACAGGTAACTGCGCTCGTTGGTCAGGCCCGCGCCCACCGCCATCGGTTGGCCGCCATTCAACTCTTCCACTTGATGCGGGTAGATGGTGGCACCGATTTCTTCAGCCGCTTCACGAATAAACAGCTTCGTAGCACTTTCACCCGGGTGGTCAAACCGCCCGGCCACCAGTTCTACCAGTGTGCCTTCGGCATCGGTTAGGCCGCGCATGGCTGGCCGAAGCTGCTGCACCAAAATGACTTCTGCCGTGTCGATTAAATGTACCAAGCCGCTGGCTGAATCGGAAGCCAGCACGATTTCGTAGAACCGGCCGCCACCGATATAACGGTGAACCAATTTGAAGAACCTGCCGGCAATCTCTTGATCGGGTCGATAATTGGGCATGTCACACTCCTTTCGAGTTTGGGTTTTTAATCTGCAAGTTGTAATGAACGCTGACATGGTAAAACCAGATCAGAGTGAGAGCCCCCACTCGGGTGGGGGCACGAAACTCTGTGCTTGTTTTAAGGTTGCCGCACGCTTAGCGGTACAATGCGGCAGTTGATTAAATCGGTTAAGCGGGCGGTGGGAATAATATATTCATTCACACCCGTGTTCCCCGCTTCGGTGACCGTATGGCCGGTGCCGGAGAACAACGCCCGCAGCTGAACGGAAAAAAACAGGAATAGGCGTAAGTCCACCGCTCGCTGCGGCGAAGCGACAAACCTTTCCAATGTCATGTAGCGCGGATCGGCACTGCCGGCTTCATCCACTGTGCCCCAGTCGAAACCGGTTTGGGCTTGCCAGCTGGTAAACGATGTTTGCTGCAATGCCGGCAAATGCCGTGTCATTGCTCCGGCCACCGCCGGATAAACAACGCTAACCGCTTTAGCCACTGTGTCCCAAGTCGCTGCTTTTTCCAGTGGCATTAGGTCGAACAGCGCCAGTTTAAACTGATAGTCGGCGGCCAGTTTATGCACGATATATTCCATCCGATAACCGATCAGCTGCAAACATTGCCAACCGGTTTGGCCGTCTAACCGCGCCAGTCCGTCGCTGTCCATTACCATTACCAGTTGACGATCGGGCAGATCGGTTAGCGTGTAAAAGTCAGCCGGTTTACGACCGCGTAAAATGCGGCCGTAACGAGCCCACATTGGTGCTGCCATTAATATCTAACCGCCGATGCCGCAGTATAAAGCTGCTCGCCTAAGCTGAGCGCCTCGGCGTATTCGGGGCGAAAGGTTCGCCACTCGGCTGGAATGCCTTCGAGACCAACATTGGCTCCCACCAAGCCGCCTACCATGGCTGCCGTGGTATCGGTATCGCCGCCGGCATTGATTGCTTCTAACACCGCCGTACGAAAATCGGTCGGATGCCGCCAGAATGTGGCAATGGCAAACGGCACCGATTCGAGGCAATAGCAGCCGGTACCAACATGGTCGCGTAATGCGATTTCCGAATCATGACAGCGGCTGGCCATTACCAGTTTGTCGGACAGTTTTTTCTCCCCGGTGCGCGGCAATACCGATTGTTCGAAGTAGCTGATGCGGTCAATCAGTTCCGTTCGCACTTTTAAAGTTGGGATAACTGTGCCGATTTGAGCCACTGCCATGCTGATACCGGCAATCCAAGTAACCGCATATGCCGCTAAACTCGCTCGCAAGTCGGCATGAGTGAGCAAACCAACGGCTCGCATTTCTTCCCACGGCGGAGTGCTGCGCCCTTGGCAAGCATGCCAAATGGCCAACGGCAAAATCTTCATTGCCACGCCGTTACCAGTACCTTTACCGGCCGGACTTTCAGCCACCGCCACACTCCAGTGGCGGCCGTGCGCGCCATGCGAATCGAAATATTCTTTAATCGCCGCAATGCCGCTGCGCGTGCTGCCGCCCCAACCCATAGTGGATTGCTCAAGCGCCACCACGTGTCGCCGAGCGATGTCTTCGAGATTAAACTCGCCGCAAGTAGCCAGCGATTTAGCGATGGCTTCGGTCAACTGCCAATCGTCGGTCGGGTGACCGGCCGGCAAGTTGCGCGTACCACCAATGCGACGCTGTACTGGCGTGGCAAAACCGGTTACGCCGCGACCATCGCTCGCCGCTAAGATTTCTGCCGGCGTCATCATTTCCCACGGCATACCCATACCGTCGCCAATCATTACTCCCAGCAATGCGGCTTGAATGCGGCTCAGTAGATCTTTGTTTACATGGTTTGGCATTCTGTCATCCTCCTATTGGATGGAATTGTTTATTTAAAAGAACTTTTTCCGCTATCGAAGCGGAGTGATACGCACGCCCTTTATAAAGCAGCATGCGCAAAGCTCTGATTCGAGAATGTGAGAGAGGCGGCGGCTGCCCAACCGGGCAGCCGCCGCGCTTGTTTTAAGATTGCATCGAAAACTGTAAGTGCGCCACTTTGCGCGCCCAGCTTTCTTGAGGAAAGAACGCCAACTCGGCTTGAGCAATCCGGCTGGTTCTAACGGTCATTTGCCGAATAGCGCCATTGATTTTTTGCCCATCGACAAATGCCACCACTGGCCGCTTGGCCACATCACCAGCGTTAGTAAAGGTAACGACCGTTTCCAGCGGCAATGCCGCGGGCTTAAACCACGTTGGTTCGGTCACCAAACCGACCAGAGTCAGCAGCGGCGCGTCGGGTGGTAGCGGTTGGGCGCCAGCCACTCGAGCATAGGCGGTACTGCCGCCCGGACTGGCCAACAACACTCCATCACCGCGGAGTTGAATCCGCTCCACGTGTCCGTCACCCAAATCGACCATCGTATCTATCCAGGCCGACTGGCCTTCGTTGCCGCATTTGAGCCAGGCCTCGTTAAAGGCCAGCTCGGTGACAATACTACCATCGAGTTTTTCTATTTCGACGTGCAATATCGGCAAGCGATAAATAACCATTGGTTGCGGCCATTCCGGCTGATTAAGCAACGTAGTGTCGTTGAGTAAAAAACCCACCCGACCGAAGTTGGCGCCAATAAACGGCAATCGCTCCCGCCAATTTTTGCGAATCGATTGCAACATGGTGCCGTCACCGCCGCACACCAGCCGGGTTTCGTAACCGCCGGTGCCGAGATAACTGGAGTGCAAGCGCAATCGGTCGCCAAATTCGGCGGCCGCCGGATTATCGCGATAGTCGTCGACCGTGTAGAACGGCCGGCCGGTATGCCCAGCATCCGACCAAGCAAGCCACGCTCGACGGCGCGGCGGCTTGCCGCGGTAAAGATCCCAGCGAGTGACATATGGCAGCACTTCGCTGCGAACCATCGCCGCAAATGGTTGGCGGTCAAAAATTGTCCGCCGAATGATACTGCTCGACAGTGGTTTATCTAGACCCAATTCCGCCCGAAGCAGTTTGCGTTTAGGCGGCAGATCGGCCTCGACCAACTGATGGCCGGGTCGTAAACCAATGGCGAACTGCAGTTCGTGCCACAGTTCGGTGCCGCGAAACCAAGTGCGTTGAATGGCTGAACTACCACTGGCGCCGCCACTGATCAAATCGGAACCGACATAATGCCAAACATTGGCACCGTCGGCGGCGTAACGCCGTTGTAAATCGTGGGTGCGGGTGAAGGTACCCTGTTCCAAATCGAACAGGTCAATCCGCAACCGCTTGGTGTCGGCCAACGGGCCGAAAGTTAAATCGACCATGGCTGCCCGATGCACCGGATCAACGTCATCGGTAGTGGGTTTATCGTTCCCACGCGGACCGCACGGCACAATCACCACTTCGTCAAAATGATCTAACAGCAATTGCGCCACTAAATAGTGGTGCAATCCCGGCGGATTAAAACTGCCGCCAAAAATAACACAACTACGGGACATGATTACCTCCTTAGCAATCTTGATTTTAGAAAAGAACGGCTGATGCGTTTCCGCACCAATGTGGACAGTCAACAATTTTGACCGACCGCATTGATGAAGAATTGAGTGTAGTCTCCGGTGCCAACTGGCACCGGAGACTACTTGAATTGTAAACAGGAGAATTACGCTACTTCGAGCTGGTCGGCGGTGATAATTTTCACCCCGGCGTCTTCCATGCGGTTGAAAGCTTCGGCCTTGCTGCCGAGGTGGCCGTCTGTGCCGGGCATATCGATATAGCCGCAAGCGTCTTTGATAAACCAGACGTTGAAACCGTCACGACAGCCGTCGATTCCCGTCCAGGCGCCGCAGACATCGCCGGCATTACCGCCGATATATTCGTCGGTAATGTTCATGCGCCGAATACGCGTGGTCAAGCCCGTCGGTGTGCCATCGTTTTCGTAATGCGCCGAATACGAATCGCGCGCACCATCCGTTCCCTTGAGTATGACGGATAGATAATCCTCGGGCGAAAACGCCGGATGGATTTTGGCCTCGTCGGTGTCTTGCACACCGTGGTCGGGCCACAACATCTGCGTCTGGACGATGCGCATGTAAATCTTTAACTCGCGCATCGTGAACTGGGCGTGCAGCGCCAGATACTTTTCCGGTGTGTTTTCGTTCCAGTGCTTCACTTCGTCGTACGTCAGCTTGGTGTACGGCGCTTTGCCGACGTAAGAGCTGGCGAACGAAACGTGACCGAACGGATGGTGATCACGCGTAAAGATTCGCTGCTTGCGCGGAAACACCGAGAAGATTTTATTTTTGATCACCGAGATGATCTCGTCGCCGCCCGGTACCGGCAAACCGCCGTCGGGAATGTTCTGGCCACCATACTGATGGCTGAACATAAATGTCGGCTGAATATCAACGCCGACAAACACCGAATGAGCCAGATCAACCTTGATTTTTTCCGCCATCGCTTTTTCCTCCTCTATTATGGATTGTGGTTTGCGAACAGATGGTCGCTGATTATTCTCCTATTTTGCTAAAGAACATCCTCCCTTTTTATGGGGAAAAGAATGGTTTAGATTAACATAACCTGATGATTTTGTCAATTTTTTGGCCATTCTTTCCTAGACAGCAAATAATCCCTTTATTTTGACTATTTTATGCCCAGGAAAGACTGTCACTGCCGGTACTATGTTAGTGTACTATTTACACTATAAATAGATAAAAAAATAAGACCGCTAACGGCTATAAAATATTAACCACTTGCGGTTTAACGCCCACAAAATGGTACAACGCCGCCGGGCGATGCGCTCCCCCGTCTTGCTGCCGACCGGTTGACTGCACTAATTCTAAGGCCAAAAACTTCTTGCGAAAGTTGCGCTTATCCATGGCTCGGCCAAGGAT
>Ga0172371_10001167_pt1 | contig 41461 bp, 39 predicted proteins | sample Lak12m_FD_114543 | JGI IMG/M metagenome (GOLD analysis project Ga0172371, IMG submission 114543) | Freshwater microbial communities from Kabuno Bay, South-Kivu, Congo - kab_022012_12m | ecosystem: Environmental > Aquatic > Freshwater > Lake | place: Democratic Republic of the Congo: South-Kivu... | reverse complement strand
CTTTGCGCCTTTGCGCCTTTGCGCCTTTGCGCCTTCGCGCCTTTGCGCCTTCGCGTTTAGTGCGAATAATGGTTGTGTGTTCTAGCATGTTAAAACCGAGGCGCTTCGGCGCTTGTTTATTAATCAAGGCAGCAAATGGACGAAAGCGCGCCTCAGCATGACATAAGACCGCGTACCTGTCACACTGAGGAGCGCTCACTATTCATCCCACAACCAAGCTCATCAAAGAAGCGACGAAGGTTCTTGAATTGGAAGATCTGACGGAGTGAGCATTGGGATGCAGACTGGAGCGAAGAATGGAAGCGTAAAAAGTAAATAACCCTTGGAAACATTCGTGTTATAAATAAATATTAAATTCCTACCTTGGTGGGAAACTAGCTAATTGGAAGTGTTATACTAGAGCCATGAACGCAACAGAATATATCGCCTCATTTCTCATTCTGGGAAGTCTGCTGAATTTGATCATAAGTTTGTTCTTGCTGAAGCGATCCAAAGCGCAAATTTTAAAATATTGAGCTTTGATCTTGGGTTCGGCGGCGATCTGGGCGCTTGGAGATGGGATGATATTGTTATCCCAGACGATTTGGTATAAACAAATCTGGTCTGTGGTTGCTTTGAGCGGTCGTATGCTGATCATTCCTTTGATCGTGATCTTTGCGATCTCCTATACTCAATTAATTAAAAAGATGCCCAAGTACTTTTATTTAATCCTTTGGACACCTTTTGTTCTTGCGATCTTATTGGCGATCAGTAATGATTGGCATCACTTGATCTGGTTTGACCTGACCCAAGACCCACAGATTTTTAGTTGGAGATATGGTCGTGGAATTTATCTCAATCTACTGATTCTCATCTCCTATATTTTATTGGCATTCACCTTTTTCATTATGGTGGGTACGGTCAATCGGTTGAATGGTATCTATCGCAAACAGGCGATCAACTATTTTAGTATGATCTTCTTGCCAGTTTCGCTTAATATCCTCCATGTTTTTGTTGGTGATCTTCCGCGTGGTTTAAATTTTGCATCGATTGGCTTTTTATTATCCGGGATCATTCTGATCATAAGCGCATCAAAATTTCCGGCGCTGAATCTAGAACCGATCTACACGCGTCATTTGATCGATAATTTATCCAATGGAGTTGTCGCTGTTGATCATGATGGTTATGTCATTGAATTGAATAAAACCGCTTCAACTTTTGCGGAGTGTGAAGCGCCTTGGATTGGAAAGTTGGTTGGAGAAGTCTTCCCATTCCTAACTGAGGTTCTTCAGGATCACTCCCCCGAAGAAACCATTCGCAAAGACTTGAAAATAAAATTGAATCCTTCCCTCGTGATTGACCTATCGGTCTCGCCATTAAAGGATGCGTTGGATAGAAATCGAGGTCGCTTAGTGGTCTGGTGTGATATGACGGCGCTATATCAATCAAAAGAACGATTGTTTGAAAGAGAATGTCAATTGGGGGTCATACGGGAACGAGAACGAATCCATCAAGAGATGCACGATAATATTGGTCAAGCGATCAATTATCTTAGATTTTCATTAAATAGATTACGGTATTCTATTGATGAGCAAAACACTGCTTCTGCTTTAGCTCAAATTGATGCGCTCGATCTGGTTGCAAAACAGGCTAGTTCAGATATGAAGGCTATATTTGTAGATGAAAGCGAATTTGGAAAAGAAGAGATCGATTTTTCGGAATCCCTTTCAAATTTTTTGAATCGTTTTGAGATCATCAGCGGGATCAAAGTCAACTTGATCTTACCAAAAAAGTCATTAGATGAATTGCTTGATTTGCATGTTCGTGTACACCTTTTACGAATCATTCAAGAAGCGATCACAAATGTGTATAAACACGCCGATGCAGAGCGTATCGAGATCGTAATTTTTGAATTATCTGAGACAATACAGGTGATTGTTGAGGATGATGGGGTTGGATTTTCACAGCCGAATGTTCAAGGGAAAGGTTTTGTTCTGGGTTCGATAAAAAAGCGTGCCTTAGAATCGGGTGGAGAATTGACGATCCAAAGCGAACCCAATCAAGGCACACATATTTCTATCATTCTACCTAAGAAGAAGAATATCCCTTATAGCAGAACCTTAGAGAATATGAATATTGTATTGATTGATGATCACGCCTTAGTTTTAGAAGGTTTAAAATCGATGCTTGAAGAACGCGGCACGAATGTGGTTGGTACTGCTCAACGTGTCGAGGATGGGCTAAGACTATGCCATCAATTATCCCCTAACCTCGTTCTATTGGATATTTATATGCCTGGAGGTAACGGATTGGAATATATCAAGCAATTCAAGCAGCTCGATCCAGAGATGAAAGTGATCCTGTTGTCCATGAGTAGCGCTGAGAATGATCTTTATGCCGCGAAGCAGGCTGGAGCGGATGGTTATTTACTTAAGACACAATTGTCTGAGGACTTCTTTGATGAGCTTACCAGTATCGTTGAAGGGAGACTCGAATTTGGATCGAATATTGTTCCTTTTATGTTGGATGCGCTACCCGTTTCGGAAAATAATCGAAACGAAGCCGTTGAGAGATTGATCACGGAAGGTTTATCGACTGTTCAAATTAAAGTGCTGGAGCTAGTTGCTAAAAGCCAAATCTATAAGGAAATTGCCTTAAAGACGGCTTTAAGTGAATCGGCTGTGAAATATCATGTCGAACGTATCCTGAAGATTCTCGATTTTCAAAACCGAAATCAAGCTGTCTCGTATGCTTATGAAATTGGATTAGTATCGGATCGCCGTAAGCGGCAGTAGTTAGACATACAGAATAGAACCCCTAATTACTATCCTATTTCAATAGTTTTTGCTCTATAGGGGATTTAATTGGGCGATTATTCTTTGCGATCGAAAAACAGACTGAGCCATTCTTGGAAGTTATTCGTTTCGGTTGGGGTTGATAAAGGGCGTGGGGTAGGGGTGGATGTGGCTTGGTTGACCTCGATCGGGATCACTGGTATATCTCCCTCGCGCGCCATATGGTTCTGATAAGCCCATTCAATAACCGCTAGATCGGAATTCGCATAAGCAATTTCGGTTTCAAGCGCGCTTTTTGTGGATAGTCGGCTGTCCAATTGATCTTGAACGACTTCTTTCTCGGCTTCAAGATACTTGAGTTCCGTCATACGACTATTAAAATCCATCACCAAAAATGCTGCGATCACTAATATGAGCGCAAAGATGATGTTTCTCATGCATTACTCCAATCGAGTGAAATTTCCATCTCATTAACATCTTACCGCAAGCTTAAGAATGCTGCAAGTCTATTAAATCAAAAAATCCCTTAATCAAGCTGCAAGCTTTATACCAGCCGATAAGGGAGTTTGAGTGCCGAAGGTGGGAATCGAACCCACATGAGCGTAATGCCCACTACGCCCTGAACGTAGCGCGTCTGCCAGTTCCGCCACTTCGGCTCGCGTGCATAATTTTACCGCTAAAACCTGTATTGTCAACCACTTCGTTTTTCCTGTGTATCATTCACATGCTATAATTCTGATGAGGGAGATGCCTTTATGGAATCAATACTTGACCAAATAATTGTTTTACTGAACAGCGAAATGGGAAGTTTTGCTTTTCATTTTATACTTGCTTTCTCGATCGTTGGCGCGATTGCACTGACGATAGCTCAATGGGAGCTTGGTTCAAAAGAGCGCAGGAAGCGGGTATTATTAGGATTATCGCTATTATTTGGTTTGCAAGTATTTCAATTTTTCTTAGCGGGATTGACTTGGCAGGGATTTATTTATCTGGAAACGATGTTTCCATTTTTCGATCGAAGCATTACGCTAATAAGTCTGCTGTTGATTGTATGGCTATGGTGTTTTCCACTCAAATCAACCCTAGCTGATTTGTTCACGCTATTAATAGGCATTTTGATCTTCGCCGCGTCAGTATTTACCGTTTATTGGTGGTATCCGCAAGCAGATCATTTGATCGCCAACGGTTCTTTGGTAGATGTGATCACGCAGGTGATTTCAATCATATTCTTGGTGATGGGTATTTTTCTATTATTGATACGCAAACCAAAAGGACAATCCTTCGGTTTATCGATGATGTTAGTATTAGCGCTCGGAGTGATTGCACACTTGCTGCTTTTACCGGATGGAGAAAATTATCCCACGCTGATCCGATTGACGCAAATCGCGGCTTATCCCTTTTTACTGCTTAATCCCCAAGCGATTCAAATAGGCTCAACAAAAAATATCGATAAACAGATTTCATCTCTTGATCAAACCAATCAAATTATCTTGGAAACCGAGAGAGAATTAAATCACTTTGATTCTCAATTTGGGCAGGAAATACTTTCATTATCCTCACTGACAGATTCGCTACGCATCAGACAAACGATTGCATCTATTTTAGGGAGAAGAATGCAATCGGATATTTGTTTATTAATCGCTCCAATCGATCGGGATGGGCAAATACAAGTAACAGGCGGCTATAACCTTCATGAAAAACGACCTATTAAACCCTTTAATTTAAGCAGTCAATCGGCGCCGATCTTGCTTTCTGCTCTTAAGATGGGTCGTATTCGCCGGATTTCTGCGGATAGCGATACTCCTGATGGGCAAGAATTAATACATCACCTGACTATTGAAAAATGTGGCAATATGCTTATCGCTCCGATCCTCTCAGTGGATGGAAAACCTGAAGCGAGTTACATTCTATGTAATCCCTATTCTCAGCATGACTGGTCAGCGGATGAGATTTCACATTATAGTGTAATTTCAAAAGTGTTGAACCAGCATCTAAAACAGCGTTTGGAGATCGATGAATTAGAGCGGAAATTATCCCATCTTAAACAAAATATTCGCCTTGTCAATGAGCAAGCTCGCCAAGCGCTTGATGAGAACCAGAAATTACGTGATAGGCTTGCTGTTCTTGAACAAAGAAAAGCGACGGTTGAAGATGATCTCAATCAAATTTCATCCTCTCTTAGAGGAAAAAATGATAATCAAGAATCAATTAAAACCAGAGCGAGAGATGAGAAGAACTTGCATCAGGATGATTGTCAAGGCGAACTGCGGTTAGCGTTGGAAGAAATTGCCTACCTACAATCTAGATTATTAGAAAGTGAGAAAGGGTTTTCTGATCCATTGAATGACGAAAATGAATCAGGGGATATTGAATGAGAGATCTGCGTCAAGTCCTATTTGGTCTAACGCTGATCCTCTTTTTTAGCATATCGGTAATCGGCAGTATCACGCTGGCTTTGCTAGAAGGAGGTGAAACGATTGCCTTAGCTCTATCGCCAACCAGTACTTATGGGGAACATGCCTTTCCAACTTTTATCAATATTATCCCTGGACAATCTTCAGATACGCCTTTCCCTACGAAAACATCCATTGAAAAACAGAGCAAAACAGCAACCATAACGCCAAAATGCCCCCTCCCAGAAGGATGGATCGAGATCATCCTGCAACCCGGAGACACAATTGATTCATTAGCAGCTCAGTTTGGTATAGAACGTGCAACAATCATTAATATGAATTGTTTGGTTTCAAACACCTTGATCGAAGGGGCTTCATTTTATGTCCCCGGTCCTCCATATAGAGGAACGTTAACCGCGACTCCTGCCGATACACTAACAAACACGCCCCAACCGACGCCTTTCCCAACCCGATTTCCGGCGATCACCAAACCGCCTGCGCTTTGTGGACCACCCCCGAACTGGGTCGTCTATCGCGTTCGCCCTGGTGATACGCTTTTTCGACTCAGCCAGGCTTTGGATGTTTCTATCTATTGGTTGCAATACGCAAATTGTTTGGGAACGTCGACGAATATTGTCGTCGGTCAACAATTATGGGTGCCTTTCCTCCCGCCACCGCCGACACAGAAACCGATTCTCTATACCAATACGCCAACCATGACCGCAACCGCGACTTGTGATTATCCACCTACGCTGACCAATACGCCGACATCACCTGCATCAGTCACTCCAGGACATTCACCTACGCCTATGGATACCTCTACGCAGACTCCTGCAAACACCTCAACTGACCAAACCAACCCTACTCTAACGATGACATTCTTTCCATCTGATACCCTTGAAGTAACTTCTGAATCTCCATGAGAAATATGAAGAATCTATCCTATCATTGGTTTTCCCTGATTTTCTTGATCGTCTTCATCCTGCCGATTGGTTGTTCGCCGCCTGTTGCGCTCAGCGCTTCAAACGAAATCGCAGAACAACCTCAGGTTGCGGCAACGCTTCACCCGACCTATGTCTTGGCAGGTCCAGATGCGACGGTAACCCCAACCCCTTTCCAACCAGCTACGCCAACAGTCGATCTAACCATTGAAGAAGGTGGAACTGCATCCGAATCAACGCCGACACCACAGGCGACACCAACGCCATTAGTGATGCCAACTATCGATGAATTACCACAGGAAGAACTGGCACAATTACCGAGTCAGATGAATGTGCTTTTGTTAGGTTCAGACAAACGAAAATATGGGGGCGGCACACGTACCGATACGATCATCTTGGTGACGATCAATTCGGAACTCGAATCAGTCAATATCACCTCCTTCCCGCGCGATATGTGGGTTACTATCCCAGGGCGGGGACAAGATAGGATCAATACTGCCTGGACTTATGGCGGGAAAAATTTACTAATGCAGACCTTTGTGCACAATTTTGGCGTTACAGTTGACCGCTTTGTTTTGGTTGAATTCTCATCCTTCAAGAAAATAATCGATCAATTAGGCGGCTTGACGGTCAATGTTTCTCAACCTTTGTCGGATTATCGAACTGGTGTTTGGGTCAGCATTCCCAAGGGTGAGGTTCAAATGGACGCTGATACTGTGCTTTGGTATGCGCGTTCTAGGAAGACCTCCAATGATCTGGCTCGAAACAATCGCCAACAAGAAGTGTTGCAAGCGATCTTCCATAAATTAATGTCGCTTAATGCGATCAAAAGAGCGCCAGAATTTTATGACCTTTATCGGGAAGGCGTCAAGACGGATATAACTTTGCTTGATATTTTGGCTTGGTTACCGATGGTCTCTAAGATTGCCGACACAATGAATATCCATCAATACTATATCAATTATAATCATGTTTATGACTGGATTACTCCTGGCGGTGCGATGGTATTAGTACCCAATCGTGAGGCTGTTATGGGGGTGATCCGTATGTCACAAAATCTCAAGTAGCGAGTACACTTTTGAATTTACAGGGAAAAGGTTTTTATATTTGGCAGATCCGACGATGCGAAAATGGGAATGCCAATAGTATTGCTGCAACCGCTCAGGCGGCAGGACTCTCGCATGTCTTGGTCAAGATTGCGGATGCGTCTGATCCTTATAATATTGATCCAATAACTGGGCAGGACCTTGTCCCGGCAGTTGTTCAGGCGCTGCGAGCGCGCGATATCATCGTGTGGGGATGGCAATACGTTTATGGTTATGAGCCAGAAGATGAGGCGGCTATTGCGATCCAACGGATTAGTGAACTGGATCTCGATGGTTTCGCGATTGACGCTGAAGCGCAATATAAATTACCTGGCATGGATGAAGCTGCTTTGATCTATATGCAGCGTCTGAGGACATCGCTACCAGATCTTCCAATTGCGCTCAGTTCTTATCGCTATCCGACATACCATCCTTCCCTTCCATGGACAGAATTCTTACAGGATTGTGATATTAACATGCCACAGGTGTATTGGATTCAGAGAGATGATCCAGATGCACAGTTGATCCGCAGCCTGCGAGAATTTGAATCTGTGCAGCCATATCGACCGATCATTCCTACTGGAGCAGCTTTTTTAGAAGGCGATTGGCAGCCGACACCATCTCAGATCATCGCCTTCTTGGATACAGCAAAACAATTGAATATGCCGGCAGCAAATTTCTGGGAGTGGGGGCATACAAGAATATATCTGCCTGAATTATGGGATGTGATCGCCGCTTATGATTGGGAAATTGGTCCTTCCCAAGATATTATTGAACGTTATTTTGAGGCTTTGAATGCTCATGATGTGGATATGCTCGTGGAATTGTATAATTCGGATGCTGTCCATGTGACGAGCTCACGTACGATCCAAGGGACTCAGATGATCAAGGAGTGGTATTCCAATTTCTTTCAAAATACATTGCCAAACGCAAATTTTTACTTAGGTGATGAGAATAATATTGGAGCTACTCGTCAATTTACCTGGACAGCCACATCGACTACCGGTAATATCGAAAACGGCAGCGATTCGATTGGTTTGATTGGCAATCGCATTACCTATCACTATATGTCTTATAGGATTACAAAATAGCCTTTCTATCAAAATGGGATATTGATCTCAAAGGGAACCATCAATTTAATGATCTGGTCGCCTTCTTTTAGATCAACAATTCGTTTTCCGCGTGCTGTACGACCTTGAATTGGCGCATCATCCAATCGAATGTTCTTGGCTGCTAAATCTTTTAATTGTAGAGAAGCATGTGTCGTTCCTTTGCCGATAGTCATCCCAATCACATAAGTTTTTATGGGCAATTTCCATGCCACAACGCCTTGCCCATAGCGTCCCTGATTGGGAAATTGATCGGGGTTGACACGTTTGGCGCTTCCATCTGAAGCGACCATGAAAACTTCACCCTTCTGTGGTAAGAGTTCCATCCCTACCACGGCGTCGTTTGTCTGTAATTTAATACCCATAACGCCTGCTGCAACTAATCCCATTGGTCTTACTTGGCTTTCATGAAACCGGATGGCTTTGCCATTTCTAGTCATGAACATGATATCGTTATCTCCATTACTCAAGCGGATCCATCCTAGCTGATCCCCATCGTTTACCTTGACGACCGAGAATGTATTTGCGGAAACCCCGGGTAATTCAATCAGTGGAGATTTCTTGATCATACCTTGCGTTGTGCTTGTGAGAATATAGCTGTTTTCTAAAGTCTCAGGGTTAAGCGTGTTGGCTGATGGTAATGTAAAAATCGCCACGATTTGTTTTTGGGATCTTAATGGGGAAATTTTGGATAAGGGAACGCCATCGGATGTTTTCTCCGCTTCTGGTATAGCATGAACCGGAATAGCAGCAGTCTCTCCATCTTTGCAAACAATATATAGTGTATGGCGTGTACTCGCATTGACCAAAAAACTGGGCGTTTCTCTTCCACTGATACGAGGCATCTTCTCATCCAGTGTTCGTGAAATCTTATCATCTTCTGCAATAGAGATCCAGATGTTATTATCAGGAACAAGTTCTGTAGCAGTCAGGAGAGCGACCTTGGATTCGCCTTCTTTTAATTCAACAATATGTGTTCGCCGTCGGTCAGCATAGGTTTTACTGATGTCTTCCAGTTCTTGGTGGATGGCTTGCCTCATTTTGTCTTCTGATTTAAGGAGTGCCTCCAGTTCTTTTATCCTCTTCCTTAAGGATTGATACTCATCTTCGATTTTTTTACGTTCGAGGCTAGCCAGTCTGCGTAAAGGCATATCTAAAATAGCCTGAGCCTGAATTTCGCTCAGTTTATAATTTCGCATCAGGCTGGTTCGAGCAGACTCTACCGTCCGTGAGCGGCGAATTAATGCGATGATCTCATCGAGATTTTTTAATGCGACCCGTAAACCCTCTAGAATATGCAGTCTTTCGCGCGCTTTTCGCACTTCATACTCAGTTCGTTTGCGGACGATCTCTAGACGATGTTCTAAAAATACCCGCAAAGCTTGTTTCAGGCTTAATAACCTGGGTTCACCTTCTACAAGAGCCAGCATAATGATACTGAAGGTGCTTTGTAGAGGCGTATATTTGTAGAGTTTTTTGAGGATTTCTTGATGATCGACATTTTTGCTTAATTCAATCACAATCCGCATTCCCTGCCGGTCTGATTCATCTCGAAGATCAAGGATGCCTTCAATCTTTGACCCGCGTGCAAGATCCGCAATTTTCTCAATCACGGTTGATTTATTGGACATATAGGGTAATTCGCTGACAATGATGCGTTTTCTACCACGCTCCATTTCTTCCAGGTGAACGCGTGCCTGTACGGTGATCCTGCCTCGACCGGTGCTGTATGAACTGATCAACCCATCTTCTTCGCTGTCCTGAATAATGATCCCACCGGTGGGAAAATCCGGACCGGGAATAAATTTCATGATATCTTCGATATGGATATCATCGAGACGTTTCCAGTTTGAAAGTAAATACTGCATTGCCTTAACGACTTCACCTAAGTTGTGAGGGGGAATACTGGTGGACATCCCAACCGCAATGCCAGTAATTCCATTGATAAGTAAATTGGGTATCGCGGCGGGAAGCACAGTCGGTTCCTTAAGAGTGCCATCGAAATTATCAACAAATTCAACGGTTTCTTTTTCGATATCCGATAACATGCGTATAGCTGGCTCAGTCATTCTGGCTTCGGTATATCTCATCGCGGCGGGGGGATCTCCATCGACGCTACCGAAATTTCCTTGACCATCCACCAAACGATAACGTAAGGAGAAGTCTTGCGCCATGCGTGACATGGCATCATAAACCGCCATATCTCCATGCGGATGATATTTACCCAATACCTCGCCTACGATTCTCGCAGATTTCTTATAGCTGCTGTCAGAGCGTAAACCCATATCGTACATGGCGTATAAAATCCGGCGATGCACGGGTTTCAATCCATCGCGTGCATCGGGTAAAGCGCGTGAAATGATCACGCTCATGGCGTAATCGAGATAAGATTGTTGGACTTCAGAAGTAATATCTGTTCTTTGAACGATACCAATTTCCATAATATTCTCCATCAAGATTTATCAACGCGAGATAAATCCAAGGTTATGATCAATGATGAACACTTTAAGTCATTTAGCGCGTGGGATGACGATAGTTATTCTAGAACAAAATTTCTACACATATATATATCATAATTCAAGCGTTTTCTTGTGTCAATAATAATTTGGTCGAAATTCAATCTGAATATTCTACATCTAACTTAGAGACGATCTATCCAGGAATCTATATTTGTTTTTTCGTATTCAATAATACGTCTGAGAGAATCTTCTAAGTTGAATTGGGGCATAAAATTGATCAAATTTCGGATCTTTTCAATTGAGGGAACTCTTCGGCGCATATCCTCAAATCCAGGCGCGTATGCTTTTTCATAAGGCACGTATTGTACCTCAGAAGTACTGTCTGTCAATTTGATGATCCGATCAGCGAGTTGACGGATGCTGATTTCTTCTGTATTGCCAATATTGAAGACTTCTCCTATTGCTTCAGGCTGCAACGCTAAGGACATGATCGCATGGATGACATCCGATACATCTACAAAACAGCGTGTCTGTTTGCCGTCGCCATAGACTTGAAGATCTTTTCCTTGAAGGGCTTGGCGAACAAAGCGTGGAACGACCATGCCATAACGACCGGTTTGCCTTGGTCCAATTGTATTAAAGAAACGCATAATAATGACTGGTAGTCGGTATTGTTTATAGTATGCCAACCCCAAGAATTCGTCGACTGCTTTTGAATTTGCGTATGCCCATCTGCTATGGGTTGTCGGTCCCATCAAGCGATCATCGGTTTCTTTGAATGGTATTTGAGTCCCTTTACCATAAACCTCAGAGGAAGAAGCGATCAAGACTTTGCATCCATATCGATTAGCTGTGGAAAGTACCGATTCGGTCCCAAAAATATTGGCGTTGATGGTGTGAACCGGATTTTCAACAATTAGCTTGACGCCTACTGCAGCAGCTAAATGGATGACAATATTGGCTTCACTGCATAAGCGATCTAGAACCTGTTTATTAGCGATTGTCTCTCTGACAAATTGAAAATTTGATCTTGAAATCAAATCTTTAATATTCTCCAGACTTCCTGTAGAAAGGTCATCAATCGCTACCACGTGGTGTCCATTCTTGATCAGTAAATCGCATAAGTGGCTGCCAATAAATCCTGCCCCGCCGGTCACAAGTACTTTTTCTTTCAATGCATTTCTCCCGTTCTTAGTGTCTGAATTATTACTGAGATTATATCAAAACCAAGCTTTATGGAGTGATAGTTGTCATAGATCTTCCTGATCAATCTTTCATCATGTTTTTTTTAGTAAAAGGTATAATTCTTATACTGCTTTGTCTTGAATAGGATGTGTCTTCTTGGTAAAGAGAATTATTATATTTATTTCGATCACTATTGTCTATCTACTAACTGTAAATAGATTTGCTCATTTTACGATAGCATTGGCATCAACCGAAACACCGAAACATTCTTTTCAGATCTGCTCTCCCTTAGAGCGCGTTGAAATTGATGATCTGGATTGTATCATTTCTAGTCCATACGATCCGCCTCCAATGGGCAAGGATGACCGTCATCAAGGGGTTGATTTTAGCTACCATCACTGGATAAATACTGGCTCAGTTCATGGTGTGATCGTACAATCGGTTTTTCCAGGAAAAGTAATCGCGAGTTTAGAGGATACTTTTCCGTATGGGAACTTAATTATTGTTGAAACATCTTACGATCTCTTGCCCAAAGAAATCCGCGACTCCTTGATTATTTCAACAGACCATTCGCTTTATTTGTTGTATGCGCATCTTGATGGTCGACCATGGAGCGCTTTAGGACAGAGCGTAGTCCCTTGTCAATCTCTAGGACTCGTGGGAAAAAGCGGAAATGCAATTGTGCCGCATCTACATTTCGAGGCGCGTGTAGGACGATCGGGAGCAACTTTTACGGGATTATCGCGTTTTACAGATGAAGCAAGCGATATTGAAAAAGAGAATTATATCCTGTGGAGAAAGAGCGGGAGATTCATTCATTTCAATCCCATGGATCTTTTTTCATTTGATGAGATTGAAGTAAAGCATTTCATTTCGAAATATTGATCACTTGAAATTCATCGAAAAAAGCGCTTGGGGCTTGTCAGGAAACCAACAACGCGCTATAATAATGGCTTACAGTTCGGGGCGTGGCGCAGTCCGGCTAGCGCGCTTGCATGGGGTGCAAGAGGCCCTGGGTTCAAATCCCAGCGCCCCGACTGAAATCCTCTTAACGACTAAAAATTGTCCTTTATCTAGAGCATGGATAAAGGGCTGATGATTTAATTTGTCGTGAGGATAAGTCGCTTTGCAGTTCAAAAAATGCTGGACGAAATTTTGTTCCTCTTTGGACGGAAACATTATCAGATCAAAAAGAAATTCTAATCTTAAAATTTTATAATTTGCTTGATTTAAAAAATTCTTAAGGTATAATGTAATCGCTCTTAATAAATTTGATTGTAACGCTTCTACTCTCGCAGGAGGAGAATTATTATTATCATGGACGGGTGTTATTATATAACACCCGTCCTGAGTTTAAAATATGCTCTTGCGGTCAGTTTCCCATTCACTTTCTTAGAATGGTATCCCCAATAGTAAAGCCATTTACATAAATTAAAACGTTGGTCACACCGGTAAATTGACGTACGGTTAGTTTAAGTTGATCTCGAAATCGCGGACCATCGCAGACATCATCGGTGCTGTTATAAGTGCCACTGAGGTTTACTATTACGGTACCGTCAGATTGTAGCGTAACCTCACTAACGGAAAGATTGGATGCATATCCGGGGTTATGCAGAATCCCAATTGTTGGATTATGGTATCCAAGGATCGTGTTCAGGGCATAGGTAATATCATTGACATTATTTTCGGACTTACGCATACCGGTATTCAGCCACCATAAGGCTTCATTGCATCCATAAGGACCTTTCTCATCTTTATTGATATAGAATACTAAAATTGCCTCGTCTTTGTTAGGAGTCCCGGTAGGTTTTGGTTGGGTTGGTTCCGCAGTTGGAGGCGCTACTGTCGGGGTTTCGGTTGGTAGTGGTGTGAATGTCTCTGTGGGAATGGGAGTATCGGTTGGCAATGGTGTATTTGTTGGAGGAATTGGGGTTTTCGTTGGTTCTAAGGTTGCTGTTGGTTGTAGAAGCGCGACAGCTTCACAGGCAGAAATGCTTGTTCCTAATAGAATCCCCAAAACGAAAATGATTAAAAATCGTTTCATGTTGTACACATATTTCTCCGTTAGAAAGATCATTATTAAGTAACCGATTCACTCCCTGATTGTGAAAAGGCGGCTCCCTCTCGCAAGGCTTGATAATTTGCTGGTAATAAGTGTTTATGGCGTTCTGGTAAATGGTTACGTAAAGCTTCTTCGATACTCTCTAGGGATAAAACTGGTGATTTATCCAACATGGCTCCAAGCATAACCATATTGACCAAGCGACGATCCCCGATTTTTTCAGCAATTTCATTAGCTGGCAATCGCACAGATTTCAAGTCGTCTCTCTCAAATGGACGGTTGATTAATGATGAATTTGCGATCAGTGTGCCTCCTGGATAGACGAGCGCTTCATACTTGTCCAATGACGGCAAATTAAAAGCCATAACCGATTTTGGATTCCTAACATTAGGAGATCCAATTTCTTCATCGGCAATGATCACAGTACAGTTGGCGGTTCCGCCTCTCATTTCCGGACCATAGGAAGGTATCCAAGTTACTTCCATTTTAGCATCCATGGCAGCATAAGCTAATAATTGACCAGCAAAAAGAATTCCCTGTCCCCCGAACCCGGCAATAATTATTTCTGTTTGCATTGATTTCCTCTCTTACCTCTTATACTTTAATTCTTTTTAATGCAGGTGATACTTTATAATCGCCTAAAGGAAATACTGGGATCATATTGGTTTCTACCCACATTCGGGCTTCATTGGGAGACAACCCCCAGTTTGTTGGGCAAGTTGATAGTAATTCCACAATAGAAAACCCTAATTCCCTCACTTGTGTTTCAAAAGCTAGACGGATCGCTTTTTTTGCTTGCCGTAAGTGTTTGGGGTTATGCAGACTTCTGCGGACTGCATAGGCTGTTCCTTCTAGTTCAGACAATACTTCGACCATACGGATAGGATATCCGTGAAATTCAACATCTCGTCCGTTAGGGGATGAGGTTGTCTTTTGTCCGGGGAGTGTCGTTGGCGCCATCTGCCCCCCAGTCATTCCATAAGTGGTGTTATTGATAAATATGACCGTGATATTATCGCCTCGACCAGCGAGATGCATGATTTCACCCATCCCTATGGAAGCCAAATCCCCATCACCCTGATAGGTAAATACAATATTATTAGGTAAAACACGTTTTACACCCGTCGCCATCGCTGGAGCTCGTCCATGTGGCGCTTCAACAAAATCGCAGTTAAAGTACTGTGAGACGAAAACCGAACAACCAACGGAGGCTACACCAATCGTCCTTTCGCGTAGGTCCATTTCATCCAAGACCTCCGCAACGAGTCGATGAGCTGTGCCATGGGTACAACCCGGACAATAATGAGTTGGTAGGTCACTGAGTGATTTTGGTCGACTGTAAACAATTTTAGCAGGAGCGGTGGTTACCATTTCTTGATACCTCCAATTAATTAAACCAGCTCTTTTAATTTTTTCAACCATTCGATGCGCGGATTATCCTTGAACACGGTGTTCCCATTGGAAATGCTGTGAATTTCATCGTAAACTTCTTCAGGGAATGGTACTACCCCTCCCAGACGTCCAAAAAAAGCAATTGGAACATCATATCCTGCGGCTCTTCGAATATCATCCAGCATTTGTCCAGAATTCATTTCCACAACAAGAAATGCACTGGCATTCTTTGCCAATTCCCTTATTTGATCATATGGGAATGGGCTCACAGTAATTGGACGAAACAAGCCAACAGGGATTCCTTCAGAGCGGGCAGATCGCACGGCGGAATATGCCACTCGTCCTGCAGTACCGTAGCCAACTACTATGATTTCCGCATCATCAAGATAATATTCTTTATAGCGAATTTCGTTTTTTTCAACTTGGAGCCAGCGTTCTAAGATACGAATATTGGTGATTTCTTCATCTTCTGGAACGAGGTTGATTGATGATAAGCGATGTGGTTTCTTACCGTGTGAACCACGAATTGCCCATTGTGGGAGTGGGCGTTCTAAGCTTCTCATCTCAGGTAGTTCAGCGGGTTCCATCATTTGACCAATATTTCCATCAGCCATAACGATAACAATATTGCGATATTTCTCTGCTAGATCAAAGGAGATCATGGTTAGGTCAATTGCTTCTTGAACGCTAGAAGGCGCCAGTACTATGGGGTGGTAATCGCCATGACCCCCGCCATGTACGATTTGATTATAGTCTCCTTGGGATGGAGCAATATTTCCCAATCCTGGACCTCCTCGAACAACATCTACTAAAACGGCTGGTAATTCTGTGCCTGCAATATAGGACAGACCTTCCATCATAAGACTCACACCAGGACTGGAGGATGAACTCATCACCCGGGTTCCGGTACAAGCCGCGCCATAGACCATATTGATCGCAGCTAACTCACTTTCTGCTTGCAGGAAAACTCTTCCCAACTCAGGCATTCTTTTTGACATCCATTCAAGCAATTCTGTCTGAGGGGTGATTGGGTACCCGAAATAAGCTTCTAGTCCTGCACGGATGGCAGCTTCAGCGATGGCAACATTTCCTTTGAGTAATTCACGCGCCACAGATAACCTCCTAAATTTTTTCTTGATCAATTTCTCGAACGGGCGCCTCACGATAAACAGTGATTGCAGCCTCAGGACAAACGAGTGCACAAATGCCACATCCTGTGCATCCCTCCGCGATGATATGAACCGGGTGGTAGCCTTTTGGTGTCAAGTAGTCCATATCTAAGGCTAATACATTTTGTGGACAATCATGAACGCATATCTCACATCCTTTACAATATAGTTCGTCGACTTCAATCCAGCCTTTTACCGCCATTATCTCTACCTCCGATAAAAATTTGCATTTTTATTAAACCATCCTTTAAAATTATTTTCCTTAAAAAATATTGACCAGTGCATACTATCATATCTTTTCCATATAAATATCCTATAGCAAAACAATAAAAAAGACATCCTTATGGGACGTCTTTTCTCCAACATGGTGGGGATTGAGCTTGCTTACATATGAATATACTGCTAATCAATTGAATACCCATAATAATATTGTAATAGATGATTAAGGTTCTGATGTAGGGTTTTCAGTTTTTTCAGATAATTCTAATAATATGGCTTCTTCAGCATTCGTCAAAGCTTCTTTCGCTGTAATGCTCTCTTCAAAATATGATCGCAAAACAGTATCCATTTGTATATTATAAATGGACATATTGGGATGGATAGGGTATGGAGTTCCTTCTAATAACGCTTTACCAGCATCTGATATGAGCATTAACTCTTGTGTTTGATCTGCTCCACTAAATGAGAAATTGGTCATAGAAGGTATTTGACCAGTTTGGGCGATCATTTTTTGAGCATCTTGAGAGACTAAGAATTTTACAAATGCAATCGTTGCCTCTATATTTATTGCTTGTATATTTGGATTCAAGTAAATATTCTCTGAGCGAACAAATCCTGATAATCTTCCATTCTTATAAGTTGGGAAGGGATCAATCGTCAGATTATCTATACCTATAGCATCGGCAAGCTCAAACAGATTCCAAGTTCCATCGATGATCCATCCAATCGTACCTGTTTTGAACAATTCAAGATCTTCATCGGTGAAATAATTTACTGGACCAGCTTCTCTAAATTCATCAAGTAATTCAAGCCATGCTACGCCAAATGAATTATTGAATGAAGGTAAGCCTTGTTCATCCATCCATGAACCACCCAATCCATATAAATGCGCCCCAGAATAAAAGAAACTGCGTTCCAAGAAAGCGCCGATTGTGTCTCCTTGAGTGGATGATTGTGCAATCATGATCAAATCTTCGAAAGTATTTGGCGCTATGGTAATGATATCTTTATTGCGATATAGAACTACCCCATTAATGGCATAAGGGATACCAATCAGATTTTCCTGAAGTCTTGCAGCTTGTAGAGCTGCTTTATTGATGTATTCAAGGTTTTCTTTTGAAAAGTGTTCCTCAAAATTCATGACCAACCCTGCTTGATAGAGATCTGGTCCCCACTCAGCTGCTCCCAGTAATATGCTGGGTCCTTTTCCGTCTATTACTTCATTTTGATAGCGAGTTTTTAGATCTTGATTAGGAATGTAAAGAACATCAAAATAAACATCTGGATATTGGTTTTGGAATTCTTTTATGATTTGGACCATAGCCGGGATTTTTTTTTCATCCCAGCTGTGTCTGATCGATATAGTACCGTGCAGTGTTTTTTGTGTAGCGGTTGGAATGGGGGAAGTAGGCATGATGCGGGTTGGGGTTGGGCTTGGAAGGAGTTCAGCATTATTTACTTTTTTTTCCATAGATGATTGACAACTGAAAAGCCCTAATATGAGACATATGATAACGATCGAGATGGATAGTCTTTTTTGATTCTTCATAAGTTGATTAATTTTACCTCAACCTTAATGTCCCGAACAACAAATCATTGATCGGTGAATTTCAAACGATCAGAATGTAGAATTAACTCCAAGTATCGGAATTATTATTTCTCTATTATAATTCGATAGTATGAGTAAAGCTAATCAATTGTCAGGGATTTTTGCTGCAGCAGTTACGCCAGTAAATATTGATGGCGGATTGTTATTGGATGATTTGACTATGTTGCTAGAATTCTTAGCAAATCGAGGTTGTCATGGAGCATTATTGCTTGGGACAACAGGCGAAGGACCTTCTTTCTCTCCTAAAGAACGAAAGGAAATCTTGAATGCTGCCCTTTCGGTTCGTGAGTCATTTCCAGGGTTCAGGTTACTTGCTGGTACAGGTACACCTAGTTTAGATGAAAGTGTTCAACTTACACGAGATGCCTTTAATCTAGGATTTGATGGCGTTGTCGTATTGCCTCCTTATTATTTTCATTCAGCGTCAGAAGAAGGTATATTGGATTGGTATGACCAAATTCTTGACCAAGCAGTGCCTGAAGATGGATATTTTCTGGTCTATCATATTCCAAAGATGAGTGGCATAGATTTGTCGATCGATTTCTTTAAACGTCTGAAAGACAATCATCCCAACCGGTTTTCCGGACTAAAAGACTCATCTGGAAGTGTGGATTTCGCTGAGGATTTAGGCGCAGCTTTTGGGAACGAGCTTTCAGTTATGTCTGGAACCGATAATCTATTGAAGCATGCCCTTGAAAATCATGCCGCTGGTTGTATTACTGCGATGGCGAATGTTTTTTCTCCGCATTTACACGCTCAGTGGGAAGCTTATCATAATGGAGATTCCAAATACTTAGGAGAAGTTCAAAATAAAATCAGCAAGGTTCGTGAAATAATGAATCAGTATTCGCCATTTCCACCTTTATATAAATCGCTTTTAACGCGCCTATATGGATTTGATAGATGGAACGTTCGCTTACCATTAAAACCCTTAACCCGAGAAATGGAAGATAAAGTCTTGTTTCAATTAAAAGAAATTAATGCGGTTGATGAATAACATTCAATATGCATTGCGGATAATCACATTGCACTATTTAATAAAATTATGACTTCTAAAAAAGGGATTCTAGGTCAAAGCTGGTTTTATATACTCAATCTAGTACTGATCTTCCTATGTGTTGGCAGTTTAATACTGTTGATTGTAGTATATCCTAGAATATTTGGTGATCCGTCTGCTGTCTTTTCCTCGATTACGGATACATCAAAACCAACGCTGGAAGCAACTGTAACCCCCAGCCCGATTTTTTCACCAACTTTTTCTCGTACTCCCCGTCCTACCTCTTCTCCTACAATTACATCTACATCTACGCGGACGGAAATACCTACAATGACATTGACCTCTGTAGGTCCAGCCACGTTAACACCGGCGCGAGCTCTACCGCTGAGTGGGAATTATGACCTTGTTCAATGGTCTCCAGAAAAGGCGGATGATTTAGTTAAATTAATGAATGATTATCCAAATACACTTTCCGAAACACAACGAGGCGAAGATAATCAAGCGTATTTTCAAGCTTTTGATTATGCTGTTATTGCTCAGCGGGAAGCTTTATTACGATTTCCAGATGCCTCTCAAGCACAAGATTGGAACTGGGGTTTAGCATTTAACTTAGCGCGAATGGGCGATGCTTCATCTGGTACGCAGTATGCTCAGTTGGTTGCTAGCGCGCTCAATCGAGGCGAAACGGATTTATCTTATCTCTATGTTTGGTTTAATGAACACGAACCGAGGATGGATCTTTATCTTGTTGAGTTAGAACCAATCTCTGGATATCTAGGAAATTATTTGCTAGAAATTCAAGGAAATGGGAGTAGTTTTATTTGGTTGCTCCAATCATCAAGCGGTTTTCGTACTTATCCGTTGATCACAAACTTCGATTTTATTAATCAACCTCAGGCGGATTGGCTGATCGCTGATTTGAATGGGAATGCTCAGGACGGGCAGGAAATTGCGATCTATTTTTCTAACTCCCCAGATGAGTATAGGATAAATCCACCGAGTGTTTTCAATTTATCTCAAATTCCACCCCAAGAATACCCTTTCTTACCTAAAGAAAAGCTTTTCAATATTGGGATGCAGTTTATAAATAATTGGAAAGTATTCCCAATCACAGACAACGAAAACGACCTCTTGTTTGTTTCGGATGTCTTTTCAGCTTGCCCTATTAGAGTCAGCCGTCAATATCACTGGAAAGGGGATTATTTTGGTTTGGTCGCAGAAGATTTTCAAATCGTTCAAGACATTAAAACACCGAGCTATTGCGAGCTAATCGTTGACCATGCCATTAATAATTGGGGAGCAGGTGCAACAGTTTCTATAATGGAATCTCTGATAGAAGATTTCCCACCGGAAAAAAATATGGAGGGTCAAAATTATCCTTTGGATGCAAAGGATGAATGGCGTTATCGATTAGGTATTTATTATGCACTGATTGGGGAGTACGATATTGCTCTTCAAACCTTGATGGATTTAGTGACCAATCCCACGGTTTTTACAAGTACTTGGGTCAAACCAGCGCGAGAATTTTTGGAAATATACCAAACACCCCAGGATCTTTATCGAGCCTGTCTTCAAGCAAAGGAATGCAATCCGTCGTATGCCATTGATCACATTGTGGATGAGGTCCCGATTGGAAGTGATGCTCTCAATGAAATCCGATCATGGGGGGTGAATACAACTTCTTCAGGTTTTTTTGACTTTGATGACGATGATGAAGCTGAACGATGGTTCACTGTTCGTTATCGGTCGCAAGCCAAATTGAATTTCTGGATCTTAGCGGATTATTCATTAGGGTACAAAGCATTATATGTCGGTCAAGTAAATTCTGCCTCTCCTGATTTGGAAGTTTTAGAGGATATTTATGTCCAAGAACAAGCTATAGGATTGAAACCAGCTATTCTGATTGAACATCAGAAAGCTGTAAATCTGCAACGCTTCCCGGATACAAAGGAGCCTTATCTTGTTGAGGTACCTCTGAGAGAGGAATACCCGAATCGATTTTTGGCTGGGCTGTTAGAAGGCAAGCAATCTCTATTCGCTGGAGATTCTCCTTCTGAAGTCCAAAAAAACTTATCCAATTTAGAGCAATACCCCGGTTTACTCTGTACTGGGACATGGAGTTGTGATCCATATTATTATTTACTTGGTTTAGCTAGTGAATTAGCAGGCGATTCACGCGCTGCAGTGGAAGCCTATCATCGTTTGTGGTTGGATTATTCATTGAGTCCTTATACTTCTATGGCGCGACTAAAATTATCCGGTGATGTATATGTCTCTCCCACACCGACAGTAAACCAAACTGTATATACTCCAACAGGAACTACACCTACTCATACCTTGACGCCTACTATATCTGGAACTGCGCCTACAATGACAGAAACACCCATCGGAACAATAACACCAGAAGAAACTGCTACAATGACAATTACAGTTATCGCGACAACCTCGGAAGCTTATCCGATCGGTACCACGCCAGCAAATACACCCAGTACAGCTTATCCCTAATATATCGGTTTTTAGTATGCAGTTCGAAAGATCAAAATGGCGATTAATTAAAACGCCCCCATCTGTGGGGGCATGGAATATGGCAATTGATGAGGCAATTCTGGAAGCTATCGGGAAGGGGAATGTCTTATCTACGCTTAGGTTTTATGCATGGAAACCAGCTTGCCTTTCTTTAGGGTATGCTCAACCATTTAGTGATGTCAATGTAGATACCCTCAATGCTAATGGATGGGATATTGTTCGGCGACCGACTGGTGGTCGCGCTATTCTTCATTGTGATGAATTAACATATTCAGTAATTGGCTCGAATCAGGAAAAACGCTTAGCCAGAGATATCTTATCCAGCTATTTGATACTATCAAAAGCGATACTATCTGCTTTGCACAAATTGGGTATCCCTGCTCAAGCTCAAGAAATCGAAAAGCGAATACCTCAAACACATTCTTATCCTAAAAAGCAGAGTCAAAATCCAGTTTGTTTTGAGGAACCTTCGAATTATGAAATTGTGGTATCGGGAAAGAAATTGGTGGGTAGCGCTCAAGCAAGGCGTAAGGAAGGAGTTCTTCAACATGGGAGTTTCCCTCTTTACGGTGATCTGACTCGGATCATTCAGGCGCTAAAGTTCGATAATGATGAACAACGTTTTTTAGCACAGAAGCGAGTGTTAGAACGAGCCATGACGGCAGAGCAATTCTTGGGTTATGAAATGGATTGGGATTTAGCGGTATCGGCTTTTATCGAAGCTTTTCAAGAAGAATTGAATCTAGAATTAATCTCAAGTGAATTGTCAGAGAGGGAATTAATGCGTGCCGAAGAACTTGTCCAGGAAAAGTACGCTAATATAGAATGGACTCAGCGTGTATAAATCGTTATCACTCTGTTGGAGTGCTTAACTTCTGTACAAATATTACTTCTGGGTAACCTAAATTCTTGAACAGTCTTCCAAGGTAAATTTCTGCATTTTGACGAGCCAATTCTAAAATCCCTCCCTCGTAGGCTGCCTTTTCCAATTCTTCCTCAGCGACACGTCGGGCATTTGTTTCCAAATTGATATCGCCTTTAGATAAAATACCCGTATCACGATCAAACACATACGATTTTTCATTATCTATGTCGATAACAAAAATTTCTGGCTCTGGCAACTCCACATAAAGAGTTCCTTCTCTTAATTCTAGATTATCGAGCCCAAATTTTGCGAGGTCAACACCTGCAATTACATCACCATGAGCGATAAAAATCAATTTATCGCCAAATAAAAAATCCAATGAACCGTAGTCAGATTCTGCCGTGATCACTTTTTCTAAACTGAATTGGATCGTTTCTAATCGCGCCAGGCTGCGAATATCATGGATGATCGTGAGCGGAGATGGGAGAATGGTCGGTGTTGGATGAAGTACTGAGGATACTTGCGTACTTAAATCCCCGGTTAATTCTTGAACGGGTGAAATGCTTCTTTGTACGGAAGCTTGGATTAACCATACCAAGCTTGCTGCTGCAAGAGCGGTAATGATTAGTATTCCAATAACAAGAACCCATCCTCTTGATATTTCCATAGCATGAATTATACTATGGATATCTTTTTGTATCTTGATCAATTAATCAAAAAATGTCTCTCGGTGTATTATCTTTACATATTCATATTCCTGGTTGTTCATCGCTAAAAGAGAAACGCAGGCGATTGAAGCCTCTCTTAGTTCGTTTGCATAAAGAATTTAACATATCAGTCTCCGAAGTTGATCATCAGGATGTTTGGCAAGATGCGGTCATCGCTTGTGCATTAATCAGCAGCGAAAAGAACAATACACAACGCAAATTGCAGCAAATTGTCAAATGGATCGATACAAAATGGTTAGATGTTGAAATAGTTGATGAGCATATAGAATTCTTTTAATTATTTGTGTAATGAAAGGAAACTGGAATGGATTTGGGTCTAAGAGGAAAGAAAGCGCTAGTAACTGGTGCAAGTCGCGGTTTGGGTTTCGCCACTGCATTCGCATTAGCAAAGGAAGGCGCTGATATTGTTATCAATAGTAGAAACAAAGAAATGCTTTCTGATGCTGCGAAACAGATTGCTGAAGTGACAACTAGCAAGGTTATTCCATTGGCAGGCGATGTATCAGACGCGAAAGTACCACAGGAACTTATTAAAGATTCTGCGGAGGCTTTGGGTGGCTTGGATTTACTTTTAACGAATAGCGGTGGTCCTCCACCAGGCAGTTTCGAATCTTTTGATGATGCTACTTGGTTAAAGGCAGTTGATCTTTCATTCTTAAGCCATGTGCGTCTGATTCGAGCGGCATTACCGTTTTTAAGAGAATCTTCGAATGCTAGTGTGCTTACTGTTTCATCTTATTCGGTGAAACAACCGATTCAAAATTTAGTCTTATCCAATAGTATCCGCGCTGCAACAGTGAATTTAACCAAAACGTTGGCGCTTGAATTGGGAGGTGACGGTATTCGATTTAACTCGATACTGCCTGGTTGGACAAAAACCGAGCGAGTAAATGAGTTGTTGGCTGCACGTGCAGAAGCAAATCAAAGCAGTATCGAGGAAGAATTTGCGAAACAAGCCAAAGATAGTCCTCTCCGAAGGATGGCAACCCCCGAAGAGTTTGCCAATGTAGCCGTTTTTCTGCTATCACCAGCCGCGTCTTACCTGACAGGCGTAATGCTGTCTGTCGATGGTGGTATGGTTAAGGGTGTCTACTAATTGCCTAATAATTTACTCAGAGACGACAAAGGCAAAGCCAAGCATCCCTGCTCCAGCATGAACGGATAATCCTGCTGACAGTTCTGCATAGATGATCTTCTCCGGAAGGGGAAATATCCCTTGTAATTGTTTCTCTAATTCTTTGGCAGCTTCGAGGGCAATCACGTGCACAAAACAAAATCGTTCGATATCCTTAGTGTCAGATATTTGTTTTCCTAGTTCGATGATCCTTTTCTGTGCTTTTTTTGGAGTGCGCACTTTTTCTAACAACTCCAATTTCCCATTTTGGATGGTCAGTATCGGTTTTACATTGAGAATATCTGCCATGCCTGCGGCGATATGTCCAACCCTACCACTCATAGCAAGGTATTTCAAAGTTGGTAAATAGGCGTAAAGGTAGGTTCTTTGGGCAGTGCTTTTGGCAATTTCGATGATCTCTTGCGTAGAAGCGCCCTTTAGCGCTGCCTCAGCGGCAGCAATCACCATGAAACCTTGCCCCATTGAAAGGCTTCTTGAATCGATCACGTGGACTTTGCCTTCAGGGAAATTCTGACTGGCAGTTTTGGCAGCGGCATAGGTTGCGCTAACCTCGCTGCTGACACAAAAGCAGATCACTTCATCGGCGCCTTCTGCAAATATCGCTTTGAATATTTCTTCAAATTTTCCAGGAGATGGCGCTGAGGTTGTCGGTAATACATCCTCTTGATCAACGCGTTGAAACAGCTCTGTTTCGTTCATATCCACTCCGGTTTCATAAGTGTCTTCCCCGAAATGGATGCTAATAGGAACCTGTGTGATTTTTAATTCTTTACAGATTTCTGGCGGGATACTTGAATCGGTATCGGTGAGTATGCGAATTGTCTTCAATTTATTACTTCCTTCCCCTTGAGAATATCGGTATCTTTATGCTATTCGTTTTTTTCCTTTTGATATTCCAAGTACTTTGATAAACCCTCCCAGTCGTCAAAAGTTGCGAATTGGGCTTGTTTTGACCAAGTTTCATAGCTAGGCGCTAGACGAATATTAGCAGCCTCCAATATTGCCTGAATCTTTGTTGAATCTAAATTGGCTAATTGTTGGTAGGTGTTGATCCCAGCTTTCTCGAAAACCTTTGAGATTTTCGGTCCGATCCCGTTGATGCGTGTCAGATCATCTATCTTGGTTGAATTATCCTGTTTAGAGCGTCTTGTTGGAAATTCTTGATTGCTAAGCTCTGTATCTGTTTCAGGGGGTTCATCTTTATAGGATGGCGCCGTAATGTCCATCAATGGCTGAGAAAGAGATCTTGTTCTCCAAATGCGGTAAAGATACCAGTACACCAAAGCGATTATCGTCAGTAAACCTATGCCTTTAATTATCTTTTTGATCATTTTCTTTCTCCTCTTTGGATGATTGATCGTACTATCTGCTGTTAGTCAATTTGATCTACCTGTATTATTGTACTATTGTTAGATTGAAAAACTATAACTCCCCAAAGAGAATCCACCAAAAGTTGTTTGGTGGATTCTCTTTATTAATTTTTTTTCTGAATTTTATTTGATTAGCAAAACGAGATTTTATCCTTGACGATTATGAGTGCTGGCATTATACTCCAGTTTGTTCGGGGCGTAGCGCAGACCGGTTAGCGCACCGCGTTTGGGACGCGGGGGTCGGCGGTTCGAGTCCGCCCGCCCCGACCTTTTTCATCTCTTTATTCATATTCTTATTGGATGGGAACAATGGCGAAGATTAAATATGATGGTGTAATCGAGGCTGTACATTATGAACCAACTGGAAACATCAAGTGGGCCAGAGCATATATACGCCACGGAAGTGTGTTCACAGATCGTGTTTTACTTGATCGAGAAAAACTTATTTCAGATCTTCGCGATGGAAAACGCTTTTATATCGGTACTCGGGTTGAAAGTATGGGGGGAGTATTTCAAGTAACAGAACCTTTGCGGTTTTTAGAAGATGGTAATAAAACCGTGATTTCAACAACAGATAAGATCACTGATCAAGATCATCTCATTAATGTACCTGTTGTTTGATAACTATAATTTGATACCTTGCAATAATCATTTCCACTCATAAAGATAAAAAAAACCAGTTGTTTTAATTGGTTTCTTCTCGACTGAAACACCCAACTTTAATTTTACTCTTACTCAGAAAAATGAAGAAACTATTGACGTTGTTGTAGCACCTGTGCTGAATGGAAAATGGCGGTGAGTTGAATCTTTGGCTACAGTAGGTAATAAGATGCTCTTTTTAAAATTTTAGGCACAGAGCTTGAATTTGATAAAAATTCAAGTTTGATGATTGAAAGCACAGCAGCTTAGTTTTTTACGGCAATTTTCTTTGGTTTTGCCTCTTCAGATTTAGGGAGATGGATTGATAAAATTCCATCTTTATACGCTGCACGGATATCATTGGTTTTAATCGTCTTGGGTAAGTGAACCGAGCGGCAGAAATTACCATATCGACGTTCTCTTAAATGATATTGCTTGTTGTTATCTTCCTTTTCATCGCTTATTTCACCTTTGATGGTTAATATATCTCCTTCTTGGGTTATTTCAATATCTTCTAGATTGATCCCAGGAATAGAGGCTTTAACGATATATTCATTTTCTGCTTCAGCGATATCTAAAGGTATTCCCCATTTGTGAGAGAAATGCTTATAAGATTGTGAGTCTAAATGAGTACCATCAAAAACACGATCTACAGCTTCAAGCATCGCTTTCATTTCACGGTTAGGGTCCCATCTTATTATTCTAGTCATGTCTACATCTCCTTAATGGTTATAAGTTCCATACTAATAAATTCGATCTAATATGATTGGAGTATAGACTGTCCATATATGAAGGACATATTAGGAATGTAGAAAATCTATTAATATCCGTGTTCCGATATGCTCCCCTTTTAAAACACGCACAAGATTTCCTGCTTCAGCGCCTGAAAAAATTTGGACTTCCATTTCAGGAAATTTTTGTACCCATTCTATGCTTTGTGACACTTTGCTTATCATTCCACCGGTAACATCAATAGAAGTAGAGCCATGAATATCGTTAGCTATTTCTTTGAATTTTAGTGGGGATATTACATTAATGAAGTCTTTGCAGTTGGGAAAATCTCTCCAAATTCCTTTCTCTAATCCAGCTAATAAAACTCGATTTGGTTGTAGATTCCTGATAATATGATCAAATAGATCCTCTGTGGACAGAATGGTACCACCCCTATCGATATCGAATACTACATCTCCATAAACAAGGGGGATTAGTCCTGCATCTAATGCCTTTCGAATAGGATAGAGTTCCCATTCCTTAATAATTCCATCCTTGCTGATCACGCTTGATAAAGGGGAAAATCCAATAATAGGAATTTTCTTTTCGATCAGTGCATCACTGATGATGTGATTGAGTTTTGATGCTTCCCGCCATACTTCAGCAAATCCAATCCATTCCTTCTTGCTTTTAACACCAAGAAGGGTGCTATATTTATGAGCCACGAAATGACCAAAAGAGCCTGAACCATGACCCAAAATCAATTTTAAATTAGGTCTTTCCTTCAATGCAACAGAAATTTCTTCTGCCAATCGTGAAATAACGTCATATCGTGCAGTTTGGGGTTTCATTTTGTCGGTTATTAGTGATCCGCCTAGTTTCAATAATTCTAAATTCTTCATATTCTGGTAATATCTTTATGTGCAGGCGGTTTTGAGATCATTCTGCCAAGGAAGATGTGGAAATTTGTGTAATTAATACACTTGCTGCACCTTGTTCAAATAGCGTTTCAGCAATTGATTGTGCTAATTGTGGATCTACGAGAGCAATCATATTCCCGCCATCCCCACCCCCAGAGAGTTTCGCCCCAAATGCTCCTGCTAGATTTGCTGTCTGGACTAAATGATCCAATTCCGGCGAGGATACATCCAAAGCTTGTAGTAATTGATGATTTTCGCTCATCAGGTTACCGAGTAGAGCAGGTTCTCCTTTTTCAATGATCGTTCGAGCGCTGGAAGTTATTTGCCCAATTTCATCAAAGATTTCTTCGTAATACCTTTTATTACTCAGCCATTGCTTACGAACATTGCCAACTGTAATTGAGGTTGGGGATCGTTTACCAGTATCTGCGATCACCAAAGTAAAGGGCTTATTTAGATTTAATAAATGGATAGGGCTTTCTTGTTGAAAGAAAACAGGCTTATTATATGTAATTACAGTATTATCGATACCCGATGGAGTGCCATGATGGATTTTTTCAACCTCATATGCTAGCTCAGAAACAATCTCATCTGATAATCGTTTGCCTAAATATGTTGACAAAGCACGTATTATAGCTATTGATATAGCAGCTCCTGAACCCATTCCTGAAGCGATGGGTATCGTAGATGATATTTGAATTGTACAGGCAGGGATACGAAAAGCTCCTAACTCATGAACCACACTCCATATTGCTATTGCCAATGGATGGTCATCTGAGAGGTCGTTTAGATAAGCTTCAAGATTGATATCTGGAGCCTGTATCAGGACTTCTCCGCTTTCTGCTTGAAGATTAGCGAAGATAGTTGCTCGCGCTCGGACTTTGTTTATGGGGACAGCGATGGCAGGGCGATCATAAACAACTGCATGTTCACCAAATAAGATAATCTTTCCAGGAGCTGTGCTTGATATCGCTGGCATTTCTCTCCATTTCTAAAAAATATAAAAAATTAACAAAACTGAGATGCTCCATAATAATATTGTGACCTGGAGGGGGCGGTCTTTTAATAAAATGTCCTCAGGTGTGCTTGCTTGAAATCCGCTTTGTACTAGATACAAATATCGAAAGACTCCATACATGACAAATGGAATAGTTAACATCATAATATGATTATCAGGTAAATTAGGCGCTGAAAAAGTATATAAACTATAGGATGTAATTGTCATGGCAGAGACAATCGTTATATATTGATCCAAGATGGGTATCGTGTAACCGCTTAATACCTTTCGAAACTTGCCAGCTTCGTGTGATAACATCCCGAGTTCTGCTCGTCTTTTCCCAAAACCGATATAAAGTGCTCCCATCGTTATAACAACGTATAACCAGGGCGAAAAGCGAGCCACGTTAATCAAGGTTACTCCTGCGGCGACACGCAATACAAAGAACAGGGCTATGCTGATAACATCTATCAGCATAATATGTTTTAACCATTTGGAGTAAGCTAAATTGAGCAGAAAATATACTAAGGCAACCACAAAGAAAGGCTTCGATAGGATATAGGCAGAGGGGAATATCACCAATAATAAAAGGATGATCATAATACGAGCTATGGGTATTGGCAATTCACCCGATGCGATTGGACGATTCTTTTTTATTGGATGCTGTTTGTCTGATTCGAGATCTGCGATGTCGTTGATGAGATAGACGACGCCTGAAAGGGTACAAAATATGATGAAACCTGCGATAGTTCTCAATAATGGGGGAATATTATTTATCCCCAATTGTCGGTCGAATACCAATGCAGCGAAAATGACAGCATTCTTTGTCCACTGTTGTGGACGCATTGCTCGGATGAGTGCACGTATCTGTCTCATAAGACCTTCCAATTTGTCCCTGCCTTAGAAATCAAGGGAGCTAGTATTGATATTAATCATACCTCACAAATTGTCATGCTACAATAAAATCATGCCAAGCTCTAGACTTGATCAATTATTAGTAGAAAGAGGATTGTGCGAGAGCCGTTCTCTTAGTCAGCGTTTAATTATGGCTGGGCAGGTACGTGTTAAAGGGGAATTGGTTCTAAAATCTTCTTCTAAATTTCCCGATGATGTAGATTTGGAGATTGTCAAATCTGCGCCATTTGTATCACGCGGTGGAGAAAAACTGTCCGCTGCCTTAGATGCTTTCCCGATTAATATTGATGGTTGTGTTTGTGCTGATATCGGCGCCTCAACCGGTGGATTTACAGATTGCCTATTACAGCGTGGCGCATCACGAGTTTATGCGATTGATGTTGGGAAAGGAATCTTACATTGGAAATTACGTCAAGACCCAAGAGTGATTGTAATGGAAAAAACCAATGTCCGTTATTTAGATAGTCTTCCGGAACCGGTGAATCTTATTACGATTGATGTCTCTTTTATATCGTTAAAAATCATTTTGCCAGTGATCAAGAATTGGTTTTCAGAAAAAAGATTGATGGAATTTAGCTGTGATCAGAAACGATCTGTTTCTACAACTACTTGGAACCAAATTATTACGCTCATTAAACCTCAATTCGAGGCTGGAAGAGCTGAAGCAGCGAAAGGGAAGGGAGTTATTCGAGATCCTGAGATCCACCGACGAGTCTTATACGATGTACTAAATTATGCAAAGGACCAAGGCTATCATATTCATGATGTCATTCCATCTCCGATTAAAGGACCGAAAGGGAATATTGAATTCTTAGCTTGGTTGTCCTATCAATATTCGAATATCGAATCATTGAAATCCTTTGATCTTGAAAAAGAGCTCTACTCTGTCGTCGAAGCAGACGAATAATTCGCCCTGATTTTATTTTCCGTAGATATCTACAACCTGAATATCTGGTTGACAATATATTCTTAAAGGTGGTTTTGCGGCGCCTACCCCAGCGGATACAAAGAGATGACTACCTTGAACGATGAAATGTCCCTGATAAAACCTATGTCCATAACGGGAGGGGATAATGATGGGCCCGATTCCAGGGATCTGGAATTGCCCAGCATGATAGTGACCGGAGAAAACGATATGCGCTCCGGATTGACTAAGTCGATAGATATTATCTGCTGTATGAGACAAGACGATGTTTAATTCTCCATCAATGACTGTGGGCGCGGTCCATCGCGTTTTACTCCATGGCTCTTCGCAGCCTTGGACTATGATTTTGCTCTCTTCGTCAAATCCAATCCGTTTCCATTGGTTATGTATTAATTGGATATCGGTTGATTGGACAATATGATCTAGTCTTTTGGGTTTCGTCCAAAAATCATGATTACCAAAGATCGCATAAATACCATAACGAGCTTCAAATCCGTTGAGAATATTGTCAAGTAAATTTGCATACTTTATTTCCGTCAAAAAGTCGCCACTGTAAACAATAATATCAGGGTTTGTACGATTGGTCATTTCGACTACCCAATGATAATAATCGATTGGTAGCTGATCTGTAACATGTAAGTCACTGATATGTGTTGCTCGCAACTTCTTTCCTGTCCATGTGGGAATTTGAATTTCATATCGCAAAACAGATAGATCAGTAGTTGTAATCGGACGGAATAAAGATTTTTTCACTCCATTTCGTTCAATGGGAGGAGATCCACTGTATATTCCCCAAAAGAAGATGTTTTGAATTACTATAAAGGTCAAGCCAACTAAAAGAATGACCACAATTAGGATGTATAAGGGCGTTTGAATAAAATATCCGATGCTTCCCATGGATAATGTAACTAGTAGAAAAGCGGGTGGAATATATCGTTTTATTTTTTGGAAACCACTTTGACTTAAGAACCGGTTAACCAAAACAATACTTATCCCAGCGCCAGCGATCATGCCTGCCAAAGTAATTAAACAGCGTGTGAAATTCGGGAGAAACATATAGCTGATGAGTTTTGTGAGGAAGAAGTTATATTAAATATCAATATCTGCTTTGCGATTGAAAGTTTTCCAAGCTAATGAATGAAAGAAACCACGTCGGTTCTGGATAGGGCTTTGTTTGATGCTCTTCAACCATTCTGTTTCTGCTTCATCAGCCTCCTTGAAGCACATTTGTGAAAACTTAGATCGTTCCTCTGCAGATTGATCAGCGAGTTCTAATGCTGAAGGGATGAAACTATCCTCAAAATCATCAATTTTTGGCTTGATGATTTGTATCCGGGTTGCATAATCTTGAAGCATGGCGCGATGTAATTCTTCATGACGCCAGAAAAGGGAATCACTATCGAATACACCCTTTGGATCAGTTCCAAATTTAGGCAAACCAATGTCTAACCATACTGGTTTGAAAACACTGGTACAGAGCGCTGCTGTTCCGGTAACAAAACATGTAGGGTGTTCAGGATGCAGATGAACGACCATTGATCCAGCGGTCTGACTAACTCTAACCGGACCAAAGCTTGCATGCATACAGACGGCTGCTCCGAATAGACCTTTATCAGGACTCCAATTATTGCTAGCTTCTTCACCATGGTCCCGCAAGATTTGAACTGCTTTTTTTACAGACATCTCACCTATTTGAGAATTTAGTAGCGACATAGTTCTCCGTCTTCTTTTTCTCCCATCACTGAATTTTGTGTAGATGAAGTCTGAATAGGAATTCGCAAAATCAAAGTCATGCTCATTGCGGCTCCATCCTTTTTGGACGGCATGAGAGATCAAGTCAGGGGAGCTAATATCGAATTCATTATTCAATGTGATACAGTTTGATATTGAATAAACTGTATTTACTTTCTTGGCAGCCCAATGAACACCTGCTGTTTCTAATACCCAGCTTTCATGTGGATCAGCAATGAGAAAGCTGTTGTGGTAGTAGAGATTATGTTCGTATCCGCAGTTGCCTCCTTGTCCATATTTCTCAAGCAAAGCTATAATCACGTCCAAAGCTTCTTTGGACGTCTTTCCTCGTTCTAATCCCAATCGTAATAAATCCATTCCGATTAATGTTTTTTCTTTTTCATAGGGCTCTTTGGTGAAAACTGCTTCATTACCAATCGCTACACCAAATTCATTGACTCCCATTTCTGCTCCCCAAATCCAAAAGGGTTTTGAAAGCAGTATTGTGTGAGTGTGCTCAACTTGCGGTATTTGGATATAGGTTGTTTGAATTTGGCTGTTCGCAGGGTAATTTTGTGCTGGCACGAACTCCAAATATTGGGCTTCGTTTGGCTCTCGATCTGAGTTCTTCGCAAATATCGCAATGCCATCATGCGTTGCTTCGGATGTGGCTACAAATGTATCACACATAATATAAACTCCCTTAAAAGGGATCCTTGAGTATATGAATCCCAACTTGTGAAAATGGACGGTGAGGTTTTTTTGTCTTCAAAGTGATCTATCTGTAATTAGGTTACCGTCAACATTTCCTTTGAATAATCTTCGTAAAGCTTGTTTTCTACGATCTCTTTCATCCGTTTCATAGAGCGATGAATATCTTTATAACTATTGTATAGAGGAGCAATCCCTAGTCGAATATTGTCGGGTGTTCTGAAATCCGGAATTACTCGAATTGCGGGTGATGGGGATTCGATTAATGCACGCGTAATTCTATACCCTTCAGGATGTCTTAGCGACACGTGAGATCCTCGTTGGTTCTCGTCTCGAGGCGTTCCTAGTGTAAAATTAAGCGGGATCAGCCATTGGTCGGCTAGATAAATTAGATATGCTGTTTGCATCTGACTCTTCTTTCGTAAACGATTCAGTCCTGCTTCAATAGTAATATCTAGAGCAGGTTCAATTGCCTTCATCGATATTATCGGAGAAGATCCTGCCCGAAAGCGTGTAATATCTTTCGCAGGTGTGAAGTCCAAATCAAAAGCAAAGGGGTTTTTAGAAGCAAACCAACCCCATACAGGTTGGAGAAGCTTCTCCTGTAAATCTCGGCGAACATATAAAAATGCTGGAGAACCAGGACCTCCATTAAGATATTTATAGGTACATCCAACAGCGAGATCTACATCCCAATTGTTCATTTCTAATGGTACTGCGCCAACAGAATGACTTAAATCCCATAATGCAAGCGCGCCCATTTCATGCGCATATTTTGTTACGGCTTTCATATCATACATAAAGGCGCTTTTAAACGCGACATGTGTGAGGCTGACGATAGCGGTTTCATGGTTAATGACTGATTCAATCGCTTCTTTAGAGATGGAAATACCGTCTTCAGATTGGGCAAGGGTTACTTGATAATTATTGCCCATTAAATCGATTACACCTTGCATAATAAAAAGATCAGATGGGAAATTGAAAACATCACTGACAATAACTTTTCGCACCTTCTGAAATCGCAATCCTGCCACGATCAATTTGAATAAGTTAAATGAAGTCGAGTCAGTTATGATGACCTCGTCTTCTCTCGCACCAATGATTTGTGCGATACGTGCTCCTGTTTCAGTTGGTAAATTGATCCATCCTTCATTCCAGCTTCGAATTAGGCGCTCTCCCCATTGATTTTCAATCACATCTCGCATATAAGCGCTAGTCTGTTTGGGTAATCGTCCTAATGAGTTACCATCCAAATAGATCGTATCAGGATCATTGATCACGAATTTTTCTCGAAAATTCGCTAATTCATCTTTTCTATCTAATTCATTCGCTAAGGAAGGTTCGGTGTTAAAAAATTGCATCTTCGTCTCCTGTCTAGGAATAGTCACCTGATTATATCTCAAGAGATGACCATAATGTCGGGAGATTTACCCCCAAATCACAAATTTACTGAGATCAGCTTGTTCGGCTCTCGAAAAAAAATTTTTTCGTTTCCCTTATTGATTTTCATATAATAATTTGGTTTTGGAGATGATCTCTGGCATTATGTTATTTTTCTGATTATGGCTTATGCTTTCTGGAAAGGATATTGCTTTTCCGAATCCAACTTGTGGAGATAATCGGATATTGTTGGGAAGTAAGATCTGCTGCATAACCTGAAAGAATTCCGCTAGCTTTTGTTGTCTCCATTTTTCGCGAGGTATTTTGACCAATGGATTTCGCATCCATGATCTACTTAATACACCGCTCACCTTGGTTGGGACTATTTTTGTTTCGGGGACTGCTTTTATTATGATTTCTAAACTACGTGACCATGTTTCTAGAACTGAAATCGCATTCTTTGAATACAGAGGATCAGGGTCGATTTTACCGCTCGGAAAGGTCAACAAAACGCCGCCATTTTTTAGATGGCGTATTATCTCTCGCATGGTTTGCATTCGTCCGTAGGTTTGATCTGAAGTATATATCAAGTGTTTGCTACTAGCTGGAAGACTCTCTAAAAAGGGAACGCCACTTACAACTACTTTTATATCCTTTCTAAGCAGACTTGAAACAATCACAAAACCATCATAAGCGCCAGGATGATTAGATGCGAGAACCACTGAACCGCTTCGTGGGATATTTTCAATACCTTTTATGTTGATTGATTTTACAAAAGGTTGAATTAATAAGTCTGAAGCATATACTAGACCATGAGTCTCTACATTGTGATCGAAATTAGCAATGATTTTGGAAAATTTGTTCGCTGGAAGCCAGAAAAAAGGTGCGAGTACTTTTCGCTGCCAACCATCGCGTGGAAAACCAAAGGCATAAGATATTTCATTCAATATCGTTTTACGAAAGTAATGTATATGGTCACGATAATCTGTCATTTTCTCTTCTTGTTGAATATTTCGCTAAAAAATATTGTTTAGTAATTGTATTTATATTTGGAGTGGGTTCTCAAAAGGTCTTTTGCCTGGTGAACTATACTTTGGAGCAGTTCCTTTTCTTCATTAGTACCCACCAAATTTTTCATGGTCATAGGCGGTCCAAATGAAAGGGATGGTTTAATTCTGATTAGCTTAGGAAAACCTAATTGGAGGCTCATTTGAAAAACCTCTGCTATTGCTTGTTTCTCTTTGATCCCTTGCCATAATCGTATAATGGGATTCGATAAGAAGATTGGTTTAAACACATTGCTGACAATGGATATTATCACATTCACATCGGGTACTTTTTTAACGAATATTTCCAGGCTTTTCGACCAGTTTTCAATTGTCTCGGAAGATCCAGGTAAGACTGCTGGATCAGGCTCAATTCTTCCTGCGGGAAAAATTAATAACGCACCATTATTTCTTAAGTGGCGGATCGATTGGCGCACAACAGATATACGTTGATTTTGATTTGTTGTTGCAAAGATTAAGTGTCGACTTGTTTCGTGAAGATTTCTCAGGAATTCATAACCACTAGCAACAATAGATAAATCATCTCTCGGAATATTTGCAGCAATAATAAGGCTGTCGATGGTACCTGGATGATTTGAAACTACCAATAAAGGTCCCTTAGTAGGGATAAGTTCAGTTCCCGATAATTGAATGCCGTTAATAAAAATCGGTAATATATCTTCTAAGGATTTTTTAAATCCCAATTCTTTTACAGAATGATCGAACTTTGCTGCAATATCAGAAAAGCGTGTGATTGAAGGGTTGAGAAAGGGTTGGATAAGTTGGGTGAATAAATTTTTCGGAAATGAATCAAATCCTTTGAAAATCTCTCGTTTCAAAGCTTCTTTAAGAATGATTGTCTTTTGCGAAATTTCTTCCATACTTGCACCTCTTCAGTAGTTTTTTAATAAGAATGGAAGGGTTAGAATAATTTGTTGCTCTTAAAATTATAAACGAATAGACACAATTTCGGTTCTTTTATTGCCTTAGGTTTGGATTTTTTTAGAATGAACGGCATAGATATTGCAACTTATATTATTGAATGCTTTTATATTCGAGTACTGCTATATCGGAGTTGAGAGTATTTTGAATGAATAAACTGATATTATCGATAACCCTAATCTGTCTAATTGTCCTTTTTACTGCTTTTGCTTGTGTGAGTGGTCATGATTCACATGGAATCTCTCAGAGTGGTACATCTCAGGTTGATGTAAACGCAAATCTATTTTTAGAGAAGGGGGCAGCAGATGTAACGGCAACATTTGGGGCAGAACAATTTTATTTACAATTGACCGCTGTTGCCGAGCAAGAGCCTTAATAAAGTGTAATTGTTTCCATTCAATTGCCAATATTAAGGTAAAATCCAATCGTTTAATAAAAATTTTAAATAATCAAATTTTTTCCTATCTAATTTACTTCCCGAGATATGGAAAAATTTTTTTTGGAGGTATTAATGTCCAATAAAAATACATTGGTGATGAAATTTGGCGGTACATCTGTAGGCTCACCAAAAGCCTTTGAACAGACGATAGATATTATTCGACAGACTCAGAAGGATTGGTCTCGTCTCGTAGTTGTTATTTCCGCAATGTCTGGAGTAACGGATCTTTTACTAAATAGTGCAGAAGATGCAGCAAATGGCGAAGGTAATTACTATTTAGAAGCTTCTAAAAAGATTCTGGATCTTCATAATTCAATTATTAACGAATTTATTCATGAAGCGGAGAAGAAAAAGCAAATTGAAGAAGAAATCGAACAAATCGTTGAAGTCTTTATTAACCTTTGTCAAGCCATTAAAGTTTTAGGAGAGACAACACCAAGAGCCCTTGATGCGGTAGCCTCGACTGGTGAAAGATTGAGTGTGCGATTACTAGCAGCATTATTGAATTCTCGAAATATTGCTGCTTCATATGTAGAAGCGACTCAACTGATCATTACGGACAGTCAATTTCAATATGCACACCCTGATATTTCTGCCACAACGAATCAAACGCGTTTGGTATTAAATCCAATTTTGGATGACCATGTCGTCCCTATCGTAACAGGTTTTATTGGATCTGACCGAAGTGGCGCGATTACAACATTGGGGCGCGGTGGAAGTGATTACTCTGCCGCATTGATCGCTGCTGTATTACCAGCAGATGAGGTCTGGATTTGGACAGATGTGAATGGTGTCATGAGCGCTGACCCAAGAATGGTACCGGAGGCAGTCACTATTGATAGGCTATCTTATCGCGAAGTTGCAGAGTTAGCATATTTTGGCGCTAAAGTGCTCCAACCAAGAACGATTCGTCCGGTTATTGAAGCAGGGATCAATTTGCGGGTTTGTAATACATTCAATCCTTCTCATCGCGGCACACAAATTGTCGCCGATAATAATCATGATCAGGATGGTAAAGTCAAAGCCGTAACGATCATTCGCAACCAGCAATTGATAACGATCGAAGGACGAGGTATGTTAGGAGTACCTGGTGTAGCTGCACGTACTTTTAGTGCAGTTGCTTCCACCGGGACGAGTGTACCATTGATTACTCAGGCATCTTCTGAGCAGTCGATTTGTTTTGCTGTTCCTACTAGCTCAACTCAACGAGTAATTGATTCCCTTGATGATGAATTTCAACAAGAACTTATTCGCAGAGATATCGATCGCGTGTGGGCGACGGAAGAAGTCGCAATTATTACGGTGGTTGGTTCTGGAATGCGAAATACACCAGGAATTGCCGGTAAGATATTTAGTGTTTTAGGAGATAACAAAGTTAACGTGATTGCGATTGCACAAGGATCGTCTGAAGTCTCCATCAGTCTTGTGGTTGATGCTAATGATTCAGAGAAAGCTCTTTCTTCATTGCATCAGTTGATCTGTTAAGGTCATTGATCTTTCGAATAGCCATAACTTTACACAGCCATCCAAACCTCCAGAGGCGATTATATTTTCCTCTGGATGGAACTCGATGCTCGTTGTTCCAGAAATATGAGCATTCTGTGTGGATAGAAGAGAGCCATCTATAGTATTCCATAATCGAATTGTGCCATCCCCGCCAGCGGATGCCAATAATTTATTATCTGAACGAAATGAAATTTGCCAGATCAATCCTTGATAGGTACTTTTTTTTCCACTGTGCCCGAATAAACTGATTCCTTCTGGATATGATTCCTTACCTGTCCGAAAGGATTCATTGGGGTCCCATAATCGGATCAGGTTTTCTTGATCACCAGCAGCCAATATATCTCCATCGGGGCTGATTGCTACGCTAAAAAAGGCTGATACAGATTTGAAAGTACCAGAGATGCTGCTAGTTTCCACATCTCTTATGCGGATAAAATTCCCATTCACAATTGCAATTACTTGATCGCTTGGGAAAATTGCCAGGGAAGGAACAGCATAGGTTCCGCCTATGATCTCATTTGATATTTCCATACTCGGTATTTTCCAAATACGTACCATAGCATCATTTCCCCCCGATGCGAACCAGTTGCCTACTCGGTTGAAATGAATATTATTTACTCCATTCTCATGTGCCTCTATCTCAAAAAAAGGAGCATATTCATCATGATCACTGGAAAGGATCTCCTCAAGTTTCCAAATACGAATGAATCCATCATTACTCCCAACAACAATCCAATCATCATGTGGGCTAAACGCTAAACACCTGCTGAGACCCTTTAATCTGATCATCGCAATTTGATCCCAGTTTTTGGATTCGTAGATGAATATTTGATTTCCCGCCGCTATTGCTAAATAGTCACCATGGCTTGACCATTTAACCGCTGTTACGATATTCCAATCCCCAAATTCTATCTTCTTTATCTCTACCAGTGCAAAATCATTTGCTCTGTTGGCATAAAAATGATCTTGAGTGATTGTTTTATTAATTGCAGATGTGTTGGTAAAATATGAGAAGGGAAATAGAGCGCCTAATATGAAGGGCAAGATAATTATATGGAATACAGCAAATGTCTTATGGAGTAAGCTTACGGTCATCATTTTCTTTTATGGTCTGATACCCCAAATACGGATTTCACCATCATAGGAGCCTGAAACCAAACTAGCGCCATCTGGTGAAAAAACCAAATGACTGATCCCATTTTGGTGTCCTTCCAGAGTATTTAACAATTCACCTGAATAGGCTGACCACAGCCGGATAAGATTGTTTTCGTAACTGCCACCGGATGCCAGAATTCGACCATCTGGACTAAAGGCTATACTCTCAATGACCTCTTTGCTTTCGATTTGTAAAACAAGTTCTCCTTCACGCATATCCCATAATCGGATCACGCCATCGTAATGTCCGGCTGCTAATGTCACACTATCGGGGGAGAATAAAAATCGAGTTACTGCTCCTGTAAAGGATGTATGGAATGTGTAGATCCATCTTTCTTCCTTCAAGTCCCAAATCTTTACAGCATATCTATCTGGAGAGCAAGCGATCATATTTCCATCAGCAGAGAAAGCTACATCTAATACTGTTCCGGTTTGTAATGTTTCTGAGATTGTCCAGGTTAGTGTGTTCCAAATATCGATACTGTTTAGTGATGCTTGTGTACTCGCATAAGCAGTCGCGAAATACCATCCATTCGGTGAAAAATCCATACCTGTTAATGCTTGCGCAGAACCATAGAGTAATCCTCGTGGCTCCAAGTCAGGTCCCAGCCAAGTTTCTAGATTGCTAGCATAACCAGTTTCCTCATCTCCTCTTCGACTCCCGGCAATTAACCAAGTACCGTTAGGACTGAATTCGATATTGATAATATTTTCACTTTGCGGATAAAGAGTTCTACGTTTTTGATAACTATCTACTTCAAATAGGTTGATGATATTTCCATCGGATATTGCAAGAGTACTTCCATCCGGGGACCAGGTCATATCTGTGATATTTTTTTCTTTCCAGACAGTAATTGATGAAACTTGCCCTGCGTTTTCGACAGATATAGGAGGTAATAATGTGGGTACAGAAGTCCCTGCTTCTACCAGGAAAGGTGGCGTTGGGGTTGAGGTATTTGTGGGTATGGGTGTTCCCGAGGGGGAAGCAGAGGGTGTAAACGGTTGAGAAGGAATGATGGTAGCAGCGCTTGATGGTGGGGCGATGGTTGTTCCTTGTATGGATTCTGTTGGCTCAATATAAAAAAAAGCGCAAGACTGCAATTGAAAGGAGATTATGAATAAGAAAGATAAACCTTTAAGGCATAAATTTTTCATTGTTATACCAGTTATATACCAGAATCAGTAATGAAAACGATTGTCTCATCACAAATTGTATCATTATGTTAAATCCCTTTTGGATAATATTATGAAAAGTTGACGTTCATCTAAGAGTTTTTTTAACCAATGATCTTATAAAATCATTTTGGGTGCATTTCAGTTTGGGGGTGGAATGTAAGCCTGTTTCCAAGCGAAATCAAAACGCTTACTAAGTATAGCAGTTCGAATAGGCAAAAGGTTTTCAGCGCCTTTGCGACTCCAATGCATG
>Ga0172371_10001166_pt1 | contig 41476 bp, 43 predicted proteins | sample Lak12m_FD_114543 | JGI IMG/M metagenome (GOLD analysis project Ga0172371, IMG submission 114543) | Freshwater microbial communities from Kabuno Bay, South-Kivu, Congo - kab_022012_12m | ecosystem: Environmental > Aquatic > Freshwater > Lake | place: Democratic Republic of the Congo: South-Kivu... | reverse complement strand
TTCTGGACTGCAGCATCGATTTCAACCTTTCTTTCGCCCGAAAGCTGCGTTTGCGGATACAAAGTTACAGTACTCCCGCTTTTGCGGATTTTTACATCATCGTAGTCAAGAATCCGGATCAAACCGTTAAGGGACTGATCCGGATCGATCGGATCAGAAAAATTGAGCTGAATGTATTGGTTGGAAATATCCTGGCTGACATCCATATTGAGAAAACTAAAATCATTTACGGATGGGATATCGATTTCGAGGCTTCCTTCCTGTTTGATGTTTTGCGGACTACCATTCCAACTAAGTGTAATCTTATAAGCTTCTTCTTTTCGTGGGATGCTGTCGATGATATAGGTGAATGCATCCGGTCCGCCTGCTTCCAGCCTTACTTTAAACTTTTCAGTGGGCGACGAAGCCGTAAGCAGTTTTGCCGCATCTTCCAGAGTCATCACATCAGCGGTAATTAATTTACCCTCATAACGTTTTAAAAAATCTTCATCTTTACCCGTTGAATAACAATTGCCCGGATAAACTCTGAAATCCTGCTCAAAAACTGAAAAACTAAAATTGTAATCTTTTAATTCCGGTTCGACCTTCATCAGTTTTCCAATTAAAAATTTAGCCAGGTAAGTTGTTCCGGATTTGAGCGGTTTTATGGGCCTGAACTCAAAAGTATGGTCATCGGTAAGATAGGTACTTCCCTCTATGGAAGGAATGAATTCGAAAAAATCTTCAGGCAATTTCGTGCCGGGCTGGTAATTTTCGATCACTTTATTAACCATAACCCTGATTGGTGCCACCGCGGAAATCATACCTGAAGTATTCCCGGAAATCAGGCCTTCAAACCGGATATTGTCGGTTGGGACAGATTGATTCCTGTTTGGGTTGCAGGAAATCAACACAGCGACCATCAGGATCGCAAAAAGGGGTTTAAATGCTTTGTTCATGATTCAATTTTTTGATTTGGAAAAGTAAAAATAGTAAAATCAATAAGATAAAATTAATTACTTTTGTTTAATTGCATTTTTATATAAAATATACCTGAGATGAAAACATTTACAAAAGTATTTTTCTGCCTGAGCTTCATCATCCCTACACCGTTTCTTCCACAAATAGCCGCCAAAGCACAGGATGTTTATTATTATAAAAACATCACATTCGAAAACAATGCCGGCCTTGTGAAAATTGATCACCAGCAGCCCGGTAACCTCTGGCAAATCGGGACACCCTCGAAGATGTTATTCGACAGTGCATTTTCGACACCCTTCGCCATTGTTACCGATACGATGAATAGTTATCCTCAGAATAACCTGTCGTCCTTTGAAATAAAAATATACGCACCACCATACAGTTGCTGGGGTACAGGATATTTAAATTTCGCACATAAATACGATACACGACCGGGCGTTGATGGCGGATATATTGAAGTGCGTTACGATAATAGCCCGACCTGGAAAAATATCATCTTTGATGATGATCCCGAATGTGGCTTTGAAACCACGGATTTTTATACAGCAACCGACACCATCAATGGAGGAATACCTGCTTTTTCGGGCAACTCCGAAACCTGGAGATACAGCAGCGTTTACTGGATCTGGTTGATGGGAGTGAAATCGCCGGAGCACGATTCGCTCACCATCAGGTTTACTTTTAAAAGTGGTGATGGCGAAACCAGTCATGAAGGCTGGATGATTGACAACATTTCGGTTGAACTTGTAGAATGTACCGGTGGGATTCTGGAAGGAAAGCAAACGAAATTGCCTGTAATTGTTTCACCAAATCCATTAGCCGACTTTTCGACCCTCCGGTTTTTTCAAAAGCCAGGGAAGGATTACTTAGTCGATGTTTTTACCACACAAGGAAAACGGGTAAAAGAAATTCCTTTTCGGGGAGAAACAACCGTTACCCTCGACAAACGCGATTTTACACCGGGGCTTTATCTTATTAAAATAAATGAGGATGGTGTATTTAGCTACTTTGGGAAATTCATGGTAACACCATGATGGGACATGAAAAGATACTGCTTCAGATCATATTAAAATATCCTGTAACCATATACAAATGAATCAGGTTGATAAGTTCACCATCAGGGTATATGGGATTGTAATTAACAATAAAAAGGAAGTCCTGCTAACCGATGAATTCAGGCTTGGGATGCGAATGACAAAATTCCCGGGAGGTGGCCTGGAGTTCGGAGAAGGTACTGTTGAATGCCTGCGGCGTGAGTTCCGTGAGGAAACGGGACAGGAAATTAACATTCAGCGGCACTATTACACCACCGATTTTTTCCAGCAAACATTACATTTACCAGTGCCTCTCCAGATTATCAGCATATATTACCTTGCCGGTTTGGAACGTCCCGAAAAACTGACCACTACCGATAAAAAGTTTGATTTTGAAGATGTTGACGGGGCACAAACTTTCAGGTGGGAGAAACTTGCAACACTAAAGGCAGGGGAATTCACTTCCCCGATCGACAAAGTTGTTTTAAAAATGCTTCAGGAGGAATATAGAGACTGATCTTGTTATCTTATCGAAAATGCTTCGTAATCCTGAACCTGCGAATTTTGAATATTTACCCGGTCAACCCTTGCCCAGGCTGGTCCCTGATGGCACCATAAAACAAACTGGCCGAGGTTTTCTTCTTCGCCTTCGGCTTCGATGTAAACCGAGCCGTCGTAAAGGTTCTTTACAAAACCTGAAATGCCATGTTTTTGCGCAGCTTTTTGCGTATGAAACCTGAAGCCCACATTCTGGACCCTTCCCGAAACCGTTAAAATTACTGCCTTCTTCATCTTCGTTTTCAGGCCGAAAGTCGTTTTAACATGAAGCCATCAATTTTATTAAAAAACTGGCTGGGTGAAAAAGTACGCCACTCAAAGGTATCGAAAGGCTGCCCGAAAGCAATGTAATAATCGATGTTGGCATGAACGAATTCACTGATAACATGCTGCCTGAAGTTTACGGCCACAATCCAGCCATCTTCGATATCTTCGGCCCATTCCTGGTAATAATCGTCATCAGATGAATGATAGTTCAGGACATTTTCGCCGATAAGAATGAATTTTTTAATGCCCTGTTCCAGGAGTACATCCACCACATCGCGCTTCAGGTACATGATATCGTTGTAAAGACAATCGTTCCATTCGCCCAGCAATTCGATAATAGCGTATCCTCGCTTATAACTCACATACAAAATTTTAAGGTACAATGTCGCCGACCCAAACTCATCCCACTGCGGGTGGATGAGATGATTGTAAATGGCATTTACAAATTCGAATTCGCTGTTTTCCCGCTGATAAAACGGCGAACGCTCATCCTCCGATGCAATGTAAAGGTGCCTCCAGGAATAATATGGTTCGATGTCGTGCATATTCTGCCAAATTTTAACGATTAAAACTTTTGTGCCCCGTCTCCCTGCATTAAACTTTGTAATTAGTCTTTATCCTGTTCCTTAAGTATTTTAATCTTTAGCTTAATCAAAATTTTCCTTGCTCGACCGGTATAATTTCACACTCACCTTTTCCTGGGTAACCATGCCCTGTTTTACAGTTTCTTCGATAAATGGCATGATCAGGTTGATGTTTTCTTCGGTATCAACAATCTCGATAAGTACCGGCAGATCTTCGGATAGCCTTAAGATTTTGGTTGTATGTAAATGGCTGTTGGCACCAAATCCCATGATTCCTTTGAATACGGTCGCACCTGCCAGTTTCATTTTCTTTGCCTTCAGCACGATGGCAGTATAAAGATTTTCACCTTTCCAGGTGTCGGATTCACCAATATAAATCCTCAGCTTAACTCCGTTCTGCAATAAATCCATTTTTTAAAATTTAAGATTTAACAGCATCTTAGATAAAACATAACCTGCAAATACCAAAAGTACCCCAAAAATATTGCTTACCAGCATATTGATCAGTGCAAATTTAATATTTCCATCCCTGATCAGGTTTAGGCTTTCGAAGGTAAATGTCGAAAAGGTGGTAAAACTCCCAAAAACCCCAATAAACAGGAAGGTACGCACATTTACCGACATACTTTCACGGCCCAGTAAACCCCAGGCAAATCCGATCAGCAGGGAACCGGTAAGATTAACTACGAGTGTTCCCCAGGGGAAAATGCTGTCGCAGATCTTATGTGGCAATCCCGAAACCCAGTACCTCAGCACTGTCCCGGAGGCCCCACCCAAAATCAGATAAACATATTTTAACATAACAACAACAAATTTTGGGATACATCAAATGGCCATTTTAATACCTGGCAACAAGCTGAGTTGCCTGTAAAGCAATTGTAACTGCTCAGCAGATTCCAATTTAACTATAACCGAAATACTCACATAATTTCCCTTCCTGCTGGGTTTGAATTTAATCCCCGAAAACTCCACGGCAACATCTTCCAGGACCAATTCGAGATTTCGCTGATGTATGGCCTGGTCATGTGAAGTATCCAGGATAACTTTCAATTCATATTCCACTGGGAATTCGAGTACAGGCTTTTCTGCCTCACTGGCAGGTAAATGGCCGGATTGATTTAAATCGTTCAAAATATTTCAGTTTAGATTTTTAGCAATAACGAACAAGATGGATGGTTATTTTTCAATAAAATTGCCAGGTGAGTAATCCGGCCGGACACTGGCAATACAATTTATTTGCCTGATCAGGTTGGAAGATTCTTTCTTTCCTCCGACTAACGGATTAATCCCGATAGCATTTAAAATCTCCTTAATCAGCGGCATTGTGGGCTCTATTGATCATCAGGGCAATTCGGATATTTTTTTCGATTGTTAACACATGCCTTTTTAGTGACCGCAAACAGCAAACGCATCGATTTGATGTCAAAAAACGAAGGGAAAGCATAAATGAGTTACTTTTGACTGGCAATTCCGGTATTAATTTAATCTTTACCAGGGCATTAAGCCTGGATAAAATATTCCTGAAATATGATTGACAAACTGAATATTAATTGTGGTCTATGTACCATGAAATCGCCGCTGTTCAAGTTTCTTACTGATCGGGAACTCGAACTGATTACCCAAACAAAGAAGCGGGTGTTTTTTAAAGCCGGCGAAATCATTGTAAAACAAGGGGCTCCACTTTCACATGTCATCAGTTTTACTTCCGGCATTTCTAAAGTATATATCGAAAGCAAGCACGACAGGAACCTCATCCTTCAGTTTATTAAACCCACGCAATTTCTTGGCGGACCGGGAATTTACGTTGAGAGTATTCATTTTTTCTCGGTGATGGCAGTGGAAGATTCGTCGGTTTGCTTTATCGATATGAAGATCTTTAAGCAAATTATACGGGAAAACCGCGATTTTGCAGATGCCTTTATGCAACACCTGAGCAGTAACGGAGTTTTTAATTACGAACGCTTCATCAGCCTGACACACAAAAATATGCATGGCAGGATAGCAGACGCCCTGATTTACCTGCATACCACCATTTTTAACGACCGTAAGCACGAAATTACAGTCTCTCGCCAGGACCTTGCCGAATTTACAGGTATGTCGAAGGATAGTGTTATCAGGACACTGAAAGAACTGAGCGAAGAAGAAGTAATTGAAGTAAACCAAAAATACATTTTGGTAAATGATCTCAAAAAGCTGGCAAAAATAAGCGAGCTGGCGTAATGAATTACCCTGGACAATGGCCCTTGGTAAGGTGGAATTTAAAATCTCAATATCAAAGTTTTGTACCATTTCAGAAATTATTGGTATCCTTTTGTTCATTTCTGACCCCCAAAATCTTAATCAGTAAATCAGTACCACAATTCAATTGTTTGATTATTTGTTGGGTTACTTTGGCTTAATAAAATTAAAGTTATTGTATTGAAATACTGCATTTTAAAAGCACACATTTCCGGTGATTCCTATAAGGCAATAAATTAACAAACCGATATTAATCGTGCTTTTTACGATATTAATCCACTATTTCACGATGCACCCGAACTGTATCATTGAATAATTCTGCCGCTGGATAGCCTACTTTTGGCGCGTAATTCATTTAAAACTATTTTTATGAAAGCTAAAATTTACACTTCAACCTTACTCCCCTTACTGCTCTTTTCACTAACTCTGATTGCTCAGAATAAAGGTTCGATGGAAATTACATTCCCGGTCCTGGGAAACTGCACGGTTTGCCAGGATAGAATTGAATCTGCCGTTAATCGCCTGATTGGGATTCAAAGTGTTTCGTGGGACCCTGCCACAAAAGTAGCCGTGGTTAAATATCTCGACACAGTGATGGATGCTTTTCAAATCATGCAGGCGATCGCTTTTGTCGGGCACGACACCGAATGGTATCCTGCAAACGACAGCGCCTACAATTCACTCATCGGTACCTGTTGTGAATATGAACGAACAAACGATTATACCAATGTTCAGATTGGATATCTCAGTTTAATGGGAATTTGGGTTTCCCCGCTTACCGGCATCAACAGCTTTACCAAAGTGCAGACGAACGTCTTCCCGACGGCAGGTCATGGGATTTTTCATCTCCGTTCCGGCCTGGCCAGTGATTTACCCTTGGAAGCCAAAGTATTCTCTTTCAATGGACAATTGCTTTATTCCCAAAAAGTTCAATCCGGAACCGACCAGATTATCAATATCGAAAATCTGACGAATGGTCAATACCTTTTGGTCGTTTCTAATAAAGAGGCCATCGTTTCAGAATCAAAACTGATCAAATTCTGATTATTGGACCTTTCGCTAAGAAGGCCTATTTATGAATCGGCAAAATGTTCCATTTCTAATACTTTCAAAAAATGAAAAAAGAAATACTTTCGGTGATCCTTATCGTGATTTCGATGATCGCAATTTCACAATCAGCTACTAACTTTACTTGCAACGACTGCAAAGACAACACGCACGATCTTTTTACCGAGCTTGATGCCGGAAAAATAATCGTATTGTGTTGGGTAATGCCCTGTGGTTCCTGTGCCGGGCCTACAATCACAACCTACAATGTTGTTGAGAGCTACCAGACGAACTACCCAAATACGGTTTATATGTATCTCTGCGATGATTATGCAAACACAAATTGCACCTCATTAACCAGCTGGGCAAACGGATATAATGTTACCGACCCAACTTTTTTTTCAAATGCGGCAATAAAAATGGAGGATTACGGATCACCGGGAATGCCTAAGATTGTCGTTTTAGCCGGGCCGGACCATGTCGTGTTATATAGCGCAGTTAATTCGGTAAATGCAAACCTGCTCCAGGGAGCCATCGATACTGCATTGTCGTCTATCGGCATTCCGGAACGCGAAAATAACCTTGAGTCGATCAGTATATCACCAAATCCGGTGAATGAGATTTCAGTTTTAACCTGCAACCTTAAAAAGGATACATATGCTAAGATTGAGATCAGGAATCTTGAAGGCAGATTGTCCGGGACCTTATTTTCCGGCAGTCTTTCACAAGGAGAAAACAGCCTGGCTTTAAATCTTTCTTCCTACAGGCCCGGCGTTTATTTTATCAGATTCGATGATGGGAACAGGACGAAAAATCTCAAAGTTGAGATAGCCCATTGATTTTTAAAAGCAAATGATTTTGTATTTATTTCTCTGATCAAAAGCCCTGATCATAAAATTTTTTAATTCGGCACTAAACTCAAAACGATATCTTCATGAAAGTTACTTTACTAATGTTGCTCGGTGCTATCTTATTTACCAACAGTTCATTTGCCCAATGCTGTGCCGGGGGCAGCGGAAGCCCGATAGCCGGGGGTACCTCACAGGGTGTCCTGGCATCAAAGCAGATCGAACTAAATACAAATTTTCAATATATCAACACAAATAAATTTTATACACACGATTCACCGGATACCACAAAGTATTTCGACAAATTTCACAGTGCATACCAGTATTTCAGGTTCGCTTATGGTGTTACCGCGAATTTCACCATGTCGGTTGAAACCGGAAATTTTTTTATTAAGGAAGAGATTGGCTTGAATAATGATCCCTCAAAAACTTACAATTCTTCCGGATTTGGCGATTTAATCATTTTCCCGCGTTATGAAGTATTAAACCTGTCAGGAAAAAAAGGCAAATTCGAGATGACGGTTGGTTTGGGATATAAAATTCCATTGGGAAGCTATAATGATTCAACCGGAAACCTGGAGCCTTTTTCCGGTCAGATGTTTTATGTTTCAAATCCACAGGCAGTACAACTCACTTCCGGAGCCCAGGATATTATTTTTTACATGTTGAATTTCGTGAGTTTCCCAACACTGAAACTCCGGGTTTTTGCAAACGGTATTTATATCAAAAAAGGCTGGAACCCACAGGGCGAAAAGCTGGGGAATTTTGCCAGTGTAAGCCTGTTTGCCGGTAAAACTTTTTTCGAAAAACTTGGCGTTACTCTTCAGGTTCGAGGAGAATGGACCGACCCGATTAAACTCAACAAAAATATCCTGCTTTACGCCTATCCCAACTATGATGTTGAAGCCACCGGATATAAAAAGGTCTTTGTTTCACCTCAACTCAGTTATAGCTGGGGTAAATTTACTACGTATGGCCTCATGGATATCCCGGTTTATCAGTATGTAACAAAAACACAGGTTGGTACGAAATTTCAGGCTACTGTGGGATTATCGTACCGCTTTTTTGCAAGGAAAAATATAGCAAAAAATATGTTGTCAGGCAGCTATTATTGCCCGATGCACCCTGAGGTCACCTCTACAGTCCCGGGAAAATGCACGAAATGTGGGATGGATCTGGAAAAAGCCAGGTAACTGCAAAGGATTTTTTATTTAAAATCTTTTGTTTCGTTATTGTGAACCTTTGGCTCTGGATGCCTGATTTTTCGGTAAATGCAGATGAAAGGTCCCGCTGAACGATAAAAATCCAATTCTTACTTACCGGATTAATCGATCTGAATTATGGTTTAGGTATGTTCCGAAATGGCAATGGAATCCAAAATCCTTGAGGCAATTTTTTCGCCGGCTTTTTCGGCGGCATTAAACACAATAATAACCTGCCAGCTTTGCTGTCCCCGCAAAATAATTGCATCATAAAACCTGAATTGTTCACCCTTGTAATTATAACTCCCCGATTGAAGTACACCCGTCTTTCCGGAGATTTCAATCTCCGATTCGGCGTAATCAAAATTGCTTACGCCATGTTTCGAACGCATTTCATTTATTGCACCATTTGCAGCACCCTGCAATGATGTCTGGACATCCGGAACAAATGAAACCGAATTCATGATTACATCAAAGTTTTTACCATAACTACCTTCGCAACTTTCGATCCCGGCGATAAATTTGCGGGTTTCCTTATCAATATTATCCATCAGTTCGTTGGTTGGTTTCAGGATAACAGGCGACTCAATATTCAAACCAGAAGTCCCGCAGCTTTGGACAGCCCATTCTTTTTTTATAAGGTTGTCGAGAGGCTTATCAAAAAGACCTTTGAGCAACTGCTTTCCGTAAAATCCGGCGATCATTACGATCAGTACGCCAAAAAAGACGCCTGCAATACGTTTTACGAGCAATTTCACCGAAAAGGGATTCATTTCCAGCGATTTCGCAGTCATCTGTAAATCCTTATCCGGGTCAATACAAATTTCCTTCAGATAATCATCAAAGGTTTTTGCCGGATTCTTTAGCTTCCAGGCTGAAAAACTGTTTTCGAATTTCCTGTTACACTGGGTGCAAAAGGTGAGAAATTCACTTTTTACTTCGTTCAGATGACCACAATTACTACATTTCAGGTAATACATCGGCGATATTGATTTAGTTGATTTGAATATTTTTGACCAATGATAAATTCGACTCCAATTTAATAATTATTTCCGCTTTTAATTCCGGAAAGCCACAAGCAATCCGCCGGTAATGAATGCCAGAACCCACCATGTATAAGCATAACGGGAGTAAAGGTGTAGCTTTTTTGGAACTGCTGCACCCATTCCATTTTTAAGTCGGAGCCGCCAGATGAGCACGGCATCGGTAAACATACCGGCAAGCGAGGTGTAACCAAGAAAACCATGGAATGTAATTCCTTTTGTCGATCCAAGAATCATGAAAGTTGTGGCTGTAATATCGAGAAGCACACCAAGGGTAAGAAATAGCAACACCTTTCTTAAAATCAGCTTTTTGCGTTGTTCGGTAATGATGGCAATGCTGTAACTGCCTAATGCAAAAAATACGATAATGGTTCCCGTTAATAATAATGCATTCATTGATTTCATTTTAAACTGCAAAACTAAGAAATCCTGCCAAAAAATAACGGTTATATGATCAATACACTTTGATAGCCCGTGTTATGTGGCGTTTTCCGGGAGGGCCGGGGAGTTTTTCGACAGTAAAACCTACCCTTTCCAGATTACGCCGTATTTCTCCTTTTGCGGAGTATGTGGTCAGGATACCATTTTTATTCATTGCTGCATAAATTTTAACAAATATCGCCTCAGTCCATAATTCAGGTTGCACCTCAGGTCCGAAGGCATCAAAATATACCAGGTCAAAACAGCTTTCCGGCAAGATTATATCTTCCAGCTTCGAACTTATCTTTTTCAGAAAAAAATGATCTGGAATGTACCGTTCCTCATTCCAGTCTGCCGAATGCAGGAGCCGGAAAATATGATCTGAATTTTTGGAAGCATTATGATCAGCATAATTCAGCTGTTCAACGATGGGCCGGTCAAGTGGAAATGCTTCGATGGCTGTGTAATGGATTTCACTTCCGATAGATCCGAAGTATGTAAGTAACGCATTCAGTCCTGTTCCAAACCCGATTTCCAATATTTTTATCGCTGACGATTTCAACAGGGCAGGTTTTAATCCGGCGTCAATAAATACAACTCCCGACTCGGTAACCGCTCCAAAAGTGGAGTGATAATGCTCGTTCAATTCGGGCACGAATAAAGTGTGCGAACCATCACCGGTTATCAGCAGCTCCTGTTTCATATTTTCGAAAAATACATTTTTTTCCTTCGTTTTATTTCAAACAATTTTTTCTGCTTACATTTACAAATCTAAACGCTATATTAAAACAACATTATCATGCTTGATAAATTAAACTTGGAATCCGTCCTTTTCCTCGACATCGAAACGGTTCCGGCATATGCAGAATATGGCAGTATGCCGGATGAATTTAAGAAGTTGTGGGATCATAAGGCCAGCCGGCTCACAAAGGAAAATGAAACCGACAATCCTGAAAGCTTGTACCAGCGTGCCGGAATTTATGCTGAGTTTGGAAAAATCATTTGCATTTCGGTGGGGTTTATTACTGCAAGGAAGTTTCGGCTAAAATCGTTTTACGGTGATGATGAAAAATTATTGCTTACCGAATTTTCCGGCCTTCTTTGCAAACATTACAATACCCCTCAGCACTTGCTTTGCGCGCATAATGGCAAGGAATTCGACTTCCCGTACATTTCGCGCCGTCTGCTAATCAATGGACTTCCTCTGCCTGCAATTCTCGATTTGCAGGGGCGAAAACCCTGGGAAGTCCGTCATCTCGACACCATGGATTTGTGGCGGTTCGGAGATTATAAAAACTACACTTCACTGAGCCTGCTGACTGCTGTATTTGGCATACCCAGTCCAAAAGACGACATCGATGGCAGTATGGTAGGCGTGGTTTACTGGCAGGAAAAAAACATCGAAAGGATTGCGAAATATTGTCAGAAAGATACATTGGCTGTAGCCCAGATTCTGTTGCGATATATGGGAAGGCCACTTATCGAAGAACATGATATTATCTTTGTCTGACATTAAGCTGATCGGTTTTACATACTTTGAATAAAAAGATACATTTGTGCTGAATACAGAAACAGCGAAATCACCTTCGGAATTTGTGTATTCCTGGTTTTCCTTATTGGTCGTGGTTTTGTAAGCTTTGTAACATTTGAGTTAGCCAAACCGAAAATTGTAAATACTAATAAAATTCGTTTCCATGGCAGATTTCAAAAGAATTGCAGATGAGCTTTTGGGCAAAGCAGTTTTAGCCGGTGCATTATTCCATCAGTTCGATCAGAAACAAACCGATTTCATAGTAAAAGAAGTCTTTGAGGCGGGTTTCAACAATCGCGTTAAGTTGGCAAAAATGGCTGCCTGGGAAACCGGAATCGGGGTTTGGCAGCACAAAGTGATTAAAAATGTAGTCGCTACACAATTGGTTTACGAAAGTATTAAATACGAAAAAACTGTGGGTGTGATTTATGAAAATCAAAATGAGGGAATCGTTGAAATTGCACAGCCCATTGGACCAATATTTGGAATTATACCGTTGACCAATCCGACTTCCACTGTTCTTTTCAAAATTCTGATCGCAATGAAATCAAGAAATCCGATCATCATCAGTCCACCCCGAAAGGCTTTGGAAAGTTGCAGGCAGACAGTTGAAATTTGTTATAATGCTGCTATTGAAGCTGGCGCACCTGAAGATTGTATTCAAATACTTCCTGAAATTGACCACGGGCTGACACACGAATTTATGATCCACCCGAAATTAGCTTTGATTCTCGCTACCGGAGGAACCGGACTTGTTCATGCGGCTTATAGCTCTGGTAATCCGGCCTTGGGTGTTGGCCCTGGTAATGTCCCTGTATTTATCGATCAAAGTGCCGATATTCCATTTGCTGTCAGAAATATTATTCAGTCGAAGACCTTTGACAATGGAACAATTTGTGCCAGCGAGCAAGCCATTATCTGTGAAAAATCCATCACCGTTCAATTAAGGCAGGAATTTATCAATCAGGAATGTTATTTCTTATCTCCGGCTGAAATCGCCAAAGTTGAGTCAATTGCCTACAACAAGGAAAAGCAGGTAATGAGCGCTGATATTGTTGGTCAGCCGGTTCAAAAAATCGCAAAAATGGCCGGTATCGAGATACCCGAAGGCACAAGAATCCTGGTAGCACCGCAAGAAAAGATTGGAGATGCCTACCCACTGTCACAGGAAATCCTGGCTCCAATTCTCGCCTTTTATAGCACCGACGATTACTCATCGGCAATAAAACTTTGTATTAATCTTAACTACCTTGGCGGAATCGGCCATACCGCGTGCATTTATGCAAATGATAACAAACGAATCATCGAGTTTTCTAAAATTATGAATGCGGGGCGCATCATGGTAAATACGCCTTCGGCACAAGGCGCTATTGGTGGGATTTTCAATATTTTACCTACCTCGCTTACCCTTGGTTGTGGTAGTGGTGGGAAAAACATAACTACCGAAAACGTTACCGCTCGCCATCTGATTAATATTCAACGTGTGTGTCGTCGTCGTGAAAATAAAAAATGGTTCGGTTTTGACACGGAAAAATATCTGGATGAAACCATAAGCCTTGACGAAATATTAAAAGATTATGATAAAAACTTCTAAAGGGAATATTATGTTTAAATATGATTATGACAAAGCTTTGCATACCGTTACATGCCAGTACAGCCACCGGCTTGATACTATAATTAGCAATGAGTTATATCCAATAGTTACCCAAGTGATTATGTCACACATGGAATTTGAGTCTGACCGAAAGTTGACAGTCGTTTTCGATTTTGAAAAGGTAGAATTTGTTACTTCTGCATTTATCCGGCTTTGCATTACAATCGCCAAAAAGGTCGGTGAGGACCATTTTTCGATTGTTAAAACCAATCCTCAGATCAAGAAGACATTTAAAATTGCAGGACTTGATGAGCAGCTGAATATGGATTGATCATTACCAATAGAGGTATTAAATAACATCCTGACTCAAAAAAGCCTTGCTGCAAATCTCAGCCAAGGCATTTTTATCTGATTGAAATAGAATTTTACAGATAAGCTTTCTTAAGATCTTCAAGACGTTTGGAGACATCATTCCAGTTGATTACATTAAAGAACGCATCTACATAATCGCCTCGTTTATTCTGATATTTCAGATAGTAGGCATGCTCCCACACATCAAGAACCAGTAGCGGGTAAGTGACCCATTGCGATTGATTCTGGTGCTTTTCGGCCGATAATACAACCAGTTTGTCGGCATGAGGCTGATAACCCAAAATGCCCCAGCCCGAACCTTCGACTGATTTTGAAGCGGCTTTAAAGAGCTTTACAAAACCGTCGAATGAGCCAAAATCCTTGCCCAACTGAGCTTCGAGTGTTGTGCTCCTTTTTCCCTGCACCGGACTCATGTTGTTCCAGAATACGGTATGCAAAAAATGACCGCTGCCATTAAATGCCAGTTCGCGTTCCCAATGCTTGATCAGGCCCAAATCATCTTTTTCAATGGCTTCTTTTACCATTTGTGTGGCATGATTAAGCCCTTTAACATAACCGTTGTGATGTATGTCGTGGTGAAGTTTCATGGTTTGCTCGTCGATATATGGCTCAAGTGCATTGTATGCATATGGCAATGGTGGCAAAACATATTCGCCGTTGGCATTTGTAAAAACATCCATTTTATTGAAGTTTTCCACAGCAGGAGGGTTAAATCCAAAAGCCGGTACGCCCATAACACCTGCAGCTCCCAACGCTGCACTTGTTTTAAGAAAATCCCTTTTAGTCATCGTATTAACTTTTTATGTAAAGCTTTAAACAATCCTTGTCATAAAATGTTTAAAAATACCAAAGAATTATAACCAGTGATCAGGTTTCCAAAGTCGTCAACCGACTTAAATAAAAGGTTTTGCCATAATTCGGCTTCTAAAGGGCAATAATAATTATCATGCCAAGTTTTCGTTTCTACTTTACAAAATATTTACCCGTGAGTTTCTACATCAAAAAACTGATCAGTCAGGGTGAGCACCAGCAGCTTGATTTTAAATTCGAGATTTCGGATTCGAAAAAAATTGCCCGTTCGCTGGCAGCCTTCACAAACACCGATGGCGGAAAACTTCTGGTTGGTGTTAAAGACAACGGCGCCATTGCCGGGGTACGTTCAGATGAGGAATTTTACATGGTTGAAGCTGCAGCCCATATGTATTGCCGGCCACAGGTAAAATTTGAGATGAAGGAATGGAAAGTGGAAGGGAGAACAGTTTTGGAAATTGATATTCCCAAACGAAATGACGGGCCTTACCAGGCGCCGGACAAAGACGGAAAATGGATGGTTTATGTCCGGGTAAATGACCAGAATCTCCTTGCAAATACAGTCCTGCTCAAAGTGTGGGAACTTAAACACCGCGAAAAAGGAATCCTCATCCGCTACACTGATAAAGAAAAAATCCTGCTCGATTATCTCACCAACAACGAAAACATTACCCTCTCGAAGTTTCGCAGGATTGCCGGAATTTCAAGGCAGGTTGCCGAAAAAGTACTGGTCGATCTGATCACCTTAAAGATCATCAAAATGGATTTTACCGAAAAGGCCGTTTTTTACCGGATCAGTCCTGATTTGCCGGCAGATAAAAGCAATAATGCGGTTTAGTTTTAGAAGCGACGACATTTTCACAAACGATTACATATCAATAAATTCATTTAAAATGGGCAACCATTTTCATAAATATATGTCTTTACCTCAAAATGAAAATTGAAAATGTTTGAAGTCCCCCTAAATTCAAATCCCATGAAAAAAATCAACACTTTGCAGGTTTTGATTACATGCCTGCTCATTTTTGGAATAACTACCGCCAATGCCCAGCAGCAGGTATTTACAAAGGTTTTTTACGATTATAATGGCTCGGTAACGGCAAATGCCTTTCTTAAAACGCCGGATCACCATTATTTGATTGGTGGAAGTAAAGATGGCTCCCCGGCTGTCCTCAAAATGGATTCGTTGGGAAACATCGTGTGGGGTAAAAAATATGGAACAAATAATGGCGCATATCTCGGAAATGTTTATGCAATGATTCTAACAAGCGATTCAAACTGTATTATCGGTGGCGACTGCAACCAGCCTGGAATGTTTGTTGCAAAAATAACCTTAAACGGCGACACTTTATGGTCAAAGATTATTGATTTTGGTGGTTATTATGGCCCTCTTGTTTCTGTGCAGGAAACTTTTGATCAAGGAATTATCATATCAGGAATTATCGAACAGAATTCCATGTCTTTTATCAAAATTGCAGTTGCAAAACTTGATAGTTTGGGCAATCTGGGATGGACAAAAACATTTTTCGGGTCTGAAAATGTCACTTATATAGCAACAATAAAACAAACTCCTGATAGTGGTTTTATTTTATTTGGAACAAAACGGGTTTCAAATCCATCCTGGGTTAGAAGCGAATTTTTGGCGAAACTATCCCCGGATGGAAATATAGTTTGGGTTAAATCACCTTCATTTACACCGACATACGTATCAGAAGCATTGGATTTAATGATTCTTGACGATGGTTTCCTGTTATTAATGAACTCTATCGCTGGTATGAGGTTAATGATGACTGATTTTGACGGAAATTTCATCTGGGGTAAGCAAACATCAGTAGCTCCTTCATATATGACCTGGTATTCAAAATCTTATCTTCATCAATCTACTGATCACGCGTACTATTTTACAGGAAGCACTGAGTTTATGAAAACAGACTCTCTTGGAAATTTTAGCTGGGGCCAGGAATTATTTCTATATGCAAATGATGCTGTCGAATCTGATGATGGCGGATACATGGTTGTTGGAAATGGGCCATTAATGGGTGTAAAAAATACTGACATCCCAAATCCTCAGGTCGGAATTATCAAAATGGATTCATTGGGAAATTCGTCAGATTGTGTCTATCCTATAAATATTGAAAGCACGAACTTAACAGTAGATATGCTGGACTCTTCGATTACTGCGACTGCTGGTGAAGGAACCATATCAGCTATTTATCCCGTCATCACCGATGCGCAACTGTGGATTGACAATGGGTGCGTTGATTTTATTGGTGGCGTTGAAGAGAATCGACTGAAAACACCCGAAATTTCAGCATTTCCAAATCCTTCCACCGGGCTGTTTCAAATCAAGCTAAACCATCCGGAAACCACAAATTTCGATAACATTAAAATTTACAATATACTTGGCGCAAAGGTTTTCGAATCCAAAAAACCGGCAATTTTTCAAAACCCGATAGATTTGAGTTCACAGCCTGATGGAATTTACTATATCCAATGTGTTTTTGGGAATACGACGGTTTCAGGAAGGGTGATTATCAACCATTAAGAAATCGTTTGACCTTTCGTTTGCGGAGCAGGTATTCGAACTTTCACTTTGTAAATTTCCATTTTCTGAAACCCTGCTTGGCCGGTCATAAGGTTAATTTCCAAACCACTGCTGGAAACGTTGATTTTTCATGGCTAAGAGGAAAATCCAGTAAAAAATGTATTGCAGACGTGGATGCCGCTCGTAAATACCTAGCAGTTTTTCCTGCCTTTCTTTAATTTTAATCAGATTTTCGAGATGTGGCATCGGGTATGACGGATCGAGGATTTTCTTTGCTACTTCCCTGCCGCTTATCAAAGCCGAACTAATGCCTTCGCCACTGCTTCTGATGGCAAGCCCGGCAGCATCTCCTGCAAGGAAAATGTTAGCAAACCTGAAACCCTGCCATTCATAATTCACAATGCCTCCCCTGACCTGCAAATGTTCATCCGAATAACCCCTAAACCTCAGGTGATCTTTTAAAATTGTCCGGGCTTCACTTGCAGTAAAATACTTTGGATGATAGTAAAATCCAATATTGGTATGGTTTTGATGTGGGAAAGTCCAGAAGTAGGCCGATTTATACTTTTTCGGGTTTATGTGCCAGCTAAAGTTTTCGGTGGAAACCGGGATTTCGGCATAAATGCCCACACAAAAACTGCTTTTCAAACCCAGGTGTTTTCTGACCACAGAATTTGAACCATCGGCGCCAACTAAATATCTGAACCGAAAAGTACCCTTGTCGGTTTCAAGAATGTTCCCGGAGATTTTTTTCAGTTTTACCGGGGTCAAAATCCTGATGTTTTTACTTTCACGAATTTTGGAGAATTGAAAATCCGACAAATCTTCACGTGAAATTGTACTTAGCCTGTTGTGCAGACGGATGTGGATTTTGTGCTTTTTCAAAAAAACCAGTTGTTTTGTAAAACTCCTTGATTTTCCTACAGGCAGTTCAAAATCCGCACCAAGATTTGAGATACCTCCGGCACAATGCTTGGGGCCAAATCGCTCACTTTTATCAATCACCAAAACCGATAATTCCGATCCCGACAGGGTTTCAGCGCAACTTAAACCGGCAGGTCCGGCACCCACGATAATCACATCGAAATATTCGGCCATGGAATTCATGCTTATAAATAGCGACTTGCCGATTTTTTGTACGACAAATAGGCTTCACCGAACCTTTCGGTCAGGAATTTTTCTTCATTAAGAATAATTTTATGATGAATGGCGATGCCCGTGAGTGTGAAGATAAGATTAAAAGGATTGGGAACAATCATTACCGAAGCAATGGCGACAAGGATTAACCCAAGATACATCGGATTCCTGCTTAGTCGGTAAATTCCCTTGGTCTGCAATTCGATCGAATCAGTTTTCGGGAGCCCTAATTTTGTATATCGGCCCAGGTACAACAGCGAGAAACATAAAAACAGGACGCCTTCAAAAAAAATGAAAATGCCAAACCATTTAAGTAATTCAGGGACTTCAACCCAGGAAAGCCTTAAGCCAAGGGCGTCAAGAAGCAAAAATCCGTTCGGAAGCAAAATCAAAGTCTTTCCTAAAACCTGAACATAAATATTCATGGTTGGTCTTCCAAACAGCTCACCACCAACTGCTTTTACCCTATAAACCACCATAAATAAAATGATACCCAGGACTGTATATAAAACCAGGATAAGAATATGTTGTATGTTCATTTATTGCAAATTTTAATTCAGCTTTCCAATCCGGAATAAAACAACCGGTTCCGGAGAGTTTTTCAGGCTACCCGGCAATATTCGGTATAAATACTTGATTTTTACATTTACTATTCTACTATTCAATCAAAACGTAACCATCGCCAACCGGTAACTCCAACTACACAAGTGTTACAAACAAACCCAAAATGATTTTGTTCCTTCATGCTCATTTAGCAGATAATTTTGCTTTGGTTAGTGGTTTTTCACCAAACCAAACCTGATCATTTTTTCTTTTCAGGAATGAAAAAACAGCGCACATAAAAATATCCCACCACTTCATTAATTACATTTCTGAAACCAAGACTCGTTTTATACCAGCTACTTTTATCATAAATCCTTTCCGGGATAACGATGTTACCAACCTCAGTCTGGTCACCAAAAGCCAGTTTGTACAAATAATGGCTGCGTCGTGCGTGTACACCCAACGAAATCAAATTAATCTTTTTTACTTCCGGATGATATTTTTCGAGATAAGTTTTTACAGCAATTCCGGTGTGATATGTCCGGTCGCGAAGCACATTGGCAGGTGCAGGAACAATAGCCATTCTGGTGGTATCAAAACCCAGATTTTTTAAGCTGTTTCCAATCAAATCGGCAGAAGAAGCCACCCCACTTAGGTAAAATCCCTGATCGTATGTAGTGCCTGTAGCGATCAGAAATTCGTAATTCTTTTCATTAAATATTTTTATGATCCCGGGAAGTGCAAAATCCGGAATATAACCTTCGAGTACCATTACACGGGCATCGATCGTCTTTTCTTTCGAAAGAAATGGAACAATGTTTCTAACGAAGATCCAGCCGCCAATCGCAATCAGGACAAATAACAGCAGGCAGCCCCAGCCTGTAAGTCCCCATCTTTCGCGTTTGTTAACAATTTTAAACCGGCTCAATGTTTTCTGAATTTCAAATGAAGGAATTTTATAATTTTGGTCAAATTTAATCCAACTTAACCATTTACAAAAAAAACTATTTAAATGAATATCGACGAAATTATTAAACATCTCGACCTGATCCCATTACCAGAAGAGGGTGGCTATTACAGGGAAACCTACCGAAGCGATTTTATTATCGAAAAAGCGCAATTAAATGGTGGGGTCGGCGAACGGCGCTCTATTTATACCTGCATTTATTATCTTATTACAGATGGGGTTTTTTCGGCATTGCATCGTCTTCCGGCGGATGAAATCTGGCATTTTTACCTGGGCGATCCCATTGAACAATTACAATTATTCCCTGATGGGTCAGGGAAAATCATCGAAATTGGAAATGATTTTCAGCGGGGTCAGGTTCCTCAAATCCTGGTTCCCAAAAAGGTCTGGCAGGGATCACGGCTCAAAGATGGTGGCAAGTTTGCACTCGTTGGGACAACTACGTCGCCTGGGTTTGAATTTGAGGATTATGAAGATAGCAACAAGGCTGATTTGGTAAAACAATACCCCGCCTTTTCCGCTTTAATTAATCAGTTAACGTATCCGGAACAATAACAATGGAAGAAATCATCAGATTATTTTCTTTAAAGGATAAAGTGGCAGTTGTAACCGGAGGTGTTGTAAATATTGGGCGAGGGATATCATTGAAACTTGCAGCCGCCGGAGCTCAACTTGCCATCATCTACAATTCAAGCTCAACTCAGGCAGAAAATCTTTCTAAAAAGCTTTCTCATACGGGCTGCAAACATTTACTTTTCAAAGCCGACCTGAAGAACGAAGCCATGGTTATTGAAACGATAGCAAAAGTTGTTGAACATTTCGGCAGAATTGATGTTTTGGTGAACAACGCAGGTATATTTAGCCTTTCGATGCAGCATGAACTGGATGCCTGTAATTGGGACGAACTTTTCGACCTGAATCTGAAAGGCCTGTTTTTATGTTCGAGAGAAGTTTTAAAACAGATGATGAAACAAGCCGAAGGGGGTACTATAGTTAACATTGCCAGTATCAACGGGATGCACCCCGGCTTTGGGATGACGGCACATTATGATGCCACCAAGGGTGGTGTGATAGCCTATACGCGCTCTCTTGCCGCTGAAGTTGCTCCTTTTGGTATCAGGGTTAATGCCGTGGCTCCCGGACTTGTTGATTCTGAAAACCTCCGTCAGTTTGCACCCGAACTTGCAGCGACTGTCGAAAAACGTACGCCATTGAAAAAATTAGCCACACCCGGGGATGTGGGAAATGCCGTTTTATTCTTGGCTTCACCGGCATCACAGCATATTACCGGCGAGATTATTACAGTGGATGGCGGCTACCTGTTAACCTGAATGGGTAGCAGGGAATAAACAGGGTTAAATGCAGTATGGAAAAATCAAAAATCGAAATAATCCGCAAAGAGTATTTGAACGGCAGCCTGGACATCGACTCTGTTCATCCCAATCCTGTGGAACAATTCAAAATATGGCTGCAGGATGCCATTAATGCCGGTATCGAAGAACCCACAGCCATGCTTTTGGCTACCACCGGAAATAACATGCAGCCCGCTGCACGTATGGTCCTCTTGAAAGACATCGACGAAAATGGCTTTGATTTTTACACCAGTTATCTCAGCCATAAAGGCCTGCAAATGGCTGAAAACCCAAAAGTTGCAGCAACATTTTTTTGGAAGGAACTGGAACGGCAGGTCAGGATTGAAGGCATCGTTGAAAAGCTTGGCGCTAAAAAATCGGACGAATATTTTAATTCCCGGCCCAGTGAAAGCCGTCTGAGTGCATCAGTTTCGCCACAAAGCAATGTTATCTCCAGCCGGATTTATCTCGAAAATCTAATAAGCAAACTTAGGGAAAAATATCCCGGAAACGAAATCCCACGGCCTGCACATTGGGGAGGATACAAAATCAGACCCCAATTAATCGAATTCTGGCAGGGCCGCGAAAACCGGCTTCACGACAGGCTGCAATATACTTTTATTTCAGGGAAATGGCTGATCGACAGGCTTGCTCCTTAACCGCTTATTCGGTAAGAGCAAGTTCCCTCAGCTCTTTTACGAAAACCTCCAGATCGGTTTCCGTAAATCCTTTTTCAATTACTGCTTCTTCAAGGGTACCCCAGACGGGCTCGCCACAGGCTATGCATCTGATCCGCTTTTGTGATAGGTATTTAACCGAAAACAGATAATTGTTTATGAGATCTTCGATGCAGATGTCTTTGGTGATTTCAGGTTTCATCAATTTCATTTTTTGGCAAAAATAAAAAAATATATATTCAAAAAAAATACATGTTTAATATATTTCCGGCTTAACAATTAATTAATATTATGATAAAGTATTCTTAAACCCTTTTTAAAGACAGTAACCTACTTTTGCCAATACTAAAAATACATAATTATGAAAAAAGTACTGATTACATTTTCGATATTAATGGTCGTTACTTTCGGCCTGAAAAATGCATATTCAACAGGAGGTCTGGTAAATCCGCCAAAGGCAAATGCCGGAATTACAGGACAGGTACATGATGGTTCCACCGGAGAATCACTGGCCGGTGTTGCTGTAAGCCTTGAAGGAAGTGATCTGAAAACCTATACCGATCTTGATGGGGATTTTGAATTTAAAGGCATCTTGCCGGGTAAATACAACCTTGTGTTTTCGTTCATTTCTTACAACAAAAGCCTGGTCGAAAATCTTGAAGTGAAAGATAATGGAACCGAAACAATCGAAGTAAAACTTCAGGAAGCCAAATGATTTTATTGATTGATTAAATTTAGTTGTAAAGAGCAGTCCCAAGGACTGTTTTTTTTTGCTTTGAAAAATCAGCTTTGCCGTAAGCGGATGAGTGATCAACAAAGGATTTCCTTTTTCTTTATTACCAGAGGTGGGGAATATAATCCGGGATTTCACTCGTGTAAATTCGGCATGCTCACCAACCTTCACCCATGATCCCCGCCTGACCGGACGGTCAGGAGTTCGTCAAATTAATTTCATTTCACTGTAGGTTGATGGATCCCGAAATGAAAATCTCATCAATTTAAGTAGATGTTAGCTCAATACCGGAAAAACAAAATGAACACAAAACGCCGAAACGTACCGATAGATATGAAAATGACGGAAGGCATTTAAAATAAATGAGTTGGAAATAAATAAATTATATGCTCAGCTATTTTGCAGAACAACAAACCGAACCAGAAATTTAAAAAATTATAATTTCAATAGGGAATATCAGGTATTTAAATCTGTTACCGGATTTACAGATTTGCCATTCTGTAATGAGTTGACCTCAGGTTATTTCAACGGGTAAAGAAATCCCCGCATCAATACTTCCTTTCATCGATCAGTTTTCCATTTTCATCCCACATGAGCCAGGTGCCGGTTTTATTCCCGGCATTGTAATGCATTTCATACCTCTTACGGCCTTCGTTATCCCAGATAAACCAGTCGCCATCCTTTTTATCGATCAGGTAGCGGGCTTCGGCTATTTTTATCCCGTTCTCGTTCCAGTTGATCCACAAACCATTTTTTAGTCCGTCAGCATAGGAACGCTGTTCCCTGGGTTTTCCATTTTCCCAATAATACATTCCAAGCCCATCTTCGAGTCCGTTTTTGATATTTCGCTGAACTTTAATGTTTCCGTTTTCAAAATGCTCGATATCTGTTCCGGTAAAAAGCATTCCATTTTTGTAATAATGGCCATCATTAAACTCGAGGTTTTGTCCGAAAGCAAAACCCGACAGAACCATCATTAGAAATAAAAAACTAATTTGCTTCATGTTGAATATAATTTTTCTCATCAAATTTAATTACAGTAAATCACCTTCATGCAATTTTTGCAAGATTACAAAAATATTCCGACAGCTATTTCCGACTCAAAGTTCATTCTTTAAAAATGTCCGGTAACGATATTCCCACACCACCTAATCCTCAAATCATATGTCGGTTATGAAATTATATTCCTACAAACTTCTGAACAGATTTTGGCTTTCAGAATTGGATATCCAATCCTTTCCTGTTCTGGTAAGCTTATTAATGAACGGCAAATTTTTTGGTTGTATGGGAATAATATGTTGGTTCAAAACATGAATGAAATCGCTATTAAAATACTTTGCAAAGATGTTGAAAATGCAGAAGTGAAGCATTAAGTAAACATTAAATTTTCTTTACAGAAAAGTTAATTGACCAATCCTTCACCCATTTAACCAAACCTGAATTGAGATGATAGAAGGAAATTGATTGCTAGGCTTTGTAAGACAAGCTGAATTTCGATATGACAGTTAAAACCAGGATGGATTGATATGGCCTGGATCGGGGATCAGGAATTATTGTCGCGGGCTTTCCTCTTTCTGTTTCTTTGTCGCCATCGTTTTATAAAACTGTAGGTGAGGCGGGCAATGTTCATTACAAGTGCGGGGTTATTCATTAAACCTTTCACCATGGAGTTTTTAATTTCAGGCGATTTAATCTGATCTTTCAAGACTCCGAATTGTCTTTTAACCTTTTCTTCCCTAAGCATGATTTCGGTGCGAAGGAACAATTTCCTGTATTTCAGTTGTTGCAATGTACTAATCTTTTTCATTGTTTTCTTTACCTGATTTTTCTGAACTAAAGAAATTGTCTTCATTTTCAAATGCGGCTTCGGCAAAACCACGAATCATCGGGTTTAAAAACAACACGTTTTTTAAAAAATAAACACAAACCGCAAGAAATACAAAAAAACCAGCGGCTATAAAATAACCATCAGCCCGGCCACCTACATTCGTTTCGTACCAGGAGACAAAAACCAGGGAAAGTAATGTTAAAAAGATTATTGCGAAGATGGCAGATATCAGCAGTGCCAGAAAATTTGTAAATGCCTTCGAAATTTTTTCAACGGCGATAAGCGTAAATAATTCCAACTTCAGATCGACAAGTGATTTTATACTTTCAGCAGTTTCATGAAGTTCTTTTTGAAATTTTTCAGTTTCCATAATTTTAGTTTTGAAATCAAAGAAAGTCCCGAAAATTCCGGCAAAGTTAATCCGGTCAAAAACTTACTGAAACACATTTTCAACCGGGTCAACTCAACGTATCTGCCAGACCTGAATTACGGGCAACCTTAAACAAATAATTTAAAACAAAGACCTTATCAAGCTTCTTTTGTCTTAGCCCCGGAAACTTTTTCTTTAATGTCGCCAATGGCGTCGTTTACATAGCTTTTAACATCCTCAAATTTCTCATCAAAATCATCCTTGATTTTGTCAGCTTTACGGCGAATTTGTTTGCGGGTTACTTCACCTTTTTCAGGAGCATATAAAATGCCCAATGCTGCACCAATTGCGGCACCTGTTAACAGACCTAAAAGGAAGCCGGATGTTGAATTTTTCATGGCATTAATTATTTAATGATTTAACAAAAAAGTTGAAAAACAAATTTAAACATCTTTATTTAAAATGTCAAGAAAATAACAAAAATACGGGTTAAATGTTTTTTGTCAGTTTTTGAACCAGGCTCAGCTGGCTTAAAAATTCTTTTGCAATAATGCGCAGGACAGTATAGATGGGTATAGCCAAAATCATCCCTGCGATTCCTGACATGGTGCCGGCAATAAGAATAACCAGGAAAATTTCGACAGGGTGCGCTTTTACAGAGTTAGCGTAAATCAAGGGCTGAAGGATAAAATCGTCGATTAGTTTTGCACCCGAAAATACAAAGAAAATGATGAGTGTTATCGATACAATGTCCGAATACATCCCCGAACTCAGGATTGTTGAAATGGCCAGTGTAAGGCCAATCACAGCACCAATCAAAGGGCCGAGATAAGGGATAATATTCATTAATCCTCCAAAGAAACCTATCAGTATGGCATTTTCAACACCAAAAACGCTTAACCCGATGGTAAGTATGGTTATCATGGAAGTGATTTCGATCAGTAAACCAATAAAATATCGGCCTAACAGGCGTTTGGATTGTTTAAGAATGTGGGCAACCTCATTCTCGTATTTTACCGGGGTAAGGTTGTTTATCAGTTCATCCAGGATAAAAGCATCTTTCAGGAAAAAGAAAGTGAGAAACAAAATCGAAAAAACGGCAATAAAAATGGTACCGGTTAATCCCACCATCGAACCCAGCGCGTTTGAGAATGAAGTAAGGTTTAGGATCGATTTAAGTTGTATTTCGATAATCTGGTTAATTGTTTCATATTGGCTCAGGATGCCATAGTCGTGAAGAAAAGTCTCAAAATCCTTTAAAGGTTCCTGGATAGACTGGCTTAGTGAATCGAGATCGATATTGGAGATAACCGCTGCCTGACGGGTAACCAAAGGCACAAAGATTCTTAATAACACCCCAATGACAATTAGAATGGTAATAAGGGTTAAAAATGCACTGATCCCATTTGGGATTTTAAACCTCCCTATTCTTAAAGCATTAATCCGTTTAACAAGCGGTTTACCAATAAGTGATAAAATAACCGCAACAATCAGGTAAAATATAACGTTCGAAAACTCCCAGACAAGGAAAACGAAAACCAGGCCCGCTAAAATCCCTCCAATAATTTTTGTTGTTCTATTCATCGGTCAGATTGAGAATTTTAAAGTATGCCTGAAAAAGATGTATTTTAATGCAAGATTACAAATAAAAATCGGTAAAAAAAAGTCAGCATGCCTTAGTTGAATCACTGATATTTTTCGTTCTTTGGCAAACCGCTTACTAACCCACAAAAGCCTTCATAGAACTCTTTTGTTGTTCATTTTGTTCTTTCATGCCAAAATTTTATCTCCCAGACTTCAAAACGGAAACAACATCGTAAGTTTGTAGGAAAAATTATCGGCCGTTTTTGGGAAACTGTAAGGGCCATACCTGTAGTAAACGCCTATACCAAAGCTGTAAATATTGGCCATATTAAAAAGGTTGTTAATGAGCAGGCCCGATTCGAAATAACCCTTCTCCATCACATTAAAAGTAATATTGCTATGATAATCGGGGTGATTGAGCCAACCGAACCCTGCATTGGCAGCCACTGAAAACTCCGGATTGAATTTTTCACCCCTCCAAAGCAGTTTCCCAAAATTGTGGATATAAAAAAGATAAATATAGCGGTCTGACAAAAACTCATTCATGCGCTCGGTTGCAAAACTTGCCGGTGCAAAGAGCGTAAAAGTCCTGTACGACCCACGGCCATTGTACAGATTGGTATAGGGAACAGCCTTGTCGATAAAACCTGCCCGTAAGTCGAATGTGGATTTGCCGAAATATTTGATAAAAAAAGATTTCTGAATTTTCAGATCGAATCTGTTAAACCCGTATTCGCCATTCATGAAACCACCAAGGCCTCTGCTATAATTAAACCAGATGACCGGATACCTGGTTCCAGCCGATATACGGCTATCCGGCAACTGAATGAATTTTTCCTTGAAGGCAAACCTGAAACCTGCTGATATTTCAGTAAAATTAAAACTGCTATCCACTAATGCAACGTCACCTGTTTTAGAAGGTATTTCAAAATGGTATCCGTTAGTGGGTTGTTTATTATCCGAAGTTAGCCCAAAATTGAAGGTGGCATATCGCAATGCCCTGAAACTTATCGAAGCCTGTTGTCGTTCGGTACGATCCATTCTTTCAACCAGGAAATCCCTGAAATTATCCGGATTAACCAAATTATCCTTATCATCGAAAAAGCCGGTTCCACCGGTTTCGGTAACGTAATCGAAATATGAGAGCTGAATTTTCAGTTCGCGGTATTTGTCGAGGGTAATACCAAGATTGGCGCCATATTTGGCGGTTTGATCTTTAAACCCATAACCCCAAAAGCCGCCTAAACCGAAGGTTTGCGAAAGCCTTTGGTTGGTCAGCAATCCAAGCCCAAGATAAAAACCTTCATATGAATTGTATTTCGCGATTTTTGAAAGGTCAAGATCAATATATCCCACCGGAACTCGTCCGGAGATAAGACTTTTAATGGTTTTCACCTTCCTGTCGAAATTCTCGGCCTGTCCGACACTGTCGATAAATTCGTAGGTTTTTCTTTCTCTTTTTGTAAGCGAATCACCACGGTATTCCAGCCAATAATCCTCCGAACGTTCGCCGGCATTTGGATCGACTTCAACCGAAATTTGGTTAAATTGCCTTTTCACTAAGTCAGGATTCAGCACAATATTGCGGATGTAACTCTTTCCGCGCCCGATAGGGGCAAAATTATTAATCTTCACATTTTTAAAAATAATGTCGGTATTGAGTTGCACAGGAAACCAGTGCCTCCCTTCGATGAATTCGTACATCTGCTGAATTTTGATGGTAATACCGCCCTCATCCCGCGAAGGTTCGGCAATCACATTCTGAATCGCCCAGCCGTTTGTATTAATCCAAAACACGCCTTTAAGACCGTCGAAATTGGTGTTGATGCCGGGACGAAAGGAAACGATAAAAACCGTGTCGTCAACCGAAGTGTAGGTGGTATCTTCGATTTGAAAATAATACTTTTTCAAACTTCCGTTCGAGATCGGGTTAATATAATTTTTATCAGAAATCCGGATCATCTCCTTGTAAAACGATGACGATTGCATTTGTGAGCTTAGAAACAATAAAACCGGGTCCTTAAACCCCGAAATTCGTGACGCAAGTACTTTTTGATGATTCCTGTCGGGATAAAGAAATTTTCGTTCCGACACCGTTTCAAGCATAAAAAAGTCTTTGTCGTTGAGATACTTTTTCAGCCTGATATTGCTGGAATCGGTTTCATTGGCCTGTAATTCGGGCACATCCGGGATATTAGCGGTATCCACAGTGAAAATCATTTTATCGTAAGAAGTATAGGAAAATGATTTGAGATTTTCGGGATCGTTGGCTTCACGGTTTTCGATGACATGCCTGATAATGCGGTTTGCCGGATTTTCGCCTGCCTGTATCACCACTTCACCAAGCTCGAGGGTAGTTTTTTTTAACAGAATTTTCAGGTTTCCGCTTTTCCCGTGCAGGTAAAAGGTCATCGGCTCATAACCAACATAGGTCAATCTTAAAAATTCCACCGGGTCATCCGTAATAATCTCAAATCTACCATCGATATCAGTAGCCGTCCCAATTTTGGTTTGATTTGTCAGGATATTAACAAAAGCCAAAGGCAGGCGGGTTTCCTCATCGAGAACTTTACCACTGTACGAATAGGTCTGTGCCTGAACTACCTGAAAAACCGCAACAATCCAGAAAAGGAATAAAATAATAACCCTTTTGATATTCATGGTTTACATGGCGGATCAGGCAGCAAAATAATCTTCGAGCTCTTTTAGCGTATTTTCGCTTTTCCGGATGTCTTTGATCGCTTTCCCTTCGTGAAGTACAACGATACGCTCACAGACGTCGGTAATATGGTTCAGGTCGTGACTGGAAATGAGCATGGTGATGTCAGAATTTTCCTTAAGCTGGTTGAGCAGCTTGATAAGCCTGATTTGCGTGGTTGGATCGAGTCCGTTGAAAGGTTCATCCAAAACCAAAATTTCAGGTTTTGAAAGCAGGGCAGCGGCAATCCCAACTTTTTGCTGGTTTCCTTTCGAAAGGTCACGGATGTATTTCCTTTTACCGAGTACTTCTCCGTTGAAAAATGTTTCAAATTCAGCATAGAAATTTTCGAGGTCTCCTTTAGAAATATGATGAACCCCGGCTAAGAAATCAAAATACTCTTCTGGGGTTAAAAAATCGATAAGGAAATTTTCATCCAGAAATGAACCGGTGATTTTTTTCCAGTTTTCGCTGTGTGCAACATCTTCGTTGTTTATTCGAACTTCGCCCGATGTTGCCCGGATCAGGTCGAGAATGAGGCGGAAATAGGTTGTTTTCCCGGCACCATTGTTTCCGACCAATCCAAAACTTTCGCCTTTATTTATAAATAAATGCGGCAAATTGAGCACTACCTGACCATTGTATTCTTTGGTAAGATTAATTGTATTTATCATTCTGATTAAATTTTTATTTGCGGTTAGAACTTTTTACGAAAACCTTCGGCGATGATGTAGCGGCGGCGCTCGAAACGCTGAACAACCAGATTCATCAACACCTTGTTGAAACCAATACCTGCAAGCCCGGTGACACCAATAGCAATAATCCCGGCCATAGGATTTCCAAAGGCCCAGAACGGAAGATAAATCAGCATAGGTGTAAGAAAAATAGGTATTGAAAGAATGAACTGGGTCCCGCTCACACCCTGGTAATTAAAAGCCTGACCCTGCGAAAGATCGAGGCGCTTTTTATTATTCGACGACAGAAACAGCACGATGTACGGACTGATCCCGACATTGAAAATGGCGCAGGCCAGGTTAATTAACAAAATGTGTGTGCCATAATAAACATAAGGGATGGTAACCAAAAACGCAACGAAAGTTGTACCTGCCATGAGGTTATATTTGGCTCGGAAATAACGGTTGAAATCATCGATATTTGTAAGAATTCCGTCGAAATAACTGCTTTCCCAACTCAGAACATATTGGCCATACATCATCAAAATCGGTCCAGTCATAAAAATGCCGACAAAAATCAGCATACCGCTCATTCCCCTGTAAACTTCCTGCGGATAAAAAAAGAACCCATAAAGCAGGAAGATTGGAATAAAAATGAGTGTGCTTTTTGGTCGTTTATTTCTTAAAAAAAGCTTGATTTCGAGTTGCATGAGCTGACCAATCATACCAAACTGCTTAAGATACTTAATATCTGTGAGCGCAGCTCCCTTTTTAGCTTTACGGTTTTCTTCGGGATAGATTTTACTGATTAATGAGCGGTAATTTGCAAAATACGCGATAATCAAAACGGCCAATGGCAATAACACCACAAGTGGTTTATTTAAGACCGAAGTAAAAATGAGTGTCGAAAATGAACCGGTTGATACAAAACCATAATAATCCATGACGCCTAAAACGATGATTAGCAATGCAAATACACCCGATATCCAACTATTTGTCGAAAGGCTTCTCTTAAAAAGGATGCTCAGAAAATTTACCGAAAGCACCGTAAATAATATCGAAAGGACATAAGCTGTGATTTCAATGGCGGAATACCAGGGTGCCAGTTGAAAAATTATAAACGGTATAAAAACAATGAAGGGGATAAAATTAAAAAACGACGACAGCGATTTTCCAAGGACAAAATGTACAAGCGACGATTTCTTTACAGGCAAATGCAGGTATGGCTGAAGCGAAAGAACAGGTACTTTTTGCATGAAAAACCGTGCCAGAAATCCAAGTGCAAAGCCGTAGAGTACAAACGAATTGAATTTTTCAACCGGGTCGTCATCCGGAAAAATTTTGGTGAGTTTGTCAGAAAAAAAAATGCTCCCCACCACAAATTCAAGGAAAAGGAAAAAGAACAGAATTCCCACGATAATTTTGATGGCCAATGATTGCTCCCACATGGAGGCTCGTTTCATTTCGCGCCATTCGTTACGTAAAAACCACTTTAGCATAGGTTTGAATGTGTTAAAATTATTAAGCGGCTAATTTAACAAGAATTGTGCAAGTTACTACAACCATTTGATTTTAAAATACCTTCAAAAATTCACCCATAAAATTCGATTTAATCCTGTACGCTGGCGTACAATGCTTTCACACTGCCGGACAAAGGCATATTGGCAATTTTGGGTTACTTCTTACTGACGACCGGAAAATGTCGGCTCTTTATTTCTTCAGTTTCTCATTATTCATGTGCCTCAATTCATCGCGACTGGTTTTCTTTTCGAGGTTTATTTTGAATGCTTCGGTAAGGTCAACACCTGTTTGGTTGGCAAGGCAAATCAGCACAAACAAAACATCTGCAAATTCATCGGCAAGGTTTTTATCCTTATCCGATTCCTTAAATGACTGCTCCCCGTACTTTCGGGCAATAATCCGTGCTACCTCGCCCACTTCTTCGGTAAGAATGGCCATGTTGGTGAGTTCGTTAAAATACCTGATCCCGGTCGAATTAATCCATTGATCAACTATTTGCTGGGCTTCTCTGATCGTCATAAAATTTGGGTTTTGGCATGAATTGCAAAAATAGGTTTATCATTTTTTGTTTGATGTAAAATCAATAAGATATTAATAATAGTTTTTTTACCCGTTCATTTCATAAATATTTCTTTTACAAGAAGTAAGGAATTTTCTGTTTTACAGCTGACCGGCAGGGTCAAATCATATCGATATTTTATGCGAACTGATTTTTTAAAAATTGTACATTTACAAACAGGTTTTTTAGAATAAAAGCAAGTTGTTTTAAGTTGTTATTCCAATAAGAAAACAATGCAAAAAACGAATTCGGTTTTGATGAGAGCGACATATTTTCTGCTATTCATCATTTTATTTATTTACGGCCTTATCGTTGCCAAAGCATTCCTGGTACCTGTTGCTTTCGGGCTTTTATTTAGTTCACTAATTTTTCCGCTATGCCGGTTCTTGTGTAAACTTGGCCTTCATAAAAGGATTTCAATTTTTATTTCGGTAATCCTGATGGGAATTTTCTTTGCCGGGGTGTCGATGCTTGTGGCATCCGAAATAAACGACCTTGTGTCTGACTTTCCAACACTGAAAGCTCAGGCAATCAAGAATGTAAATGAGGTAGCTCTTTATATTCAGGAAGTTTATGGAATAGAAACGGCCAGTCAAAAATTCTGGTTAAAAGATCAGATTGATGTTTTTTTCTCATCGGGAAGCAAAATGATGAACGAAGCCTTCAATGCAACTGCCGGGACGATCTTCAAACTTTTCATCATCCCGGTGTTTGTGTATTATCTATTGTTTTATAAAGATCGCTTTCATTTTTTTATCATGCGGGCTGTTCCCGAAAAGGATAAGACACGCGCCAATAGTATCCTGACTGAAATTTCATTTGTTTCACAAAGGTATTTCGGGGGTGCTTTTGTAGTGGTCCTGATTCTTGCAGTTCTCAATTCGATTGGTCTTTACATTATCGGAGTCAAGTATTCCATTTTGTTTGGTGTTATTTCGGCATTATGCAATTTCATACCTTATTTTGGAACCTGGATCGGTTCATTTTTCCCTTTGATGTTCACCATTTTTTTTGGTCAGTCTGCTGATTTGGTGGTTTGGGTTTTTTTATTCTATGCCTTTATCCATTTTATCGAAAGCAATATTCTCACGCCCAACATTACTGGGGGTTATGTCAGGCTGAACCCTTTTTTTACCATTTTAGGGCTTTTGGCAGGTGGCATGGTGTGGGGCATTGCAGGTATGCTTCTCGTAATCCCTTTTCTGGCAAGTCTGAAAATAATTTTCGAACATTTCGAATCCACTCAGATCCTTGCTTTTCTGATCGGGAGGTCCGACAGCGAACTTTACGCAAATCCTTTTGGAAAAATCAAAGCCTTTTTTACAAAAAGAAAGCCGGTTATCTATCCTGATTCTGACAAGGAACCAGAATAATACCTTATGCTGTATTAATCTGATAATTTTGCAAAAAATAATTTCAGTTTGAAAAATTCAGAAGAAACATTTACCATTATCGTCAAGACGATGGCAGGTCTTGAAGCTATACTGGCACACGAATTACGTGGCATTGGTGTGGATTTGCCCGAAATACTCACCAGGGCGGTACAGTTTAAGGGGAATTTGGAACTCATGTACAAGGCCAATTTCCTGTGCCGGACAGCCTTGCGGGTTTTACAGGTTCTAAGCGTTTCCGAAGTAAGAGACGAGGAGGAATTGTACAAAGCCGTACAGAATATTGATTGGTCGGAGTATATTTCACCAGAACAGACCCTGGCCGTTAATGCGATGGTGAATCAGCATAAAATTACCCACTCGCTTTACGCTGCCTTAAAAACCAAAGATGCCATTGTTGACCAGTTTAGAGATAAAACCGGCAGACGCCCGTCAGTTGACCTTGAAAATGCCGATTTGCGCATTAATCTTCATCTTTCCGGAGACCGATGCACCATTTCGCTGGATAGTTCAGGAGATTCGCTACACCGGCGGGGTTACCGGAAAGTGCAGGGTGAAGCCCCGATAAGTGAAGTTTTAGCTGCCGGAATGGTGATGCTTGCCGGCTGGAATGGCCAAACCCCGCTTCTCGACCCCATGTGTGGTTCGGGGACCATCCTCAACGAAGCCCTGATGATTGCCCGAAATATTCCTGCCGGCCATTTCAGAAGTAATTTTGCCTTTGAAAAATGGAAGAATTTTGATGCCCGGCGATGGCAGGAAATAAAATCGGATGCCAGGGCCGCGATAAACGATACTAAATTTACCATTTCAGGCTCCGACCAGAGCATGAGAGCCATCGATGCAAGCCGGGTAAATCTAAAATCAGCAGGATTTTCGGATGATATTAAATTAAAGATCATCAATTTTCAGGACAGCCATGTTGAAGCCGAAAACGGGACAATCATCACCAATCCGCCTTATGGCGAACGCATGCAAAAAGAAGACCTGAATGGTTTCTACAGCATGATAGGCGATGTATTGAAGAAGAAATATTCAGGTTACGAAGCCTGGCTCATCACCTCTGATTTTTCAGCCCTAAAGTCGGTCGGGCTTAGACCTTCTAAAAAAATGACACTTTATAATGGTCCCCTCGAATGCCGCTTTGTGAAATATGAACTTTACCAGGGAAGCAAAAAAGCAAAATGGCAAACCGGGAATGATCCTGAACCTGAGAAATAGGTGATTATATTTTTAGAATTTCAAAATTCGACATGTCAGGCATTACTTTAAAAATATGAATGTCAATCAATTGTTTATCTTTTTACTGCTCTTTTACTGCCATTTCGATCAAATCGTAAGTATTGTCAACAAAAACATATTTTTCAGTATTTAAATCGCCGGTATAAACCACCTCACCTTTTTTGTTAATGATGACGATTGTAGGCACGGCTTCAATTTTTAACAAATTTCTGATTTGATTTGCTGATTGATTATTAGTAAAAAGTGGCACGAACGAATACGAAAATGCATCAGTGATTTTTTTAACCGAACTCAATAGCTCTCTGGGTTGAATTAAATTTGCGGCATAAAATTCAATGTCTTTCAGTGAGGCGTATTTTTGTTTTATCCTGTCAAAATCAGGAAACTTTTTAAAACAAATGCCACAACCCGTACTCCAGAAATCCAAAACCAAAATTTTTCCCGTTTGGTTTTTTAAATTGAAAGAATCCCCGTTGCCAGGGGTAAGTTGTATGGGTGGAACCGGGAACTTTTCAGAAGTGTGTTTACGAAAAGAATACGTAAGCCAGTTCGGCATTCCAATATATCCAAGAATCAGGATACTAAAAATGCTTGCTGAAATACAGAAAATTATTGTTGACTTTGACCTTCCATCCTCAAACAATTTATTAATAATAAGTCCTGCCAAAATGCTGATTAAAGGTATTAATGCAATGGGGTAAATATGTGAAAAACCATTTAAAACAGCTAATCCACCATAAATTGATAAAAATGGGAAAACCACAAAGGAACCATAAATTAATCGGGAAATCCTGAAATTCTTACTAAAAAGCAAGCCAACAAGTAAATATACAATTCCACAAATTACAAATTGATTCAACCAGTTCAGGGCTCCCGAAAGCAAAGAAATTGAAAGGCTAAGTGCGATAATTGATAAAAATAGTTTCCAATTCTTCATGTATTCTCGGCTTTACCTTAAAAATTAAAGGATACACGCTAATTTCTTTCAACTATTAAAACAGTTTGGGATGGCGATTATCAAAGGATTATTTTTTAGCTCGCCAGGTTTCCTGTATTTTCTACAAACGTACTATTTTACATTGAAGGTTTTACAACTATATTCAGATGTTTTAGGAGCAAATGTTCAACTCTTCACCAACCTCCTTAAAATTCCCTACTTTTGTACTTGACAATAAACGAATATGGACCGCATCACCCTCTTCGCCGAAATCCTTCTTCCTTTGCCTGTTCCCGGGGCATTTACCTATCGCGTTCCTTTCGAAATGAACGATGAAATTGAAGTTGGAAAGCGTGTAGTGGTTCAGTTTGGGAAAAACAAGATCTACACGGGCCTGGTTAATACGATTCACGAAAAAATACCGCAAGGGTTTATCCCAAAATATGTGCTTGCCATCCTGGATCCTTCGCCCATCATCAATGAGCTTCAATTCAGATTTTGGGACTGGATAGCAAATTATTATATGTGTTTTCCGGGTGAAGTCATGAATGTGGCGCTACCCTCGGCACTTAAACTGGCCAGCGAAACCCGGATTGTGCAGAATCCTGATTTCACCGGCGACACTTCTCAGCTTAACGAAAAGGAATACCTCATAGCCGAAGCCATCGACATCCAGAAAACATTGACTATTTCTGAGGTTTCAAGGATTGTTGAGTACAAAAAAGTAATTCCGCTTATCAAAAATCTCATCGAAAAAAAGGTGGTGATGGTTGAGGAAGAACTCACCGACAAGTACAAACCTAAGGTCGAAACTTATGTCAGGCTAAGTAAGGATTATCATTCTGAAGAAAGACTGAGGGATATTTTTAATGAACTCGAAAAAAGGGCTTTTAAACAATTGGAAATCCTGATGACCTTCATGCGGATTGCTTCAAATGCCGACATTGCAACGGTGTTTATTAAAAAATCAGACTTGCTGTCTGCTGCGAACGCAGGTGTTCAGCAATTGGCTGCTCTCGGGAAGAGAGGTGTTTTTGAGGTCTTCAGTAAAATCAACAGCCGCCTCGAAGCGTTTGACGCTGTCACTACAGCAGATTCCATCCAACTTACACCAAAACAGCAGGATGCAATTTATTTGATTAAGAAAAGTTTTGAGGAAAAAGATGTCGTGCTTTTAAATGGTGTTACCTCAAGTGGGAAAACCGAGATCTATGTAAAACTCATCGATGAGGTGATCAACCACGGCCAACAGGTACTTTTCCTGCTTCCCGAAATCGCCCTCACTACGCAAATTATAAATCGCCTGCGAAAATTTTTTGGCGACAGGGTTGGCGTTTATCATTCCAAATACAGCGAATTTGAACGTGTCGAAATCTGGAATAAGGTCATTCAAAATGGTAATCCTGCTCCCGGAACCAGCGACAAATACCAGATCATCCTGGGTGCCAGATCAGCCTTGTTCCTACCTTACAGTAATCTTGGGCTGGTAATTGTTGATGAAGAGCACGACACTTCCTACAAACAGTTCAGCCCGGCACCACGTTACAATGCCCGCGATTCAGCCATTTTGCTGGCCCAAATGCATGGCGCCAAAGCTCTGCTGGGCTCCGCTACACCTTCCATCGAAAGTTATCACAATGCCACCTTTAAAAAGTACGGTCTGGTCGAACTTAACGAGCGATTCGGTGGTTTGCAGATGCCTGAAATTTTAGTGTCGGACATCAAAAGCGAAACCCGGCGAAAAACGATGAAATCACATTTCAGCTCTTTTTTAATTCAGCACATCGAAGATGCGCTTGCAAAGAAGGAGCAGATCATTCTTTTCCAGAATCGCCGGGGCTTTTCTCTTCGTGTGGAATGTAATACCTGCAACTGGATGCCGGTTTGTAAAAACTGCGATGTAACGCTGGTTTATCATAAAAAAAACAACCAGCTAAAATGCCATTATTGTGGATATTCTACCCATATTCCCGATCGTTGCCCCGATTGTGGCAATACAGGTTTAATCATGCAGGGATTTGGTACCGAAAAAATTGAAGAAGACCTGGCCATCATGTTTCCAAAATCCCACATTGCAAGGATGGATCTGGATACCACACGTTCAAAAAACGCTTATCATAATTTTATCAGCGATTTTGAACAAAGGCGTATCGATATTTTGGTCGGAACCCAAATGGTGACCAAAGGCCTGGATTTCGATAATGTGAGTGTGGTTGGAATTTTAAATGCCGACAGCCTGATCAGCTATCCGGATTTCAGGTCGTTTGAACGGAGTTTTCAACTGATGGCGCAGGTGAGTGGCCGGGCAGGACGAAAATTCAAACGGGGAAAAGTGATCATACAGACACACAATCCCAACCATGCCGTAATCCGTTATGTGATCGATAACAACTATGACCTGATGTTTCGGAGTCAGCTGGATGAAAGGCGAAAATTTAAATACCCACCTTTCTACAGGATTGTTGAGGTTCAGCTTCAACACAAAGACGAAGACTTCCTGAATTCAGCCGCAGATGAACTGGCTGCTGAACTCCGGAAAACTTTAGGCAAGCGGGTTCTGGGTCCAGAGTTTCCCATCGTATCAAGGATTAAAAACCTCTATCTTAAAAATATTCTCATCAAACTTGAGCGATCCCCGGAAACCCATCTTCTGAAAGATAAAATCGCCGAAGCGATCGATTTCTTCCGGACCCACAGCCACTTCAAGGCAGCACGTGTAATAGTGGATGTTGACCCGATGTAATGGGTCTTTTAAAAGGTGAATCTTTTTCAGAAATCAAAAAAAACAAAATTCAGGTAATAAATGGACAAAACTTCCAAAGCACTTCAAGTGCACAAACGATTAATATACATTGAATTAGCTTTGCCGATGTTGGGTGATGTGATGTTTTTCTAATAATAAGAATTAAAGTCCCGCTCAACGACTTTTCAGTATGTTAAAAATTGTAAGCTTTTTATCATCGAAACCACACTTTTTCCCGTTAATTAAATAACAACAATCTTATTTTTTCATTTAAAGATTTCTACCTTTGCCGCGCAAAATATTGAACAGTAATTTTAACCATTTAATTGATATTCAAGATGCTGACTAATAATTTCATTCAACGCCACAATGGCCCTACTGAAGCCGATATCCCTGAAATGTTGAAAAAAACAGGAGTTACTACACTGGATCAACTCATCGACGAAACCCTGCCCGTTGCTATCCGGATGAAATCGCCGCTGAAACTCGATAAAGGAATGAACGAATTTGAGTATCTGACCCATCTGAAGGAAATTGCATCCAAAAACAAAATATATAAAACCTACATCGGTCTGGGATATTACAACACGATTCTACCTGGTGTGATCCAGCGCAATATTCTCGAAAATCCGGGTTGGTACACTTCTTACACCCCTTACCAGGCCGAAATTTCACAGGGAAGGCTCGAAGCCTTGCTCAATTTCCAAACCGTTATTGCCGACCTTACCGGTTTGCCTTTAGCTAATGCTTCGCTGCTTGATGAAGGGACAGCCGCCGCTGAAGCCATGATCATGGCTTTCAATTCCCGGTCGAGAGCATCGGTAAAAGCCGGTGCCAATAGGTTTTTTGTGTCTGAAAAGCTTTTCCCTCAAACGATTGATGTTATCAAAACACGGGCTTTGCCGCTTGGAATCGAATTAGTTTTTGAAGATTACCAAACAATTGAATTTACGGAGATGTTTTTTGGTGCGATTGTTCAGTACCCCGATGAAAAAGGTGCCGTTCAGGATTTCACAAATTTTACCGAAAAAGCGCATGAAAAAGGCGTTGTTGTAGCGGTTGCTGCTGATTTGTTAAGTCTGACATTGCTTTCCTCACCAGGCGAATGGGGTGCCGACATTGCAGTTGGCTCCAGTCAGCGTTTTGGTGTACCCATGGGATATGGCGGTCCACATGCAGCCTATTTTGCCACAAAAGAAGATTTTAAACGTAACATGCCCGGTCGTATTATCGGTATTTCTGTTGATTCGTTGGGTGACCCGGCCTTGCGAATGGCGCTGCAAACCCGCGAACAACACATCAAACGCGAGCGTGCTACCTCAAACATTTGTACAGCCCAGGCGTTGCTGGCAATCATGGCCGGAATGTATGCCGTGTATCATGGCCCAAAAGGCATCAAGGCGATTGCCACTGACATCCACCAACTTGCGGTTACACTTTCTGATGGAATTGAAAAACTTGGCTATCAACAAAAAAATGAATATTTCTTCGATACTTTGTGTGTCTTCCTGCCGGCCAGTGTCAACAATAAAAAAGTTCAACAAATTGCACTCGAAAAGAAAATGAATTTCAGGTATGATGGTGATAATGTTGGCATCAGCCTCGACGAAACCACCAGCCTGGATGATGTGAACCAGATACTGGAGATTTTCGCTCTTGCTGCTGGTAAATCATTTTCGACAACCAGACAGAGAGAATCTTGTCGTTTGCCTGAAGGTCTCATTCGCAAATCAACCTATCTTGCCGACCCGGTTTTTAATTCCTATTTTTCGGAAACCGAGATGATGCGTTATATGAAAATTCTCGAAAACCGCGACCTTGCGCTCAACCGTACGATGATTCCTTTGGGTTCCTGTACGATGAAACTTAACGCAGCCGCTGAATTGTTTTCATTATCATGGCCCGAATTTGCAAACCTTCATCCTTTTGTTCCCGTTGATCAGGCTGAAGGATACAAAGAATTAATCACTAATCTTGAAAAGGATCTTTGTGAAATTACAGGTTTTAATGCTGTTTCTTTCCAGCCAAACTCAGGTGCTGCCGGGGAATATGCCGGACTGATGGTAATTCGTGAATATTTAAAAAGTATCGGACAGAGCCATCGCAACATTTGCCTGATTCCATCATCCGCCCACGGCACCAATCCTGCAAGTTCAGTCATGGCTGGTCTGGAGGCCATCGTTGTGAAGTCCGATGAACGTGGGAATGTTGATATCCCTGATTTAAAAGAAAAAGCCGAAAAATATAACAGCAGTCTTGCCGCCCTGATGATCACATATCCTTCGACCCATGGTGTATTTGAACAGGAAATCCTCGAAATTATCGATATTATTCATCAGCATGGCGGACAGGTTTATATGGATGGTGCCAACATGAATGCACAGGTTGGTCTCACCAACCCGGGACTGATCGGTGCCGATGTATGTCATTTAAATCTGCATAAAACATTTGCAATCCCTCATGGTGGTGGTGGTCCTGGTGTAGGTCCTATTGGTGTTGCAAAACATCTTGCTCCTTTCCTCCCGGGAAATCATTTTGTAAAAACCGGAGGCGAAAAAGCTATCAGCGCTTTGTCGTCGGCTCCATTCGGAAGCGCCATGATCCTGCCGATTTCATATGGCTATATTAAATTGCTTGGTGGTGAGGGATTAACCCTGGCTACAAAAATGGCCATTCTTAATGCCAACTATCTTAAAAATGCATTGCAGGATCATTTTAAAATTCTCTATACTGGTAAAAACGACCGCGTTGCCCATGAGATGATCCTGGATTGCAACGAATTCAGCAAAACCGCTAATGTAGCAGTTATTGATATTGCGAAAAGACTGATGGATTATGGCTTCCACGCACCAACAGTAGCTTTCCCTGTTCATGGTACTTTGATGGTAGAGCCTACCGAAAGTGAACCATTATTTGAACTTAACCGCTTTGTTGATGCGATGATCAGCATCAGGCACGAAATCGAAGAAATTGTGGAAGGTAAGGCCGACGATAAAAACAATGTCATCAAAAATGCCCCACATACCTTGTGCATGCTTACCTCCGAAAACTGGGACAAGCCATATAGCCGTGATAAGGCGGCTTTTCCACACAAATGCAGTAAAGCTGATAAATACTGGCCCCCTGTTACCAAAATTGATGATGCATACGGCGACAGGAACCTGGTTTGTACCTGCCATGGCTTCAACCAAACCGAGGTGTAAATGACTTACTGAAAGATTGTAACTAAATTGAAAGTGACGGTTTATCTAAGTTGGCAGGAACTGCAAACATTGGGTTTGTGTTTCCAAAGGATCAAAATTAATAACCTTTGCATGTACTATTTGTTTACCAAACAGGTTTAGAATAAACCACTATGGATTAAAAATCCATAGTTTTAAAAGAAGGTAAAAAAATGAATTTTTTTAAATCTATTCTAATATCATATTCCCATAATCCTTATTGGATTCATCCTTATGATGTTCCAG
>Ga0172371_10001165_pt1 | contig 41482 bp, 30 predicted proteins | sample Lak12m_FD_114543 | JGI IMG/M metagenome (GOLD analysis project Ga0172371, IMG submission 114543) | Freshwater microbial communities from Kabuno Bay, South-Kivu, Congo - kab_022012_12m | ecosystem: Environmental > Aquatic > Freshwater > Lake | place: Democratic Republic of the Congo: South-Kivu... | reverse complement strand
CCAATTGAGCCAAGACGACCGCTGGACGAGGAACTGGTCACGCCCCCGCAAACACCGCCGTGCCGCCGGCTCCGGCCGCCTCGCGCAGGCCGCGTGAGCGCGCAGGAACGGGAATGCACCCCGTGACGGGGCCTGCGGCGCGTCGTTGACAGCGGGCTTCGCGTTTGACATGCTGTTTCGATGGCCCTGATCAGCCAGCCGGCTGACTTGCCCCCAATGCGAGAATCTGGAATGTCTCCTTTTCCTGCCATGAGTCGTCGGGAGTTCTTGAATCGAAGCAAGAGGGGTGCCCTGGGGATTGCCGCGGGGACGACGATCCTCCGCGATGCCCGGTCCGTCGCCTCGGCGCCGGCCAACGAGAAGCTGTGTTTGGCGATCGTCGGCTGCCGCGGCCGGGGGAACATGGTGGCCCGGGAGTTCGCCGAGCGCGGCGACTGCCGGTTCGCCTGGTTCTGCGACGTGGACCGCGCCATGTACGACAGCCGCGCCAAGGGGATCGCGGCCCTCCAGGGCGGCGCGATGCCCAAGTACGCCCAGGACTTCCGCAAGATGCTCGACGACCGGTCGGTCGACGCCGTGGTCATCGCCACCCCGCCGCACTGGCACAGCCTCGCCACGATCTGGTGTTGCCAGGCCGGCAAGGACGTGTACTGCGAGAAGCCGCAGAGCCACAACTGCTGGGAGGGCCGGAAGGCCGTCGAGGCCGCTCGCAAGTACCGGCGTATCGTTCAGATCGGGCTCCAAAACCGCTCGGCGCCCTACAACTTCGCCGCCAAGAAGTACCTCGATGAGGGCCGGATGGGGAAGGTCCACCTGGTCCGCGTGTTCAATCAGAAGGGGGAGCCCAATTTCCCCGAGCTTCCCGACAGCGACCCGCCCCCGGGCTTCGATTGGGACATGTGGAACGGCCCGGCCCCGGAGCACAAGTACAACCGGACCTTGCGCGAGGGGTGGCGGCAGCTTTGGCGCTATTGTGGGGGCGACATGACCTACGACGGCATCCACCAGGTCGATCTGGCCCGCTGGCTCTGCAACCTGACCTATCCCAAGACCGTCTACTCGCATGGGGCCCGCTATGATCGCAACGGGGCGGCGGAGACGCCCGACACCCAGTTGGCCGTTCTCGAGTTCGACGACCTGATGATGACCTTCGAGCAGACGCTTTTCACGCCCTACATGCTCAAGTCGGACGACGGGGTGCGCAACGGAGAGATCTATCCCTACTGGTTGCAGAACACGGAGCGGATCGAGATCTACGGCACGGACGGGGTGATGTACGTGGGGCGGATGGGGGCGGGCTGGCAGGTCTACGTCCGCCCCAAAAGCCGCAACCCGGTGCTCCGCGATCAGGTGCACGGCAAGTTCCCCGACAAGCCGCACTTGGAGAACTTCGTCCAGTGCGTGCGGACCCGCCGGACGCCGAACGCGGACATCGAAGCCGGCCACCTCAGCACGCTCCTGGTCCACTATGCCACGATCAGCTACCGGCTCGGCGGCCGGAAGATTGCGATCGACCCGAAAACGGAACTGATCGCCGGCGACTCGGAAGCGATGGGCCTGTTTCGCCGCGAGTACCGGAAACCCTGGGTAGTCCCGGAGACGGTGTAGCGTCTATCCTGGTTCCCACGCTCCGCCTCGGCGGCAGCGACGCAGAGCGTCGCCGAAGGTGCGTTCCCACGGGGACCGTGGGAACGAGGATTCTTATTCTGGTAAGGACAGGACACGATGATGAAATTCCCTTCATTCCTTCAATGCACTCTGGCTTTGTGTGCAAGTCTCGCTCTGGGCGGACCGAAGCCCGGTCTCGCCTTGGACGTCCAGTCTCCGAACGGCCGGCTCGTTCTGACGTTCGAGGTCAAGGATGCCGGCGGGGCCCACGCCTGCCCCTGCTATCGCGTCGCCTACGAAGGCCGGACGGTCCTTGCCGATTCTCGCCTCGGTCTGGAACTCGAAGGCGGGCCGCTGGACCACGGGCTGGCGGTGGTCAACTCGACCCGCAGTCAACGCGACCTCACGTGGAAGCCGGTGTGCGGTGAGCGGGATTCCGTTCGCGACCATTACAATGAGCTGCGGGTCGACCTCCGGGAGACCGGATCGCCCCACCGGATCCTGCAAGTGGTCTTTCGCGCTTACGACGAGGGAGCCGCCTTCTGCTACACGCTGCCGGCCCAGGAGGCCCTGAAAGACTTCACCATCGTGGCCGAGAAGACGTCCTTCCGATTCTTGGGCGACCACACCACGTGGGCCGTGTACGCCGCCCAGGGCAATTACGACGGCAGCGAGGTTCCGCTGAGCAAGGTCAGGCCGGGCGTCGAGCGGCCGTTGACCGTTCGCATCGCCGACGACCTCTATGCCGCGATCACCGAGGCCCGGCTGGTCGACTACGCCCGAATGAAGCTGCGTCCGGCCAAGGGCCAGGCCCACACCTTGGAGGCTTTCCTCGACGCGGAGCGGGGCAAGTCCGGCGCCGTGACGGGGGCCGCGCCCTTCACTTCGCCGTGGCGCGTGCTCATGGTCGCGGAAAGCCCCGGCAAGCTCCTGGAGCAGAACTACCTCGTCCTGAACCTGAACGACCCGTGCGCGCTGAAGAATACCTCCTGGATCAAGCCGGGGAAGGTCATCCGCGAAGTCTCCTTGACGACCGCGGGCGGCAAGGCTTGCGTTGACTTCTGCCTGCGCCACGGGCTCCAGTACGTCGAATACGACGCCGGCTGGTACGGTCACGAGTATGATCCGAACGCCGACGCCCGGGACGTACACCTCGACCCCAAGCGCAACCCCGACCCGACCTCGCTCGACCTCCACGAGGTGATCCGCTACGCCGATTCCAAGGGCATCGGGGTGATCCTCTACGTCAACCATTTGGCCCTGGAGAAGCAGTTGGACGAGATCCTGCCGCTTTACCAGAAGTGGGGCGTCAAGGGGGTGAAGTACGGTTTCGTGAACGTGGGCAGTCAGCACTGGACCCGCTGGCTGCACGAGGCGATCCGCAAGGCCGCCGCGTGCCGCCTCATGGTCGACATCCACGACGAGTTCCGCAGCACGGGCTTTCAGCGGACCTATCCGAACCTGATGACCGTCGAGGGCATCTTGGGCAACGAAGGCTTCCCGACGCCGGTTCACAACGCCACGCTCCCCTTCACCCGGTTCCTGACCGGGCCGGGCGACTACACCTTCTGCTGGCAGATCCCGCGGCTGAAGCCGACCCACGCCCACCAACTGGCCCTTTCCACGATCTTCTTCAGCCCCTGGCAATTCCTCTACTGGTACGACCGCCCTTCGATGGTCCGGGAAGAGAGGGCCCTGGAATACTGGCGGCACTTGCCGACCGTGTGGGACGAGACCCGCGTGCTCAAGGGGGAGATCGGCCGAGAGGCCTCCGTTGCGCGCCGCAAGGGGGACGCGTGGTGCGTCGGCACGATCCGCGCTGTTGGCCGAGGACCTATCGAGATTCCACTTTCCTTCCTCGAACCGGGCAGAAAGTATTCGGCCACGATCTACTCGGACGGCAATCCGCTCGACCCGGCCTCAAAAGAGGTGAAGATCGAGACGATGGCGGTCGATTCCACGACGATGCTCAAGGCCGACATCCCGGCCAACGGCGGTCAGGCGGTGCGGATTGTGCCCGACGGCGGCACGGGCGGGGATCAGCAAGCCCAGAAGACCGGCGCAATGACCGGCCCGTCCCAGCCGGACCCTACGCAGGTGCCCGGCGTGGTGATCGACCATTCGCCCAAGTCGTCGGGCATCTACATCGGCTCGCCGAGCATCGCCATCCTCGCTAACGGCGATTACGTCGCCTCGCACGACCTGTTCGGGCCAAAGACCACGGAGCACGAGCGGGCGATCACCCGCGTCTTCCGCTCCTCGGACAAGGGGAAGACCTGGACGCCGGCCGCCGACATCCGGGGCCAGTTCTGGTCCACCCTGTTCGTCCGCCGCGGCGACCTGTATATCCTCGGCACCTACTCCCATTACGGCAACGCCGTCATTCGACGATCCACCGACGGCGGGCGAACGTGGACCGAGCCGAAGGATGCTGCTAGCGGACTTCTGCTCTCGGGACGATATCACTGCGCCCCCGTGCCCGTTGTAGAGCACGGCGGCCGCCTGTGGCGGGCCATGGAGGATACGGCCAATCCGCGCCGCTGGGGGCTGCCGTTCCGGGCCATGATGTTGTCGGCGCCGGTCGACGCCGACCTGCTCCGGGCCGAAAGCTGGACCTGCACCAACCGCCTTCCCAGCGACCCGGCCTGGCTGGACGGCAAGTTCAACGGCTGGCTCGAAGGCAATGCGGTGGTCACGCCCGAGGGCCGGATCGTCGATGTCCTACGCGTCGATTGCCCGGAGGGCGGGAAGGCCGCGATCGTCGGCGTGGCCGAGAACGGCCGCTCCGCGACATTCGACCCGGCCACAGCGTTCATCGACTTCCCCGGCGGTGCGAAAAAGTTCACCATCCGCTACGAGCCTGAGTCAAAGCGGTACTGGTCACTCACCGACTACGTCCCACCGAAGCACCGCGGCCGCGGGGCCGGCGGCGTGCGCAACACGCTCGCCCTGACGAATTCCGCCGACCTGCGCCGGTGGACCGTCAACAGCATTCTCCTCTACCACCCCGACGTGAGCCGGCACGGGTTCCAGTATCCCGACTGGCAGTTCGACGGCGAGGACATGATCGCGGCCGTACGCACGGCCTACGACGACGGCCTCGGCGGCGCCCATAACGCCCACGACGCGAACTACCTGACGTTCCACCGCGTCCGCGGCTTCCGGCGGCTCACGCTCGCCGATTCGGTCGTCCGGCCCGACACGCTGGGAATAGACGGCAACAAGGGCGGCAATGCCCGAGTCGTTCTCGTCGGCGACAGCATTACCGGCCTGAGCTGGAACTACGCCGCGGGATTCGCCCATCAGATCCAGTGGGCCCTCAAGTCGGTGTATCCGGACTGCAAGCCCGACCTGGTCGCCTTGGGCGGGAGCGGGCAGGGGATTGCCAGTTGGCTCGGGGTGGAGAAGCGATCGCGGCAGGAGGAGTTCTTCCTCGACGTCCCGGGCATCGGCGTGAAGTCGGGCCTGGATCGCCCGGCCGACGTGGTCGTCATCATGTTGGGGATGAACGACGTCCTGGCCCCCTACGTGGCCGATACCCCGGCGTCCTTGAACGCGTGGACCGAGAACTATCGCACACTCATCAGGGCCATCAGGCAGCGTGTCAAGCCGAGCGTCGTGGCGTTGGCAACCGTGACGATGAACACCGAGGACCCGCGCTCGCCCAAGAATCGGATGATCGACCAGTTGAATCGTCGCCTGGCGACGTTGGCCGAGGAGTCCGGTTGCCGCGTGCTGCGGACCGGCGAGGCCGTCCGGGAGGTTCTCCAGCAGGGCCGCCGCATCCGACCCGATTTCCACGTGACCTATGACTTCGTGCACCCGAACGAAGCGGGGCACCTGGCCATAGCCATCGCCATGCTGCGGGGACTTGGCGAGGAGGCTGCGGCCCAGAGGCTCGTCGACCAGCGGCTCGCCCTGGTCTTCAAGAAGGCGGCCGAACGCCAGCCTCCGCTGTCCTGCCAGTGGTCGCCGGTTCCCGGCTCGCTCGCCTCGGACCGTCAGGGATTCCGCGTCCGCTATTGGTGGAACGCATCCCCGGCGCCGGCAAACGGGTCCTTGCGCGTGAGCCTGGCCGGCACGGGATGGGACGTGCAGCCCGATCACTGCCAAGCGGCCGAGGGCGAGTTCCTCGTCACCGGGGTCCCCGAGCGACGGGTAAACACCCTGAAACTCACGGGGAGCAACGGCCGCCAGAGCGCGGTGTGCGAGGTGAAGATCCCGGCGCCGTGGTTGGTCGCTGCTAAAATGGTCCAGCCAATGTGGTCCAACATGACGTTCGACGCGGCCAAGGCCCACACCCCGATCGACGACGCCATTGCCCGAGGCGAGGACTTCTTGGCGGCGAAGACGGCCCCCGGCAAAGGAAAACCGCTCTCGTGGCGGCGCTACTTCGCGAGCGTCGACTACACGGGGCTGGACTCGCCGGGCAGCGTGGATTTCTCGGCCGTCACGCACGCCGAGAACTTCGAGGGCGGTTACGCCGCCCGCTGGATCTACTCGCCCCGCGAGCGCCCGGTACGCGTGGCGCTCGGCGTGCAGGCGTTTGCCGGCGCGCTGCACCTGGCCGTGGCTCTCAACGGTCAGGAGCTTTACGCCGGGCACATCACCGCGGAGCCGGGCAAGCGGAAACAGATCGAGGCCCGCCTGCGCCAGGGCTGGAACACCCTCGTGTTCAAAGCGAACCATTGCACCTGGCAATGGCAATGCGCGGTGGACCTGGCCCCCGTGGGCGATGATTCGCTCGATGACCTGCGCTATTCCACGCTGCCGCAGCCCGCGGCAAAGTGAGGACCGCCGAAGGAATAAGCGTCGCACGATGGCCATGGGGCACGTTTCCAACGCGCCAAGCACGGCGAAATCGTGCCCCACTTATTCTTCGGATCCTATTCCCGCCGACTTGACGGCAATGCCTGACGAGCCCGATAATCGCTGGTGAACCCATGAGGACCTGTACTATGCAGAAGCACTTCAGTCGTCGTGAACTGTTGCGGAGCGGGGGCCTGGCGGGAGCGGCAATCTGGGCCGCAGGCCGCGTCGGCTGGGCCGGCGCCGCGGCGCCCAGCGAAAAGCTCAACCTCGCCGTGATCGGCTGCGGGAACCGCGGCGCCGCCAACCTCGCCGGGGTGGCAAGCCAGAACATCGTCGCCCTGTGCGATGTCGACGACCGCCCGGCGGCCAAGGCCTACCAGACGTACCCGAAGGCCAAAAAGTACCGCGACTTCCGCAAGATGCTCGCGGAGATGGACAAGCAGATCGACGCCGTGGTCATAAGCACGGCGGATCACGTCCACGCCCCGGCCAGCATGATGGCCATCAAGATGGGCAAGCACGTCTACTGCGAAAAGCCGCTGACGCACGACGTCGCCGAGGCCCGGAAGGTGGCCGAGGCGGCGAAAGATCGCAAGGTGGCCACGCAAATGGGCACGCAGATTCACGCCGGGGGCAACTACCGGCGCGTGGTGGAGCTGGTGCAGTCGGGGGCGATCGGGCCGGTGCGCGAGGTCTACTGCTGGATGGGACGAAGCGGCAAGCGGGCCCGGAGTGGCGACCGGCCCAAGGATACGCCCCCCGTTCCCAAGGAGCTCGATTGGGACCTGTGGCTGGGCCCGGCCCCTTACCGCCCGTACCACCCGTGCTACTGCCCGGGCGCGTGGCGCGGCTGGTGGGACTTCGGCAACGGCACGCTGGGCGACTACGGCTGCCACTACATCGACCTGCCGTTCTGGGCGTTGGGGCTGCGCTACCCGACGGCGGTCGAGGCGGAAGGTTCGCCGGTCAACGCGGAGACCGCGCCGTCGTCGCTCATGGTCCGCTGGGACTTCCCCGCCCGGGGCGACGCCCCGCCCGTCAAACTCACCTGGTGCCACGGGATCGACCTGCCGCCGGTCCTCCAGCATCCCGAGCTGGTTAAGGACCCGTACGGGATTCTCTTTGTGGGCGACAAGGGGATGCTGGCCGCCCATTACGGCTGGCGGAGACTGATCCCGGCCGCCCAGTTTGCCGGGTTCAAGGCGCCCAAGCCGACGATCGCCGAGTCGATCGGCCACTACGAAGAATGGATTCTCGCCTGCAAGACGGGCAGCCCCACCACGTGCAACTTCGATTACTCGGGCGCCCTGACCGAGACCGTGCTCTTGGGGAACGTGGCCTACCGCGTCGGCAAGAGACTTCAGTGGGACCCGGTCGGCTTGAAGGCCACCAACTGCCCCGAGGCCGACAAGTATCTCCGCCGCGAATATCGCCAGGGATGGAAATTGTAGGCCGGCCGGCCATTCAAAGCATTCGCCGAAGGAGACTTTCCGATGCCTCTCGGGAATCGTCGTGTGACGGTGAGGATCGTCACGCTTTGCTGTGGATTGCTGAGCCTGCTCGTCGTGTGGGCCACTGCGGCTCCGGTCGAGCGGACCTTCTACGTCTCGCCCGGCGGCGATGACAGCAGCCCCGGAACCGAAGCCAAGCCGTTTGCCACGCTCCCGCGGGCCCGGCAGGCTGTGCGCGAGATCAACCGCGCCATGACCGGCGACATCGAGGTCGTGCTCCGCGGCGGCACATATCGCCAGGGGCGGACCTTGGTCTTCGAGCCGGCCGACTCGGGCACCGGCGGCCACCGGGTGATCTACAAGGGCCACGCGGGCGAGTCCCCCGTGATCAGCGGCGGCCGGCCGATCCCCGGTTGGCAGCCCGACCGGGATGGCCGATGGAAGGCCGCTGCCACGGTGGACGACTTCCGCCAGTTTTATGTGAACGGACGCCGGGCCATCCGCGCCCGGGGAAATCCTCCGCCCGGGCTGGTTCGCTCGGGCGACGACGGCTACCGGACCAGCCTCCTCGCCATGGCCGGCTGGAAAAACCCGGCCGACATCGAATTCTGCTACGAAGTGGTCTGGTGCCATACCCGCTGCAAGGTCCAAGCGATTCGCCGCGAGGGATCGCAGGCCGTCGTCATCATGCAGCAACCCGCGTTCCGGTTGGCGCGGAACAAGGAGGGGGTGCACGTCGACATGCCGGCCTACGTGGAAAACGCCCTGGAACTGCTGGACGAGCCGGGCGAATGGTATTTGGACCGCCCGGCCCGAACGGTCTACTACCTGCCGCGGCCGGGCGAGGACATGGCCAAGGCCGAGGTGATCGCCCCGGCCCTGGATCGGCTCGTCGAGCTTCGCGGCACGCTGGAACGGCCGGTCGAGAACATCCACTTCGTGGGCCTGACCTTCGCCGAGGCCGGGTGGCTGGAACCGAGCCGCGTGGGACACGTCGACGTCCAAGCCAATTTCCGCTTGTTCGAGCCGAACCTGCTCAAGCGCGACGGCGTGCTGACCACCGTTCACAACGAGCACGTCAAGAGCCCCTCGAACCTCGTCGGCCATGCGGTGCGTGGCGTGCGGTTCGAGCGGTGCACCTTCACCCGGTTGGGCAGCGGCGGACTCGACCTGGAGTTCGGGGCCCAAGAGAACGCGGTGGTCGGCTGCCAGTTCCACGAAATCTCCGGCACCGCGATCCAGCTTGGCGACGTGCTCAAGGCCGACCACCATCCCGACGACCCGCGGGCCATCGTCAAGAACAATACGATCGGCAATAACTTCATTCACGACGTATGTGTGGAGTACAAGGGGGGCGTGGGCATCTTCGTCGGCTACACCGAGGGGACAGTGATCGCCCACAACGAGATCTGCAGGCTCGCTTACAGCGGCGTGTCGATGGGCTGGGGCTGGGGTGAGGAGGACGCCGGCGGCGGGGCGCCGAGCTACTTCCAGCCCTTCCGCTATTCCACGCCAACGCCCGCCAAGAACAACCGCATCGAGCACAACCACATCCACCACGTCATGCAGGAACGCCAGGACGGCGGCGGCATTTACACCCTGGGCAACCAGCCGGGCAGCGTGATCCGCGCCAATCACATCCACGACAACCGGGGCGCTCCCGGCGGGATCTACCTCGACGAGGGGAGCGGCTTCATCGACGTCGCGGGAAACGTGGTCTACGGCGTCGGCCGGGCGCTGAACTTCAATAATCGCGCCCAGAATCGCATCGCCACCTGCAAGGAGCACGACAACCTGTTCGACCAGCCGCCCCAGGCGTCGCCTGCGGCCGCCAAGATCGCCGCCGAGGCCGGGCCCACCGCGGAGTATCTTGCTCGCTAACGAACTCCTCGAACGAACGATGTCTGCTGATGCCAAGAGCCCCGTGGTATTGCTCTCGCTTCCCACAGAGGGCGAGGCTGTTGTGATCTGTGAGGCGCTGCGTGACGCGGGCGTGTCGGCGCGAGTGGTCGGGGGTCCCATCTCCAGCTTCCGCGCGGCAGCGCCGGGCAGTGCCGATGTACTCGTTGAAGGAGATCAAGTCGAGCGCGCGAAAGAAGCGTTGGCCGCGATCCGGGCGCCGTTTTCCGAACGTGATTGGTCAGAGGTGGACGTTGGCGAAGAGGAGTCCGGGGCTGAGGCCCAGCCCGCCGATCAACGCGCCCTCGCCGAGCCAAAAGCGGAGCCGGACACGGGGACCCTGCCGGAGCCGACGAAGGTGATTCAAGGAAGGCTCGTTTTCCTTTTTCTCATCAGCGCCGACCTGCTTCTGACCGCGCGCGGATTCCTGCACTTCGGCTTTCATTCCTGGTGGTCCCTCGTAGCGGTTAGCGTTTTTTGGGCTCTCTGGTATGCTTGTTGGCGGGGTTGCAGGTGGGCAGTCCGCATCCAGGTCATCATCGGAGTGTTGGCATTCGCGAGCGGATGTTTCCCGCCCTACGAAATCGAAGGCCTTTCAACGGTGCCGGGGACAGCGCTATGTGGAATCACCGTCGTTGCACTCACCTTCTCTCCGACCCTCAAGGAGTTCTTCAGGTATCAGCGTGCGCTTCGAGGAAAGGGAAAGTGAGAACCGTCGCAACTGACAGACAAGTCCGGATGATCACGGCGGTTCTGTTCGCGTTGAACACCGCGACGGCGGCCTTCGCCGAGGTCCGCCTTCAGCCGGGGCACGCCGCCAATCGGCTCGACGGGATCAGGGTGCTCGGGCTGGCCAACGACGTGGTATCCCTGGAAGCCCAACATGCGGGAACCGGGCGATTGGTGCTCACCTCCGACCAGCCGCTCGTGGTCGACTCGGCCCAGGGCGCCGACACACGGCTCGTCCCGGGCTGGGACGGGACCTTGGGGTACAGTCATTTTGGGCTGGAACTCTCCATTCCAGCCGCCGGGCGGGTGTCGGTGCGGCTCCGCTCGATCCCGCCGCCCCAAGCGCCCGTGCCGACGAGCGAGAGCGATATGGCCGCGTTCGCCCGCGACTTCCGCGCCCGTAGCTCGCGATTTCCCGACGACCGGCAGGGTTTTGCCCAATGGCAGCGAGAATATCGTCAGAAGCTGGCCGGCTGGCTGATGGGCGGCCGGCTTCCCGGCCGCGTGCCGCTCGATGCTCGCATCGTGAGCAGCGAGGACCTCCCCAAGTTTACGCTGCGTCGGGTGGAATACCGTTCCCAGGCCGATCGAAAGAACACGCTGCTGTTGGCCCTGCCCAAGGGCGTCGCGAAGGCCCCGCTGCTGTTGGCCTTGCACGGCCACGAAGGCCCGTGGGGCGACGCCGATCCCAAGGCATTCCGCACGGGGCATGCGGACGACTTCTGCGCGTATTTCGCCGAGCGTGGCTGGGTCGTGCTCCAGCCGGCCACCATGAATCACACCCTCCAGCACGCTGGCTGGACGCTCCAGGGCGAGTGGACTTGGGATGCCATGGCAGCGCTGGACTACGCCGCCACCCTGGCCGAGGTAGACATCGAGCGCACGGCCGTCTGCGGCCTGTCGACCGGGGGCCACCTGGCGATGAACGTCCTGGCGCTGGACGACCGCGTCAAGGCCGGCGTAGTCGGGTGCGTGTTGAGCACGTGGAACCATTATCGCCGCCGGTTCCGCATCCCGCCCCACTGCGACTGCGGCATCGGTGGCCAACTCGGTCCCCACCTGGAGCCCTGCGACTGGGCCGCCCTGGCCGCCCCCAAGCCGGTCCAATTCCAACACGGCCGGCAGGACGCCTGCTTCTGCCCCGGCGCCGACGCGAAGCTCTTGAACCTCAAGTGGAACACCGGCGTGATGCCGGTCGCCGAGTACGACGCCATGTTCGCCGAACTGCGGCGGGCCTACACCTTGGCCAATCGACCCGAGGCCGCCGTTACCACCTTCCACAATGCAGGCCACCGCGTGGACGGCGAAGCGGCCTTCCGGTGGTTGAACGAGTGGTTGTGCCGCAAGCCCGCCTCGCGATAGACGGAACGTTCAAGGATAAGAAGGCACGCCGCGGAAGGCATCCGTAGGAGATCCCACGGAAGTCCTTTGCCATATCCCCGGCGGGGGTATGTTATATTCGCCTTTCTTCCCCGCCCGGAGACATTATTGATGCCTGCTTGGCAAATGATCGGCAACGTACAACAAAGCACCTCGTTTTCCGGCCTCCCGATGGTCGGCCTCGTTCATTGGCCATGCAGGGCCCAATAGGGAATCGCAGGCGGGCGGTTGGCGGCTGTGGGCGGCCTAGCTCTCGGGCCGGTGTTCCATGAGTATCGCGTCGGACGACCTGTTGTTCGGCTTTCGGCCCGCCCGCTGGGTGTGGAAGCCGTTGCTGAAACGCCTGGTGACGGGCAGCTTGGACCCGCTGGTCATGGGGCCGGGCGAAACCGACGTGCCGGCGGGGCTGCAACGCCTCGGGCTCTACCTCCATGTGCCCTTCTGCCATAACCTCTGCCCCTATTGCCCCTATCACCGCGTCAAGTTCGAGCAGGGGCTCTTCGGCCGCTACGAGACCGCAGCCCACCAGGAGATCGCCCTCCGCGCCCGGCAGATGACCGAGGGCCTCGCGGCATCGGGGGGCGAGCGGCCCCGGATCGTCTCGCTCTACCTTGGGGGCGGCACGCCCACGGTGGTCCCGGAAGCGCTCGCTCGGCTGGTGACGCACCTGGCCGACACATTCGGGCCGCCCGGGGACGTGTGTGTCGAACTGCACCCTTCCGCCATGGAGGATGACTGTCTTCGACTCCTTCGGGCAACCGGCGTGACGATGCTGTCGGTCGGGGTCGAAAGCCTGTCGGATCGCCTGCTGGGGCTGATCGGCCGCTCCCACGACGCCGCGACGGCCGAAGACGCCGTTCGCCGGGCGGTGACGATGGGCTTCGAGGCAGTCAACGTCGACCTGATGTTCGCCCTGCCCACGCAGACGCTCGACGAGTTGGACTACGACCTTGGCCGCGTGCTGGCCCTGGGAGTCGACCAGGTCTCGACGTATCCGATCTTCGGTTTTCCCTACACGGAATGGGGCCAGCGCCTGGGGCTGGGGGAGATTGCCCGGCCCCGGGGAGACGTGATCCGCCAGATGCTCGACCTGATCCGCCGGCGCTGCCGCGGGCACGGCTTGGAGCAGTGCGCCGTGTGGTCGTTCCTGCGGCCGAGGAAGAAGAAGTTCAGTTCCATTACGCGACACCACTACCTGGGCTTCGGCCCGAGCGCGGCCTCGATGACCGGCAGGCAGTTCTGCGTCAACACGTTCTCCGTCGAGGAGTATGCGGCCGCATTGCCGGAAAGGTCCCCGGTCGCGCTGGTCCTGCCCGTCGACCGCCGTTTGGAGATGGCCTATTGGCTGTACTGGCGAATCTACGAGATGAAACTGGGCGTCGCGGATTTCCGCGACCTGTTCGGCGAGGACCTGGAGGCAGTCTACGGCCGCTTGCTGGGAATGCTCACGCGCATGGGCATGATGGAGCGGCAGAACGGCTCTTACCGAGTGACCGAGGGCGCGGCCTATTGGGTCCATCGGTTCCAGAACGAGTATTCGCTCAACTACATCAATCGGCTCTGGGGCCGCTGCCGGCAGGAGGCATGGCCGCCGGAGGTGAGGCTGTGACGATACGCACGAATTGCGTGGCACGCCCGAGTCTTCGATGGGCGTGGTTTTCGTGCGACCATTGACAGACCACGCCCTTCGCAGAGCCTCAGGGACGTGCCACCCGGTCCACAAGGATTCCGTTTCGTCTGACGCCGTCCGCTCTTGCAGAGAAGACGGACTCCCCCCGCCAACGTTTAGTCGCGAAAGAGCTTGACGACGAACGAGAACCGGACTATGGATAAGGACTTGTGGAAGGCAACCCATGATCGCCATCAGCCTCGAACGTGCCACCGGGCTACTCTCGGACCTCGTGGCCATACGGACCGTGAATCCGATGGGCCGGCCGTATGCGTCGGCCGAGCCGGTCGAGCGGCAGGCGGTTGAGTATATCGCCGACTTGTTCCGCCCCTATCGCGTGGAAATGCGGCAGCTCGACCCAAGCCCGATTCACCAGTCGCTGCTCATCACCGTGGAGGGCCGGTGCAAGGGGCCGTATACGCTGCTGGAGTCGCATCTCGATACGGTGCCGGCCGACGATTGGCCCGAAACGGCTTTTCTGCCGCGGCTTTGCGACGGACAGCTCTTCGGGCGTGGGGCGTGCGACGACAAGGGATCGCTCGTGGCCATGATCCTCGCCGTTCAAGAGGCGTTGGAATCCGGCTCTCGGCCGCCGCTGCCCGTTGCGCTGCTGGCGGCGGGCGACGAGGAACACGCCCAGACCGGGATCAAACAGTTTGCCGCGATGGACTGGCCGCTCGCCCGCGCTGTGATCGGCGAGCCGACCCGGCTGCAACCGATCCTCCAGCACAAAGGCGTGGTCCGCTGGGACGTCACGGTCCACGGCCGCAGCGCTCACAGTTCCCAGCCGGAGCTGGGCCGCGACGCCATCGCGGGCGCAATGCGCGTCCTGGAACGGCTGGCGGAACACCAGCGGCGGCTCGGCGAGCGGTTCGTCAGCCGCCTGATGACCGGGCCGACCATCACGGTAACCATGATCCACGGCGGCCGGACCCGCAACGCCGTGGCCGACCAGTGTACGCTCTCGGTCGATTTCCGTGTGCTCCCGGGAATGTCGCCCGCCGAAGCGCGCGGCGAGCTGATCGCGTCTCTGGCGGATCTCGGCCTGGAGCTTTCCCACAGCGACGCGCAAGTGATGGTGCCCCCCTTGGCCACCGCGGCAGAGGACCCCTTTGCCCGGGCAGCGCTCGACATCTGCCGGCGGGTGACGGGGCGGAGCGATCTTGAATTCGCCGGGGCGCCCTACGGGACCGACGCCGCCTGGGTGGCCGACCGGGCATCGACGATCGTTCTCGGGCCCGGCGGGATCGAGAGCGCCCACGCCATGGACGAGCACGTCGATCTCGAAGAAGTGGTACGCGCCGCCCGCATCTACTACGATCTCCTGATGACCGAGACCTAACGGATGTCTTCGTCCTCCGGCAACGTCGGCAAGTGGCGGGTCTGCGGCCAAAGGATCTTGCGTGATTCCGGGAGGGCGAGGCTCCTGCCGAGCCATCGTAGACGTCGGAAGACGTACGCTCCTCGCAGGCTCGGCAGGAGCCTCGCCCTCCCGGAATTGTGAAAACCCATTTAGCCGTATGAGGTGGCGAAGCCCGAGGCCGTCTGCAACGCTTGCCGCAGGAGAGGGTTTACGCTAGCATACATGGCAATGCAGGGACGCGGCCACGGCTGCAACGAGTTCGTATTCGCGAGAACAAACACGTAGGGGCATGGTTTGCAGGCCAATGAAAGCCATGGTGCTTTGCGCCGGCTACGGCGTCCGCCTCGGAGAACTCACCCGCCAGACGCCCAAGCCGATGCTGCGGCTGGGGGAGCGGCCCCTGTTGGAGCGCATCCTCCGCCATCTTGTCAGACACGGTTTCGACGAGATCGCCCTGAACGTGCATTTCATGCCCGAGGTGATCCGCGGGTATTTTGGGGATGGTTCCCGCTCGGGCGGGCGGTTGGTCTATTCGCATGAGACCGAGCTGCTGGGCACGGCGGGCGGAGTCAAGAGGATGGCCGGCTTTCTTGGGGACAGCGGCGACTTCCTCGTTCATTACGGCGACGTGATCACCAGCCAGGATTTCACCGCGATGCTCCAGTTTCACCGGGAGCATCAGGCCCTGGCAACGCTGCTCGTCCACCGCCGAGCGCGTTCCAACAGCGTCGTCATTCTCGACGATGACCTGCGCATTACCGGTTTTCTTGAAAGGCCGACGGACCAGCAGCGGCTCGCGGCCCAATCGTCCTGGGTTTTTTCCGGCGTCACGATCTGCGATCCGGAACTGCTCGATTGGATCCCGGCCACGGCTCCCTGCGACCTGCCGCGAGACGTGTTCCCGGGTCTGGCGGCCACGCGGCGGCTGTTCGCATTCCCGCTGACCGGCTACCGCTGTGCCGTGGACTCGCTCGATCGGTTGGCCGAGGCCCGTGCCGCGGCGGAAAGCGGGGCTCTGGAGTGAGCGGAGTGGGACGATGAGTCCGTGCATGCTATCCGCGGCGATGTCCAATTACAATCACAGCCGCTACCTGGCCGAAATGATAGATCATCGTCGTAAGCCCGACCGCTGCGCCGTACCCCGCGATGGCCCGGCCACGACGAACACCACCTGTCAAACCCCTTGGTGTGCCGCCATCGCTACCGGCTTCTCGCCTTCATCCGACGATTGTATTCGTCAAACGTAACGAACAGGTGTGTGATGTACTCCTCCATCTCCTCCGAACACTCGACGCACCTCCTGTTATTGAGCTGAAATAGATCTTTGAACTGAACATGTTTGTTTGCACAATACTCCCGATAGAGTTCCGTGCCGGGATAGGGGGTAAACCTGTTGATCGACACAAACGTCGGCTGGATCCGATGAATCAATTCTTCGGTCTGTTTCAGGTCATCGATCGTTTCAAACGGGAACCCTACAACAATAAACGCCGACCAAGGAATACCACTCTCGTTCAGCCACCGCGTGCGGTTCTCAATTTCCTCGACGCGGAGCCGTTTTTTGATCCTGTCGAGTACCCTCTGTGAACCGCTTTCCACCCCGACAAGAATGCGATTGCCTCCGTGTTGCCTGAATGCTTCTAGTCGCTCAGGGCTTAGCGCCATTAGCCTTGCGCCGGCGGTGAAAGAGAAACCCATCTCCTTCAATACGGCGATGACCGCCCGGAAGTGACGCTGGTTTGAGAAAAAACAGTCGTCTACGACATACACTGGCGCGCTGCCCTTGAATCTCTCGTGAAGCTCTCTGAGTTCCTCCCGGACGCTGCCAATTGAGCGATAGCTCGTCGTCTTCTCGAAGGAGTGGCAGCAGAAAGTGCAAGAATTCGGGCAGCCCGTAGAGGTCATGATGCTCGATAGATTGGACGCGGAATAGGCGTCCACACCAAGGATCAGATTCTTGTCCGGTTTGCGGTCAATAATGCCGGGAATATGGGTCACTACCTGATCATAAAACGAACCGAAATCGTAGTCGGATTGGGCAAGACTCATGCCTTGTGCGTGCGGACCGCCCAGGATGATCGTGAGCGAGTCCTTCCTGCACTCTTTCAGTCTCCGGGCAATCAAGTTGGCGGAGTCTATTTTGGCCGATATCGAGGTAAGCCCGACTACGTCGGGCTGGTAATCTTCGACGGTTTGGAAGACCTCTTGCCAGATGGGGTGATGGGGAGTTTCCAATGCCTCTGCATAGCGATGGTAATCGTTGATGACCTCGGTCCTGCTCAAGGAACGGCACCCGGAATCCGGCCTGTCGGCGTCATAAACCAGAACCTTGTGTCCCGCTTCCCTGAGATAGGTGGCGATCAAGGTCAGGGTGAGCGGGTAATGCCATCGTTCGTAGCCAAAGAAACGGTAGAAGGGCGGTTCAATCAAGAGAACCTTCGAACTAGGTTTGATGCGCAGGTTCATCCGACATCTTCGGGTTGACAAGGGCCTGGGCAGTCGACGCTGCCTATTCTGGTTACATCGTACACAATTCGCAAGATGCAAGACACTGTGCCGATTCTCCTGGTCAGATTCCATTGCCAAGGGCCGCCAGCAGGACATTTCAGGCTATACGTGCAAGGGTCGCGTATGGATTTCGGCTGGCCATCGCCAAGACGTCCGGCTAGACTACAAGTGTTGTGGACTCGCCCGAGCGTCTGGCGGAGGCCCGCAGCGCGACGGAGCGTGGACTCTTCGGGTGAGCGAAGGTGACAAGATGGCCGGTGACGAGCGTTTTGAGTTCGGCAAGAACTGGCAGCAGTTCTTGCGGATTGTCGACGACGAACGAATCGAAGCCGCCATCCGCTCCCTCCAAGAGCTGCTCAGCGTTGACCGGCTTGACGGCAAGTCGTTCCTGGACGCCGGGTGCGGCAGCGGATTGTTCAGCCTCGCCGCACGGAGACTGGGGGCGTCGGTACGTTCCTTCGACTACGACGACCAGTCCGTCGCCTGCGCAACCGAACTGAAACGGCGTTATTGCCCGCAGGACTCGGGCTGGATCGTCGAGAAGGCTTCCGTGCTGGATGGAGGCTACCTCTCCTCCCTCGGCAAGTTCGACGTGGTCTATACGTGGGGCGTGCTTCATCACACGGGCGCCATGTGGGATGCCATAGGGCGCGTCTGCGACCTGGTGAGCGACGGGGGGCGCCTGTGCGTTTCGGTCTACAACGACCAGGACTATATTTCGCGCGGGTGGCTGCTGGTGAAGCAGAGCTACCATCGCCTTCCATCTTTGCTTCGGCCCTGTCTGGTTCTCGCGGTCGGGGGCTGGCAGGTCGTATCCCGTCTCGTGACGACGCTCGTGGCGGTCGGCCTCCGTCTGGTGTCTCTGCGAAACCCGTTGGCCCCGATCGGCAACTGGTACCGAGAGGGCAGACGAAGAAAGCACCGGGGAATGCACTGGTGGCACGACCTAGTCGATTGGGTCGGCGGGTACCCTTTCGAGGTGGCGACGCCGGAAGCCATTTTCAACTTTTGCCACAGTCGAGGGTTTACGCTGACCTATCTGACAACTCAGGGAGGGGGCCACGGCTGTAATGAATTTGTATTCGTAAAATGCGGAAGCTAGCCGCACGAAGCACGTCTATGCGTTGCCCCGTGTCTTCCGGACAGGCAGGCGAGGGAAGACGTCAGAAGCAAAAGAGGAGAGAATCCGGAGGAGTCGGGCGATGAAGTCGTGCACGTTGTCCGTGGTGATGCCCAACTACAATCACCGCCGCTATCTGGCCGAAGCGATCCTCGGCATTGCCGCGCAGTCCCGGCCGCCGGATGAGTTCCTCGTCCTCGACGACGCCTCGACCGACGACAGCGTGCGGGTGATCGAGCCATTCTTGGACCAATTTCCTTTCATGCGGCTGATCCGTTTAGAGCGCAACGGCGGCGTGCTGGCCGCCAACGAGTGGCTCGTGGCCGAGGCCCGAGGCGACTACCTGTTCTTCGCCGCCGCTGACGACATCCGCATGCCCGGCTTCTTCCAACGGGCCATGGCGATGGCGGAGCAGTACCCGCAGGCAGGGCTGATTTGCGGCGGCGTCAGCCTGATCGACGAAGCGGACCGTCACCTCGGCTACTTTGGGGTCCAGAAGTGGGCAGAGCCCTTGTATGCCGATCCCCAGCGGTTTCTGGAGGAGTATCTTCTGACGGAAGTCCCCTCCCATTCTCTCTCCTGTGCCACCATCTATCGCCGCGACGCCTTCCTCAACGTGGGCGGGTACCGCTCGGAGCTGGGATCTTGGGCCGATTCGTTCGTAATTCGCGCCATCGGGCTCAAGCACGGAATCTGCTATGTGCCCATGGAGGCGGTGCGTGCGAGGATGCTCGCGCAGAGTTTCAGCCATCAGACGGTGGCCCAGCCGCGAAGGTTGTTGGACATCATCGCGCGGGCGGAACGCCTGATGCAATCGGAGGAGTTCCGCGACGTGTTTCCCGCCGGCTACGCCCGTCGCTGGGCCCGAAGCTACCGCTACCGCACCGTACGCGACTTCTTCTTGGGGCCCGAGCCGGCCGGTGGGCGCAGGGCGTCCTTCCTGATCCGCAATTTCCGCCGTTTGCCCAGGCTTTTGCCGGCACTGGCCCTGTGGTGCTACCGGGGCGATTCCTCAATCCACGCTCGTCGCGCCCAGCGGTAGAAAGGGCGAAGGGTCATCTTCGCGGCCCACAGGGCCCCGCGGCACGCCGCCACCAGCGGAGCGGCCAGTTGATGGCGGAAGCGAGGCCACCGGGTGCGCTCTCGCTGCCGGATCGCGATGGCCGCCTCGCTCGGGCGGCCTTCGCGGCGCGGCATGTAGGCCTCGATAACTCGCATGCGCGAGGCAAACGCGGCCACTTCATCGTAATCGCGCAGGGCCCTCCGCCAGCCGGCGGCGGCGATCTCTCGCCGCTGGCGGTCGTGGGCAAGGTAGTAGCGGCACAGGTCGATGCACTCTTCCACCCTGTCAAATCCCACGACCTCCTTGTCCAACTCGTAGACCGTGCCCAGGTGGCTCTTGTTGTCGCAGATTTGCATCACGCCGTTGGCCGGGAGCTGGAAGAGCCGGAGGTTGATCGGCCCGGTGGAGTTGTGGAAATTGGGGCCGATCTTGGTGCGGCGGAGCATGGCCAGATCTTCGCCGACCGGCAGGAACCCGCGGGGCCAGCCGCGACCGTAGAAGTGGCCGTCGGGGAAGGCCCGGGCCATCTTGTCCATCCGGGAGCGGCGGGGCGGGTTGAGCCGGTCGATGAGCATGAGCAAGTCGATGTCCCGCCGGCTTTCCAGGATGTCTTCTTCCCGCAAGGTGGGATCGTAGGTTCCGGGCATCAGCCCCATGGGCGCCCACTCGGCATGTTTGACGCCCCAGGAACGGTACGTGTCGACCTCGGCCACGTTCCCCACGAGACAGAGATCGTAGGCGGCCGCCACCGGCTTGGAGAGGATCGCCGAGCTTTCCGGATCGTCGAAGCACTGAAACACGGTGAACACCCCGAGGCGATCGACGAACTCGGGGTGGAGATTGATCCCCGCGCCGTTGAGGAGCACGTCGCAGCCCTCCAGCCGCGCTTCGAGCCGCTCATACATCGACAGGAGATCGCGATCACCGCGACGCCAGCGGGCGTCCAATTCGCGAAATGTGAGATGGGGGCCGGGCGGATTCAGGGTCAGGCAGAAGCCCTCCACGTGGTAGCCGCTCTGCCGCAGGCGGTCGAGGAGCTGCAACGTCAGTCGTTCCGCGTCCGCGGAAGCGGGCGAGCGGAAGTAGGGATAAGCGTGAAGGACTTTCACTGTGCCAACCTCGTCACATTGCTCGTCCTGCCAGGATCCAGTCGACCGCGGCAGACAGGTCGCGGCAAACGTAATCGGGTTGCCGCCAGCCCTCCGGCGGCTCCGCCGTTGTTGTCGGCGGCGTTTCCTCCCCCGGCCTTTTCAGCAGGACCGTGCGACAGCCCGCGGCGGCGCCGGCGGCAATGTCGGTCATCCGGTCTCCGACCAGGAAGCTGGCGGTCAGGTCCAGGCAATGCTCCTCGGCAGCCCTCAGCAGAGCCCCCGGCCGTGGCTTGCGGCAATTGCAGACGACGCGATACTCGGGCAAATCGGCGCTGGGATGGTGAGGACAGAAGTAGATGGCATCCAGCCGAGGCGCCCCGGCGTCTTCCAGCAGACGCAGCAATTGAGCATGGATGGCTTCCACGCCTTCCGGCGTAATCATACCCCGGGCCACGACCGCCTGATTGCTGACCACGACCAGACGGAAACCGGCTTCTTTGAGGCGGCGCAAGGCCAATGGCACGCCCTCGAGAATGCAGAGATCGGCCGCATCGACCAACAGACCGCGGTCCTCGACGAGCACGCCGTCGCGATCCAGGAAAACCGCCGCATCGCCGTAGTGGGTTCTTGTGTTCCTTGTCGCCACGGTGCTGAGTCCCTTGCGCGCCTAAATGACCTTGCGTGAGGCTGGGAGGGCGAGGCTCCTGCCGAGCCTGCGAGGAGCATTCATCTTCCGACGTCCACAACGGCTCGGCAGGAGCCTCGCCCTCCCAGAATGGTGAAAAGCCGTTTGCAGCGGGGTCGCTCGTCTCAAGAAACTTGTACCATCTTGGGGGCGGGCCCCAGGCCGGCGGTCGGTCCCGGAATCGTGCAAGGTCAACTTAGCTGCGGGGTCTCGGTTCATCGCGTTGGGCCCAGCGCCGTGCCAGGGCCGCCTGACCGAGGAGGGACAGCCCCCCGTCCACTACAATCTCCTGACCGGTGACAAACCCGGCTTGGCGGCTGCAGAGAAATTCGACCACATCGGCAACGTCCTCCGGCGTGCCCATCCTGCCCAGCGGCGTAGCTAGGTTCACCCAATCGCGGATTTCGTGGTTCTGCGGGCCCCTTTCTTTCACCGTCTCCTTGCAAAGCACATCCGGGGAGACGGCATTGACCCGGATGCCCCGGGGGCCAAGATTCACCGCGTAGTACCGGACCATCTGAATCAGGGCTGCTTTGGCCATGTGGTAGCCCACCGGCTGCTCGCCGACGACCGATCGTCCGGCCGAGGAGCCGATGACCACGATCGAATTCTCGGCGGCGCCATCGAACCGCTCCGCACACAGCTCGATGATGAATCGCGTGGCCGTGAGACTCACCCGGATCTCGCCCTCCCAGGAGTCGCCGCTTTCCCGATAGCGTTGGCAGAACACCAGGTGCGTGAGCTTGCCGGACTGCTCGACGGCGCGGTCGACGGCGGCGCGAGTGGCCTCCAAATCGGCAAGGTTCGCAGTCCCCACAAGGAGCCTCGGACACGGCGGTTCGCCTTGGGGCGCTGCTCGCCGTCCGAGCACGGAGACCCGTTGCTGACGCTCCAGCAGCCGGCGCGCCAGCGCCCAGCCGCTGCCCGCGGTGCCTCCGACGATGAGGTAATGTGCCGTCGCCACAGTCGATGGACTCCGTCGAAATAATGCCTGATTCATTGGCCTCAAGGTTCACTGACTCGCCTCGATCACCCGCACTTCCGGCAACGGCAGCACGAAGCGGCCGCCTTGCGCCAGGTAGGCCTGGTGCCGGCGGACGATCGGCTCGAAGTAACGCCAGGCGAGCACGACCACGTACTCGGGGTTGTGCCGGTAAAGCGATTCCGAAGGGAGCGTGGGCAGGTGCAGGCCGGGGCTGAACAGGCCCTGCTTTTCGGGATTGTCGTCCACCAGGAAGCTAAGGAACTCGCCAAGACCGAACTGGTAGATCATCGTGGTGAGCCCCACCGCCGCACCGTAGGCGGCGATCTGCCGGCTCTGGGCCTGCCAGGCGCGGAGGTTGCCGAGCAACTCCGCTTTCCGGCCTTCCAGACGGTGGCCCAGCGCGTGCCAGGTTTCCGGGCGGTGCAGGCCCGCCTGCTCCTCAAGGCAAATCTGCCGCGCTACGGACGGTGAAACCGATCGCGGCCCGCCGCGGAGTTGTACCGTTGCCCGAAGCGACCCGCCTTTGGTCGGCACGCACGCGGCGTCGATCAGCTCCAGGCCCTGCCGGGCGCAGAACGCCGCCAGGGGCCGGACCGAGAAATAGCTCAAGTGCTCGTGGAAGATCGTGTCGACAAGCTGCTTTTCCACCACGTCGAGCGAGTAGGACGTCTCCAGGACCAGAACGCCGTCGGGCGCCAGCGCGGTGCGGATCCCTTGCGCCACGTCGGTCAGATCGTCGATGTTGGCCAGGACGTTGTTTGCGATCACGACGGCGGCGGGCCCGCGCTCCCGGCGGATGGTGCGGGCCAACTCCCCGGTGAAGTACTTGGGAAGCGTTTCCACGCCGGCGGCCGTGGCGCGGGCGGCGATCTCGCCGGCCGGGTCCACCCCGAGGACCCGCAAGGCATGCTTCTGGAACGCCCGCAGCATGGCACCTTCGTTACTCCCGATCTCCAGCACCAAGGCATCCGGCGGCGGGCCCGCGCGGCGGATCACCTCCTCGGCATAGCCGTGGAAGTGCTCGGTCAACCCCAAGGAAACCGAGGTGGTGTACTTGTAGTTCCGGTAGATCACGTCGGGGCTGACGACGTGGTGCGACTGCACGTTCGCGCAATCCGCGCAGAGGAGCAAGTCGAGCGCATAGGACTCCTGCGCCTCGCGGCAGCGATCGCCGGGCACGAAATCATCGCCCAGCGGCGTGGGCGCGAGCCGCAGGGCAAGCTGCAGCCGGCGGCCGCCGCAAAGGCGGCAACCATCCCGCGGGGAAACGGTGGCCATCACAAGCTCTCCCTCCGCCGGGTCTCGATATTCTCGATCAGTCGGGCGAGAAATGCGGCTCGCAACGTCAAGGCGTCTTCCGGCGGCGCCCAGGGGGCGAACACGGTCTGCGCCGGGTCCAGCGGACCGCCGGTGGTTTCATGGTACACGAACACGTCGGAGCGCACCACGAGCCCGTGGTAGCACGGATCGCCAAGCCGGTAAAAAAAACACGCCCCCGACGAGTACTCGCCCATCGGAATCACCTCCCGGATCGAGCCGTCTTCCGCGAAGATCACGATCTCCGCCCGACCTTGGATGACGTGAAACGACTCGCTCTTGTGGAGATGCTTGTGCGGCCGGATGTACGTTTCCCCGGCCAACACGATCAACATTTCGTGCAGGGCGTCGTCCACGCTGCGATGGGCGCAAAGCCGCACCCTCCGGCGCTGATTCGCGGCGGCCGAGGGAATGAGTCGGGCTACGTCGTCCCGGCTGATCCTTACGATGGGTTCATCGGCATAGAGCACTTCGTTGTTGATCGATTTGGTGCGCATCGGGCTTCCCATTCACGCGGTCACGGCGCGGCTGCTCGCCGGAAAAATCGAGAGGAATCGGCCGCCGCGCTCGAGCAGCATGCGGTTCCTCTCGATGACTTTCGCTTCCACCTCCGGGTTGACGCTCAGCAGGCAAAGGCCGACGTTCTCTTCCAGCAAGGCTTGCGGACCGCGGACGGTCAACCGCGACCCCGGCATGAACAGGCCTTGCTTGTGAGGATCGTCGTCGGCCACAAAGGAAATGCGGTCGCGGAGTCCGAGGAAGTTCACAAACGCGCAGGCCCGGTGGCCTGCGCCGAGTATCGCGACGGCCTCCGTCGGCCGGCGGCGGTCGGCCAGCAGGGCGTCCACGTGCCGTCGCTGCGCGGCCAACCCCTCGGAGAACGCCTGAATGGCTGCGCGGTCGTCCCCTGGGTCCGGGCACGTTTGCCCGGCCGGCGAAGAGGACGCCGCACGTCCGATGCCGACCAGGACGTTTTCCAGCCGGTCGGGGAAGGACTGGAAACGGACCATCGCATGGGCAACGTGCTCGAAGACCTTCGGAAACGTTGCCGGGGTGAAGTAGGCGACGTGTTCCTCCCAGACCGTCGTATAGTCGCAGAGCGCAAACCCCGCCCGGCAGTCGGGCACCTCCAGGACCAGGTATCCCTCCGTCGCCAACAGGACGACCAGCGCGTCGAGAAAACCCCGCAAGTCGTACGCGTGCTCCAGGATGTGCCTTGCAACGATCACTTGCGGCCGGGGCCGGGCTGCGCGCAGTGCCACGGCGCGCTCGGGCGTGAGACGGTCCTGGACGGTTTCCACCCCCGCAGACGGCGTGTGGACATCGAGATCGCGGGCGAGATCCAGCCGGTACGTGTCGCGGAAGCCGAGGCGCGACAACCGCTCCAGGAGCGTCTCGTCTTTCGAGCTGACACCCCAAATCGGCGACTCCCGGCTCAAGCCGGGCAAGCGTGCAATCATGCCGGCGAGGGCATCAAGGTGCGATTCCGGTTCTCGATAGGAGATCCAAGGATACCGCGGCGTCAACTCGGGGGCGGGCGGCGACTGGGTCAGTTGCACCAGCCCGCAGCCCGTGCACTGGGACACGATCAGTGGAAACAACGCCTCCTCCTCCAACCGGTCTGCAAGAAATCGGCTGCTGATCGGTTGCCGCCCGAGATCCAACAAGTCCATCATGGCGTCGGCTCGGCAGAGGCGGCAAGAGTGCATTGCTTCGAGGCTCCGTTCCCTAATAGATCGAGAGGTCAATCGCCTCGGCCCAACAAGTGATCGACCACGGTTCCGTCCGCTCCACGGTAAGCGATGCCTGGAGGCATCACGAGCCAAGGGCGCTTGCCGAACCATCGGGAATTGGGAATGACCAGAACAACGCTGGCTTTCATGGCGCATCCATCGTGATGATCGCCCGGCCCGCGAGCGTGCCGCATCGCATGTCTTCGATCGCCCGGTTGATCTCGGCCAGGGGGTAGCGTTTTCCGATGCAGTTGGCGAGGTCGACCCTGCCGGCCATGGCCAAACGGACGTAATTGGGAATATCGACGTCGGGCCGGCACTGGCCGCCGTGCGAGCCCACGAGCTTCTTGTCGAAGTGCAGGGGGAGCGTGTAGAGAGTGGCCTCGCTTCCCTTGGCGGGTACGCCGACGAGCACAGTGCGGCCCCGCGCACCGGTGAGCCGGTAGGCCATTTCGATGACCTTGACGTTGCCCGTGTTGTCGACGGCCACATCCACGCCGCCGCTGCCCACGATGCCGCGAATCGCGCTTTCGGCGTCGGTCGTGGCGGAGTTTACGGTGTGCGTGGCGCCGAGCTTCCGGGCCAGCGCCAGGCGGTTGTCGAAAAGGTCGACGGCGAGGATGGGCGTGGCCGAGACGAGGGCCGCCCCCTGGACGACGTTCAGGCCCACGCCGCCGGCCCCGAACACGGCGATCGATTGCCCGATCTTGAGCTGCGCGTCGTTGTTGACCACGCCGAAGGCGGTCGTCACGGCGCATCCGAGCAGGGCCGCGCAGTCCGGGTCGAAATCGCCGGGGACGGCCGTGAGGCGGTTCTCCGAGACGACGGCGTACTGGTTGAAGGTGGTCACCCAGCCGGCGCGGACCGGGCCGAGGCGGGAGCCGTAGGTCGGCGTGGTCGATTCCAGTCCGGCCCCTTTGCGCCAGTGGAGCACCACCTGGTCGCCGCGCCGGACCGTGCTGACCCCTTCGCCGCACTCCAACACGGTCCCAGCCCCCTCATGCCCGAGCAGGTGGGGCAGGAAGCGGTCGGGCCCTTTGACGCCGTCGATCTCCCCGAGCTGGGATCCGCAAACGCCGCTCGCAAGGACCTTGACCAGCACCTGGCCCAAGGCCAGCCGGGGAATCTCGATCTCCTCCAGGGCCAAGGGAGCCTTCTGCTCGACGAGGATTGCCGCCAAGGCTTTCATAGGCAGATTCACTCGAAATAAATAAACGAATAGTCGCCCGTGTAGCCTGCGTGCCGGAACCACCATTGCCATTCTTCGGGGGTGCAGAACATTTCGCAGGTGAACTGCCAGTACATCAGGTTCACCTTTTCCTCTTCGGTGCGATACGACTCGACGCAGAGGTACTTGTGCCCGCGGCCCACGCGCTCGATCTCGCGAAGCGCCTTGTCGAGGTCGTAGCAGTACAGGTTGTGCAGGGTGTTGACGGAGACGACCAGATCGAAGCTGCGATCCTCGAAGGGCAGCTCGGCGGCGCTGCCGACGCGCAGCATCGGCTTGACCTCCTCCTTGGCGTGCTCGACCGCATAGGAGGAAATGTCGATCCCCGCCACGTCGACGCCGGGCACGGCCTGCGTAAAATCATAGAGAAGAAAGCCTTTTCCGCAGCCCACGTCGAGGATCCGGTCGCCGGGCCGGATGCCGTAGTGCCCCACCATGGCGTCGGCCACCTTCCGCCATCGGCCGTCGTAGTAGTATCCGCCGTATCCGGTCTTGCGGTCTCCGTCCCAGTATTCCACGTCCCATTTCTTGGCCAGTCTGGCCGCCTCGGCCTTGGGAAACTCGAGCACGCGGGCGAGATAATCGCGATGGGTGCTCTTGTGGACCGAGGAAAGGAAATCGACGTAGCCCATGGCCAATGCCCTTGATCGACGAATGCCCTCTAGCGACGGATCTCACGCAGGGCACGGCCCACCTTGTGCAGTTGGGCCATCTTTCGGCCCTCCTCCGTGCGAGCATCCTGGGCAAACAGCCGCCGCTGACGGTCGACCGGCAGGAACTCGTTCAACATGATACAACACCATTTTACTCGATATACATTCAGCAACAAGGACACCCGCCGCAGGTGCCACAGCGGATCGGATAGATCGGAAGCCGCCGCCCTGGCGAAGTGGTCGGCACCGACGACGGGGACGGGAATCTCGGGCTGGCAGGAAAAATCGCAGATCATTTTCACCGGATCATCCCAGCCGGCATATTCAAAGTCGATGAACCGCAATCGCCCGTCGGCGGCCAGAATCGCGTTGTGGAAGCCGAAATCGGACGGGGACAGGCGTTCGTCGCAACGGGGGATCGGCTCGTCGGCCGCCAGCCCCCACTCGGCGGCCTGCGACAATGCACGATCGCGAATCCCGTCCCACGCCGGCGCCAACTCCCGGCGAACCAGCAGGCCCGCCTCCCGATCAACCGGAGTTGTGTCGTCCAGTCGGAGCAGGCGCTCGAGCCGCCGCTGGACGCAGGCCAGGTGTTCGCCCAAGGTGAAGCAAGCCTCCGAAGCGCGCGGCAACGCGCGGGCGGCCGGGTCCGCCCTATGCCGGTTCAGCTCCCCGTAGAAATCGGCGGCCTTTTCGACTTGTTCGATCTCGACCTCGCCCGGCGCCAGAGCCCGCCCTTCGATGAACTCATACAATCCGAGGCCCCGGTCGCGGTCGCACGCCAGAGGGCGCGGCAGGCATCGCAGCCCGCGATCCCAAGCGAAGCGGCAAAATGAGAACTCGGCGCCCAGGCGGTCCCGCGGATCGCCGGGATGACGAAAATAGGCCTTCAGCAACGCCGAGCACGGGCCGCAATCCACGCGGTACACGCGGTTGTTGGCCCCGCCCGGAAGGCCGATCAGTCGGAACTGCGAAGGCAGACCGGCCTCGGCGAGCAAAGCGGCGACGTCGGCGGCTTCGGGAACCACGGTCACGGGGTCACGAATCATCGGGCAGTAGCAACCTCTCGATGGCCGCCCAGCTAGCGGCACGGCGGATCGTCGAGCAGTCGGCGTGCAGGCCGGCGGGATCGAAGAGAATCCTTTCCACGCCGCTGGGAAACGCAGGGGAATTGAGGAACTCCGGAAGATCGTCGATGAAATGCGAACAGCCGGAAGCTGCAATCCGGGCGACCTTATCCTCTTTGGTCAGTTCCAGGTGAACGCGATCCGCATGCAGTCCGATTCGACCCGGATCGTAGAAGCCATGCGCTGCCAGCCAGGTCTGGGCCGCCTGGTGAAGATCGTACTGTCGGCCGAGATAGGGATGGCGGGTGCGGTGACTGATGATCGAGACCGGGACCTGCAACTCGCGGCAGCGAGCGAAGAACTCCAGCGCCCCCGGGAAGGGGCGGGCCTCGGGCATGCCTGCCCCGTAGACGAGCCCTTGGAGTTCGATCCAAAGGTCCTCCCGGCCGGCCCGCCGCAACCAGTCGCGCACCGCCGCCTTCGAAACGGGAACGGTTTCGGGAATCAACCCGCTTTCCAGGGCCACCGCCCGAAGCAGTTCGTCGTAGCAGACGATCGTGTTATCGAGATCCACGCCGATCAGCACGGGCGACACCAATCCCCATTTCGTTCAATGCTGGAAGTCTGTCGGGAACGCCCTCCGTGGCGTTCCGTGGCTTGCGTCGGTACCGTTTTCCTCCCAGTCCCCGGAACGCCACGGAGGGCGTTCCCGACAGACGCAACGACCATCTCCTCACCTATTGGCTTGCGACGCTCATTTGGGCCTGTTCACCTCGGAAGAAAATCGCCGGATTTCCTCCGCGACGGCACGCGGGGTCAGTCCGAATCGCCCCCGGGCGTGTCGTTGGCTGCCCGACTCGTCCAGGAATGTGTCCGGGGTTCCCAACGCCAGGAGACGCCCGAGCGGCCGCGCGTCTCGGGCGGCAAGCCACTCGGCGATCGCGCCTGAGAGTCCGCCGATCCGGCTGTGTTCCTCGACGACCGCGACCACGGGGAACCGCTGGAACACGTCGCCCAGCAGCTCTTCGTCCAGAGGTTTCACCGTGTGCATGCTCACCACCATGGCCGAAAGCCCGCCGGCTTCGAGCAGGGTTGCGGCCTCAAGGGAGGTGGCCACCATGTTGCCCATCCCGAGAAGGCACACGCTGTTTCCTTCGCTAAGGACAATCCCCTTCCCAATGACAAAACGCGGCTCCTCCCGGTGTACGGCGGGCTCGCCCTTCTTTCCCAGCCGCAGGTAGACCGGGCCGGGGAGTTCCAGAACGGCGGGCACCGCCCGGCGGACTTCGGCCGGATCGGCCGGGCAGAGGACCGTCATGTTGGGCAAGGCGCGCAGCAGGGCCACGTCTTCGCAGGAGTGGTGCGTCGGTCCCAGCGAGGCGTAAGACAGCCCGCTCCCCGTCCCCACGATTACCACCGGGACGTTGTGGTAGCAGACGTCGACGCGGATCTGCTCCATGACCCGCGTCGTGGCAAACGGGGTAATCGTATAGGTAAAGGGGCGGAGTCCGCACATCGCCATTCCGGCGGCCATGCTGGTCATGTTGGCTTCCGCCACGCCGCAGTTGTAGAAGCGGTCGGGAAACTTCTTTTTGAAGGCATCGAACAGTCGGTTTCCGATATCGCCGGAGAGGAGGACGACCCTCGGATCGGCTGCCGCACATTCGGTAATCGTCGCGGCAAATGCGTTTCTCATGTCTGGCCCAGCTCGTTGTGCGCGGCCCGGACTTCGTCGGCCGTCGGGATCCGGTAATGCCAGTTATTGTCGTCTTCCATGAACGACACCCCTTTGCCCTTGACGGTATGCGCGATCACGGCGACCGGTCGGCCCAAGCCGTCGGGCACGCGGCCGAGCACGGCAATCAGGGCAGCCACGTCGTGGCCCTCGACTTCGTGGGTGGTCCAACCGAAGGCCCGCCATTTCTCCGCCAAGGGCTCCATCGCCATGATCTCGCTCGTGCGTCCGGTGGCCTGCCACTTGTTGTAATCGACGATTGCCGCGACGTTGTCGAGCCGCCTCGCCACGGCGAACATGGCGGCCTCCCAGACCGTCCCCTCCTCACACTCGCCGTCGCTCATCAGCACGAAACAGCGGGACTTGTGGTTCTGGATGCGCTGGGCCAAGGCCATGCCCAGGGCCAGCGACAGGCCGTGCCCCAGCGAGCCCGTCGACGCCTCCACCCCTGGAACGCAATTCAGGCTCGGATGTTCGCCCAGCCGGCCGCCGTCGCGATTGAGCGTATCGAGCAGCGACGGGTCGAAAAATCCGCGATAGGCCAGGGTCGCGTAGAGTGCCGTGGCCGCATGCCCCTTGCTGAGGATGAATCGGTCGCGGTCCGGCTCCAACGGGTGGGCGGGATCGATCCGCAGAATGCCCCAGTGCGCCGCCACCAGGATGTCGATACACGAAAGCGACGACCCCAGGTGCGGCGTCTTGGCCGCGTGAGACATCTGCACCACGCGCCCCCGGATCTTCCGGGCAAGAGCCCGCAGTTCGTCCAGATCGGCAGTCTCGGGGATTCCCGTCTTCATCGGTCGCTCGCCATGTCTCAGCGCTCAATCGCCGTAGCCGGGCGCCATGCCCAGGCAGTAATGAGCGCTCGTCGTGGACATACTGCCAAATTCGTAAGCATTCAGCGGAATGAAGTGAGTGTAAGAAAAGGGAAAGTGGAAAAGGGGGAAAAAGGGAAAAGGCAAAGAAACCATTCGCTGGCAAATCTAAACGCGGACGAATACTTCCTTTCCTTCTTTCCCACTTTTCCTTTTTCCCCTTTTTCCCTTCTTACACTCTCTGCAACTTCAGACGGCTGAAGTGTTACCCCAATTCCAGCAAACAGGCCCAATGGCCTCGCAAGCGTGGCCGTGGCACCAGGCGGCGATTCGCCTGCTACTCCTTATGAATGTACTCGGCGGGCAGTTCGCGCAGCCGGGGCAGACTCCGCTTGACCCACTCGATCGTCTCGCCGATCGCGTCTTCCACCGTCAGTTTCGGGACAAAGCCCAATTGCGTGCGGGCCTTCGAGCAGTCTAGCAGGTATGCGGCATCCTGTCCCAGTCTGCCTTCGGTGGTTTCCACGCACTCTTCAAACGAAACCCCCATCCGCCGGCAGATCTCCAACACCAGTTCCCGGATGGTCTGCGTCCGGTCGGTTGCGAGGTGATAGACCTCTCCGGGGACGCCCTCGCTGGCCACCTTGAGAGTCCCTTCGACAACGTCGCGGATATGGATGAACGAGCGGACGCTGGATCCGCCCCCTTCAAGCCTCAGCTTCTTCCCCGTCAAAATGCAAAGGACGGTCCGGGGGATGATGCGATAGAGCGGTTGCCCGGGGCCGCACACGTTGGCCGCGCGGGTCAGCGCCGCGGGAAAACCGTAAGCCCTCTGGAACGCGATCAGGTTCATGTCGCAGGCGGCCTTGGAGACGGCATAGGGTGTGCTCGGCTTCAGCGGCGCACTCTCGTCGACCGGACCGGCGGTGCTCCCATACACTTCCGGCGTCGACGCCTGGACGAATTTCTTCAGGAACTTGAACCTCCGCAGGCGGTCGTGAAGCCTCACCATGGCCACCGTGTTGGTCTGGAAGAAGTGCTCCGGGCAGGCCCAGCTTTGGGCGACCATCCCTTGGGCGGCAAAGTTCACAATGTAGTCGGGCCGGAACTCCCGCACCACGGCCTCGATCCGCTCCAGATCGCGGTTCAGATCCAATTGCCGAAAGGAAAACCGATCGTGGGAAATCCACTTGTAGGGCAGAAGAACGTCGTCGGCCTCCGGCGAGCGGCTGATGCCCATCACCTCGGCGCCGGCGCCGAGCAGACCGGCCACGAAGCTCGCGCCCGAAAACGAATTGCTGCCGATCACAAGGTACCGCTGGCGTGGCATACCGCACTCGTCTTTCCGACCCTAACGGAGATGGACCGCCTTCATCATTCGGATATTGTAGTATCGGATGTCGGTCATCGCGTTCGGGATCCGGCCGCCCTTGAAGGCGAGGACCAGATCGCGTGAGCCGTCTTCCAGGGTGCGCCTCGGCGTGAAACCGAGTTCCCGCTTGATTCTTTCGGAACAGATCTGGTAGGACCGCGGATCGTCGGAGGGGGTTGTCACCACGGGGATCTCGCCTCGCTCGGGCAGCAACCGGCGGACCACGCCGCGAACGATCTCGGCAGTCTCGGCCACCGTGTGGTTCTCCCGGCCGGCGTTGTAGATCTTTCCCGCCACGAGCGAGCCGGGAACCTCCAGGAGCATCAGGTAGAGATCGACCATGTCTTCGATGTGGAGATTCGGCCGCATCTGGGCGCCCCCGAAAACGGTGATCCGTCCGGCGTTCACGGCGTGGTTCGTAAGGATGTTGACGGTCAGGTCCAGTCGCTGCCGCGGAGAATGTCCACAGATCGTGGCCGGACGAACGACCACCGGCACGAACCCCGAGGATTGCTCGTCCAGAAGAACCGCCTCGCACATGGCCTTGTACTTGTTGTACAAGGAGATGGGGACCAAGGGGTGATCTTCCGTCACCTCGGGGGCATCGCTCACGCCGTACACACTCCCCGAGGACGCCAGGATGAACCGCCGAACCCCCTTCTCCTTGCTGATTCGCACCAATGGGCCGAACGACTCGTAGTTGACCGAATGGGAGAGCGCGGGGTCCAGCTCCACGCTCGGGTCGTTCGAGATGCACGCCAGATGGATGATCGCGTCGCAGCCATGCACCGCCGATCTCACCAACTCCCGGTCGCGGATGTCCCCCCGGATCGGTTCCAGGTTCGGATGGTCTCTGACCGCATCGAAGACGTGCTCGCCGTAGAGAAACAGGTCCAGGACCCTTACCCGATAACCCCGATCCAACATCTTGGGCACGAGGACGGCCCCGACGTACCCGGCGCCTCCGGTGACGAGAACCCGCCGCGTCGGTTTCGTTTCCGCAGTTCCCCCAGCGGCATCTTCCACGCTCATGGGGCGGGTCCCCAGCAGTAGCAGCTCAACAACGAGTCGATCCGCTTCAGGAGCGCGTCTCGGGTCACCACGCTCCGGTTCCCGACGGTTTCCACTGCCTGGGCCCCCACGGCGTTCCCGATGAAACCGGCGACTTCCACGGGGGCGTCCTGGGCCGCGCCCAGCGCGCTCACCGCCAGGAGAGCGTCCCCCGCGCCGATCCGGTCGACAATCCGGTTCGTAAACGCGGGGATAGTAAAGAAACCCTCTCCGGCATGGTAGCAGAGGCACCCTTCGCGCCCCCGCGTAATGACCATCCGTCGGCACGACAACTTCCGGGCCGTCTCGGAGATAATTTGCCGAAGGTCCCTGCAACGGTTGCGGGCCTCCAGGCGGAGCTCCTTCTCCGAGAGACAAATGCAGTCGGCGCGACGATACTTCGAAACGGCGTTGAACCCCTGATTCGCCGCGTTCGTCTGGGTGTTGACCGCGAGGAAGGGGGCCTCGCGACAGAGAAGCTCGATGACTTCCGGAGTCAGCATCCCGTGTCCGTAGTCCGTTACGACCACGGCATCGTACTTCGGCAGAACCGCCTTCAGCCGGCCGTAGAGGTCTCTGGAGACGCTCTCCGAAAGTTCCGGGTCCATCATGTAGATTTCAAACAACTTCTGGAACGGATAGACCTCCACTAATCTCCGCTTGACAATCGTGCGCGCGCCGGACGCGTAGAGGAACGACACCTCGATCTTGGGGTTGAGCTTCTCGCGAATGAACTGCTCGTGCGAGTCCTCCGACCCCAGGACCGTGACCATTCCCACATGATCGGAGAAGGCGGCAGCCTGATTCGCCGTCGCCAAGACGCCGCCGGCGAACTTCTCCGCGGAGATGTATCTTGCCGCCAGGATCGGCTCTTTGCCCGACTTGCCGATGGTCTCGCAGTAATGATACTCGTCGATGATCGCCTCTCCCGCGAAGAGGACGCGCAGCGATCTGGCCTTCTCAAGACAACCGAGAACTTCCTCGCGCGAGTACCTGGAAGAAAAGGAGGCAAGAAAAGGGCCGGCTTCCGCCGGGAAGGCCGTTGATTCCCGCGGGATCAGGCCCGCCGGCTTCAACGCGGTTCTCTCCATCGCGGCGAAGGCGCCCCCAACCTCCCGGACGACCGCTTCTTCCACCGCGCGACGACAGGCCGACTCGTCTTCCGTCCCGGATTCGTCGTCCCAGGGCACGTAGACATCCGGACGCACGAGCCGAATTGCCTCACCTGCAAGCGGCCCTGTGCTGACCGCCACATAGTCCACATGAGTCACCGCGGCGACGGCCTCGGCACGCAGAGCCTGGGCGAACAGGACGCGCCCGGGCCCGAGCGCGGCATGCTCGTCCGGCGTCAAGGTCACCACCAGAACGTCCCCCAGCCGCTTGGCTCGCTCCAAGCACCGAATGGTCCCGATGTGAAGTAGCTCGAAGATGCCGTGACATTGGACGATCTTCTTCCCGGCAGCCCGCAAGGAGGCCGCTACCGCCGCCAACGCCTCCATGGACTTGATCTTCTCTTCGCAACCCATCGCCGTCACACATCTCGGCCATTTGGCTCCGCCCACGCTCCGTCAGGAACCCCGTCCGGCCCGCTCAAGATGGAAGCCGAATCCGGGGGAGCGCGATTCAAAGAACGCACAATCCATTATAGGTTCCAGCACGCCCCTCCTCCAATCGGGGTTGGAGTCACTTGTGATTTCCGGTCGGCAGGCCGTGGCGCTACGGCAACGGCCGCCAACGACTTCGGCACGAGAGACGTCGCAATCCAATGCGCATACCCGCGTCAACAGCCATGCCTTGACACAACTCGCCCCGTCGCGCAGCAAACGCTGCAAAGGGACGCCGCGACGGGATCATCCCGTGGGCAATTCGTGGACGGGGAAGCGAAGGGCAGGCCGGGCATCGATGCCGACGACGTGGCTGCCGACGTGTGGGCCAAACACCCTGGCCCTGGCAGCACTTCTGGCAACCATCCCCCCGAGCCGGCCCCGCCGACGAAAGAGTCTGAGACGAAACTCCTTCCAGCCGAATGACTTAGGGCGCGAATGGCGCGCAAAAAAAGATCATGGTAAGTCGATCCGTCGTCATACCATGATCTTCATCCTGAAAACGGGACTCATCTGTGTCCCGTGCTCCCGGCGGGTCTATTATGGAAAATCGGCCTAAGCGGCCGAATCCTTGAAACCGATTCTTCGATTCCGACCGACGTTCTCAGCCTGACCGGCCTCACCTTCCCATGCTCGAGGGGGAGGCGTCGAGTGCTGTCCCGAACTAGTGCTGTCCGGAAGGTGCGTTGCATCGGTCCCCTCTCCCTCTGGGAGAGGGTTAGGGTGAGGGCAGTTCGGCGGCGAGATGACTTCCTCGCCTACACAGCTTCACGATGCCCTCACCCCCTGCCCCTTCCCAAAGGGAGAGGGGAGACTCTACGGAGAGCCTCTTAGTCGCGGCGGCGGGCCAAGCGGCGGCGGTCGGTCGCGCTGAGCACGATCTTGCGCAGGCGGATGTTGCTGGGCGTGACCTCGACCAGCTCATCCTCCTCGATGTACTCCAGGGCCGCCTCCAGCGTGAGCACGCGGGGAGGCTTCAAGAGCACGTTTTCGTCTCTGCCGGCCGCGCGGATGTTGGTGAGCTTCTTTTCCTTGGTGGGATTGACGACCATGTCGCCGGGCCGGCTGTTCTCGCCGACGATCATCCCCTCGTACACGTCCTCGCCGGGGGCGACGAACATCTCGGCCCGATCCTGGAGGCTGTCGAGCCCGAAGGCCACGGTCCGGCCGCTGGCCATCGACACCAGCACCCCGCTGGGCCGGCCCGGGATGTCGCCGTCCCACGGCTTATAACCCTCGAAGCGATGGTGCATGATGGCCGTGCCCTGGGTCGAGTTGAGCAACCGGGTGCGGAGCCCGATGAGCCCTCGGGCGGGGATCGAGAACACCAGGTACGTGTAGCTGCCGTGCGACAGCATTTCCAGCACCCGGCCGCGGCGGCTGCCGACCATTTCCATGACCGGGCCCATTCGCTCCGGCGGGACTTCGACCACGAGCGACTCGAAGGGCTCTTCCGTCACCCCGTTCCGCTCGTGGAGGATGACCCGCGGCTTGCCAATGGCCAGCTCGAAGCCCTCGCGGCGCATCGTCTCGATGAGCACCGAGAGGTGCAGCAGGCCGCGGCCGGAGACCTGGAAGCTGTCGGCCCCTTCGACGATCTCGACGCGGAGGGCCACGTTCTTCTCGACTTCCTTGAGGAGCCGCTCGCGGAGATGCCGGGTGGTGAGAAACATGCCTTCCCGGCCCGACAGGGGCGACGTGTTGATGCCGAAGGTCATCTGGAGCGTAGGCTCGTCGACCTCGACCCGGGGCAGGGCCCGGGGGCTCTCGGGGTCGGTGATCGTATCGCCGATGGCCACCGTTTCCAGCCCGACCACCGCGGCAATGTCGCCGGGCGTGACCTCCTCGACGTCGCTCCGGCCGAGTTTGTCGAACACGTACACGGCGGCGGCCTTGCCCGGCGCGAGGGTGTTGCCGGCCTGCGCCATGACCACGGGCTGGCCGCGGCGGAGCGTGCCCGAGTAGATCCGTCCAATGGCGATCCGGCCCACGTAATCGGACCAATCCAGGTTGGTCACGAGCATCTGGAGCGGGGCCCGGTCGTCGATCTCCGGGCCCGGCACGACCGCCAGCACGAGGTCCAGGATCGGATGGATCGAGTCGGTTCTCACGCTCGGGTCGTGGGTGGCGTAGCCCTCGCGGGAGCTGGCGAAGATGTGGGGGAAGTCGGCCAGCTCGTCGTCGGCCCCGAGATCGAGGAACAGGTCGAACACTTCGCTGAGCACCTCGTGGGGCCGGGCGTCGGAGCGGTCGATCTTGTTGATCACCACCACCGGCTTGAGGCGACACTGGAGGGCCTTGGAAAGGACGAACCGCGTTTGCGGCATGGGCCCCTCGGCGGCGTCGACCAGCACGAGGGCGCCGTCGGCCATGCGGAGCACCCGCTCCACCTCGCCGCCGAAGTCAGCGTGGCCCGGGGTGTCGATAATGTTGATCTTCACTCCCCGGTACAGCAGGGCGATGTTCTTGGCGAGGATCGTGATTCCCCGCTCGCGCTCCAGCTCGTTGGTGTCGAGGATCTGCTCCCCCACCAATTGCGACGCCCGGAACTCGCCGCTCTGACGCAAGAAGCAGTCCACGAGACTCGTCTTCCCGTGGTCCACGTGGGCGATGATCGCGATATTGCGGATGTCTTGGCGTCGCATGGCTCTCTGGGGAGGGCATCCCCCGCAAGGCAAGACCCTCAATCTTACCAGAAGACGTGCCGGCGGGTAAGGATCGAGGGAAAAAGGAGTCCCGTTGCGGAGGGTGGATTGCTGGCCGACCGCCTGGAACACCGACAACGAGTGCGACTGTTGCGGATTGGCCGAGCCTACGCGACGCCCTGGCCCTCCACCGGGTGATGGGGTAGAATACCAAACGGCGATTCGATTTCTCAAGGGGGGCGAAGAGCATGGTGTACCGCGGCCGTGTGGAGGTCGGCAATTGGCTGTCTCGAACCGCGGATCGGGCCCTCCTTCTTGACCTGCTTGAGACGCTCATCGCGGATCCGGAAACCACGGTGATACCGGCAACGCGAGGACTGTTCAAGGCGGGTTGTTCTTAACCCCTAACCCCCTCTTTCCCATGCCCGCCACCCGCTACAAGTACCTGGATCCCGAGGCGCTGGGCCGGCTGAAGAACCTTTCCGTGGCCGCCCGGCTGGTCGTCGAAGGGTTTTTCGCCGGGATGCACCGCAGCCCGCACCGGGGGTTCTCCGTGGAGTTCGCCGAGCACCGCCAGTACACGCCGGGGGTGGATCCGCGGCATGTCGACTGGCGGGTCTTCGCCCGCCGCGACAAGCTTTACGTCAAGCAGTACGAGGAGGAGACGAGCCTTCGCTGCTACCTCCTCTTGGATAAGTCGGCCTCCATGGGCTACCGCCAGGGCGGCTCGTGGACCAAACTCCAGTACGCTTCCTACCTGGCCGCCAGCCTGGCCTACCTGATGGCCTTCCAGCACGACGCGGTAGGGCTCATCAGCTACGACACGGCGGTCCGCGATCTCGTGCCGGCGCGGCAAGGGTCGGCCCACCTGCGGGTCCTCATGGAGCGGCTGGAAGCGACCCAGCCCGGCGGCGAAACCAGCCTCAGCGACACCTTCCACCAACTGGCCGAAAAGATCAAGCGCCGGGCCCTGGTCGTGGTGCTCTCCGACCTGTTCGACGACGCCAGCGAGCTGGTGGCGGCTTTGAAGCATTTCCGGCACAAAAAGCACGACGTCATCGTGCTCCACATTCTCGACCCAGCGGAACGGACGTTCCCCTTCGACGACGTTACGCAGATCGAGGACTTGGAGAACCGCCGCCTGGTCACCAGCGACCCCCGAGCGTTCCGCAAGTCGTACCTCGAGGAGCTGGCGAAATTCCTGGAAACCATCCATAGAGGCTGCCTCGAAGCCCGCATCGACCACGTCCTGGCCGACACCGGCCAGCCGTTCGACACGTTTCTCGCGGCCTACCTGGCGCGGAGACAGATGATCCAATGAGCAATGGAGACTTCCGAAGTCTCGAAGACTTCGGAAGTCTGGGGCCGAACGAATAGCGAATAGTGAATACGGAATACGGAATGAAGAATGGCTGTGGCTGGGTATGTAAATAGGGTTGCACGATTCCGGGACGCCTCGCGACGGACTGTAGGGAACGCCCTCTGTGGCGCTCCGGGCGGCGCAAAACGGGCATCCATGGCGGGTTCCGGAACGCCACAGAGGGCGTTCCCTACAGGCGATCGTCCCAGAATCACGCAAGGTCGTTTACTTCTGACTTCCGTATTCCGTATTCATTGCTGTTGGCAGGCACGGCGAGCGAGGCAAGACTGCGTTAGGTGGTTCAACGATGTTTGAATTCCTCAGTCCGCTATTCCTGATCGGGCTTTTGTCCGCGGCGATCCCGCTGGTGATCCACCTCAGCCGGTCGCGGCGGACGAGGAAAATGCAGTTTTCCACGACGCGGTTCTTCACCGACCAGTTCCTCCGTTCGTACCGCATGAGCCGGCTCAAGGAGCTGTTGCTGTTGGTCTTCCGCATGGCCCTGTTCGCCCTGTTTGCCATGGCCCTGGCCCGGCCGCTCTTGCTGCCGCCGGGACAGTCGCTGCTTTTGGGGCAGAGCCGCTCGATGGTCCTCCTGATCGATAACTCGGCGAGCATGGGCTACAGTGAGGACGGGCAGACCCTGCTGGACCGGGCGAAGGCCGCGGCCCGGGAGTTGGTCGATGGCCTCCGCTCCGGCGACACGGCGGCGATCGTGCTGGCCGGCCGCCGCTCCGTCGGGCCGGAGATTCTCTTCGACCAGCCCACGCCCGAGCTGGGCGACGTTCGCCAGGCGATCGACAACCTCCAGGTGAGCCCGCTGGGCACGGACCTCACCGCCGCTTTGGCCGCCGCGGAGCGGATCGCGCGGTCCAGCTCGGCCCAGAGCAAGGAGATCTACGTGCTCAGCGATCTCCAGGCATCCGGCTGGCTGGCGCAGACCGAGGCGGCCGGCGAGAGCGAGGTGCTGTTGTTTCTCGTCCGCGTGCAGCCCCGGCAGACCGAGAACCTGGCGGTGACGGCGGTCCAGTACGCGGCGAGCCGTCCGATGGTTGGGGCCCCCTTCGCCATCCAGCCGCACGTGCTCAACGCCGGCGGGCGGGTGCGGGAGTGCGACGTGTCGCTTTGGATCGACGGCCAGCAGGTCGGCCAGCGCCACATCGCCCCGTTGCAGGGGGGGCGCTGGGCCGTGCCCCGGTTCCATCACACGTTTGCCCGGGGAGGCTGGCACACGGGGCACGTCGAACTCCAGGACCCGGCCCTGGATAGCGACAACCGCCGCTATTTCGCCTTCAACGTGGTCGATCGGGTGGACGTGTTGGCGGTCAACGGGGCGCCCTCGCAGGTCGCCCGGCTCGATGAATTGTTTTTTTTCAAGACCGCCCTGACCGCGTCGAGCGAGGGCGAAAGCCCGATGCACTTGGAAACGATCAGCCCTGCCGCACTCGCCCAGACCGATCTGGCGAAATACCGGGCCGTGATCCTGGCGAACGTCGAGTCGCTCGCCGGGCCGGCCGTGGAGAAGCTCGAAGCGTTTGTGGACCGGGGCGGGAGCGTGCTGACGTTTCTCGGCGACCGCGTCCAGCAGAACTTCTACAACCAGACGCTGGCCGCCCCGACGCGGCTCCACGGCGGCCTGTTGCCCGGGCGGCTCTTGGGCATCGAGGGCAATCCCGCCGCCCGGCAGGAAGACCTCTTTGTAAGCGAGATCGATTTCACCCACCCGGCGCTCTCCTCGTTCGACGATCCGGCGTTCGCCCGGCTCACCGGCGTGCCGATGAAGGCCCTGTGGACGGTCGATCCGGGACAATGGCCGGTATTGATGCGGGTGAATTCGGGCTCGCCGCTCCTGATCGAACGGCCGTTCGGCAAGGGGCGGGTGCTGCTTTACGCCGGGCCGTGCGATCGCGACTGGAGCAGTTTCCCCGTCCGGCCCGCCTACCTCCCCTGGGTTTACCGGCTGACCGGCTATCTGGCCCAGGAGCCGATCGTGCGGCAACCGTTCTATTCGACCGGCGACACGGTGCCGATCCCCGTATCGGCCTCGGAGGGTCTGGCCCCGGTGCTGGTCCGCACGCCGGACCAGCTTGTCCGGCAGGCGACCGCCGGGGACGACCCGGCAACCCCCCTGGTGTTTGCCGACACGCTTCAGCCCGGCGTGTACACGCTGTTTGCGGCGGGCAAGGAGTCGCAAGGGCAGCGGTTCGTCGTGAACCTCGAAGGGCCCGAGTCCAACCTCACCTACCTCGACCGCGAGTTTGCGGCCGGGCCGGGCGACGAATCGGACTCGGTCGATCGGGTGGCACGCCCAGAGCGCAGCGATGGGCGTGGTGAGTCTCGCGCGGGTGTAACCACGCCCTTCGCAAAGCCTCAGGGCGTGCCACCCAACCCCGAGGAGAAGATCGTTGCCGGGTTCCGCGAGATGCTCGGCGGCCGGCCGCTGGTGTATTACGTCGATTCCCCGCTCCGCGTGATGGACGCTTCGGTCGGGGCCCGGCGGGGGATCAAGTTGTGGGACTTGCTCCTCTGGGCGGCGTTGG
>Ga0172371_10001163_pt1 | contig 41487 bp, 37 predicted proteins | sample Lak12m_FD_114543 | JGI IMG/M metagenome (GOLD analysis project Ga0172371, IMG submission 114543) | Freshwater microbial communities from Kabuno Bay, South-Kivu, Congo - kab_022012_12m | ecosystem: Environmental > Aquatic > Freshwater > Lake | place: Democratic Republic of the Congo: South-Kivu... | reverse complement strand
TTATGCTCCAAGCTCCGCTAATTATTTGGTTTTCTGAACAGAAAAATGCTAAGAGTGAGACAATTGCCCGCAATTCATCTGACGGGCTGAAGCCCGCAGATTTCTTGCGGGATTATATTAAATCCGAACATAAACGAAGATCTTGAAAAAATTGCGAAAGATTTGCAGAAAAGCTTGAAGTAATCGGTACCGATTTGCAATGCTAATACTAATTTGCCTGAATTTTTTCTTTTACCCATTTGACGAATTTTTTTGCATTAGCAAGGTCTTTCTCGGCAACGCTTTTTGATGTCTGGACCGAACGGTATCCGTAAAGATGGCGCTCGTCAAGAAGCGATTTCAAAATCATTGTCTGATTTTCGTTTATCTTCATCCCGGCTTTTTTATGCGCAATAATTGCTTCCGAATGATCTGATGATGCTTTTTCCTCTATGAAAAATATAGTAAACGCATCATTTGCCGCAATCACAGAATCACCGCAATCGATAACGGATGATTTAAATCTACCCTTGGCAAGATTATCTTCTGCAGACTCAAGGAATTCTGCGGCATCTTTCAGTCTCTGCATCGCGTTTTCTTTCGGTTCTTGCCTCATCCGATCAACTCCTCCAAATTTTTGCCTTTTAGAACAAATCCGGTTTCTGCCACACTTCTGATTAAAGGCTCTTTCGCCGAATAAAGCTTCTTGAATTCTGCCTCATCCAATAAGTCTATTACAAGCATTATGCCGTTATCCAGAAATTCTGCGGAAAGTTTATCCGAAATATCCCTGCACATTTTCTCAAAGGCCTTGTTTTTCATAATAACCATTAAATCAATATCGCTTTCTAGGCGCTCGGTGCCTTTGGCGTATGAGCCGTAAATCACTACAGAGTACACCATCTTTTCGGGGAACTGCGCAGCCAGTGATTTTCTAATGCCGTTGAACAAAGCATCTTCGGCTTTTAAAACAGGAAAGAGGAAGTCAGTTACAAAAAGATTTTTTTCATTCAGTTTGAACAGCTTTATTTTGCCTTTTTTATTGACTATTATGAGGCTGTCTTTTTCCAGCCTGCCGACTATCCTCGACAAAGCGCCTTTATTTATACCCATGTCTTTTGAAAGCTCGGATATGTTAAACCACCACCCCCTGTGCCTTGACAGGCGCTTTAAGACGCTTATTCGCCCTCTGCTTCCGAAGATATTTTCAATAAGTTGCATATTTGCAACACCTGTTTAACTTTTACAACCATTATTAGATTCACAGGCTTATAAATGACGTTCGATAACTGATCAAAACTCCATCTCTTTCCAAAGAATCTCCGGGTCGTTGGAATGGTAATAGGTCACTTTCTTTTTCAGCGCGACATCGTTTGTCGCAACACTGTCAAGCGCAAGCAGGCTCACAACAGTTGTTCCTGCAAGCGCGACGCTGTAAGTCTGCACAGACATGACTATGCCGCGCTTCTCTGCCCTGATTTCCTCGCATTCGTCAGTCTCAAGATTGTGTATTACTGCAAGAAGCGTTCCCTTCTCGGCAATTGCGCCAAGAGTTACTTTAGGAAAGAATATCCCCGAAATCCGCGGCTTTATATTGTACCTGTTAGTGATTATGAACTGCTGGTTCAGCACATTGACAGAGCCTTTGAGTATTCCAAGATACCTGGCCACATTTATCACGCCGAAAAATCCGGTTTTTATGAATGAATCATCGAGCTTGTTCGCTTCCCCCAGCTCCACGCCAAGCGACGGAATTCCCTGCGACGCCGCATAGATCGAAAGCATTGACGGATTTCCTTTCCGCGGTATGGAAACAAGGGTTCCGAAAACGCGCGCAAGCTCGAGTATCTGCGGCTCTTCATCAAACATTATTTTTGAGTGCGACATGAGTATTCTGCCCTCGGGTCCTGTGTGTATGTCGATTCCGTAGTCGCAAGTCTTGACTATCTCCTCAGTTATCGCAGAAGCGATTTTCTCTGTGATTGAGCCGCCAGCATCTCCCGGAAAACATCGGTTCAGATCTTTTCCGTCGTAAAGCGTTTTCCTCTGGCGCGAGTAAAATGCAAGGGGATTGGCAACAGGAAGAAGCACGATTTTCCCGTACACGGGTTTTTTCTCAAGATACTGGCGCAGGCGGCGTATCAGTTCAACTCCGGTCAGCTCATTGCCATGAATTCCCGAAATCACAAAAAGCGATGGCCCTTTTGCAGTGCCTATGACCTCGGAATACTTTATTTTTATATCCTGGAAAGGCGGATTTTCAATCTTGAGAAAGCGGTCATTTATGATGGTCATATTAAGTAATTGTAAATGAAAGTATTTAATTCATTTGAAAAATTATCTTATCATTCAAATTATTTTGATTCATTCAAGCGATTATTTCCATCCGCCAAAGCTTTGCTGGCTTGCCAAAAACATCAGGCTTTGGACGAGGCCATGAAATTGCGCCCCTATATGTGATGGCGGAACCATCAGCTCATCTATCCAGTATTTTTTAAGGAACATCGCGGTCCTCGAAGAATCAATTTGCGACGCCTGCTGAATCCAGGCATTATACGACGCGTCATTGAGCCAGTAAAGCATCTGTGCCTTTGTAATTATCAGCTCAAAGCAATCTGATTTTAATTCAAGGCCTTTATCGAGATAACTTATTGCTTCTCTTATGTTGTTGGTATAAAGAAATGTCGATATCGCTTTTGCGAGATAAACGTGATGGTCTTTAGGATATAGTCCAATTACCATGCTTGCGGTTTTGTCTGCATCGCGCAGCTTCCTGAAAAACAGCAAAATCTGCACTTTAAGCAAAAGCGCCCGCTCGTCATTCGGCGCAATCTGAAGTATCTCGTCAAGAACAAGAAGCGATTTTTTGAAATCTCCGTACTCGATGAGCGAGTAAACGCTTTGAACAAGCGAAGTGATTTCTTTTGCGGGCTTTCCTCCGCCACCAGGCACATCATCAGATTTACTGGATGCCTGTGCTGTTTGAGGTGTTTCGCTGTTCTGTGAGATTTGATGCTGTGCTGTTGCTTTCACTTGAGTTTCCTGAAAGCTCGGTTCCCTGGATTTTTTCAGTCGCTGTTTCGTTTCCATTAAAAGCACCAATGTCCATTTTTCTTAAAACGCACTCATTTATCCGATAAACGCTATTCGCACATATGAAATCCTCAACTTCGGTCACATTAAATGCCGAAAGCTCTTTTTTATCCAGATACGACTCCATCAAAATGTGCGTCTCTAAAGACGCCGTGGATTCAGACTTAATCTCAGCAAGATAAACCGCCGGATCAAAAGCAGGCACAATCTGCTCCATTGTTCTTTTTATGGCGCTGCATTCGGGATCGCAAGTTGCCGGAACATTAAGCGTTATAAGCACATACCGGTCTGCAGGATTTTCTTGCGAACCGAAAAGTATCCGCTCCTTTTCTGCATCAGATATTGCAGAAATCACTTTTGTTGCCGGAAGCTCTGCCGCTTTGTTTGATGCGCCTGTCGAATAAAGCATGGCTCCTGCCATTGAGCCTAAAAAGATAAGCGCCACAAATATTACAAAAAATTTATTTTTTGTTCCATTGTTGCTGTTTCTTGAATTCGCATAATTCATTTCAATCCCTTTTCATTTTGAGCCATTTTCAGCCATTGTTAATTGATTTGGGCCAGGCTTGCCGTAAGGCATGATTCACAAGCGTTAATGATTTCCATTATTTATTAATTTATTTGAAAGCGCTTTTAATTCAATAATCTTCTCGTTTGAGAGTCCCGCATCGCCAAGTGTTCTTGGATCCGCTTTCAAAAACTCCTGAATGTTTGTTATTTCGCGCTCAACAAGATTGGTTCGTAAAAATCTGGGAAGGCTCAGCAAAGTCAGCGGGTATGCCCTTGAAGATTCTATCAGCCGCTCAAGGCCTCCTCCGAAAGGATAGTTCCAGCCGATGAGCTTTATTCCCTTTCCTTTTGAGTAGCGGATTGCATAATCCGAAAATTTTGTGTTTGTTATTATCCATGCAGAGGTTACTTTCAGGCCATTATTATTTATGTCCTCAAAGCGCGCCCATTGTATTAAAGGCACTTCAAGGCCTGTATATGTGTGCGACTGGAAGTGGTGTTTGCACTCGATTATCGCGCGCTCACCCGCTTTCTCTGCAAAAACATCAATCTCATGGTCAACAAGCTTGCCCTGGATTTTAGGCTCCGGGCTGTGTATTGTCTTGTATCCGGAAATACGAAGCAGATGCGCTATGTACCACTCGAACTCATACCCTTCGGGGCCGAGGTCGGCGATAGCCTCTTTAAGCCGGTATCTGCGTGCGATATGCGCTTCTTCGCGATTCAGCCGGTCATAGACCAGCTTCATGAGGATTTTTGTTGAAATGCCGTTGTAAATGCGCTTTGTGACGTATTCGATAATTTCATTTGCAAGCTCCTTTGAAGCGCCTGAACGAAGACAGCTATTGCGCACTTTTTCGGGATCGAATTCCTCGCGCCTTCCGTCGTACTTCGTTATATAGACCATGATAACGTTTATTTGCGCGAAGATATATAAAAGAGGCGCGCAGCACCTTATGAATGTTTCCCGATTATCGAAAGTTATTCGTCTTATGTCGAAAATGCCAATTATCGCATGTTTTTAATCTATTTAAATCTAATTGGCAAATGATAGAAAACTGATGATTATGAAAGTCAACGTTCTTGAAGACAAAAAAGACACGCTGGTAGTTGAAATCGAAGGCGAACGGCACACAATTCCGAACCTGATTCGAGAGTCGCTATGGCAAGACGACAGCGTTGTGCTTGCTGCATATGAAAAGAAACACCCATCCCTTGGAAGCCCGAAAGTCATAGTAAATGCAAAGGATCCGAGAAAGGCTCTTGTTTCCGCAATAAAACGCAGCGAAGCCGAGACAAAGGAATTCTTGGAAGAATTTGAGAAGGCGGTAAAATAAAATATAACGAACGATAGTTCATCCGCTCAGATTATTCTGCCTATGAGCCAATCAATGCATTTGGTAGCCATCGCGCCTGTCTTTTTCTTCTCAATCATTGGATTAAGCTCCACAATATCCGCTCCAACTATGTTTCTGCATCGCGCGACAATATTCTTAAAATCATCAAAAGAAAAGCCCTTCTTTTCGGGATCGCCAACTCCCGGTGCGAGTTTAGGGTCGAAAAAATCAAGGTCAACTGATAAATATGTCGGAAGCGCGGGATTTATCGATTCGGGTGCAATACAGATCTTATTGCGCAGAACAAAATTGCGCGCGCCTTCATTTTTCTCGCGAACTCCGATGATTTTTAAATCAACACCGAGTTCGAAAATCCGCAGCATAACTGTTGCATGCGACCACTTTTCGCCGATGTAATCCGGATACAAATCATAATGTGCATCCAGTGAAACAACCTGCAGATTTTTATGGCGCTCTGCAAGAACCTTGACTGCTGCGTATGAAATTGTGTGCTCGCCGCCAAGAGTAATGGGTACAACACCCTGATTTTGCGAGAATATTTCGCGCACGATATCTTCAGTGCGTTTCAGCGTTGCTTTCGCATTGCCAAAAACAACATCGACATCGCCTGCATCGTAAACTGAATTTAGCTCTATTTTGCTTTTTGCGATTTGCGCGCGAATCTCTTTGGGCCCGAATCTCTGCCCGGGAATATTGGTTTCAGTGCTGTCAAACGGAACGCCGATAAGCGCGGCTTTGGCTGATTTTATATCATCGTATTTTGATGCAAGCGCGATTGTTTCGCGGTTGGAATAAAGGAACATAAGTACATTTAAATAAGCAGATTTATATGCAATTATTTTGCTCGGCTGCATTTCCGCAAAAGCGAATCGGAGCCGAGACAAAGGAATTCTTGGAAGAATTTGAGAAGGCTGTGAAATAAATGCCATGGCATTTATATGCCTTGATAATATTCCGTAAGCCATTCCAATACCAATTCTGCATTAACGCCTTTCCGGGTTATTTTCTTATCGCCGGAAATCCACTCTAAGATCTTCATATCAGCATATAAAGAAGCGTCATATCCATTCGAGCCTTCTTGGAGTATGGCGAGATATTGCTTCCCGATTTGCTGAAAGCGCCCGCCCGCAACAAGTGTTCTGGGATTTTCATTGCTGAGAATTATATATCTCGGCCCTTTTTTAAGCAATCCGACACTTTTGGCGAGTTCTTCTATAGTTTCTTCCGTTATTGTTAAAAATGACTGCGACGGCGCAATGAGCTCGATTTCTTCCGGCTCTTTCTCAGTAAGAACTACAGACACATGTTTGTTGTCTACTGCTGGCGCCTCTTCCAAAAGCTCTTTTGCAGCACCATCAGTTCCTTTTTGCTCTGTCGACACAGGCGTTTGCACAGGCTCCGGAACTATCAGAGGATCTGTTTTAACTTCTTCCACAATCAGCTCTTCTGCCATCTCTTCCTTTTCCGGCTCTTTCAGCGGCGGCATTTCTTTGTGTTCGTGCAGATAATCTATAATGCAGGCATATTCAGGAATAATTCCACTACATTCCTCTTTCAAAGACTCAAGTTTTCTGGTGCCGGTTCCCGCAAGCTTGTAGATACCATTACCCTTCAAAAAATAACCCTCTCTCCTAATCCCCGATTCGACGAGATATAATCCGCCTTTATCTGCAAATAAATCCGACAATTCCTTTGCATCAAGCCCCTTTTCAATACCTAATAAAAGCTTAAGAATTTGTAAATCTTTTTCATCATACTCAATAGGCTCTGAATCCTCCATTACATCAAGAACGCTAACAAGAGTTTCGGTTTCATGGATTTCTGGCACGACCTCGTGAGGCTCTTCAATTAAAGTTCCGGTATCCGCTGCTTCTTTAGCAACTGGTTTTGGTTCTTTCTTTGCAGTTGCATAAGGTCCTTCAGATATCGGTCTATCTGCATACCAACGCTTATTTATGTATCTAGTAACTTGATTTTCACCGAACGCTTTATTTCGTGTTTCATCCGACGGTTTTTTCCCTGCAAGCCCGCGGTAACTAAGGGATGGAAATGGATGTAGTTCTTCATCTTGATTTACCGGTTCTGTCTCAGGCGAAGATTTCATTTCAGGAGTTTCTATTACTTGCTCATCCTCTTCCTGATGCGGGTTTAATCTTTCGATTCCTATGGAGGTAATGCGCCTCTTGCTTTGATATCCTTCAACACACCCATCCTTTCTTAGCATACCAACAATAACAGAAACATCATGCGTCGAAATGTCTCCAACATTCCTTGCAATTACTTCATTTTTAAGAACACCGCGATTGATTTGTACTAAAACTTCATATTTGAGGATTTCAGGATTATGTTTTTTGTCAGTGTCCGGCGCACCGATAGAATTCAGGAGGTCGGAAGCGTCAAGACGATTCACAACAAGCGAATCATTGCTTCTGTTTTTTATTTCAATATCCGGTATTTGAAATCCATCCGCCTTATAATTGTGCAAAGCTGCTCCATAAAGCTCCTCGAGTGTTTCAAGCTCGGCAATGCCTTCGGGAGTAACTTTCCTTATTTTTTCATTTTTGGCATGGAACCCTTTCTTTTTAAGCCCGCTTAAAAGAAGCCCGACATAACTCGGCTCAATGCCTACTCTCTCTGCAATACTTTCATTGTTCAAATCTCCGGAACTTAACTCGTACAGAACTCGCGCGCCCAAAAAATGCACACGCTCGCCGTTTTTATATGGTTTGTCGGGCGTTGATGGAGCACTATCAGAAATTGTGGAAACGGCCGCTTCGCCGGGATTTTTTTTATCATCATTAAACTTGATGTAATCGGTAGAAGCCGCCATAATACCAATAATTTTCTGGCTTCAAACATTTAAAAATATATGCGCATTCACCTTTGACGAGTAGATACGCACGCATCGACATTAGACGATTTCAATTCCCGGCTTTCCCGGTGATGCTTTCTGCGCCTTGTCGGATTTTGCGCCGTCCGCGTCAAGCACAGAAACCGCGCATCCGAACTCCTTTGAAAAGAACTTTTCCGCGCTCTTGAGTGCCGCAATCTCTTCGTCTTTTGAAAGCGTTTTTTCAAGAACATTCATGTTTTTCATAAGATTCTGCGCGAATTTTACCGCAGCTTCGCCCTGCTTCTTTACATCCACGTTTTTCATTGATTCTGCAATCAGGTTTTTCGGCTTTGTCAGCGCAAGAGCGTACATATCGTATTTCCACTTCTGCGGCACATAGATGTTGATTCGCTCTGCATCCTTTTTGACGATTTTTTTTATCTCATTCACATCGCAAAGCGTCTGCTTTATCAAAGCCTCCATTTTCTCGGCATTCTCGTCAATTTTCTTTGCGTCAAATTCAGGCCATGGCGCAGACGAAATAAAGCCTTTTTTCCCGAGTTCGCTCCAGGCCTCCTCGCAAATGTGCGGGGTGAATGGAGCAAGAAGCTTAAGCTGCGCCTCTATGAAAAATGCAGCTGCATCGGTATCCGTATGCTCTGCCCGTCTTTCATACCACTTGAATGCCGTCTGCAGCTCATAATAAGATGCCATAATAGCAGCCCTGAATCTCGTTTCATCCATTGCCTCGGTCGCAATCTTTATCTGGCGATAGACCTGCGAAATAAGCCATCTGTCAATATGGCCGGAATTCGCAGTTCTTTTATTTTTCTTTTTGCCGGCTCCATCCGCAAAGCTCGAAGCCATTTCCTTGATTGAAAAAAGCTTCTTTGAAAACGTGTCTGCAAGGCGCGAATCCCAGTTCGCATCATCCAGTCCTTCGCCGCCCATCATATCGGTAATTCTTGAAACATCCGCACCGTATTTTGAAAGTATCTCTTCCATCGTATAAAAATTGCCTTTGCTCTTGCTCATTTTTTCTCCTTCGACAGTCACGTAGCCGTTGACGCCAAATCCTTTTGGCCAGAACTTTTCATCAAATATCGCTGTGTGGTTGAAAAGCGAAAATGTCAGGTGGTTTCCGACAAGGTCTTTTGCGGAATTCCTGAAATCAAACGGATACCAGTAGAGGAATTCGCTGCGCATTTTTTCGATTTTTTCCGCATTTATGCCGGACTCTTTCCCAGCCGCTGTTGCGCTTCCAATTCCTAGAAAAATATAGTCGAACAAAACATCATAGCTTTTTGAAGCGTCAATTTTTTCATTCTGAATCATGTGCGCGATTGTGTAATACGCCATGTAAATAGTCGAATCAGACAGCGATTCTATCAGCCACTTCTTGTCCCACGGAATCCTTGTGCCAAGGCCGAACTCGCGCGAGCATGCCCAGTCATTGAGCCAGTCGATTACGTAATTGAACTGCGCGCGGGCATCATCAGGATAAAGTTTCATTTTGTCAAGCGCCTTATGCGTTTTTGCCTTCCATTCAGCGTCGGAATATTTCATGAACCACTGGTCATCAATTATTTTCACATGGCATGGAGTCAGGCACCTGCAGACCACTGCCTCAGGAAGCTCATAAAATGACAATGCAGCGCCTGCTTTTTTAAAGTCTGTAATGAGAATGTCCTTTGCCTTTGCAACAGTCATTCCTTTGTACTTGCCGGTAATGTCCTTGAGAACGCCGCCGTGAAACTCTTTTTTGTAAATTGCCTTTGTCGCTTCTTCAAGTTTTTCATCGCCCTGATCTTCGATTTTCATGCTTTCAGCAATTTCGGCAGCCGGAAAATCTCCGAATCCTTCGACCTTGATGAGCGATATCGGCTTGATTCCTGAAACCTGCTCTTTTTTCATCCCGTATTTTTCAGGCGCGCGCTGGATATCCCGGAGCGCGATGTAGTCGTAAGGCGCATGCCCCGGAACAGACATCACAACGCCGGTGCCGATTTTAGGGTCGACAAATGCGGCAAGGAGAATAGGAACGCTTGAGCATGTTGCGATATTTGTGCAGAATTTTCCGACAAGTTCCTTTCCTTTGAATTCCTTAATTACAGAAACCGCGTGATTCTGGTCCTTGAGTTTTTCAACAGTCTCTTTTGTGACGATCCATGTTTCTTTCCCGACTTTTGCCTCGACATAAACCGCGTCCGGATTAAGCCACATGTTCGTTACGCCGAATGTTGTTTCGGGCCTGTATGTTGCTGCAGGAAGCACTTTTCCTTCAATTTCGAATTTCACAAGAGTCATTTGTTCCGGAACAACGCCTTCACCCTGAACCCTGTCATGGTCTCCTGTTGCCATTTTATCTTTCGGGCACCATGCAACAGGATGCTCGCCTTTTACAACATAATTCTTTTCTTTTAATTTATTGAACTGCCATTCTATGAATTTCGAATACGGCGGATTGACTTCAGTAGTCCGAAACGACCTGCGCCAGTCGATTGCTGCGCCAAGCGATTCAAGGTCGGATTTCGCGGCTTTTGGAAAATAATCAATCCAATAAAGCGGGTCCTCGAATTTTTTGATTTTGGAATCAGGAATGTTCATGTCGCGGAGTATTTTCACCTGTTTCTCTTCACGGTCTTTTATCCTGCGCGCAGCAGCCACAATCGGCGTGCCCGTGCAGTGAAATGCGAACGGAAAAAGAACGTTGTAGCCGCGCATACGCTTGTAGCGGGAAAATATTTCCGCGCGCAAAAAAGTGTAAAGGTGCCCGATATGCAGCTTGCCGTTCATGTATGGATATGGGAAGTTGGCGAAGAATTTCGGCTTTCCGGGCGTGGCAGCTGACTCGAATGCTTTTGCTTCAGCCCATTTCTTCTGCCATTTTTTTTCGACAGAATGGAAATATGCAATATCATCACGAGGTTGGGTTTCAATAACCGCACTTTCCTTTTTAACCATAAGAACGCCTATACAATACCCTTGATTCTGTATTTTATTATTGCAACTTTTTAACCCTTTACAAACACAAGTTCATAAAAAAATACGGCGCCCGCTTATACCGGCGGGTCGTATGGTGTATGTGGTCCATAGGCGCCTTCGCCCACCGCATCAGTTCCTGTCGCTGTAAATTCAACTCCAGGAAACATTGAATCAAACCTCTGGATTCCATTTCCATTTACATATCGTTCATTTCCCATAGTCTCACCTAAACTCATTTGTTTAGCACCGGCAGATGTCTCTTACGGAAGAACGTGAAAAAATTAAATAAAAATTACAGAAATTCCGTAACAGAAACCGATGCAAGCACTTAGCGCGCTAGCTGTAGTTCTGGGGCTAGCAATAGCGATTCAGAAAATTTGCTGTATTGCTGTCCTGTTTGCATAATTGTACTTAGAATACAAAATTTATATGCTTTTCGAAAAACTAATGCACAAATAAGATCATAAAGAAAGCAAAATCAAGCCTGCAAGAACAGAAATAACACCGATTCTCTGGTTTGGCTCAAGCGTTTCTTTGAAAAATATCTTTGCAAGAATTATGCTCACTGCAGGAGAAGCCGCAGCAATCGGCGCGACTATTGCAGAATAAACTGAGGTAACTCCGAAGGAATATGCCAGATACGCAAGCGTATCAAGAACGCCGACAATTATTATAAAGGGAAGGACGCGCTTTGGAACTGAAATATCTTTTTTCGAAGACTTCAAATATAAGAAAAGATAAACTGCAGCAACGGAGCCGATAAACAGTATTGGAAGAAACCATCCGATTTCCTCAACCATCATGTCGATAAGCACAAAATCCGTGCCGAATGCCGCCGCAGCAAGTATTGCGTAATTCACTCCATTTGCATGTTTTTTCATATTGAGGAAATCATTCCATTTGAAAGAAACAAGAATTGCGCCCAGTATCGCAAGGGTCACTCCGATTGTTTGGGCACCTGTCAAGGCTTCGTGAAAAAACGCAAGGCTCAAAAAAACAGTAACAACAGCCCAGCAGGATTCGACAGGCATCACAATAGCCACCTGACCTACTCTAAGGGCTTTGTAAAACGCGGAATTTGCAATAACTGTTAGCGTGCCTGAAGCAAATATAAGGGCGATGATTCTAAAAGAAAGTACGGGCATACTAAAAAATGTAAAGAATATAACTGACATAATAGCCAGTGCAACTAGCTGGCTCCAGAAAAAAGCCCTTATGGGATCGCATCCTCTTGCAGATTTTGAAACGCAAAAATCGGACACGCCCCAGCTGATCATCGCAACTGTTCCGAAAAGTATGCCTAAAGAAACGTCCATGAAACCAGCACTATTAACTTATTTTACGTGTTGGTTTATATAGCTCTTTTTGTGCGCAGAGAAATAGAACAGTTTAGACTCGTTTCAATGCACAGCCATTACAACTGTCTGCCCTGCAACAATCCAATATTCGCATTCCTGGCCGTCTTTTACAGTGTCTTTTATTTCGCCAAGGATTTTTGAGTAGAATGTTTCGTATGTCTTGGTGTCCATTACCTGCGCATTATCCCCTTCTATAGAAAGAATCTGGCCTTCTCGCTTGTCAACATTCGGCGAAAATACCTTATCGTGTCCTGGCAGGATGAATACTCGCTTTTTGCCGTCGAAAATGCCTTCTGAATCGACGCGCGCCTTTGAGTGGCCGTGCTTTCCGGTTTTTGCAATCTGCAGATTCGTTACTCTGCAAGGTATGCCTTCAACCATTATGAAAACGCCTTTTTTGCAGTCTTTTGCGTCTATTTGCTGTCCTTCAATTGGTGCATCGCCCATATAATATCATCTCATGAACTTATAGCATAAGTTAATCCGCAAGCTTTTTAATGTTTTGCGTCGTTTTGCAAAAAATGCACTAATCAGGCCTGCAAAGATTATTTTTCAGCGATTCTGCAGTCTTTTTTCCCACAATCTTCTCAAGCGCGCCTGTTTCACACGCCCTGACATCATTTGCGCTTTTTAGTCCTGCGTTGAACAGCTTTCTCGCGCGCCTTCTTCCGACACCCTTCAGCGCAACCAGCGGCAGAAGCTCTCGCTTTACACCGTGTTTTAAGCGGATGCGCAAGTCAGATAATTCTTTATGCATTCCTGTGATGCCCGTAATTCGGGCGATTTCATCAACCGCATACAGCAGCCAGTCGGCTGTATCGCGCTTTACATGCAGCTCGCCCGGCGCGATATTATACTCTTCGAGCAAAGCGTCTTCGCCTTTTTCATTCATCCAGGCATTGAACATAAGCGCGGTTTTGACTGACGGCGCCTGCGCTTCATAAGGCAGAAGATTTTCCGGAACAATCAAAAATTCCTCGATATCCGCCATTTTTTCATCTATCGATTCCTCGTCATTTTTTGTAACGCGCAACTGCGGATAAAGCTCAAGCGCATTTGAAATCAAATGCAGGAATGAAATCTCGCTCAGTTTTTTTGAGTGCGCGCATTTCAGCGACTCGACTATCAGATTTGCTGTTTCCGGGTCAATATACATCTCTGCAACCCGTATTCCAAGAGGAGTTGCTTCCAGCTTTTTTGGCTTTATAACCGGATTTAAACCTGAACGTTTTACAAAACTGTCTGCAGTAATAAAGAGAGCATTCGGATTGTTTTTTTGATTGTGTGCTTTATTTTTAGTTTGCATACCTTCCGCACCATCTATTTCAATCAGCTTGTAATCCGAAAGCAATTGAAGCATGCGCTTCATCTTGGCTTTGAGCTCTGTCAAATCACTATATTGGTGCGCGTAAAATGTATTTTCCATAAATCCCGTAAGCTGTTCTTCTGTGTGGACATGGCCTGTTGCGATAAGTGAAAGTATGTGCATGCGAAGAACCGGCTCGAGCGCGAGTTTTGAAAAAATCTTCTCAGTATCGGCATTTATGTAATTGTCAAAAATATGATCTATGTCGTTTTCTGTCCTGGCGACTGCGATTGCAAAGCCTTCCTTGTCGTATTTCGGCCTTCCTGCCCGGCCCGCCATCTGCTGATATTCAAGAACCGGAATCGGCCTCATGCCATGTCCTCCGACATAGCGCATCATATCTTTTATTATCACAACCGATGACGGAAGATTCACGCCCATTGCAAGCGTCGGTGTTGCGCAAATAACTTTCAGGTTTTTTGATTTGAACGAATCCTCAATCAGCTTCCTCTGCTTTGCGACAAGGCCCGCATGATGAAACGCGCATCCTTTGCTGATGCATTCGCCAAGCCGCCTGCACTGTTTTGTCGGAGTTGAAAGCGCGCTTCTTGCGTCTTCTGCAAGCGATTTTGCAAAAGCCTTGTTCGTGTATTTTTCTGCAACAGCACCCAGTTTTTCTGCCTGTGCTTCTGCCGATTTTCTTGAGTTCACGAAAACCAGCGCCTGCCGGTCTTTCGCAAGCGCATATTCTATCACGTCAGAAACGTCGTCGCCATGCTTTTGTTTTACTTGCTCGTTTTCGATGCCATAGCTTATGCATCCGCCGAAATAAACGCCCTTCTTGAGCGGTATCGGCCGATAGTCAGACTGCACAAGCTCGGCACCAAGCCATCCTGCAAGCTCTTCTGCATTCGAAATCGTTGCAGAAAGCCCGAGTATTTGGAATGGTGTGTTTTGGTCCATAACTGCATTTTGGCCAATATTCGCTTTCGCTTTTCGCCCTATTGAATCCCGCAAACGAGTGATTGTGATTTCAAGAGTGGGTCCGCGAGAGATATCGTTCAGCAAATGTATTTCGTCAACCACGACAAGGCCCACGTCATGAATCCACGGGATGTGGTGGCGCATAAGAGAATCCAGTTTTTCGCTTGTGACAATTATAATATCCTGCGACGAAAGCCACAGATCTTCTGAATCATAATCGCCCATTGACACGCCGGTTTTTATTCCGAGCGGTTCGTATCGCGCCTTGAATTCATCGTATTTCTCGGAGCCAAGCGCCTTTAATGGAACTATGTAAACTGCTTTTTTGTGTTTGTTAAGAATTGTGTTGAGAATCGCAAGCTCTGCCACAAATGTTTTTCCGGATGCAGTGGGCGCGAAAACTACCATGTTTTTGCAGTCCAACAGCCCGGCATTTACCGCCAACTCCTGCGGCGGGTTCAGCGTTGTGATGCCTTCGGAGATTAGAATCTGGCGCGCGGATTCAGGAATCTGCGCGAGGTCTGAAACATTCATAGAAATTAATGCGCGGGAAGATTATAATATGTTTGTATTTACGGCTGCTTTTTTGCCTGAAAACATGAATTCTTCAGGCGCGTACTTTTCGCCGGTTTCCTGCATTTTTCTGTAAAATGCAGCCGATAGATCAATCCCGCAGCTTCCGGCAAGCCCAAGAATTATTGCAAAAATGTCCGCAAGATAAAACGATATTTCTCTTTCCAAAAAAGGATTCTCGCTTTCGTTTTCCGATATTTGCTTTCCGAAATAATCCAGAAAAATTTTCGAATCTTCCCGTATATTCTGCGCGGTGCGATAGGGACTGCTGTACCAGAAGTCATTTTCACAGAATGATTTTACCACGGATTTTAAATCCGCGACATCCGTCTCTGAATCGGTTTTTGCGGGCAGCGTCTTTTCCGGTTGCATCAGGTCATAAAATGTTGCTTCAGTATCCATCAACTCGCATAATGTTGTTGTGAGGTCGACATCATATTTCTGGAAATATCTCAAAACATTAAACGATAAATCCGCAAGCTCTTCTTCTATTTTGCGCGCCTCGTATCGGGAATTATCTTGGAAACAGTCCAAAAGCTCTCCTGATTCTTCATAAATCCTTCGGGCGAGATCCTGTGGGTTGTGAAATACGCTCCATCCGCGCATATCGCAGAAAATTTTTATGTATTCTTTTAGATCCTGAACCGATATGTAATCGTCCATACGCTACATTCGCATTGTAAAGATATTTAAATCTAAGAAAAGTTATCATTAAAGAGAGGTTATGGAAGCATATCGATATTCTACAGGGGTTGATTTTATAGATCGCGCCCTAAATGGTGGTTTTTCAGGAGGCTCTCTAGTGCTCCTCGAGTATGATACAGGTTCTCCGAAAAATATTTTTATCAAAGAGTTTTTAAAAAGCGGATTGAAAGAACGCGAGCAAATATACGCTGTTTTAACAGACGGCAAGATCAGCTCGATTTTCGATGAAAATGAATTACAAGGATTTTCGAAGAATAATTTTGTTGTCGTAGATGGCTTCACGAATGCTTTTGAGTGGTCGGAAGTAAAACCAGACGTAGATCACAGAATTGACGATATTTCAAGCATAAAAAAAGTTCACGAGGTCCTAAGAAAAGCTGTGGAACCGTTCGACAATAAAAAAACTACGCGCGGACTTATTGACTCTCTATCCACATTATTTATGGCAGAAAATTATTCCGACCTCAAACAAAGGCAAAATCCTTCTTTAATTCCAAAGTATTTATTGCATCAATCAGTTATGTGTAAAAGCGTAGGCTCTGTTCTGATGTGTACGCTGCATCAGGGCACTCAAGATGAATCTTTCGAGCGAATGATAGAAAATATTTCGGATTATGTCTTACGGCTTAAAACAAAGGAAACCGAAGAGGGATATGAGAATTATTTATCAATATTGACAGCGAAAAATTATAATCGACCCTCATTAAAATATAAAATTGCTTTAGACAATGAAAAATTAGTTGCTTCGGGTGCATAAAATGGCTTTTTGCGGAACTTCGTATGATGTGAATGACGTGAGACGGCTAATAAAAAGAGGTGGAAAGCTGGCTACTGAATACGGGGGAATGGAACCAAAAAGCGTGTTACCGATATTCGGAGAGGAGCAATTTTCCGGAAAAAGCTTTATAGAAGGTTTTATGCTGGATTATGATGGCATTAAACTAAACTCCAATTCTGCTTCATCCATTATCGATTATCTAAAGAACTTTTTTTATACCGACGACGGAGATGCTAATTTATACGTAACTAAATACAGAACAATAGATGGCAAACCACGACAATCGGACACAATCGAAATTTGCAGCCAGAAAAACGGAAAAAGAACCGAAGTTTATATGACGCCGGAAAATGTGCCTCTCAAAAATTTGCAGGACATACCTCAGACAGTGGTAGGACATTTTGATGCCGGGAAAAGTAGCGCCTGGGTAAGATTAGACAAAAAGAGCTTAAAAAGAACAAAGACAAGGAAGCCAAGCCTTCAGGATATTCTGCACCACGATAAGAATAATACGTATAATGTAGAAGTTAGGCTCTATGAACCAGGACAATATGATATGATTGGTAAGCCTTTCGTAATGGGCGTGCTTTTCGAAACAGAAAAGCTGCTGCCAAAGGGGTTACGATATGCCCGAACGCTCGAATCTCTTCTGACCGGCAATCAGAAAAAATTAGGCTGGAATGATATCGGAGGCTACAAGGATCTTAAGGAACAGCTTATCCTGAGATTAGAAGGCAGATTCCTAAATCCTGATATTTATGCAGATATAGAGCCGTCAAGCATGCTTTTAACAGGCCCTCCGGGCACGGGGAAAACCCTTATGACCACCGCTGCGATTACAGAATTAAAAGGGTGTGTCAGAATTCCGTTTAAGCCGGAATATCTTTCAAATATGTTCGGTTCAAAAGATGTCGGAATAAGCAAATTGTTCGACTGGTTGAATGAAGTGGCCGAAGATTCCGGCAAGTATGTTTATTTGTTTTATGATGAAATAGAAGAAATCGGAAACCGGTTCGCGGGAGGCACTTCCGTTGTTACAAACAGTATGCTCAGAGCACTGGACGGCAATGAGAGCGCGAATTTTTCAATTATAGCCACAACAAATAAGCCCATGGATCTTGATCCTGCACTTCTGCGCCCGGGGAGATTTTATCCGATATTCTACGTTCAGACACCGGATTTGAAGGACCGCCTTGAAATTTTGGAGATACTCACACGAAATAACAATATGCAAGATATGGACCTAAGCGAAATTGCAAAAGAAACGGAAGGTTTTACAGGAGCGGATTTAAAGGAACTTTTCAGATCGTCGAGACTGAACATAATACGAGAAAAGACAAAACAAACTTCCTTAGAAGAAATTAGAAAAAAAGATATCATTCTAACTCAGCGAGACCTCATGGAGGACATATATAAAAACAAGGCTCGAGTGACAGAAAATACCAAAAACTGGGAAAATACCTTTTCTAATCTATTAAAAGGGCTAAAAGATGTCAATGTTATAGCAACACGAGATGATGTATCAATCTATCAATAAGATGCGGACTCTTAAAATCCGAGTATATGTATTTTTATAATTTCTTATTCGATATTCTCGCTATGAGCTTTACAATCGGCCTTGTAGGAAAACCCTCGGCAGGAAAATCGACATTCTTCAAAGCGGCAACGCTTGCTGATGTAGCGATAGCCGCATATCCGTTCACAACAATAAAGCCGAATTTCGGAACAGGATATGTGAGAGTTCCATGCGCAGACAAAGATTTTGGAGTACAGTGCAATCCTCGCTTTGGCGTGTGCAAAAACCACATGAGATTCGTGCCTGTTGAAATGATAGATGTAGCGGGACTCGTTCCCGGGGCGCATGAAGGAAAAGGATTGGGAAACCAGTTCTTAAGCGATCTTTCAACTGCCGATGTCCTGATACATGTAATAGACGCATCCGGTTCTACTAACGAAAAGGGCGAAAACGTGCCTGCAGGAACGCATAATCCTGCGATTGATGTCAAATTCCTCGAGGATGAAATAGACTTATGGTACTACTCGATCATTGAACGCCATTGGTACAAGATGTCGCGCGCCTCAAACATGCAGAAAAAGAAAATCGAAGAACAGCTATCAGAGCTTCTTTCAAGCTTTAAGGTAACTGACAAAACAATAACCGAAGGCATTGTATCGCTCAAGCTTTCGGCAAACCCCGAGGCTTGGACTCAGGAACAGTTGAAAGCCCTTGCAGCGCATATCAGGCGCGACACTAAAAAAATTCTTGTTGCTGCGAACAAAATGGACATTCCTGCAGCAGAAAAAAACAACGAAGCATTAAAGAAAGAGTTCCCGAACATTCTTTTTGTCCCCTGCTCATCAGAAATGGAACTCGCGCTAAGGGAAGCTGCGCGCAAAGGGCTTATAGATTATGTGCCGGGAAGTTCAGAATTCAAAATACTTGCGCCGGAAGCGCTGAACGACAAGCAGAAAGCAGGGCTTGAAATGATGTCAAAGTTCCTGAAAAAATGGGGCACTACTGGTGTGCAGCAGGTTCTTGATTCCGCAGTATTCGACTTTCTGAAATACATCGCGATTTTCCCGGGAGGAGTCAACAAGCTTGAAGACAGCAAGGGAAACGTTTTGCCCGACTGCTTCCTTCTTCCGCCCGACGCAAATGCGCGAGATTTCGCATACGCGCTTCATACTGATTTCGGAAAGAACTTTCTTTACGCAATCGATGTCAGGACAAAAAAGCGCATTGCGGGAGACGCAAAACTAAAGCACCGCGACGTTGTAGAAATTATACACGCAGCGAAATAAAGAATGCCACTTTTAAATGGTGGTGAATCTATTTATAAATCTTCTTAGCGCACTACCATCATGGTTATAGAAACTCCCGAAAATGCAGAATTCATAAAAATCGCAGAAAAGGACTCGATTATTTGGGATAGCGTTGAATTGATTGAGATGAATCCCAATGTATCATACCGCATAATTAGCGGCAAGGAACGGACAGTTCGGATATTCTTGAACAGGCTAAAGCGAGCCTCAAAGATTCAATGCAACTATATCTGGTATCCGAAGGATTAGATGGATATATAACACAGAAAGGTAGTAATGAGCCGGTGTATGTCGCTACAATTGACCCGATAGACAATACAGCCAAGTTTATAGAACCGAGCGGAGAATTCGAGGTTGTTGGAAAAGACGGAAAACGAACATATATGGAACTAGAGAAAGTACGTGATATTTACAGAGATGTGCTGAACGATTTCAGGCGGGATTTCAAAGGCATTGTTCTTGAAAATGGCGAATTAAACGAATTCTCGGAAAATCACAGCGCATAATATCCGCGATAAAACAATAGCTTTATCATACTTCGCCCACATTCTATAGAGATGGAAAACAGGGAGAGAATAATCAAAGAGACTGAAGCGTTTGTGCGGTGCAGCATACCGAAAACAAGAGAGCCGGAAGAATCATATATCCGGCACGTTTTCGGCGCAAGGAACTACGCGAGACACTTGGCTGAAATCTATCACGCAGACATTTTCGCAGTTGTCATGGCAGCGCTTCTGCACGATATCGGAGCTGATGCAGGAAATAAAAAGCACGCAAAGGAAAGCGCGAAAATAGCAAAGGACTTTCTTGAAGAGTTCAAGCTTGACAAAAAAACGCGCGACAAAATTCTTGGCGCAATAAAAGCGCATCCTTTGGGCACGCCGGCGGAAGGCATCGAACAGCGGATTGTGCAGGACGCCGACGGTATAATTTTTGTCGAGAATACATACAAATCATATTTCGAAGAGCAGAAAAAGAAGCTGCCGCCTGCAGAAGCAAAGGCAAAGAGCATTGAAAAGTTGCGCGCGATGATGGGCAAAATCAGGACTGACGAAGGCACCAAAATCGCGAACAAATTTCTTGAAAGCGCGGTGAAGGAATTGGAAAATGCGAATTAATTATATAAACACAAGTGCCTTCTATATAAGGTATGTGGTACCTGAAATGCAAGTACAAGCATAGCGACTGCATATACGCGCCGATGCTTGAGAAGCTGAATTTGTCGGGATTCTTCCACAATATCGGCTATTATGCCAAAGGAAATTATGTGTTCACTTCGGCAATTCTTCAGTTGGCGGGCGATGAAAAAAACATAAAGAAATACGCGCAGTACATGAAAGCGCATGCAAAGGTCGCGAAAATGGAGGCCTATGGAAACGTACTTTTCATACTCGCGCGCCACAAAAAGGAACTCGAGCTTTACAGCGCGGCTTATAATCCTGCGCTGATTCACCCCGCGCCCGCATATCTCAGCAAAGACGGCTTTGAAATCGTAGAAGTCGCGTCGTGGGACAGGAAAGTTCTTGTCGATCTGATAAAATCGCTGAAGAAAAACAAGACGACGACGTATCTCGAAGTCCTGAAATTCGCGAACAAAAAAATGGACGATATTTACGTTTCCAAACTTCTGCCCGACCTACCGCAAAAGCAGGACGATGCAATAAGGCTTGCTTTCAGGAACGGATATTACCATTTCCCGCGCAAAACCAATCTTGACAAGCTTGCAAAAGAAGCCCGTGTTTCAAAGCCGACATTCCGCGAAAACTTACGGAAAGCGGAAGCGAAGCTAATGCCGAAATTGATTTCTGAATAACTCTTGAATTTTCTTGTATTTCGCACGTAAAAAACATACCTCCCATAGAAGGGTAAAAACGGATATACTAGTTCTGACAATATAGTGAGTACTGCTGCATAACAGCAGGATATTTGAGGTGATTGAAATGAACTCAGATAATCTTCAAAGAGCGTATAATATCGCAACGAGTATTATGGATTCCGATTGGCAAAATTTCAGAAGGATTCCTGTTGAAAAAGCAGAAGCGAGATATGAAATAAAACCGCTCGAAAAATGGATGGCTGAAAACGAGAATGGCTGCGCTGCTTATGCGTATAATCGATATAGCCGAAGAGATCCGATAGTTGTTTTAATAGCACAAAATGCCGGGCACGGGAATGAATGCCCCGAACGTCTTTACGAAGCAGTATTTTTCCCGACAAGGCTAAGTGGTATTCAAAACATCGACAACGAGACCGATGTAAAGAGGTATTTTGGAAAAAAGAAAAACTTACGCGAACAGTCTCCGTCTCTTGTGGATGTCCGTACGGTTTACGAAGAAAGGATTCTGCCGCAACTGGCGAAACTTGCGCCAGCTGTTCAAGAGCTGGACAACATCGCATTTGAAAAAATAATACGGGAATATGGAGGATTTTCAGATACTTTGACCGGTCCCACTTTTGGATGGCTCGACGTTATGAAAGAACTCAATTTCGATTCGTTGGACGAGGTTGTTAAAGAAATCGAAAAGCTGCCGGGTATTTTAGATGAATATCGCTATTGGACGAATGTTATCTGATATAGATTTAAAGGTGATTGAAATGAATGACCACGAAATATCAAAATATCTGAAAGACCAAGGATTGGATTTTGAAGAAAGAGTTAAAGTGTTTGAACGCCTTTTTCCATTCGATGAAGCAGCCATAAATAAACAACGCATGGAACTAGAAACACAATACAATAACGACCCGACAATCGAGTCGAAATATCGCGAAGACTTCAAACTCGAGGAGTTCATTCCAGCAGTAGGATTTTATTTTCACGATAAAAGAAAAAACAAACAGGAAAATGAAAACTACTTATTTTTTCGGAAGGCAAATGAAGGAACTGTAAATTGGTTAAAAAGAGCCGGATTTTTTACATACCATTATCTTTCAACAACTGCACCGATATTATGGATGTATGACCTGCTGAAATAAATCCGCTGAAATAAAACAATTCACGAACCCCTACTTTATCCCCACGCTTTGCCCGTTCGACATTATCTTCACGGTGTCGCCGAGCTTCCAGCCCTCTTCCATTGCCAAAGATGCGAATGATGCAAGCCGCTCTGTTTCACCGTGGTTCGGAATGACGTACTGAGGATTAAGCATTTTCAGCATATCTCTGTGGTCCTCGCGCCTTGCGTGGCCTGAAACGTGGACGTGCTCCATAATTCGCGCGCCCTGCTCATAGAGGTTTCGCTTGAGAATATACCTGTTCGCCTCATTTATCGGGTTCGGAATCGCTTCTGAAGAAAATATCACCTGATCCTGCTTTCGCAAAGCAAAGGGGAATTCTTTCCTTGCAAGCCTTGAAAGCGCAGAATTCGGTTCTCCCTGGTTTCCTGTCGCAATTAAAAGGAAATCCTCGGGCCTTCTCTTTACTTCTTCAAGCGCTTTCGATATTGTTTTTTTCCTGCCGTAAATCTTTATATCATCCGCTTCAATAAGCTTGCACTCTTTCGCGGCATTCACATAGGAATCAAGAGACCTGCCAAGCATTATGACTTCCCTTCTGCCCTTGTTCGCCTCGATAATATTGCGCAACCGTGTTATGTGCGATGCAAAGCTTGTTATTAAAACCGCAGTATTGTCCTCATACGCGCGGTCTATTGCGTCATCAACCATTATCTTGGCAACATATTCTGGAGGGGTGCGGGCTTCTTCTGCAACGCGAAGGCACTCGCTTATGTGCAGTTTCACGCCTTCCGCACCCAATTTCTTCAGGCGCTTGTAATCCGGCTTGGGCCCGAATGTAGGGTTGTTATCGAGCTTATAGTCGCATGCATAAGTGACTATGCCCTCTTTTGTATGCAGTGCAATAATGGACGCCTGCGGAATGCTGTGCGTTATATGCACCATCTCAACCGAAAAGTTCTTTGAAATCTGCATTGTTTCACCGTGATTTATCTGGCATAGATTCTTCACAAGCCCGCTTTTCCCGTCATCTGCAAGAAGTGTTTTCACAATAGCAAGCGTAAATGGCGTGCCGACAATCGGGCACCCGTAGCGCTCAGCCATTCTCGGGACAGCTGCGCAGTGGTCTAAATGCCCGTGGGAAAGCACGATTGCCACAACATTCTTTCCTTTGAGGCATTCGTCATTCGGAAGCGCGCCAATATCTATCAATTCTTTTGTAGGTACATCGCGCTCTTCTTCTGTCAGTGTCACAATCTTGTCCAGGTGTATCCCCATGTCAAGAATTATGACTTCATCGCCCACTTCAACAGCAGACATATTTTTGCCGACTTCATTATAGCCGCTTACTGAGTAAAATTTCATATAAATCACCAAAGAGCATCAAAACAGAAGAACGTATTTATTTCCTGCATAACTTGAATTTCGCGGGAAAGTTTATATAATTACGGAAGCGCAACAACGCGCATATTTCCAGAAATTCCATTATCTAACAGAATGCTTATTCAGGCAAGTGTTGTATATATGAGCCGCCTTATTGCTCAAAAGAACCTTTCCACCAGCATTCAAGAAAGCCAATCCGAGCGTATGAAGCCTGTCAAAATCAGGCACTTCGGCAGGATTTTTGCCGTGCCAGCCGCTTTCATATATCTCGGATATTGGTCCGGCAAGATTATCGCGTTTTATTATATCAAGAAATTCCTTTGTAGGAATGTTTTTTAAATATCGTTTGGCTTCGCCCATAACAGGAAAATTCATATTCAGAAGCTCAGAATATGTTTTACACATATTTTCCAAAAAGAAAATCGAATTAAGAGTGAAATATTTTCCAGATTCTGTTGTGTCCAAATTTTGAAAAATGTTATTCGTCCATTCTTTAACATTCAGGCCCAATAGTTTATTTTCGTTCTCCTCTAACTCCCCCTTTATCGCAAGAATGCCATTTTTATCATTTAAAACATAGGCGTTATTTAATTTTTTCTCAACAGAATCAAAATATCTACGGGACTTATCAAGAAACTGCTTCCTTGCATAATCAAACTCATTATCAAACTCTTCAACATCGCTAAAATCGGGAACCAAAAGATCTCTTGCATCTTCAAGTAAGACGTCTATTCCATCAACATAACCTGCAAATATTGATCTCATAACTATCCGTAATAATTCAATAGTGATTAAAACTTTTAAATCTTTACCCGTTGCCCAACGCTTATTAAAATTGCGCGCGAAACATACACCATGCCGGTCCCAATCGCATCACAGAAAGCGCAGGAAAAAGCAATAAAGCTTGAGTTCAAGAAGAAGGCGCAGGCAGAGCCTGAGAAATATTACCCTGTTGCTGTCCTCGCAGCCGAAGGCTTTATCCGCAAAAAATGCGCGAAATGCGGCACATTCTTCTGGTCCACCGACAGCGAAAGAACAGTATGCGGCGAGCCGGATTGCAGCGGAGGATACACATTTATCGGAAATACTCCTGCAAAGGCGAAAATGGACTATGTCGAAACGTGGAAAAAGTTTGCAGCAACATTCAAAAAGTTCGGCTACACACCTATTGCAAGATATCCGGTTGCAGCAAGATGGAGGGATGACACGGATTTTGTGCAGGCATCGATTTATGATTTCCAGCCCTACGTAGTTTCAGGCGAAGTGGCGCCTCCTGCAAACCCGCTTGTTGTGCCGCAGTTCTGTTTGCGATTCAATGACATTGATAATGTCGGCATTACCGGAAGGCACTATTCCGGATTTGTGATGATCGGCCAGCATGCGTTCATGAAGCCGAAAGACTACGCGCCCCAGGACTACCTGCGCCATATATATAAGTGGCTGACGGATGCGGTAAAAATCCCGAAAGAGCACCTGCAGTTCCATGAAGACGCATGGGCTGGCGGCGGAAACATGGGCCCTTCTATCGAATTTTTCTCAGGCGGGCTTGAGCTCGGCAACCAGGTATACATGCAGTACGATGTAAAATCCGGCGCTGCAAAGGAACTGAATATTAAAGTGCTTGATATGGGAACCGGCCAGGAGAGATACTCGTGGTTCACAAATGGCGCAAGTACAAGCTACGAAACAGTATTTCCGACAGTCTCAGAAAAATTGTACAAGCTGACCGGCGTAAAACCCGAGCGCGAAATATTCAAAAAATTCCTTCCCCTCTCAGGGCTTCTTAATATTGACGAGGTCGCAGACATTGAAAAGACGTGGGAAGAAATCGCAAAGAAAATCGGCATTGATGCAAAACAGCTGAAGGAACATATCATGCCGCTTGCAGGAATTTATTCGATAGGGGACCACACAAGGTCTTTGCTTGTCGCGCTTTCAGACGGCGTGCTTCCGTCAAATGTCGGCGGAGGATATAATTTACGCGTGCTTCTCAGGCGCTCGCTTGACATCTCAAATAATTACGGCTGGAACATCGACTTAAACGATGTCTGTGAATGGCATGCAAAATACCTGAAAGCGCAGTACCCGGAGCTTCTTGAAAATCTTGAAGAAGTCAAAAAAATCATTGATGTCGAAAAAAGAAAATATGCTGAGACAAAGGAAAAGTCGCGCAAAATCGTTTCAGGGCTCTCTGAAAAAGACGCAACTGAGAGCAAACTTATTGAGCTCTATGACTCGCACGGCATCAGTCCCGAAATGCTGAAATCCTCTGGCCTCGCAATAAATATTCCCGACGACTTCTACAAAAAAGTCGCAGAACGGCATGAAAAAGTCGCTGCAAAAGCAGAGACAAAAAAGGCAAAAACACTTGACTTGGCAGGCATTCCTGAAACAGAGATTCTTTATTTTGACAATTATCTGCTCCTGAATTTCAATGCAAAGGTGCTGAAAATAATTGAGGGCAAATATATTGTCCTTGACAGGACGGCATTTTATCCCACATCCGGCGGCCAAATGCACGACATGGGACGAATTGCGGACGCAGAACTTGCAGATGTTTTTAAGCAGGGAAATGTCATAATCCATGAGCTGAAAGCTCCTGCGGCAATCAAAGAAGGCGAAACAGTAACCTGCGAAATCGAAAAATCAAGAAGGCTGCAGCTTGCCCAGCACCACACTTCAGCCCACATAATTAATGGCGCGGCTAGAAGCGTGCTTGGCAATCATATATGGCAGGCAGGAGCAGAAAAGACCCTTGAAAAGGGAAGGCTTGACATAACACACTATGATTCCCTTGACAGCAGCGAAATCAAAAAAATAGAGGCGCTTGCAAACAAGATTGTAAAAGACGCGATTCCTGTCCAGAGTATGCTGCTTCCAAGAGCAGATGCCGAGAAAGAATACGGCTTTAGGCTATACCAGGGAGGCGCGGTTCCCGGAAAGCGCATACGGGTTATAAAAATCGAAGGCGTTGATGTTGAGGCGTGCGGAGGAACTCATCTTAAAAATACAAAAGAGACAGAAATCATAAAAATAACCGGCTCAAGCAAAATACAGGACGGCGTTGTTCGCATAGAATTCGCAGCAGGAAATGCCGCAAAAAAATACGAAATGGGCGCGCAAAAAGAATTGCAGGAACTTAGCGCGTTCTTTGAAAGCCTGTCCCTGCAGATCAAAGTGAGCGAAAAGGATGTTGAAAAAATCGCGCAGATATTTTCAGTTCCAAAAGAAAAAGTCCTTGAGACGCTTATGCGCTTCAGGAACGAATACACGCACCAGCAATCAAAAATACACGAGCTTCGCGAAAATCTGACAAAAGAAAACATAAAATACGAAGCAGAAAAGAAATATGCTGATATAAAGGAATTTGCAAAAAGCATTAAAACAAAGTCTCCGGAAGAATTTTCGCGCGAGTTGTTTGCGCGCTGGAAAGATGAGCGAAAAGACATAGAGTATCTTGCACAGAAAATTGCGGAAGTAAAGGCAAAGATGATAAACTCAGGAGATGTAAAGCTCGTCGACTTTGACGCAGAAACGATGCGCAATATCGCTGCAAAGCTTGACAAAATCCTGCTCGTAAATAAATCCGGAATTTTTGTCTTCAAGGGAAACGATGCAGAATTCGAAAAGCTGAAAAGCGTTGGCGCAAGAGGCGGAGGCGCCGAAGTGAAGCAGGGAAAATTTGACGCATCAAATTTTGAAAAGGCGAAAAATATTTTTAAATAATTTTTGGATGGCCTTTGAATATATTTTGATTGTTGGATAATACTTTAATTTGAAAAAACTATTGGGTGATTTTATGCCTTCTGAAAAATCATATGATGTCATCGTAGTGGGTGCGGGAATCTCCGGAATATTGTCTGCACTTGCGCTTGGAAAGGAAGGCAAAAAGGTTCTTGTTCTTGAAAAATCAGCTGTGGTTGGAGGCAATTGCAGGACTTATGAAGTCCAGGACACGGGTTTTTTTGTCGACACCGGAGTCCATGCAATAACCGGGCTGGATGGCGGCCCGCTCGTAAAATTAATGGAAGCATACTTCAATTCAGTTCCGAAATTTGTGCCGCACGGCAGCTATTATGTGCGCTACAGGGGTGGATTCACACCATTTCCAAATACAATCAAAGGATTCATGAATTTCAAAGCAGTTTCACGGTCTGACAGGGCGAAGCTTACAAAAACCATGCTCAAGGCAATAACGCACCTGAGCGTGGTTGAAAAAAGCGACATATCAGCATATGATTTTGTCAAAGACGAAGGCATATCCGAAACCGGCATGAAACTCGTGGACACGCTTGCGTATTTTTCAAGCGGGCTTTCAATGAAAGACACTCCTGCATGGCGAATATTAAGCGCCGGTGGGCTGTTCAATGACGGAATCCGTAACATAAGAGACAGGATTTCTGATTTTTTCAGGCTCGCAATAAACAAAAGCTATAGCGAACAAGGCTACCCGATTGGAGGCATACAGACAATAACTAACTGCGTTCTGAACTCACTCCCAAAGAATGTCAAAATAAAAACATCTGACGAGGTTGTAAAAATAAAGGAAAACAAAGGCCGTTTCGATGTCGAAGCAAAAAGCGGCGAATACAACGCAGGCACAATAATATATTCCGGCGAAGCAAAAAGGCTTCCGGAAATTACGGAAATGCCGGACGGATGGGCGGAATCTGCAAAAAAACTAAAGCAGTCAAGAGCTATGACCGTTTGGCTCGGCCTCAAAAAGCCGATAGACGCGCTAAACTACCGCGGCTCTGAAGTGTGGTTTTCGGAAGGCGCGCCTTACTGGGCAATGCCGACAACCGGATACGACCCGCATCTTGCACCGATTGGAAAACAGCTCATCGGATTCAGCGCTTTTTTGCACCATGAGGAGGATACGGCGAAATACGAAAAATATCTTCTTGAAACAATATGTTCTGCGATTCCCCGAATAGAAGAAAATATCGAGATGAAACACACCCAGATAATTATCCCCGAAAAGGCAGCGATTTCCACAGGAATAAAATTCCCGGGAGTCAAAACGCCGATAGAAAACCTATACGTCGTTGGAACTGACACGGATATGAGAAGCATGGGTGTTACGCGCGCATCATACTCCGTAATTGAGATGCTAAAAGAGATGAACGTGAGTTCGTGGCGGCTTAGATAATCAATCGTATGCCGTGTGCTGGATCCAAACCCACAGCACCAATTGTTTCTGGAAGTGGCTGGGAAATATTGAAGGCTCCTGATATATATGAAGATATATGTGAATCGGTTGTAGAGAAATATGATGCGGTTCCGCTGACCTCTATCTCAGCACCTTGTTTTAAATTACTAAGCAGGCATTTATACCCATCAATGCATGCATGACAAATAGATACCCACAAATAATTCCCCGCATTATCGGACAATAATATTGACCCGCCAACATCGTCGTATTCTACCCCCACCACTTTTCCACGAGTTTTAACGTTGATGACATCATTCACATTTTTCCCATAAGACAGAATCTCATCAAATGAAACTCGCGTATAATTGTTGTAATCTTTTGTATAATTATCCGTCGAGAAGCAGCCTTCTTTCTGCGTTTCTTTCGACATGCTAAAATAATTAAGCGCGAATGCGGCGGCGGCAATAATGCACAGGACAAGGATCAAAATATCTGTCTTAGAGAAAGACTGATTCATTTTTACACCTCGCATATACTTCATTGTCAAACTTATAAAAGCGCAAATTGCAGAAAGTCCGATATATGCGAACAACTTATTCTTTGCCTGTGCCAACGACAGTCTTGTCCTCCGAGCAGCTCCTGCAAAGCCACTGTCCATCGACTTCCACAAGATCGTCATACACCTGGCTGCATTCTTCGCATCTCCCTTCGACTGTAGGGTGCCTGCTTTTAGTGGGCGGCGCGACGTTCTCGATTTCGTCGTGCGCGTAAAGAACATCGATAAGTGCGGGAGCGATTTTTGTAATGTCTGTCTCAGTCACTATGCCGACAAGATTTCCTTTTTTGTCAATGACAGGAATCCTTCCGACATTGTTCGCGTACATTATTCTTGCAACTTCGGTCATACCGTCATCAGGCGATGCAGTAATTAATTTTGGGCTCATGATTTCGCCTGCAGTAACATCGCGCGGGGATTTGTTTTCAGCAACAACCTTGCTTACTATGTCTCTGTCTGTCAGCATGCCGACAATCCTATTTTTATCAGCAATCGGAATGCCTCTTATGTTGTGAGTGCGCATCTGCATTGCAATTTTCTGGATCGTGTCTTTTATATCCGCAACAGCCACTTTCTTTGTCATGATGTTTGAGACAGCAAGGTCTTCTTCGTCAGGCAGCATAAAACCACAAAACATGTTTCGCTTCGTTGCGGTTTATATGTTGCACAAAGCTCGCGCTAAAGTTCGACACAAAACGAATAATGACCGGTGACTGCGCCTTTGATGTAGTCGCTCCCTTTTCTCTTCCTACCCGGATTTCAAACCATTCGCCAACCGTTTTGGGTTGGAAAGCTTTCCAACCGCAGTTGGAATGATTTGTCTTGTCTCTTTTTCCCAAAAAGAGAAAGAAACCGTTTTACTGCACCATCAGTTTCGCTTTTGACGCATCGTATTTCCAGTCTGCATGAAGGGTGCCGACTCGTGAATAGTACTTGCCGAGTCTTCGGACTTTTGATTCCGTAAGCATCAGCTTGTGCCTTGCGCTTTTGTCCTTTTTGTTTTTCTGCAGATGTTCCTGGATCGCTACGGTCTGCTTAAGAACATTAAACAAGTCTTCCGGAAGCTTCGAATCCAATGATTTTTCTTTCAGTGTCTGGCCAAGAGCCTTTCCTGTGATTGTCTGCACAGAAGGTATGCCGTACTGGTCGCGCAGAATGAGCCCTATGGCTGCCGCGCTGTTTCCCTGTTTTCTCAGTTTCACGATAAGCGCTTCAACTTCTTCAGCCTGGTAGTCAACCCACGTCGGGGTTTTCAATTCTGTCGGCTTTTTGCTGCCTGATTTTCCTCGTCTTCCGCAATATAGTCTTGACATTTCAATTCACCATTTAACAAATCGGGATAGAAAGAGATTAGATTAGCTATCGAGCCGCACATACGCTAAGCCCAACATACCGATCTGATCGAGCCTAAACCCTTTCAGTCCACAGACATATATCAGGAAATGAACCTTTTTAAATACCAGTTTCAGCAAAAATACCCCTGTTATCGGCAAAGCCAAACGGCATTAATTATAAATCCCAAAAACAAAATCTTTGTATGAGTGTTCAAAGAATTAATGTTGCAGACGTCATCACTTACGAATTCTGCCCGAAGCAGTTCTATTTCCAGCGCGTCCTTGGCATAATTCCGCCGCACCTGAAAACGCTTTTCAGAATAGGTGTAAGGGAGCACGAGCATTACGAAGCGTGCAACGAAAAAGAGCACAGCAAATTGCCCGAGGCTGAGGAAGGAAAGCCATATGTAATGTTATTCCAGGAGGTGCCGCTGTTTGATTCAAAAAACAGCATTTCAGGCAGGATAGACACGCTTTATGTCCAAGGCAGCGCGTTTCTGTCAGATGAAGACAGGCGCAAAGCCCTGATAATCGACAAAAAGCGCAAGATGAATAGTATATACTTCCTGCAGGTGTTCGGATACGCGCACCTTCTTGAAGCATCCGGCAAATTCGATTTTCTCAAATCCTGCGAAACATTCGGACAGATTGTGCATAATGCAGGAGCAAGCGAAGAAATGCAGATAACTGATGCCCATAAAGCGGAATTCCTCGGCAAAGCAGAAAAATTGCGCGAGCATTTCACGCGCATGCTTGAAGGAGACCTGCCAAAATCAGTGAAATGCGAGAAATGCGCTGCGTGCCATTTTAAATTCAGGTGTTTCGGCGGATTAAATGCGTTTTCGCAAAGCTACAATCGATAAAAAGTCTTATATGTTTGTCCGCTAATAGATTATTCTATGTCGTGAGTTTCATGCCCGAAATAACTTCACTTACCAAAATAGAGGAAGACACACTCAACAGCATGATGTATGAATTCTCTAAAGAAACTGCCGAAGCGCTTTCAGCGATGATTAATAAAACAGTTGACATATCATCCACTTCGTCAAAAATTCTATTGATTAACGACCTTCCTCAATTGATTGGCTCCGCGAATTCCGCAACATCAATCATATTTACAAAACTGACCGGTGGGATACGCTGCGTTGTGGTGCTTTCATCGGCCTTGAAAGACATGGCAAAACTGGCGAGCCTGCTGCTCCACAAGCCGGAAGGTTATTTCGATAAGCTCGGCACAGAAAACACATCCGCAATAAAAGAACTTGCGGACATTTTGATAGGCTATTATATTACCGGGCTAAACCATGCCCTGAATGCGGAATACCATTCAACCACTCCGATAATATCGCTGAATCCGGTTCGTTCTATTGAGGAATTCGGCTTCGGCCCCATATACACCGAAAAAATACACGTGCTGGTGCTGAAAACATCGTTTAGCATAAGGGAAGAAAACATAAAAAAAGAAATAACCCTGATATTCAAAAAAGAGTCGCTTGAGAAGCTATTTGAAAAGCTGATTAGGTCTGAAGCAAACAAAAAGCAGCCGGCAAGAGTCTGATCTCCTGAAACAAAATGAAAAACGAATAAATCACGTAGTAACTGTTATGCACTATACGGCCGCAGATTGCTGTTCTGTATCATCCAAGAATCTTTTTTACCCGCTTCACAAGATCCGCATTGTCAAACGGCTTTGTTATATAATCCAGTGCATTCAGTTTTTTCAGCGTATTGATGCCTGCTTCTGAAAATCGCGCAACCGTGAGAAACGCGACTTTCCGGGATTTCAAATTCTTGTCAGCCCTTATTTTTTCAAGAACTTCCCTGCCGCTCATATTCGGCATCATCATGTCAAGAAGTATGATGTCCGGCTTTGCGGTTTTCAGCTTTTCGAGGCAGTCTTTTCCGTCAATGGCTGTGATTATTTCATATCCCTCGCGGCTCAATACCGCAGAAACAAGCATTCTTATCGATTCTTCATCATCCACAACCATTATTTTTTTAGCCATGCAAATAACCCGGGTAGTCTATATTGGCTTCGCACATATATATTTTTAAACAGTCCTCTGCTGTGGCGGAAAATCAAGCAATAACTGCGCAACCGCCGCTTGCTCCCGATTATCCTTCAAGTTTCTTTGATTTCTTTTTATTTATCGGCAGGCTGAAATGAAATGTGCTGCCTTTCCCGACAGTGCTCTCAAACCATATCTTTCCGCCCATTCCCTCGGCAAACCCTTTGCATACAGACAGGCCGAGGCCGGTCCCGCCAACTTTCCGCGTATATGATGCGTCAACCTGGTAGAATCGCGTAAATATTTTTGAGAAATGCTTTTTAGGTATGCCTATGCCTGTGTCTGCAACTGAAAATTGCACTGAATCTCCAGCTTTCTGAATCTTGACCTTGATGCTTCCTTTTTCTGTGTATTTTTCGGCATTTGTAACAAGATTGATTATCATCTGTATAAGTTTTTCGCGGTCGGCAATAATGTTGGGCAGGCCCTTTTCAAGCTCGTATGTAAGCGCGAGATTCTTTTCCTTTGCCTTTACTTCGGTTTCCCCGCGGATTTGTTCGATAAGGCCGTAGAGATTGATGCTGTCGGAGGTGAATTTTATGACCCCAAGATCTATTCTTGACAAATCAAGGACTTCGGTGACAAGATTTGATAGGCGTTCTGTTTCGCTGTCGATTACTTTGAGGTAATTATTTCGCATCTCCGCATTCTTCACAACATCATCATTTTCCAGAAGCTGGGAAAAGCCGTGTATTGCAGTCAGCGGAGTCTTAAGCTCATGCGCAGCTATTGATATGAATTCGTCTTTTTTGGTATCGAGCGCTTTTAGCGCTTTTATGTTGGCATTCAACTTCTCATGCGCCTTGACAAGCTCACGGTTTGTTTCTTCCACATCCTCCATCATATTCAGCATTGCGCTTTTTGTCTCAGTAAGCTCCCTAACCCTTGATTCGAGCTCATGCTTTGACACCTCCGCTTCATTTGTCCTTAAAAGAATTTCCCCGCGCGACGTCTTCAGATCTGTAGCCATTTTGTTAAATGCGGCTGCCAAATCCCCGATTTCATCTTTTGAAGAGACCGCTATTTTTGCGTCAAGATTTCCTTTTCCAATTTCAAGAGCAGACAAACGAAGGCGCTCAACCGGCCGCGTTATGGAATACGATACGGTACTGAGCGAAACCACTGCAATGAAAGCAAGAACAATAAACGCAATCCACGTAGATCTGACGGCATCACTCACCACTCCATCCATCTTTTCCTCGGTTTCTTTTATTTCACCGATCTCCATTTCAATGGCGGAATTTATTGATTTAAGCAGGACATTTTCAGAAGCTTCAAATCGCTCCTTTGCTTCAAAAATCTCTTCAGGAGAAGCGTCAGTTTTCTGGATTTCTAAAAACTCATCGGACCGATTAAAAAAAGCCATCCAACTCTCATTAATAGTATGCACATGCTTCCGCTCTTCCGGAGGTGATGACTTTGTAAGGCTGTCATAGGTTTCAAGCGCGTTTTTGAAATAATCTCTTCCTTCAGATCTTAACTTCATCTCATTTGATGCATACGCTTCCGAGCTATGATTCCCGGAAGATATATTTGCAATATGGCATATGTATGTGTACTCCATTGTCGATGAAACAATCCTCAGAGCGCCCAAATTCATGTCTTTCAGGCTGTCGACTACGGGCTTATGGTATTCGTTCAACAAGTTGAATGAGTTCTGCATCGCCAGAATATTGGTGAAACTGACATAAGACGATATTCCGAAAAGAAGGATGATTATTAGAAACCCGGCGCCGAATTTAAATTTGATATTCAATTTTATCCCCCCGAAAGTTTGTCCTCAAGTTCTTTTATCCTCTTTTTCAATTCAATCATTTTCAGCTCGCGCCCTACTGTAAGTCTGCTAAAACGCTCAAGCTCATCAACTTTTGCATGAAGCTCGCCATTCATCTTTTTCCGTTCGTCTTCAGCTTGCTTGCTGTCTGTGATGTCCCTATCCGCGCCGCGATAACCTAAAAGATTTCCTTTGCCATCCAAAATCGGCGTGCCGCTGGTTTCAAGAATCCGTATGCGCCCATCCTTATGCACATTCGGATTGACAAATCTCATGAAAGATTCCTTTCGGGCAAAGCCTTCAAGAGCGGCATTCTTAAACTCTTTTCTTATGTCCGGAGCAAATAAATCGTAAAAGTGTTTTTTCCCCACAAGTTCTTCCGGCTTATAGCCGAGAATTTTTTCTATAATCGGGCTCGAATAAGTATACAAACCTTGCTTATCGACCTCCCATATCCACTCTTCGGAGTTTTCCGAAATCTGCTTAAAACGCTCTTCGCTTCTGCGCAGGGCATCATCTGCCAGTTTGCGCTTTGTAATATCCTGGTGAATTGCAAGAAATCCGGTAATAGCTCCATTCTCGTCAAGTATTGGATTGTTCGAGCCCTCTATCTGCACCATGCTTCCGTCCTTTCTCTTGTTGATTATCTCTCCGGCAACAGTCTGCTTTGCAAGAAGCGTTTTCCAAAACCGCGTGTACTGAGCATCCGGAATCATTCCGGATTTTATTATGCGCGGCGTTTTCCCGAGAGCTTCTTCTTTTTTATAGCCGTAAATATTCTCAAATGCGTGGTTGACATATGTAATATTTCCTTCTGTATCTGTGATAAATACCGCGTCTGAGGAGCGCTCAAGGCCGAGCTTGAATTTCATAAGTTCTATTTCAATATTGTGGCGCTCGGTAACATCCTGCACGGTTCCCGTCATCCGTTCCGGCTTTCCGGACTTGTCAAAAATCACAACAGCGCGCGAATTAACAATGCGTTCTGCTCCATCCGGCCGGATTATTCGCATATCTATCCAATATTGTTTTTTCTTGTGCAAAGCATCATCAATTGCTTTGCTAACAAATTCTTTGTCATCCTGATGCACATAGCGCATGAATTCCTCAACGCTCGGCTTTACATCCGGAGGGATTCCAAAAATCTGGTAATTCTCTGCTGACCAATATAGCCCATTGGTTTTGACATTCCAGTTCCAGTTGCCGATGCGCGCGATTTTTTGCGCTTCGGAAAGGCGTGCTTCACTTTCGCGAAGTTTTTCCTCTGCTTTTTTGCGCTCGGTAATGTCGCGCATAAATGCAAAGAATTTTCCATTGCCTTCTTTGATATACTTGACGCTGGCTTCAAGCTCAATAATTCTGCCATCTTTACATTTATGCTTCGTCTCAAAGCGAGCCTCGCTGGCTTCCATTATTTGCCGGATGCGCTGAGCTATTTTTTCTTTTGTCTCTACGGCCTCGACATCCTTTATACTCATCTTGAGCAATTCGTCGCGGCTATATCCAACCATGGAGCAATAAGACTCATTGACATTCAGTATTCGTCCCTTAGTATCAACTGCGTAAAATCCGTCTATGGCGGTGTGTAGTATTGTTTTGTATTCTATTTCAGACTCTTTGCGCCCGGTTATATCACGCGCAGATTCTATCCCTGAAACGATTTTTCCCGACGCGTCTTTTAACGGCGATGCGGTAATCTCAAAATATCGGTTTCCTTTTTTCCCGTATGCGATTCTTTCAACAGTATGGACTTTGCCGTCTTTAAAGGACATTGCAACAGGGCACCCGACACACACATGGTTTCGATTCTCATATGCTCTGTAACAGAATTCGCCTTTGCGGTCTCCCATAAAACCTTTGTGCGCCTTGTTCTGATACAATACTCTGAAGCTGGTGTCCTGGATACTGATACCATCCCCTATGGCATCAATGACTGCATCAAGCCGGTATTTCTCTTTTTTTGCCGATTCTTCCGATTCATTTAATTTGGCGCAATTGCAATCTTTAGAAACATGAATCTTTTTTTTCATCAATCGCACGCTCAACCGGCCGATAAAACAGCAGTTATTGTAATACTATGCTTCCTGCCGTATATATGTGTTTTAAGAAAAGTCTTAGATTATTTTACCCGGCAGTTTCTCCCTTTTTATGTATCTTCCCCGCGACTCCAATTTTTCAAGCCGTTCGATAACTTCCTTTTTACCGCCGGCTTTTTCATAACCTGAAATAATCCTCACAACGGCCTCGTCTGCAATCTCGGAATGTGTTGATTGAAGCGCCTCGAAAAGCGTGTGCAAGTCCACAGCCATTGCTTCAGGCTTTTTTGAGAAAAACCCGAGGCCGAAATCGATGAAATATATTTTGCCGTCTTTCAGCAGCATGTTGCTTGTTGTCAGGTCGCCGTGGATTATTTCCGCCTGATGCAATGCGGCGACAGAATGTGAGAGTTTATCGCAGATTCCGCGAAAATTGTTTTTGTCAAGAATGTCCTTGACACGCGGGCCGTCTATGTATTCCATCTCGATTGAAAACATGCCTTTTTCGAGCAATTTCGGAACAGATATCACATTTGCCGCGCGCGCCATTAGCTTTGCCTCTGCCCGTGTTCTTTCTTTCCTGAGCTTTTCGTCAAGCTCTTTTATGCGGTATGATTTCGGAACGCGATCTTTTATTATCGTGCTATTTGTCCGGTAAATGTCCGCTTCAGCACCCTTGCGCAGAATATTCATACAAAACCTTTGTTTTGCAAAAATTATAAATAAATTTGCACAATCCCGCATATTTGTGAGAGTTAAATGCACAAAATAGCACGTATTTTTTTGTCACGGACCGGAAGTAATTAATTTACAAAAAATAACACTACTGTTATTGAATTTATGCGGAAAAATACGAAAGGATATATAGCTGCTTATTGTAATATACTATATATGGGCGATAAGACTCGCACACGGGCAAAATCGCAGGCAAAACCGCTGTTCTCTCTCTTAGTTTGCATAATCATCCTTTCTTCAGTAGTTTTTGCAGAAGGCTATATGGATGCCGCGAATGAAACCGCGGGCGGCTTAATAAAGGAGATAACGAAAATCATAGGCCTGATATTCAGCAACAACAGCATAACTGCTAAGATTGTGCTTGAAAATGACTCGCCGGTATCGGGGGAAGAGCTCCGGTTCTATGAAAACGAAACCGCTCTTTCTTTTGGCCTGACAAACGAATCAGGCGCCGCGTCTATCGCTTATTTCCCTGAAAATGGCGAACACAACATTTCTGTTTATTTCCCCGGCACAAAAAACCTCAGTGCATCAAACATATCCGAAACCATACTAATCAATAACAGCGATAATGAGGCCGCGAATAATGAAACTGCAAATGTAACTGAACAAAAAACCATCATCGGCGAAATGATTGAAGTATTCCACTCAAAGATTTCTATATTGCGCGGGGAAATAATGACTATCGGGGCGCGCCTTTCTTACGAAAACAGCACGCCGATTCCCGGGGAAGAACTCGTATTCTTTGAAAACGGTTCATACATCGGCTCAAACATAACTGATGAAAACGGCACCGCGATTTTATCAGTAAATACTTCCGAAAAATCCGCCGGGAATTACACAATCAATGTGACGCATAATGCATTCTGGAATGTTTCTGCATTTGAGATTTTCGCGCCGGAAGAAAATACAACAGGAGAGAATGTAACAAACAGCACTGCCAATTTTTCCTCAAACATAACCTCGCCGCTGAATGAAACAAACATTACTGTCGATGAATCTGATGCAAAGCAGGGATTTGCAGAAACAGGAAAGCCGGTTGCCTGGACAAAAAGAATCAGGGTTAAAAATAACGCGCCTGTAAATGATACGCCGATAATTAATCTTTCATTCAACACTAACGCTGCAAACATAAGCATTGAAGAAATTGCGGCTAAAAAAGAAATTGCCCTGAAACCGAAAAAAAGCCATGGCATCGGCATTGCGTCCAGCAAAAAGGATTTCGAGTTCGGCGAAACACTTGCGCCGCTTGAAGAGAAAGAATATTCTGTGACTTATGAAACTCCGGCTCCTGAAAAATCCGAGGGCGAGAACAAAACAGCTGGCGCAGAATGGAAAAAGAAAGTCACGATATTTTCGGATTACTCCTACAAAAATGTTTCGTCATACACCGACATAGCCGAATCGGATGCGGCAAACATACATCTTTTCTGGAATGTGAGCGGTTCGCTTGTTGACGTTACAAATAATGCGGAAATAAACCTCACCTACATCGACACAAACAACAACGGCAAAATCGACAGAATATACTGGAATGTGCCGCATCTTTCGGCGCAGGAATTCATTGTTGTTATAAATATCACTGTGCTCAATGTCCAGTCCTACCCGACAGTCGGCGGAACGTGGACTGTGATGTTCACAACAGAGGGCACTGCGAATCTAACGATAACTGTCGTGAACGGCACTGCGTGGAGCAATGAAAACGAGAACAATGATTTGAAATTTCTGGAATTAAAATGCGGGGCAAATGTCAGGGAATACCAATGGATTGACAACTCCGTTTTCATCGAAGATTATTCCTGCTCCGAAACCGGCTACGAAACCTCGAAAGTCCTGACAACCGGAAAGCACCACCTGATGTTCACATTCGGCGACGATGTAGAATATGCGAATAATGACGCAAGCTCGTACAATATCTCCATAGTCTTGAATCCGAACCCTGCAAACCCGAACCAGACGGTCAATATTTCCGGGAGTATCATTAATGCTACAAGCGGTGCGGCACTCGCAAGCACGCACATAAGCATCTTTTTGGACGGGGTGAACCTAACAAACCCCAGTAACTTCACTCCCGCAGGCGAATCTCAGGCAAAATGGCCGTACCGCAAAGCCATCACAATCAACGGCTCGACAACGAATCTCTCGGATTATCCGGTTTTGATAAACCTCACGGCATCGAACTTCAACTTCATCCATGCGAATTCTGCCGGAAACGACACGCGATTCACATGGCTCAACGCAACAAGCAACGCAGAACAGAACGTCTCGTTCTGGATTGAGACCTGGACATCGTCAGGCGCAAACGGAAATGCGACAATATGGGTGAAAGTACCGAATGTCACTGCGTCAGGCTATGCAAATACGACATTATATATGTATTATGGAAATCCGAGTGCTTCAAATCAGAGCAATTATTCAAATACTATGAACTACGCAATAGGTGGAACTAAGACATACAGCGGAGTGTATACAATACATACATTTACGGCCAATGGAACCTTTAATGCATCGTTCTCTGATAGTGTTTACGTTACCGCATGGGCTGGTGGAGGTGGAGGTGCTTCCGGTAATGATTGCAGATCAACAACAGGCGGTGGCGGCAGTGGAGAAGCCACAAATTTAGAACCTGTTACTGTAACCACAGGAAGTACGATTACGGTTATAATTGGTGCTGGTGGAGTTGGGGGGCTCCCAACAAGCGGAGGTACTTGTAATGATGGAAATAATGGAAAGAACACCACTTTTGGTTCATTATTATCCGTAGAAGGCGGAAAAGGCGGAATGAAGAATGGCAGTGCGGGCTGTGGTGGTGGTATTCTTGGCGGGTGTGGAAATACGGGCGTTCAAAATGGAATATCTGGTACCACTAGCGGATATAGGACTGGGGGTGGGAGTGGTGGCTCGGCCATTGGCGGTACTGCGGGGGGAACTGGCGCATCCATGAATGGATACTCGGGTGGAGTTGGAGCAGACAGATCTGGCCGAAGCGCCGGTGGCGGTGCAGCCGGATATAATGGAAATGGCGGTCAAGGTTATTTTGATGGGAATGGCGTTAATGGTGATGCTTCTGCCAATTCTGGCGCTGGCGGCGGCGGCACGAATCACAATGGTGGTGGAGGTGATGGCGGCAGCGGCGGGCTTATTGTTCGTTACACTAATCGTTCTATCGCCGCCCCCGAGCCCACTATCCTTTCATACGGCTCGGAGCAATCTGCGACAACGACAAACTCGTCCGGCGGGTATAGTTACACATTTACTGCACCGCTGACAGCAGGCAACCACACGGTCAAAATCAATCTCACTAATTCGAACGGAATAGTTGGCTCAAATCAGACTAACTTTATCGTCTGGATTAATCTCACAAGCCCGAATGCAGTAGCGACAATTCTTGGCGGCTCGACTGCGAATGCCGGCGAGAATGTGAATCTTTCTGTCAATATTCCGACGGCAAATGTGAATTTACTGACTAACCCGGGATTTGAGACTACGAACTCGATGTGGGGGGGCGGCTCTGAATATATTGTTTTTAACAATACTTTCTCGCACACGGGGAGTTATTCGGGACAAATTACCAAACTGACTGCCGGGGAGCTGGATCAATTTTACAACGGAATTGGCGACAATGCTGCGGGACCGTCCCTGCCTGTTACCGGAGTGCAATATCAATATGGTGGGTGCGTTTACATAACTGGCAGCGCAGATGCAGTGATTTATTTCATGTCATGGAACTCGACGTACAACAGTAAGTACGACGGCACATACGACAATATTTACATCCCCAATGCGAACGCACTGAATAAATGGTATTGCGTAAGCAGCACAACGACAAACGTGGCTTCTGCCGACTACCGTTTCGACATGAGGATAGATAATCAGGGCGGCGGAACCGTATGGTTTGACGATATGTGGGTTTCGCCCAAGCCCATCTCCAGCGTCTGGGCCGTCTTGCAGAAATCCAACAGCACCGGCCTCGTCGGCTACTGGAAGCTCGACGAAGGCGCAGGAACGGCAACAAATGATTCAAGCGGAAACGGAAATACCGGAACGCTTTACGGCGAGGCTGCATGGAATTCTTCGGGGAAATACGGGAATGCGCTGACGTTTGACGGAGTGAATGATTATGTCGACGTTGGGAATGCGACGAGCCTGAATCCCGGCGCGATTACGGTTTCGGCATGGTTTAAAACAAATGCCACGTCAAACAGTTT
>Ga0172371_10001162_pt1 | contig 41490 bp, 26 predicted proteins | sample Lak12m_FD_114543 | JGI IMG/M metagenome (GOLD analysis project Ga0172371, IMG submission 114543) | Freshwater microbial communities from Kabuno Bay, South-Kivu, Congo - kab_022012_12m | ecosystem: Environmental > Aquatic > Freshwater > Lake | place: Democratic Republic of the Congo: South-Kivu... | reverse complement strand
GCGCCAGAAAAAACTCGTGTATTTACGGGAAACGGCTTCTCTTCTGTTATATAAAAGAAGCTCGTGCAACGGGATTTTCATCGGGCAAACTTCCGTGCACTTTCCACACAGTGTTGAGGCAAAGCTAAGGTGGTTGAAATCCCTCAGCCCCAGCTGGTGGGGAGAGATGACAGAACCGATTGGCCCGGAATAGACTGTTCCATAAGCATGCCCTCCCACGCTCCTGTAGACAGGACATTCATTCAAACAAGCGCCACACCGTATGCAGGATAATGCTTTGCGCTGCTCTTTGAATTTTAAAAGGTCCGTTCTTTTGTTGTCCAGCAAAACAACATACATCTCCTCGGGCCCATCGGTCTCATTCTCTTTTTTCGGTCCGAAAATGACATTGTTATAAACCGTTAGCCGCTGCCCGGTTCCGTGGGTTGCGAGCAAAGGGTAAAACAGGTCCAGGTCTTCCAGCGATGGAATCATTTTTTCAATTCCTGTCACCACAATGTGTATTCTTGGAAAAGAAAAGGTAAGGATCCCGTTTCCTTCGTTTTCCGTAAGGGCGACTGCACCACAGTCAGCAACCAGAAAATTTGCTCCGGTAATTCCAATATCAGCACGGATGAATTCGCCGCGGAGTGTTTCCCTTACAAATTTTGTTATCTCTTCGGGGGGGGTGTTTTCCGGCAATCCGAATTTCCTGTGAAAAAGATCCGCTACATCTTCTTTGGACTTGTGCATCGCCGGGGTGACAATATGATAGGGTTTTTCTCCTTCAAGCTGAACAATGTATTCTCCAAGATCTGTTTCAAAGACTTCGCGTTTGTTTTTCTCAAATAATTCGTTGATTTCCAGCTCTTCGGATACCATGGATTTCTGTTTGACGATCACCCTGGCTTTTGATTTTTTTACGATCTGCATGATCTCTTTCTGAGCATCCCTGCTATTGTGAGCCCAGATTACTTTTCCGCCGCGTGCTTCAAACTTTTTCTGAAATTCAAGCAGATAGCTGTCAAGTTTGTTTATAACCTTTCCTTTAACGTTCGCGGCCCGGCGCCTTGCCAGTTCAATATCCCGGTAGTGTTTTTTGCCAATGATAACTGCCTGATCATATTTGCCAATATTAAAATCGAGTCGTTTGCGGTGCTCTGGATCAAATGAAATCCGATCCGCTTGTTCAATAAACTGACTGGCAGTTGAGTTCATCAGACGCTGATTAAATAATTGCTGAAATCTTGTTCACCCTTCGCACGTGCCGGCCACCTTCAAATTCAGTATTCAAAAACAACCGGACCATTTCCCGGGCATACTCTTTTGAGACAAACCGTGCAGGAATTGATATGATGTTTGCATCGTTGTGCTGGCGGGCTAATCTGGCTATTTCCTTTTTCCAGCATACTGCCGCTCTTACTTGTGGATACTTATTTGCAACCATTGCTACTCCGTTGCCGCTTCCACAAATGATTACGCCCAGCCTAAACTCTTTATTTTCTATGGATTTTGCAAGCGGATGAACAGGATCCGGATAATCCATGCTTTCTTCAGACAACGTACCAAAATCCTTCGTTTTAAAATCCCACTCTACCAGTTTTTTCTTCAGATACTCCTTCATCAAAAACCCGGCATGATCACTTCCTATAGCAATAATTTCCAAAGATTTTGACATTGTTTATATTTTTTCGCCAAAGTTAGCCATTCTGCATTCATGTTGCCCTGTAAACCACAATTTTAAATTTTAAACAAAATACTGTTGACAACTGTTTAACTTTGTTATCAAATTCTGATAACTACTTTGATTTAAACCGTGCCGGAAAAAAAGGGTGGAAATACCTCAACTTATCCTTTTTTATCAAAGAGTATTCACAATTTTAACAGGCTTATGAAACCTCTTTTTATAAACATGATAATCATTTATATATATTGGTTAAATAATCCAACTAATTATAAATCAGATATTTAAAAAATTTTATATGTGTATAATCTGTTCATAAAGTAAGAGTAATGAACATCCAAAATTTTTTCTTATAAATCTTTCAACCAAACTAACACCTACTATAAATAACAATAAAATAAAAAGCTATTTTTTTTACTATTTAAAAATGACTTTTTCAAAAGAAAAACTTATCGATGAGATCAAGATACTGCAACAAAAGAAAAATGCAGTCATCTTAGGCCACTTTTATCAGATACCTGAAATACAAGACATTGCAGATTTTATTGGCGACAGTCTGGCATTGGCACAGAATGCCTATAAAACAGATGCAGACATCATTTTGTTCGCAGGTGTTCATTTTATGGCAGAAACAGCAAAAATTCTGAATCCATCTAAAAAAGTCATCATTCCCGACCTGGAAGCAGGGTGTTCACTGGCAGACTCATGCCCTCCTGATGAGTTCAAGGCATTTAAAGAGAGGTTTCCGGATCATATAGTAGTATCGTACATCAACTGTTCAGCGAAGATAAAGGCCATGTCTGATGTTATATGTACATCGAGTAATGCGGTTAAAATAGTTGAATCGTTTCCTGAACAACAAAATATCATTTTCGCACCGGATAAAAACCTGGGTAATTATGTGAATAACATTACCGGAAGGAAAATGGTACTTTGGAACGGATCCTGTGAAGTTCACGATATCATTTCAACAGAAGCTGTCATTGAATTGAAAAGGCATCACCCGGACGCCAAATTAATTGCGCATCCGGAATGCAAGGCAATTATTCTTGAAATGGCTGATTATATAGGGTCTACAACCAGTTTACTTCATTATTCACAAAAAGATTCGGCAAAAAAATACATCGTTGCAACAGAGACTGGAATTTTACATGCAATGAAAAAAGCCTCCCCGGAGAAGGAATTTTTAATCGTTCCAACTGATGAAACATGTTCCTGCAATGATTGTCCGTTCATGAAGAAAAACACCCTTGAGAAAATTTACAGTGCATTGAAAAAAGAACAGCCGGAAATATTGCTTGACGAAGAATTGATGGAGAAAGCCCGTAAACCTATCATGAGAATGCTTGAGTTGTCTTTGTAAACGTTTTATTTTATGAGAATTACAATACTGGTATTCATTTTTTTAAGTTTTACTTTGTCTTCTTTTACACAGGATACTGTCAGGCAGGAAGGATTTCAACAATTTTTCTACCAAAACGGAAAACTCGCGAGCGAAGGGATCATGCTGAATGGTCAGCCGGATGGTTACTGGAAATCATATTATGAAACAGGTGTTATCAAATCAGAAGGAAACAGAAAAAACTTCAAATTGGACAGCACATGGAAGTTTTTTAATCCTGATGGAAAACTTGTCCTTGAAATTACTTACCTGGATGGAAAAAGGAACGGATATAAAACGTCCTGGCTTGACCGGGAGGCCATAAAAGAAAATTATATCGACGATATCAAAGAAGGAAACACGGAATACTTTCATCCCGACGGGTGGAAAAAGCTGGAAATACCCTATGTTAAAGGACTTGAGCAGGGAATAGGAAAAGAATTCAACCAGCAGGGAGACATTATCACCATCACGGAATATAAAAAGGGCTTCATTGTTGAGCGGTTAAAAATAAACAGGAGAGATAAATTCAACAGAAAACAGGGACAATGGGTCAGTTTCTGGGAAAACGGAAAAATCCATATTGACGGAACGTACAGGGATGACAAGAAAAACGGCTATTTCAAGGAATATTCAGAGAAAGGGGATCTGATAAATATTGCCAAATACATTGAAGGTGTTCTCCAACCGGAAGCTGCGGAAATTCAAAAGCTGGAAGTGGAAAGGGACTATTATCCAAACGGATTGGTGAAAGAAACACGTCTTTACCGGAACGGAATACTGGAAGGAATATCCATCGGATTTTCACCGGAAGGGACTATCGTATCTGCAACAGAATACAGAAATGGAATGCTGGCGGGAGAAGGCCTGGTGCTGGAAGACGGAAGCCGGACCGGATCCTGGAAAGAGTATTATCCGGGAGGATCCTTAAAGGCCGAAGGTGAATACACGAACGGAAACAAAACAGGAACGTGGAAATATTACCATCTTAATGGAAAAGTTGAGCAAACAGGGATTTATAATAAAGATGGAAAACCGGACGGAACCTGGAAATGGTATTTTGACTCAGGGCAGTTATTGCGGGAAGAAAACTATTACAGGGGAAAAAAGGACGGACTTACGGAAGAATATGATGAAGAGGGGAACCTGATAGAACAGGGAGATTACCTCGACGGGCTTGAAGATGGCCCCTGGTTCCAGCTCATCGGGGATTTTTACCAGCGCGGAAGTTACAGGGACGGAATGAGAACGGGGCCATGGATTGCTTATCAGCTTCAGAACGGCGAACAGGGAACAGACAGCCTGACCATTTTCAAGGGTAGTTTTCTGGAGGACCTTCCTGACGGAAAGCACATCTATTACTGGGACAATGGCAAGGTGAAGGACGAAGGAAGCTATGTTGCAGGAAAAAAAGAAGGAGACTGGATAAAATACAATTACGACGGATCGCTTTTTTTGATCATCTCTTACGTAAACGGGGTTGAAACCAGGTACGACGGAATTAAGATCAAACCTCCCTTTGAATCAGAAGAATGAAAGAGAAAAAACCATCTGTGCGGCCGGTCAGAAAAAGAAGGACCGACACAGAGCCTGGTACGATCAGGCTGAATAAATTCATTGCCAATGCCGGTGTTTGTTCCAGACGGGATGCAGACGAAAAAATCAAATCCGGATTGGTACGGGTAAATGGTAAAGTAGTCACCGAACTGGGAACGAAAGTTCTGCCATCGGACAAAGTTACAATCGGCAGCCAAACCCTGACCCTGGAGAAATATCGTTACATCCTCCTGAACAAGCCCAAAGCTTATTTAACCACCGTAACCGATCCTCACGACAGGGAGACAGTGATGTCCCTGATACGTGATGCCTGTCCCGAACGCGTTTACCCCGTGGGACGGCTTGACAGGAATACGACAGGGCTTCTTCTGTTTACCAATGACGGAACAATTGCCAAGAAGCTGACACACCCCCGTTACGGTATCCGGAAAATATACCACATTGTGCTGGACAGGCCACTTACAAGGGCCGACTTACAGACTATAGAAAAGGGGATAGAGCTGGACGATGGATTCATCAAGGTTGACAGCATTGAATATATAGCTGATGCTAAGGATAAGCGTGAAATCGGGATGGAACTTCATTCAGGCAGGAACCGTGTTGTACGAAGGATCTTTGAAAAGCTGGAATACAAGGTCGAAAAACTTGACCGTGTATATTTTGCCGGACTAACAAAGAAAAACCTTCCCAGAGGCAAATGGCGCTTCCTTGAAGAGCAGGAGATCAATATGTTAAAAATGATCAGCTCCAAAAAGTGAAAGCACCTACAACTATTTATATCGTTGAAGATGAAATGCTGATCGCCGCCTGCCTCATGGATCAGTTAAAGGAATCGGGTTTTGTGGTATTGGGGCAATCGACAAGGGGAAAAACGGGGATTGAAGAGATCCGGCGACTGAAAGAAGAGGGCAATGAACCAGATATTGTGCTGATGGACATCAACCTCAGGGGATCGATGGACGGCATTGAAGCAGCACGCCTGATCACAGAACAATTCAATTGTGGCATCATTTTTTTAACCGGTCAGAGTTCCAGGGAAGTTTATGAACGCTCATTTTTTATCAAGCCATTCGGATATGTACTGAAGCCCTATGATGTTGATCAAATGATGATGACCATTGAAATAGCTGCTTATCAGCGTAAACTTGAAATCGAAAACAAGGAAATACGCGAGAAGCTGGAAGCCCTTCTCCTGGAGAAAACGAAAGAAAATATAGAGGTTCTCGAGTTGTATAACACGATTACCGAAAACTCCCTGATTGGGATCCTGGTGTACCAGGATGGCAAGGGAATATTTGCCAACGAAGCCATGGCTGATATACTTGGGTATACGAAAGACGAAATTTATTCATTTTCCCCTGACGAACTTAATAGATTACTCCATCCCGATGACTTAAAAAGGCTTCTGGACATTGCAAGAAAACGTATTGAAGGAGAAGAGATCAAACAACACACTGTTTTCAGGATCATCCGGAAAAATGGAGAAATACGCTGGATGAAAACATTTGTCAAGAGAATCCAATATCTTGGAAAACCCGCCCTGCACCAAAGTTACCTTGATATTACCGAATACGTTAATTTTAATCCCGATACAAACCAACACACACCATGAAAAAATACAGGTTATTATTGCTTTTCCAGATGTTAACGTTGAGCGTACTGGCGGGCAACCCCATCAAAGAATTGATAAAGTCAGCCGGGGACGCATCCACATTTCCCAAGGACAATCTATTGGTCATATTCGACAGCACCCTTACCGATGTCATGGAGAGCGGGCTGACCTATGTCACGAATCATACATTATACAAGGTTCTTACGCCAGCCGGCGCCAAAGAATTAGGTGTGCTTACGTTCGGATATGACCCGCAATCGGCATTCGTGGAGATCCGGCAGGCTACTGTTTACAAAGCAAGTGGCCAGGTGATCACACTGAACCCCAATTCGGTGATGGATTACCCCGCGCCTGCAAGGGCGATATACTGGGGGGCCCGGGAAAAGATGATTGACATAGGGAGGCTGGAAGCCGGAGACGCCCTGGAAATTGTCATGTTCAGGAAAGGATTTACCTACGCCCTGCTTCAGCAGGATGACGATGAAAAATACATTCCGCCCATGAGAGGGCAATTTTATGATATCGTTGAATTTTTCAGTGAGAATCCGGTAAATCTTAAGGTTTACCGCGTCATGGTGCCCAAAGAGAAAAAACTTCAGTTTGAATTTTACAATGGCGAAGCACAGGTTTCAGGATGGCTGGAAGGGGAGAAGTTTGTGTATACATTTTCCAAAACCGACATGCGGCCCGTTAAAAGGGAACCAAGAATGGTCGCGCTGTCAGATGTTGCGCCCAAATTACTTCTTTCCACCAGCCCCGACTGGTATGCAAAATCAACATGGTTTTTCGGAGTGAATGAAGACTTCGGAAGTTTCAATTCAACGCCTGCGATCAAGGAAAAAGTAGATGAAATTCTTCAGAGTGCGAAAACAGAAGAAGACTCGATCTCTTTGCTGACGCACTGGTGTGCTGACGAGATCCGTTACTCAGGAATTTCCATGGGAGAGGGGGAGGGTTTTACCCTGCACAAAGGAGAGATGACCTTCACCGATCGTTGCGGTGTTTGTAAGGATAAAGCCGGCATGCTGATCACAATGCTTCGGGCAGCCGGTTTTGAATCGTATCCGGCGATGACCATGGCAGGATCCCGCATCGACTACATCCCGGCCGACCAGTTCAATCACTGCGTGACGGTAGTAAAAAGAAGAGACGGAAAATACCAGTTGCTTGACCCGACCTGGGTACCTTTTTTACGCGAACTGTGGTCCAGCGCCGAGCAACAGCAGCAGTACCTGATGGGAGTTCCGGAAGGGGCCGACCTGGGAACAACCCCCCTTTCGGCGCCCGAAAATCATTATGTAAAGGTGACTTCCAATTCCTCTATCCTGGCCAACGGGACCCTGAAAGGCACACTGATCATCACAGCAGAAGGTCAATCCGACGGGTCCGTCAGGGGGTATTTTAAGAACTCCAATAAAACCCGGTGGGATAAAAACATCGAACAGGAATTTCAGAGGATCCACCCGAAGGCAACGATCACAAAGCTTTCATACGGTGACCCGATAGATTATATGTCGGGGCCAATCAACATAGAGATAGAGTTCACTATTCCCTATTTTGCCATTGTATCGGGGAACACACTCTTTTTCAAGCCCCTGATGGCATCACAGCTTTTCCGTTCGGCACAATCCCAGCTCTATTTTGAAACCGACCCGGTTGAACGAAAATATGCTTTCAGGGACCGTTGCTCCCGCCAGGTTGACATATTGGAAAGCATTAAAATACCATCTTTCGCGGAAGCTGTCAGGATACCCGAAAAAGTAGAACAAACGGGAACCGTTGCTTCTATTCATGCAGGATATACACTGCAAGGCGAAACCCTTGAATTTGCCGAAAAAATCTCCCTTGCAAAAAGAATTTACGAAGCAGAAGAATGGCCCCAGTTCCGGGCAGTTGTTGAGGCACAACGCCGATATGCCGATGAAATGGTAGTGGTGAAATTAAAAAATGATTAACGGATGAAAAAATTCATGACAAACCTGGTTTTATTGCTGTTTTTAAGCTCTCTGTCCAGAATCAACGCACAGGAAGAAAACTATGATGCCGTATATCTTTCACTAAAAAAAGAATATACCCTGAATCCCGACGGTACAGTTGATTTCCGGTATTCTAAAGCCCTGAAGCTGCAGAATTACCGATCAATTAACCGGCTTTACGGCGAGACCTTTGTTGTATACAACCCTGACTACCAGGACCTGGTGATAGAACAGGCTTATACCATTATGGCCGACGGGAAAAAGGTGATCACACCCAGCAATGCTTTTAATGAGGTATTGCCGCATTTCGCTGCACATGCGCCCGCATTCAATAAGCTTCGGGAGATGGTCATTACGCACACGGGTTTAGAGATTGGAGCAACAATCTTCATCGATTACCGAATCCATTCAGATAAGAACTTTGCCCCTGCATTCATGGGAAGCTCGATGCTGGCCGAGGAACAGCCCGTAAAATCCATGACAGTGGTGATCAGGGTCCCGGAAAGTCAGCCTGTTTTTTTCCACCTGTTCAACGCCAGCCTGAAGCCAACAGAAACCAGTGAAAATGGATTCAGGGTTTACACCTGGACTACGAACGATATCCCAGCCATGGAAACAGAAAAACTGCAACCCCATCCAGCCTATATGTACCCCTCCCTGATTTTCAGCACTGCCGGTAACTACCAGGCCCTGGTCGATTTTTTCACAAACCAGGAGGCTTTTCGCTATCAGACAGATCCAGTAATGGATGGATTCGTTGCAGGACCTGAATCTGAAAATCAAAAAAAAGCGGAACAAGCATTTACGATCCAGGAAAGCGTGGTTAAAGAGATAAATCTCTTTGAAGTACCGGAAGAGCTTACAGGATACAGGTTGCGAACCCCTGTTGAAGTATGGAACAGCAATGGGGGTACGGTGGCAGAAAAAGCGTTGCTGATGTCAGCCCTGCTGAAAAAAGCCGGAATCCCGGCCAATCCGGCGCTCCTGTTCCCGGCCAGCCAGTTTGATGCAAACATAGGCAACCTTTCAACCATTGAAGAGTGGGCGGTAAGGACCGAAATCCCCTCACGGGGAATCGTTTTTCTTTCGGTGAAACAGGTAAACGCGTATGACATGCAGACACAGGAACCGGGAGGTGTTTTCATGGTCTTGAATGAAGATAAAACGATTCAACTGGTAACACCTGAAAAGGACCAGGCAGGCCTCTCCATGAAAGGCGTATTTGTGATTGACACAGCCATGAATTTATCCGGCGACTTATCCGGAATACTTTCCGGCCCTGCGATTCCGTTCCTGGCGCTATCAAGAAATGAAGACAAGCTAAAACATTATCTTCGGGGGACGATAGAATCGGCGAAACTGTCTGCAATTTCCTTTTCCGGGTTGGCCGGGGGGGAAGCCTCGTTTACCTGCACCCTGAGCAAACCCGGGGCGCTGAAAAAGGATTCCGATATGTACTATTTCGGGATTCCCTGTTTCAGTACCGGTATAAACAACTGGGACATCGGGCAACTGACGGCACAACGTCCTATCCCGGTCCAGCTCCCTTCGCCGGTAAAAGAGAGTTACAACATCACCATTTCCCTGCCAGAGGAGATGAAACTTTTTTCCGGACCGCAGGAGATCCGTATCGACAACAAAGCGGGTTCTTTTCTTTTCCTGGTAAAAGCAAACGGGAATGTTATCCAGATACAGAAGGAACTAGTGATTGACAATAGAGATATCGAAACCAGGGATTATCCGGTATTGAAAGAACTATTGGACTACTGGTCGCTCTGGCAGACCAACAACCTCATCTTCAGGAGATAACTACTTTGTGATAATTCTGCCCAGCTCTTTGTTGATCTGAATATTCCTTGCCTTCAGATCTTTCAGTTCAGCGAGGAGGACCCCAACCGCCTTTTGATCATGGGCGTCAAGCATCTCTTTCTGCTTGGCCGTGATAATCTTATCTAGTTTTTTTGCTTTGAAGGAGAGCATGGCGGAAATGACAAGCTCCCTGATGTGCAAAGATTCTTCATCAATAAGGATGCTGTGCTTTCGCCAGTTTTCGCTTAACTCATATTGCAAAACCATCAGGTCAATGGCGGTATGTGCAATCTCCGGATCGCGGTGCAGCTTAAAAAAAGTATCATCGGGGATTTCGCCTTTGCTTTCATGGGCTTTCACAAACTCACTGAAAATCCGGTTATACAGGTTGCTTTCAAAATCAAGCTCATCCTGTAAAATATCATTCACGATAAATTCGGCGACACGCACTTTAACGGGTACCTCTTTTCCAACTTCATCCTTTGTCATCACGTCGATCTCCTCACTTCCGTACAGTAACAGCTGACGGATTAGCTCCCGCTCCTGGTATTCATCAGAAATCAGGTCGATCTCCTCCTGGGATGGGGACGCGGTATCTTCAATCCAGCCGATATCTCCGGATTTTTCAAGCTCCGGGATCTGCTTTTTGAGCTTGTTGCGCAGGATCTTCCGAACCTCATTCATCAGCACCTGTTCAGGCACATTCATCAATGCCGAACATTCTTTGATATACAGCGTGCGACTTATTCCATCAGGGATCAGTCCGATGGTGTTGACGATTTCTTTTATCAGGCCCGCTTTTTTGATCGGATCTCCCTTGGTCTCTTCAAGCAACAGCCTGGTTTTAAACAGGATAAAATTATCAGCATGGTTTGTGATGAACTCTTCCACTTCGACCGGGTGATGCTTCCGGACAAAGGAATCGGGATCTTCCCCGTCGGGAAAAAGAACAATTTTCACATCCATTCCCTCTTCCACGATCATGTCGATGCCGCGAAAAGATGCCTTGATCCCTGCCGGATCCCCGTCATAGAGAATTGTGATCTGTTTTGTGTACCGCAGGATCATCCTGATCTGTTCGTGCGTGAGCGAGGTTCCGGAAGAAGCCACCACATTTTCAATCCCGGCCTGGTGAAGGGAGATCACATCGGTGTACCCTTCCACCAGGTAGCAGTTATCCTTTGACGAGATGGTATTTCGTGCAAAGTACAGGCCGTAAAGGGATTTACTTTTATTATAAACCTCTGAATCAGGGGAATTTACGTATTTCGGCCGATTTTTTTCTGAAGTCAGAATCCTGCCACCAAAACCAATTACTTTGCCCGATACACTATGGATCGGGAATATTACCCTGGAATGAAAACGGTCATAGACCCTTTCGTCCTTCTGAAGCGTCATCCCGCTTTTAACCAGGGCTTCCAGCTTATATCCGTGGTGTCGTGCATGGGCGGTAAAAGCATCCCATGTTGATGGACTGTATCCCAATTTAAACCTGCGGATGATATCATCACGAATGCCTCTCTCTTTTAGGTAGCTAAGCCCGACAGCCTTTCCCTCTTCTGTGTTGTGAAGCGTGTTTTCGAAAAAATCCAGCGCAAACTGGTTCAGGTTAAATAAGGCTTCCCTTTCGCCGACCTGCTCCTGCATCTCAGCTGTCTGGACCTCCTCTTCGATCTCAATCTGATATTTATTGGCCAGGTAACGCAATGCTTCAGGATAGCTGAAATGCTCATGTTCCATCACGAAATTGACGCCGTTTCCGGCTTTTCCGCAACCAAAACATTTGTAAATCCCCTTCACCGGCGATACGGTGAAAGAAGGTGTCTTCTCGTTGTGAAACGGACACAACCCGATCATATTCACCCCCCTGCGCCTAAGGGTGATAAAATCACCAACCACCTCTTCAATCCGGATGGTTGAGAGGATGGTATCGATCGTATCCCTGGAAATCATATTCGTTGTTAGCCTGAAGCGAAATTACTAAAAAGCCGCTTCTTTCCAACCGGCTGAAGACAAGAATGCAGTGGATTTGAATCCGATCTCTTTCAGGATCTCAGTGGCTTCAGGAAAGTATAGTGAGAGTTCGTTAGGCTTGTGTGCATCCGAAGTCAGGGTAACCGGAATTTTCATCGCCAGAATTTTTTTCAATATTTCGGGGCCGGGGAAAAGGGTATCAGAACGCTTTTTATAAATACCCCTGGTGTTTACCTCCACGACAGAGCCCTGCTGCCGGATCAGTTCCAGGGTCCCGTCCACCAGGCTGACAAACCAAGGCTCATCCTGGTGGAAATAGCGGTCATGGTTATGCATTTTTATTTTGTCAAGATGACCGATGATATCAGGCTTCTCGCTGTAAATCATTTGATGCAACTGCCTCCAGTAAGCGGTTACCGCCTTGCGGACATCTCCGCCAAAAACATCACGTAAACCATTGTCGTAGCTCGACACCTTCGGTCCGTCTATAAACCAAACCAATCCGGTATGATCATTGCAAACCAGGTGAACTGAGCCGATGATATAATCGAAAGGAAACTCTTTCCGCAAAGCGGCAAGGGAGTTTGTATGACCGGGAATGTAGTCGTATTCGAGGCCTAACAGGATCTGGAGACCGGATACTTGATCCTGGATGCCGGATGCTGGATGACCGGCCACCCTGAACCTTGAATCCTGAACCTTGAATCTTTCGCTTGCCGATCGCTTCTACATAAGCCGGCAACCCTCCCTCCTGAATGGCAAAGGTGTTTGGAAAGGGAATGGGAGAGTGATCGGAAAACCCAAGAACCGAGAACCCTTGTTTTTCAGCTTCTTTTATATATTCTTCGGGAGAACCGGAGCCGTCGCTGAACCTGGTGTGTGTATGGAGATTTGTAAGCATCTGATACCCCTGATGTCAGTCCTTTCCAACGATTTTATAGACTTTATCCGCTCTTCTCAGGAATTCACGGACCGGCACCGAACAGATCTCGCCTTTTTTAGCTTTTTTTACCGTTTTGAGTTCAACCCTGATCTCAGGTACCGACATCTCAATCACTCCTGTTGTAGGACCCTGTATGTAAATCCGGTCTCCTGATGCCAGGTATCCGGATTCCAGCCTGATCTCAGCCACTTTCAGTCGTGTAAAGTAGTTTGTCACTTTTCCAAGATACACCTTTGACTGTGAAGCGACAGATCCATGCTGTTCTGCCCATTCGCCCATTGTTTGCCCGAGGTAGTACCCATCCCAGAATCCCCGGTTGTACACCGATCTCAGCCTCTCCATCCACCCGGCGATCTTTTCCTGTGAATACGTCCTGTCTGCAATAGCATCCACGGCCTCCCTGTAACAGGAGACCACTGTTTTCACATATTCCGGACTTCGGCCCCGGCCTTCGATTTTCAGGATCGAAACACCGGTTTCAACGATTTTATCAAGGAAACCGATGGTACAGAGGTCTTTGGGTGACATGATGTATTCGTTGTCAACCACCAGTTCCACCTCACCGTCGAAATCGGTCACCCGGTAAGGGCGACGGCACAGCTGGTAACAGGATCCCCGGTTGGCGGAGGCATTGTACTGGTCCAGGCTGAGGTAACATTTTCCGGAGACAGCCATACAGAGGGCTCCGTGGGCGAAAAGTTCCAGCTTTACAACCTCTCCTGATGGTCCTGTTAATTTTTGCCGCCTGATAGCCCGGATGATAGAGGCCACTTGTCCTAAATTCAACTCCCGCGCAGTAACCATCACATCGGCGAATTGCGACCAGTATTTCACTGCTTCCAGGTTGGTGATATTGGTTTGGGTAGACATGTGTACAGGCATTCCTATTGACCTGGCATACTGGATTACCGCCTGGTCGGAGGCGATGATCGCATCAATGCCGTTTTTCAGGGCTGAATTCACGATCCGTTTCAACTCATTAACTTCGGAATCGTAGATCACAGTATTGACGGTGAGATAAGTCCTGACGTGGTGTTTGCGGCAGATTCGGGTGATCTTCACCAGGTCGCGCAGCGTGAAATTTATCGAGGAACGGGCGCGCATATTCAGCACACCGATACCGAAATAAACCGAATCTGCACCGGCCTGAATGGCGGTTATCAGGGATTCCCATGTTCCAACCGGAGCGGTGATTTCAGGTTTTGTCATAAAACTGGTGCAAAAATACGGAAATTGATTGCTTGAATTGGATTTGAATAACCTGATTCGTAGTTAGTATAAACATATTTGTTATATTTATCCTTTCATTTAAGATGATTGAGGGGATAGGTAAAACCAAATTAAACAACAATGAAAAGAAAACTACAAAAAATGCTCCTGCCATTTATTAGCTTCATGATTTGCTTTTTAATTTCACTAGAGGGTATTACACAGACAACTGCCGACCTGGTATTAGTAAATGGAAACATCATCACCATCAATCCCAATGATGATATTGTAGAAGCGGTAGCAATCAAGGATAGCCTTTTTGTCAAGGTGGGGACAAACCAGGATATTCAGCCTTATATAGATACGGGCACCCAGGTAATCGATCTGGACGGATTAACAGTCACACCTGGAATGATTGATGCACATTCCCACCTGTTATACTACGGACAGACCGAAAATGATTATGTCAATCTTCGTCCCCCCGAAGTCACGTCAATTGCCGAGATTTTAGCAAAAATAGAAGAGCGTATTTCTCAGATTGATTCAGGTGGTTGGGTGATAGGTGACGGGTTCTTTCGATTGGAAGACGATCGTCTTCCTACCCGCTATGACCTGGATCCGATTTCTCCAAATAACCCGGTCGTATTAACCAGTATGGGAGGGCATTTTGGAACCTCGAACAGTTATGGTTTCATGGTAGCTGGAATAACGGACACTACGCCTGATCCACCTGGAGGGATCATCGAAAGAGACTCTATTACAGGAATTCCAACAGGAGTTCTTTATAATCACCCGGCGATGGATCTCGTTAGGCTTCATGCGCCACCCCTGGATTTGGAAACAGTGGTTAACGATGTGAAATATGCTCAGGAAGTTTATCTGACGGAAGGGATTACGAGCTTTGGAGATGTCAACACCCGCGGACTGACACGACTTGGCGGTTACATCCAGACAGCCGTTAACGGGGAATTGAAAATCAGGGCATATCTGCTTTACACCATCGAGCACACGTCAGATGTACCGCTTTGCCTCGAGAACACAGAGCTTTTTCAATATCCCATGATTGCTTATAGAGGCAATAAATTTCTTCTTGACGGCCAACCCCCGACTTCCTATACCTATGATCCGCACCCGGGACCTTCATGGAATCTATCCACGTGGAATGAAGATACACTGAAAATAATTGTAAAGCAGCTTCACAGATTAAGCAGACAACTCTCCTTCCATGTGATGGGGGACCATGCAATAGATATGGCGCTGGACGCTATTGCAGGAGCGTTGCAGGATACCCTGATCCTGGATCATCGTCATCGGTTGGAACATGTTATGGTTCCCCTTGGAACTTCATTAGTCAGAATGAAAAACATGGGAGTGGTTGCCTGCATGCAGCCAGGATCCATATATTCCTGTGGTGATTTCTATAATCTCTTCTGGCCTGACCAGATACAACGCCTGATGCCTTTGCGCTCGATGATTGATGCCGGAGTAATAGTTTCACTGGGATCTGATTTTCCAACCGTTCTTTCCCTGGATCCGAGGCTGACACTTTGGGGAGCACTGGTTAGAAAAACAGCATCTGGTTTGTTAATCAATCAAAATGAACGGATTAATATGAAAGAAGCACTTTACGCTCATACAATGGGATCAGCGTATGCTCAGTTTGAAGAAGAGGTCAAAGGATCTATTGAGGAGGGAAAATATGCTGATATGACAATCTGGTCAAAAGATCTGTACTCGATTGATCCGACTGAAATCCTGAGTACCAACGTGGTGATGACGATTGTGGGAGGAAAAGCATACGATTACCTTGGAATAGAAGACAATATGTGGAATAAGAAAAATTCACTTTTCCAGCTTCATCAGAACTCTCCAAATCCCTTTTTAAATAACACCAATTTTTCCTTTGATGTATTTGAAAGCGTAACAAATAAACCAGTTTTCCTTAAACTTGCAGTTTATAATTTAAGAGGGGACCTTGTGAAAACAATTATGGCGAACGAATTGATCCCTGGTCAATACAGCTTTTCCTGGGACGGAACAGACACTTCGGGCAACAAACTGACTAGTGCGATGTATCTTGTCAAGCTTTCATCGGGCGTTCATGCTCAGGTTAAAAAAATAGTATTGATGGATTAACACAACAGGAAACCCTTAACTTGAACTATCTATGGACGAACTACAGAAAAAAAACATTGATGAGCTCCTGAAGCGGGCGACTTTTGCTGCCGCAATCTTTAATCAATACGACCAGGCTCAAACCGATCGGATCGTAAAGGCGGTCTATAAAGCCGGACTGAACAACCGGGTGAAGCTGGCAAAAATGGCAGCCGAAGAGACTCAAATGGGTAAATGGGAGGACAAGGTGAAAAAAAATGTTGTGGCAACACAGTATGTTTACGAAAACCTGAAAAATCAGAAAACAGTTGGGATCATCTCGGATGACCAGCAAACAGGCATCATTGAAATCGCACAACCGATTGGTCCGATATTGGCGATCATCCCGGTTACCAATCCTACCTCAACGATCATGTTCAAGATCCTTATTGCCCTGAAATCAAGAAATCCCATCATCATCAGCCCGCACAGGAAAGCCACCAGATGTTCTATTGAAGCAGCCCGCCTTTGCTACGAAGCTGCATTAGAAGCAGAGGCCCCGGAGGATTGCATCCAGTGGATCACCCATAAATCGAGAGCGGAGACCCAGTACCTGATGCAACATCCGAAACTGGCGCTCATCCTGGCTACCGGAGGAACCGGATTGGTCCATGAAGCGTATAGTTCAGGCACTCCTGCATTGGGAGTTGGAGCAGGCAATGTGCCTGTGTATATTGAAAAATCGGCAGACATTCCATTTGCCGTGGAGCAGATAATACGTTCAAAGACATTTGATAACGGGACAATCTGCGCCAGCGAACAGGCCCTGGTGGTTGAAAAGGAAATCGCCGGTAAGGTCAAGGAAGAGATGAGAAAACAGGGAGCTTATTTTCTAAATACTGACGAGGTGAAAGCAGTTGAAAAGGTAGCCTGGTTCGCCGGAACCAAGTCTATGAGTCCAGAAATTGTAGGACAAACGGTCAACAAGATCGCTTCAATGGCAGGCATAAGTGTTCCTGAAGACACGCGGATCCTGGTTGCACCCCTGGAGAAGATCGGAGATGACGAACCCTTATCATCAGAGATCCTCGCACCGATCCTTGCTTTCTATGAGGCTCTTGACTTTGATGATGCCATCCGGAAATGCATCGACCTGAATTACCATGGAGGAATCGGTCACACAGCTTCCATTTTCTCCTATGACGAAGAGAAGATCAGAAAATATTCCGTAATGATGAATGCCGGAAGAATAGTGGTCAACATGCCCTCCTCACAGGGAGCTGTCGGGTTCATGTACAACACCCTGGAACCTTCGCTGACCCTTGGTTGCGGCACCTACGGAAAAAATATCACAACCGATAATGTATCGGCCCGTCATCTTCTGAATATCCAGCGAATCACACGACGCAGGATGAATGAACGGATGGTCAACATGAGATTTGACCTTTATTTTGATGAATCTGTCGATGCCGATATCCTGGAAAAAGAATTCAACAAGAACTATTAAACCAAAAAGATATGAATCTGACTATTGAATCAACCGACGCCCTGGTGATTTGTCATTTGTCGGGACGACTTGATACCCTCGTCTCCCTTGAGCTTGAACCCGAAATCGACATGACTACGACGACAGACATGCAAATGGAATTTAATTTCTCCGGGGTTGAATATATCTCTTCCACTTTCCTCAGAATATGCCTGAAGAAATACAAGGAACTGGGCGAGGATAATTTCTGGATCAGGTCGCCAAAACCCGATATCGTCAAAGTATTTAAGATAGCAGGGTTGGAGAAGCTGGTAAAGGGTTAGTCTGCAGTTCGTTCCCACGCCTTCACACCCTCAAACCCTTTACCTGTACGCCGCCCGGTCAATCTCACCGATCGTCTTCAGAGGTGCATGCGGGTGCAGGTAACTGCCCAGAAAGGCGTAGATCTTCAGGCGGATCTGTTTGGCGGTCCTGGTATCGATCCGGTCAAACGAGTGACCCCCTTCAACGGCCTGGAAAATTTCGTACTCAAATTTCTTGCCATCTGCTTTCAGCCCCTTGATCAGGTGTTCAACTTCCAATACGTTCACATCATCGTCGTTGGTATTGGTGTGGATCAGCAGAGGAGTCTTTAGTTTGCTTGTGTTCCATGCAGGGGATCGTTTTTTATACTCTTCGACATTTTCCTGGGCGGTTTTTCCAAGATGGTAATCGGCTGAGTAGAGTGCGCGGTACTCGTTATCCTGGTAGCCCATCCGCGCTACCAGATCACAAACAGGAACCCCTGCAAAACAGACGTTGTAATGATCGGGATGGTTGAACACGGCAAGCAAAGAGATCATGCCACCATGGCTCCATCCCAGGATCCCGACCCTGCCATTGTCGACAATGTCGTAGTTTTCAACCATATAGTTCCTGCTGGCATCGGCATCCTCCACCTCCAGTCCGCCGTAGTCAATCCGCTCCCAATAAGATTTTCCATAGCCGGTACTACCCCGGTATTCGGGAGCGATCACAATATATCCCTGTGCCATAAGTTCCCTGATGATGTGGGCATAATAGGTGGTGAAATCGCCATGAACACCTCCGTGCGGGAACACCAGCAACGGGAATTTTTTCCCGGCATCAATACCCTTCGGGATAAAAATGTAAGCGTAGAATTTCACCGGGTTTTTCACTCCCATCGCTGTAGGATTTTTCACGGTTTCCTGGTTGACCGGAGGCCCGGTAATGTATACCTTGTCGATGAAAGCGACATCTCCCACCCGGTTGTACCAGTAAATGTCGTCCACCGCTTTTCGTACCTGGTCCACATCGAACGAGAGATCGCGGAGTTCAGATTTCAGGGACTCGACCTCATCCTGCAGGGCGGGATCCTGATTTTGGGATTGGGATATCAGGGAAAATCCGGCCAGGAATAGTAAAAAGAGGCTGATTTTTTTCATAGGGAAAAGATTTTTACCGCAGATTATATATGTTATCAGACGAAGTTTTACCGAATTCTGGGTTTACGCTGATAATAACAGTTAAAAGTAGAAAGATTTCCCGAAATGGAAAAACTAGTACCTTTGCACAAAACTATCAACATATGAAAATAAAAGGAAAGATTGCCGCCCTGCTGGCGATTGCCGTGATCGGACTTACCGGCTGTGGTTCGAATGAATTAGATAAAGATGTAGCACCCCTGGCGGATGCGATGTGTAAGTTCATAGAAATACAAAATAACCTGAGAACAGCTATTGAGGCCAACGACTCATTGAATATTCAAAGGTATTCTGCTGACAAACATAAGATGACAACGGAAATAACCATCCTCAACGCGGAATTCAATGAGAAATACGGAGATCTTGTGAAGGACCAGGAATTCGGCAAGAAATTCAAAAAGTCGATGAATAAACAGATGATCGACTGTCCTTCCCTCTCTGCCGAGGACCGTGATAAAATGGAAGCTGAACTTAAAGAGTAACTTTCAGCACTCCGTTTATTTTTGCCAGCCGGTGGACCAGTATCTCCAACTGGGTCTGATCTTTTACAAACACCTTGATGGATCCTTTGAACAATCCCTTGTCAGATTCGAGGGATGCAGACCTGATGTTGATATTCAGTTCATGGGTGATGATGTCGGAGATGGTGTTCAGCATCCCGATCTGATCAATGCCCTGTATCTTAACGGTAGTCTGGAACGAACCAGCCCCCAGGGTCTCTCTCCATTTAACACGAACCACACGATAGTCATATCGTTTCTGCAGGTCTTCGGCATTCGAACAGTTGATCCTGTGAACGGAAATGCCGCGTGAAACCGTGACAAACCCGAACACCGGATCACCGAAGAGCGGCTGGCAGCATTTAGCGAGGGTGTAATTAACGTTTGCCAGGCCTTTGTCGAGGAAGAGGACATCACCGGATTTCTCCCCGGCGTCGACGTTTCGGAATTTTATTTCATGCAATTTCTCTGACGGAACGATCTGTTCAGGATGAAGAATAACTTTCTTCACCTTTAAGGGATCAAGTTTCCCGATGGCGACAGCCTGAAAGAATTCCATATGGGTGTTGTACCGGAGAAGGTTGACAGCGGTGTCGATGGAGCTGTCTGAAACAGGAACTTTCCAGTGCTTCAGTTTCCGGAACAGAAGTTCTTTTCCGGATTCTGCCTCTTTCATCTCTTCGTCACGCAGGATCTTCCTGATCTTCTGGCGGGCGCGGGGTGAGGTTACAAATTTAAGCCAGTCTTGCTTGGGCTTTTGATTTCGCGAAATGCGTATCTCCACCGTATCCCCGTTTTGAAGGATGTGCTTGATGGGGACAGACTTCCCATTGACCCTGGCCCCGGTGCAACGGGTACCGATATCGCTGTGTACGAGGAAGGCAAAATCGAGGACAGACGAACCATTTGCCAGCCGTTTGAGATCCCCTTCCGGAGTAAAGATAAAAATATGCGGATCCTTAAGGTCCATCCATGAGGCGTCTTCCTGTCCGGATTCATCAGATAGCCCGAAATCAAGTTTTTGTCGAAGACGGATCAGGTATTCATCTGATTCCACCATCCTTTTTCCTTCCTTGTAAAGCCAGTGGGCTGCTGAGCCACGCTCCGCTTTTTCATCCATCCGTGCCGTACGGATCTGAACCTCAACCAACTTTTTATCTGGCCCTTCAACAGTTGTATGCAACGCTTCATATCCACTGATTTTGGGCGTTGAAACCCAGTCGCGCAGGCGAACCGGATCAGGAGGGTATATGTCGGTGACCAAGGAATAAACTTTCCAGCAATCTGATTTTTCACCCTCAAGGATCTCTTTCAGGATTATCCGGATGGCCAGGAGGTCGTAGATCTGGTCGAATCCAACCTGCTGTTTCTGCATTTTTTTCCAGATAGAGTGGACAGATTTGGGCCTTCCTTTTATTTCAAATGAAAACCCTTCCTGTCTCAACGTTGTTTCTACCGGGGTGATAAACTTGCTGATGTATTCATCGCGCTCCCTTTCCGTCTCCTTCAGTTTGCCAGCGATCAGGTTGTATTCGCAAGGAAAGAGGATACGCATGGCCCGATCCTCAAGCTCGGTTTTGATATGGTAAAACCCAAGGCGGTGGGCGATGGGGGCATACAGGTAATAGGCTTCACCAGCAACCCGTTTTACCTGGGTTTTCGGAAGCTGATCTGCTATTCTCATATCGCCCAGCACTTCGACCATCCGGATCAAAAGAACGCGGATATCCCTGGAGATGCCCATCAAAAGCCGGATAAAATTTTCGGAGTGGTGGGAGGATCTCTCGACACGAAGAGCCGAAAGTGTTTTCAGACCCATTACCAGATTAAAGGCCTGGTCACCATATTGTGAACGGATTTCAGCTTCAGTGATCAAATCCATCCGGTAAGCCTCAGCGCAGAGGGTAGCATACACCGAATCCGTTCCCAGCCCTATCTCTTCCTCAACAATTTCAGCAATGGAAATCCGGCCAGGAAATCTGGTTCTTGCTTGCTCTAGAAGGGTGGTCTTTTCATCGTTCATTACGCAAATATACAAAGGATTACGCCATTTATTTGGAAATGTTATAAATAAATTCCATTTTTACAGCGAAAATCAATTAATCATAAGAAATAGAATTAAGTATGAAATATCCATACAAACATCGTTTATGCAAACCGGGAATGATAATAATGGATATTCCATGTAACCATTGAAATCAAATTATTCACACATGAAATTGAATCACCATCTGACAGCCGGACTCATGTTGCTGGGTTCGACTGTTTTCAATTCATCCTGTGATCCGACTCATCAGGGGAACCGGCATGAAGCAGTAGAAATCGTCCCTTCGGACCCGCTTCCGTCGTGGAACGACGGAACATCAAAACAGGCCATCATCGATTTTGTAACCAGTACCACAACGGAAGGAGACCCTGATTTCATTCCGGTTTCTGATCGTATCGCCTGTTTCGATAACGACGGGACCCTCTGGAATGAATATCCCGTCTATGCACAGTTCATGTTTTCATTTGACCGCATACGGGTCATGGCCCCGGAACATCCTGAATGGAAGCAGGAACAGCCGTTCAAGGCCCTGTTGGAAGGAGATATGGCCAGGGTATGGGCAAGCAGTCTTCCGGAGTTGCTGAAACTCGTGGCTGCCGCCCAGGCCAACACGACAACGGATGAATTTGCACAGGCTGTGACAACATGGATGGATACGGCAGTCAACCCCAATACCGGAAGGCATTACAACGAAATGACCTACCTCCCGATGCTGGAACTGCTGAAATACCTGAGGGATCATGAGTATAAAACATTCATTGTTTCAGGGAGTGGGATTGACTTCATGCGTCCCTGGACGGAGGAAGCCTATGGAATTTCTCCCGACCAGGTGATCGGGAGCTCCTATATGGTGAAGTATGAACTTCGGGATGGCACCCCCATTCTGTACCGCCTGCCTGAGATCAACTTCGTGGACGACAAGGAAAACAAACCTGTCGGAATTCATCAGCATATTGGTAAAAGGCCGGTCTTCACTGCGGGTAATTCCGACGGCGACTATGCGATGCTGCAGTGGACCTCCACCGGCCCGGGTCCCCGTTTCGGCATGATCATCCACCACACCGACTCCATCAGGGAGGCAGCCTACGACACTCTTTCATCCATCGGTCACCTGGAAAAAGGTCTGAAGGATGCCGCGAAGTACTACTGGGTGATCGTGGATATGAAAGAAGACTGGAAAGAAATCTATATGCCGATTGACTGACATTTCACCGCTGCGGTGAATCTATCATCACATCCCTAAGCCAAATGGACAAATTGGTTAACAAGGGATTTAGCAAGGCTTGTGCAACAAATACCAACTCGACTTTAAATGATCCCCAACTCCTTAAGTTGCTCCTCGCTAATTGCCGACGGGGAGTCGATCATCACATCGCGCCCGGAATTGTTCTTGGGGAAGGCGATAAAGTCGCGAATGGAGTCGCCACCGCCGAAGATAGTCACCCATCGGTCGAAACCGAAGGCGATACCACCATGAGGCGGTGCTCCGTATTCGAAGGCGTTCATCAGGAAGCCGAACTGATTGGCGGCCTCTTCTTCGGTGAAGCCAAGCACCTCGAACATCTTCTGTTGAAGCTCTTTGTTGTGAATCCGGATGGAGCCGCCCCCGATCTCGGTTCCGTTGATTACCAGGTCGTAGGCATTGGCCCGAACGGCTCCCGGATTGGTGATGAGCAGGGGGATGTCTTCCGGCTTCGGCGAAGTGAAGGGATGGTGTTTGGCATAGAACCGTTGCGTCTCTTCGTCCCATTCCAGCAAGGGGAAATCAACCACCCAGAGAGGTTTGAATACCTCATGATCGATGAGGTTCAGCCGTTTTCCCATTTCCAGGCGCAGATCGCCCAGCGCGGATCGAGTTTTATCCGTTCCTCCTGCCAGGATCAGGATCAGGTCGCCTGGCTTCGCTCCGAATGCAGCCAGCACAGGCTTCAGGTCAGCCGGGGTGTAGAATTTATCCACAGAAGATTTGATGGTGCCGTCGGTGTTGTATTTGATGTAGACCATTCCTGTAGCGCCCACCTGTGGACGTTTTACGAAATCGGTCAGCTCGTCGAGTTGCTTGCGGGTAAACTCTGCGCATCTTTCGGCATTGATCCCAACCACCAGCTCTGCCTGGTCAAATACCTGGAATCCTTTGTTCTTCATCAGGTCGTTCAGTTCCACGAAGGTCATCCCGAAACGGATATCCGGCTTGTCCGATCCATAGAGCATCATGGCTTCTTCAAACGGTATCCGCGGGAATTCAGTAACATCCAGGTTCAGGACCGATTTGAAGAGGTGGGTAGCAAGCCCTTCAAAGGTATTCAGGACATTTTCCTGGTTCACAAAGGCCATTTCACAGTCGATCTGGGTAAATTCAGGTTGGCGGTCGGCGCGCAGATCCTCGTCACGGAAGCAACGGACGATCTGGTAGTAGCGATCGTAACCGGCAACCATCAGGAGCTGCTTGAAGGTTTGCGGTGACTGCGGAAGCGCGTAAAACTGGCCTTCGTTCATCCGGGAGGGAACCACGAAATCACGGGCGCCTTCCGGGGTGGATTTGATCAGGTAAGGGGTCTCTATCTCGATGAATTCCTTGGATGCCAGGTAATTTCTGGTCTCGATCGCCATCTTGTGCCGAAGAAGCAGGTTCTTTTTGTTTACATTCCGGCGAAGGTCCAGGTAACGGTATTTCATCCGGAGCTCCTCCCCGCCGTCGGTATGGTCTTCGATGGTAAAAGGCGGTGTTTTGGAGGTGTTTAAAACGGTCAGGTCATCTACATCGAGTTCGATCTCGCCCGTGGGGATCTTTAGATTTTTACTGGAGCGTTCAGCCACCTTCCCCTTGGCTTTGATCACAAATTCACGACCCAGCTTCCTGGCCTGTTCGCAAAGGACTGGGTTGACCTCCATATTGAAGACGAGTTGGGTAATCCCGTACCGGTCACGCAGGTCGATGAAGGTCAATCCTCCCATCTCCCGGTTGCGCTGTACCCATCCGGATAGGATCACCTCTTCGCCGGCATTCCCGATTCTTAGCTCCCCGCAGGTGTGTGTTCGAAACATCGTGGTTTGATTGAAATATGAATAGCAAAAGTAGTGATATTCAAAGTACGAAGGTAGAAGAACGAAGTACGAACGCAAGTTAGAAGTCAGAAGTACAAAATAATTTTAATTTACTCTCATACTCTCATACCCTCATACCCTCATACCCTCACACTTACTTTCCGATCTCCAACCTAACCCCTCCGGAATGCGCCGAGAACTCCGGGGCATACATGCACTGGATCGTGGCTATCCCTGCCGAAAAATCACCGGCATTGTTCGCCACCAGCGGATACTCAAAGACCCAGGTTCCTTTGGGCAGGTAGTCGAAAAAGAAATTGGTAGCCAGGTCGGTGGTGGATTGATAGTATCCGAGACCATCCTGGTAACGATACCCGGATAAACCCTCTACGGCACTCCCCCTCATTTGTTGGGGAGGGGGTTGGGGGGTGGGGGCAGGCTCCAGCCCTGCGGCCCGCATGTCTTTCAGGTGAACGAATTCCATGTTCCGGTCGACGGTGACGATGAGACGGACTTTCAGCTTATCTCCAATAACCAAATGGAAAAATGGTGAAATGGTGAGATTGTGAGAAGAAGAGTCATTTGTAAATCGTACATCGGAGTTCGTAATTGGCAAGAGTACCGGACCAGCATCCGTATTTCTCTCCAGGAAGATCTGTTTCTCAACCGTCAACGGTGTTTGGTGAGGTGTAATCTGATCGAGGTTTTCGAAATATTGCCAGTAAAACCCTCCCCATGCAATCCCGTCAGTGGATTTGGTGACTGTGATATTTCCCATGTCAGGCCGGATCGCATCACCGCTCCAGAACATGCTGAAATACCCGGTACCGGCTTCCATTTTCAAATCCGGCATCAGGGAAGGGTCAATTTCAGTATTTCCCAGCCTGATCCTGATTTGCTGATCCTCAGACAGCAGATCGGTCCCTTTCATTAACAGGGCATAACAGGCATCAACAGAAGCCTGCCGGGTTCTCCACTGCCGGGTTTGTTTCTGTTTCAGCAGCCAGATCTTTAACTCCTCCACCGAGTTCTGGTCGTTTGTAACTTCATCGAAGGCTTCTATCATCAACGCTTGGGTTTCAACAGGGGCCTGGTACCATTCGTAACCTCCTCCCGTTGCCCAGTACATTCCCATTTCGGGGGAGTGTAACGCCCGTTCCGACAACGATTTCATGATCTTACCCGGCGTCTCCCTGTCGCCCATCCGATACAAAGCCAAAGCAATCAAACCCTGGGAGTAAAGGTCCTGCTTCAGCCAGAATTTCTTTGCCTGCCCTGTATAGTATTCCAGGGACTCGCTAATCCCTGAAACTCCACTCCCTTCCTGGGGAGGGGTAACTCCGGCATCTGTGATCCGTGTGAAGAGACTTCTTGCATAGAGATACTTCACCTGAAATGGAGTCAGATGATTTTCACCAAGTTTTCCCGGAAAGGTTTTCTGAAGGGTAATAAAATCATTTATTATCTCCTGATCAAGATAAGCAATTGCCCGTTGTACCATTTTGGTTACTTCGGTGCTGAGTTCAGTATAGCGGATACCCATATGCTCCAGGCGTCCGAATCCGGTCAGAAGCGTCAGTGTGACAATCCTGTTCTCCCGCATCCCTTCGAACCAGGGCCAGCCACCGGATGGATACTGCATTTGCTGAAGCAGCTTCAGGTTTTCACGGTAATGTTGTTGAAGGGTATTCATATCGAAATAAAGCCCCAGCTTCCTTCTGGCGTCAGTCTCTTTTTTTGCATCCATCACCCAGGGGGTTTCTGCCAGAACAGCCGATTTCAACTCTTCATTTTTTTCAAGGTTTGACAACAACGCGTTAGGCATCAGCGCCTTCCAGCTTTCAAAAACAAGGCGAACCCGGGGATTGAAAATCGCGATGTGGGAAGCAATGGCATTGGAATAAAATGCACCAAAGATCTGATCAGCATTCCGGTAACTGGTTTCATCCAGCACTGGCAACGCCTGAACGGCATACCAGGCCGGGTTTGAAGCAAATTCCAGGGTTAACCGGTAATTATTCAGTGATTTATGGACTGATGAATTGAGCAATTTATCAAATTTGAAATCAAAAACACCTTTTCCCCTGACAGGCAAAGGCAACGATTCAGTCACCAGCAAACGGTTTGAAAGCACTGGAATCGTGTTCATTTCCCCATCCCTGACATTTCCTGCCTGAGCGGAAATAGTGTACTGAAGCAGGCTGATGGACGTCGAAACTGGAATTGCCAGAACCCAGGAGACACTGGTACTCTGACCAACCGGAATGGTAAACGATCCGGGATCCGGGATTGGCTCCACCGAACTCCGCTTTGCTCCGGTTCGGGATTTGCGGTTTACTGATCCCGTATCCCCAATCCCGTATCCCGGATCCAGGATCAGACTGTTCAGTGGTTGCATGGTAATCCCTTCCACCAAGTCCAGCCTGACCATCCCCGTTAGTTCATGTTCACTAAGGTTAACGATCCGGGCAGTGAACACCACGGTGTCCCCCTGTCTTACAAACCGCGGGGCATTCGGAAATACCATCAGCTCTTTTTGGGTGACTGCCTCTTTTTCAACCAGGCCGTAGTCCAGATTCCGGGTATAAGCAAGCCCAAGGATTTTCCATGAAGTAAGTGCTTCCGGAACGGTAAAATTCAAGGAAACATTTCCACTGCTGTCGGTAATGAGTGATGGATAAAAGAAAGCTGTTTCACGGAAGTCCTTTCGAACAGGAATTACTGTAATATGCTGATTTACAGGCGAAACATCCTGGTTATGGAGGATTCCGGTTAACATACCAGGATCGTCCATGGAAGGCGGAGGAGTCTCCTGCTGACCGGCAATCCCCGGAGCAGCATCCATAGCATAGGAATCCTTGTTCATCATGAGTTGCCGTCCTCCTTTTCTGCCGGCATTCAGGAAATACCCGTAACCCTTCGGTTGTAAACCAAACCAGTTGAGTTGGATATCTTTCCGGTATTGAAAATCCGAAACATCCGCCCACGGAACATACCAGGATCCCCCGCTGGTTCTGAAATCATCACTGACATCCCACGGATTTCCGTAATAATAGGTTTTAAAGAGATCAAAAGCCCATGAATTACTCCTGAAAATGTCAAGAGAACGATCGTACATCGTGGCCAGGAGAGAGGCTGTCACGCCTTTTCCGGAGGCATCAGAAATCCGGATCTTCCATTCCTCCTGTTGTCCCGGGATCAGCTTGTTCCGAAAAGTTTCAAAATTGATATCCAGCGTTTTGTTTGTATAGGGAACGGAAACAACCTGGTTATTCTGAAACACACGGTTTTCACACACAAAAAGAAAATTTACCGAAAAATTACCACGGAACGACTCGAGAATAGGAACCTCTATAATCTTTTGCTGGTTCTTCAGGATGAGCCATTCGCGCGAAAAAAGCTGATCTTTCAGCCTGACTTCCCGGATGACCCTGATCTCCTTATCGCTGGTCCCAATAAGGAATGAAGCCGTATCACCAGGTTCACCCGAGGTTACAAGAGGAACAAACCAGTTGAATTCCGGAACCGGAACCTTTTTGCTGTCCGGATCAAAAGCTGTGAAAAAGAGTACTTTCTCCACTTTCTGGCCGAAAGGGTCGTTGGCGGAAAGGATCAGTTTATATGATCCGGGATCCGGGATGTGAGATCCGGGATTGATTCTCTTTTCATCCCATATCCCGTATCCTGTATCCAATAAGACCAGTACTGAATCCTTTTGCGTATTCATCACCTGGCTGAAAACAGTCCCTTCCACCGGCCAGGTATCGGGGTTGTCGTCATCGCTATAGATATCATGAGGAAAACTTGTATAAAACTCATTCCTGGAAATAATCATCGTGTCGCACTGGTTCCAGAGACGGGATCTGAATGCTCTCTCCGGGACTGAAAGTTTCTGGAGGGTAACCTGAACCATTGCAGGTGTAGGCTTACCATTCAGGTTGGTGGTAGTGAGGTCGAATTTCCCCTCCGTCTTCAAATTCACCTTTTCAGGGATGGAGAAATTGATCAGTAGTGACGTAAAACCGACAGGGATCGTTGCCTCAGTCGAACGCGTCTCGCCGTTCCTGTCTGTAACATCGGCAATAACACGGAAGTTGAAAACAGGTTCGGCCGAAAGTGGCAGGGATGCGTCGGGAAGAGCTTCAAACACAATGCTGAAAGAACCATCTTCGCTGGTCATAGTGGTTCCGTTTGTAATCTCAACCTCAGGGGATTGGGGAAAAGGAATTCGCCACCAACTATCCCGGAAAGGATATGTTGCGGTTCTTATCACACGGTAACTTACCGAAGCTTCATCGATCGCATTTCCCGCATATCCGGTAGCCTTACCCGCGATGGAGACCTTCTCTCCAAGTTTGTAATTTCCTTCTACAGGATTTATCAGGATTTCAAATGTCGGGCGCTTATACTCTTCCACAGAGATGGTGACGGATCCGGATTCATTATAAATCCGCATCTCACCGGTAAGAACGCTGGTGGGCGCCGTAAATGTACCGTTAAAAGATCCGTATTCATTGGTTACAAAAGCCTGGTCTGTGATCTTTTGTCCGTTCACATCCGTAAAGGTCACAAGGGTTTTCACTCCCGGTTTCAGAGAGGTCGAATCGCCGGAACGATCAAGCATGATCCCTTTGAAATAGATTGTTTGTCCGGGACGATAAATAGCCCGGTCGGTAAAAAAACGGGTTTGTTCGGATGGCCTGGCACTTCTGTCCGAAACGGGATACACGTACAAAGGTTGAGTGACAAGCAGGTCTTTATTGTCGTGAATAAACAAGATAAGGTTGGAATAGGAACCTTTGCCCTGTGGAGCGGGAACCGTGAAAAATCCCGATTCATCAGAATGGTATTCACCTGCCCTGACAGTAACGTACGTACGGCTTCTGGCATCATATGACCTGGAGAACGCCTCAATGAAGAGGTTTTTCATCGGAAATCCGGTTTGCCGGTCAAGCAGGTAGATATCAACACCACCTTTTTCATTGCGTTGCGTGACATAACTGATGGAAGTAGACCAGAACGTCTGGTAACCAAAGGGTTCAGACGGATCCTGGAACAAAGAGTCGGCGGATGCGACAAGCAGGTAAAATCCGGCCTGGACCGGCGGGATCATGAATTCTGTCCTGTGCTCCTGGAAGTCTCCTGCCAATGGAAGATTTACGCACCAGTGATCCACTGCTTCCAGGGATACAAGGTAGTTGAAAATATCCTCCTGTCTTGAACCTGAAATGGCTGACTGAAACTTTTCCTGGTCTGTTTTGACCAGCCGGAAATACAGCGAAGAAATATTTTTGAACGAAACAGAAGCTAAAGCGGGCTGATCCGGGATGATTGCATATTCTGCCGTAACCTGGAGGGCAGGAGCCAGGATCTGGCTTATCAAGGATTGACAATTCTTTCCCCCAATCGATTCGGGGATTCGCTCAACAGCGCGTTTGCATACCTGGAATGCCTCTTTCAGCTCCCACCGGTGAACATCCGAAACAAGCGGATCAAATTTTCCGCCCCCTTCCATGAGAGCCTGGGCAAGGGCAAATGATATCCCCGTGGAAGCAGGCGAAAAGCTGTAATTGTTTTCAAACGCCCGAAGCGCCTCAATATAGATACTGTCTTTATCAGGCAAACCACTTTCATTTAGAACATAGGAGAAACGCTGAAGCTCCCATCCGATCAACGCATCCGGGTCTTTATCATCGATATGGAACTGGTCGGCAACCTGGAAGATCCGGATTGCGTACCAGGCCAATGACAATGTATCGTTGCCCGGCGGAATGAATGTTCCATCTCCGGGGCGGGCATGAAGCCCGCTGGGCTTGAGGGGATAGTTGATGAAATCTGAGGTCGGGGCAAAAAAATCCCTGATGCCCGGCGTGAATGTGTTGACCGACTGGCTCACGGAGAGGCCGGTCTGGGTGAAAAACTGAATGGCCCGCTGCGCGAGGAAATCAAATAGCGTAGAATGTTCTCCGGGGATTGTGTCTTTTTTCCCTGAATCCAGGATTGGATATTCGAGTATGGCCCGGTAACTCTCCAGGGGAATTTCCTGAAGGTCCGATTCATCATCCAGCGACTGCCTGTAGTTTAGTATGATCTCATAAAGTAGTCTTTTTGCGTCCCATGTTTCAGGATCATCAGACTGACCAACGGCAATGAAAGACCTGTCGGCAAACCGGTACTGGTTGTTTTGATAATAGGAATAGTAAAGTTCTCCCAGTATGGAACGGAGGATTTGCGTGACAGGCTTGTGCGAAATAATCAGTTCTCCCTGAATGTCTCTGATAGCTACCTGCAGAGGATTCTCCCTGAAGGATGAATTCAAACTTATCCTGTTAATGATCGCTTTGATCAGTTCCGGATTATCCTGGTTTTCCCTGGCCTGGTTATAAATCTGATCTACAACAGCCAGGGCTGAATTGGGCAAGCCTGCATTTGCCAGCGAATCAACCTGCCGCCAGAGAGAATCATAACCCCCAACTGCCAGGTGCAGACTGAGGGTTGCAGACTGAGGACTGAGGACTGTTGACTGAGGACTGTAGACTGTAGACTGTTGACTGAGGACTGAGGACTGAAGACTGCCAGCAGCCAGCAGCCAGCTGCCAACTAATATCAAAAGAAGACCGCGCATACTATTTTATTTGGAATCATTCAGGATACAAACTTACGTGAAATTCCGAATCCTGATCACACCACCACGTTCACGATTTTTCCCAGGACAACGATCACTTTCCGGGGAATGGAGCCCTGAAGGTATTTTGAAGCCTCGGAGGACTGCAGGACAGCCTGTTCGACTTCAGCAGGAGCCAGGTTAAGCGGGAGTGTCAGTTTGAACCTCATCTTTCCGTTGAAGGAGACAGGATATTCGAACGAGCTTTCAACCAGGTACTTCTCTTCATACTGCGGATAGGAAGCCATGGCAATGCTTTGGACATGACCCAGTTTCTCCCAGAGTTCTTCGGCCAGGTGAGGGGCATAGGGAGAAAGAATGATTGCCAGACCGGTCAGGATTGTCCGGTTCCGGCATTTCAGGTCTGAAAGTTCATTCACACAGATCATGAATGAACTGACGGCGGTGTTGAAGGAGAACCGTTCAATGTCATCCTGAACTTTTTTTATTGTCCGGTGTAACACCCGGAGTTCATCTGAAGTGGGTTTTTCATCCGAAACCCTGAACCTGCCTTTCTCATCGTGATATAACCGCCATACCTTCCGGATAAACCTGAAAACCCCCTCGATCCCGTTTGTATCCCATGGTTTTGATTGTTCAAGAGGCCCGAGGAACATTTCGTACAGCCGAAGGGTATCGGCCCCGTATTCCTCAATGATCTGATCCGGGTTCACAACGTTGTATAGCGACTTGGACATCTTTTCAACAGCATGGCCGCAAAAATACTGGCCATCCTCCAGGATGAATTCAGCATCCGACAGGTCGGGCCTCCATTTCCGGAATCCTTCAATATCAAGGATGTCATTTTCCACCAGGCTGATATCTACGTACATCGGAACCACATCGAACTGATCCACCAGGCCCTTTGAAATGAATTTATTGGCTCCCTGTTCCCGGTAAACGAAGCTGGAACGGCCCTGGATCTTTCCCTGGTTGATCAGTTTTTTAAAGGGTTCTTCATTGAGAGTCAGACCGATATCAAATAGAAATTTATTCCAGAAACGGGCATAAATCAGGTGTCCGGTTGCATGTTCATCCCCGCCGATGTATAGGTCAACGTTTTGCCAGTATTCGACGGCCTCTCTGGAAAAATACCGTTCATTGTTCCCGGGATCCATATAGCGGAGATAATAACCGCTGGAACCTGCAAAACCGGGCATGGTTGCGGTCTCCAAAGGATACCCTTCTTTGGTTGTCCAGTTTTTCGCACGGGCCAGAGGAGGTTCACCGGTTTCTGTCGGTAGAAATTTATCCACAAGAGGCAGTCGCAAAGGCAACTCCGATTCGGAGAGGGGATAAGGGATCCCGTCTTTGTAATAGATTGGGATCGGCTCTCCCCAGTATCGTTGCCGGCTGAAAATCGCATCCCGAAGCCGGTAGTTTACCGTTCCTTTTCCAATCCCCATCCCCTCAATGCGATCCGTCACCGCCCTGATGGCCTGGTTTACTTCCATCCCGTTGATAAAATCTGAATTGACAAGGATGCCCTCTTTTGCCTCGAAGGAATTTTCTGAGATGTCGCCGCCGGAAACTACTTCAATGATCGGAAGACCGAAATGTTTGGCGAACTCGTAATCCCGCTGGTCGTGAGCCGGAACAGCCATGATCGCACCGGTACCATACCCGGCCAGCACATATTCCGCTACCCAGATTGGAATTGGCTGCTGATTGAAAGGGTTGAGACAATATGCTCCGGTAAACTCGCCTGTAATTTTTTTTACATCGGCCATCCGTTCCCTTTCAGAGCGGTTTTTTGCCATCTCGGAATACGCCAGAACCCGATCTCTCCGGTCGGGGACTGTGATCTTATCCACAAGCTCATGCTCCGGAGCCAGAACCATGTAGGTGGATCCGAAGATGGTATCAGGACGGGTAGTGAAGATCTCCAGTTGTTCCGCATGATCCTTTACCGGAAAAAAGATGTTTGCACCCACAGATCTTCCGATCCAGTTACGCTGGATCTCTTTCAGGGAGTCGAACCAATCCACCGTATTAAGTCCATCGAGGAGTCGCTCTGCAAAAGGTGTGATACGAAGGAACCACTGTTTCATCAGCTTCCTCTCAACCGGATGGTTGCCCCTGACCGAAAAACCATTCGTCACCTCATCGTTTGCCAGTACAGTGCCCAGCTCGGGACACCAGTTAACCATTGCGTCTGAGATGTAGGCTAACCGGTAATTCATCAGAAACGATTGCTGTTCTTTTTCACTCCAGCATTTCCAATGATCCGGAGTGATCCCGTCAAACCCTGAATCCTCGATTACTTTTATCAACCCGCTGATGGGTTCAGCTTTCTGGAGACCGGGATTGTACCAGTGCTTGTAAAGCTGAATAAAAGTCCACTGAGTCCATTTGTAATAATCAGGATCACAGGTCTTTACTTCACGAGACCAATCATAAGAGAAGCCTATTTTATCCATCTGTTCCCGGTAGCGGAGAATATTTTTTTCGGTGGTAACGGCAGGATGTGTTCCGGTCTGGATTGCGTATTGCTCTGCAGGAAGTCCATATGCATCGTATCCCATCGGATGGAGCACATTGAACCCTTTAAGGCGTTTAAAGCGGGCGTAAATATCAGAAGCAATGTACCCAAGAGGATGGCCAACATGCAGACCTGCTCCCGAAGGATACGGGAACATGTCGAGGACGTAAAACTTTTGTTTGGAATGATCAATCTTTATTCGGAATGTGCCACTCTCCAACCAGTAACGCTGCCACTTTTTCTCAACTTCCGAAAAGTTATATTCCATAGTTATTAATGTAATAAGTTGACCCTGGTCTAACTCGGGGTGCGAAGTTAGAAAATTACAGGGAATTATTTACCTTTACAATGAAATCGCACCTCCCGGATCTATGCCTGAAGAGAACACCAACACCCATAAACCAAAACTTCTCCGGTATATCTCAAAGGCCCTGATGTGGGTGTTGATTATTTTTTCTGTCGTGTTTATCGCGTTTTTCATTTCCCTTAATTATTTTGGAGAGCATTTAATTAAAAAATATCTCCAGTTAAAAATCCGCCAAACCAGTCAGGGTATTTATGAAATTGATTTTGAACGCTTTCATTTTAACCTGTTCTCAGGTAAAACTGTTGTGACCGGATTCAAACTCCTCCCCAATGAAGTACGTTACGAACAACTGAAGCTGGAGGGAAAGGTGAAAAGCACGCTCTACTCCGTGGAATATGCAAAACTCACCCTGAACAATCTTAATCTGAAAGAGATGTTCCTCGACCGGACAATCCATCTCCGGATGATCGAACTGGATAATCCCGATATTAGTTTTATCGCTTTCCCTGATTCCACAGTGAGGAAGCGAGGCCGGTTCAAGCTGATCTATCATGACATCTACCCTTTACTGTCTATGGTATTCAGTCAGGTGAGGATCGACTCAATTTTGGTCATTGATGGTTCGTTTTCCGGGAAACAGACGCTGAAATCGGGGAAGACCATTGAAGGGGATTGGCTTTATTCAGCCATTCTTCGTGATTTCGACATCAATACTGATGATTTCAGGGATCAGAGGATATTTTACTCAAAGGATGTGGAACTGAGGATCCGGAATTTTAATTATACACTTTCAGACAGCCTTTATTTTCTGACAGCTGATGAAGTTGGCTTCTCCCTAACCGGGACACGACTTTTTGGCAAAGGACTCACCCTGACGCCAAATTTTGCTGAAGGAAGGTTGGCCACTGCCAGGGCCGGGAGTTTATACCAGGTCTATCTTCCGGAATTCTCCATTTCGGGTGTAGATCTTTACAGGGCAATGCTTGAAAAGGAAATCTCGATCCACTCGATCGAAATCGAAAATATTGATGTACGGATGTTCCTTCATAAATCCAACGAACCCGCAACGAAAAAAAACAGGCAGAAAGTAACATTTGCAAACCTCTATACTATTTTTCAGGAGAAACTGAAAAATATCACCATCGACACATTTCTGCTTAAAAACGCTTCCTTTAAATTCTATCCACAGATTACCGAACCAAGGCCCGAACTTCAGGTAGATAATGCTACCCTGGAACTCCACGGTTTTCATATCGACTCCATTGCCTATCTTGATACAACGAAAATCCTTTACTCCCGGGACATAGAATTCGATCTGCAGGGATTTACCCTTGCACTTCAGGATAAATTGCACGACCTCAATGCGCAGCGGGTGATAATCAGCACCCGCCGCTCCCTTATCGATGTCTATAATACACGTCTTTATCCTTCGCCAGGACTTGATATATCCAATGACTTCAAAAGTAACTCCTATTACAGGATGATGTTCCCGCAGGTAAAACTGGAAAAGATCAATCTGCTACGGATGTTCAATACCCGAAACCTGGAATTTGGCCAGCTATCTGTTCTCGAACCGGATATGACAATTATCCAGTACAGGAACAGGCAAGCCCCGGAAGATACGGCTGTAGAGAGAGAGACTTTTCTTCATAAACTGAACCTGATTCGTACTGTTGTTATTCCGTATATGGTTTCAATCCAGGCTGGAAAAATTGAGATTTCAAATGCCCTGATCAGTTTCAAGGACGACAAAGAGGGGTTGAACGAAGAGAGGATTGGTGGATTGGTGGATCTGACATTGACAGGGTTTATGATGGATACCACCACATTTCAGGACCGGAATAAATTCCTGAACCGTCTCGAAGTGGATCTGACACTCCGGGATTTCCGGTATTTATCTCCCGACAGCCTGCATCGTGTAAAAGTAAAAGAGCTGTTTATAACTTCTTTGCACCAGGAGCTGGATGTCACAGATTTTGAAATGTTTACAACAAGCAGGTTAAAGCCTGACATGCCATTCCCCTCCACCCTGGTGGCGATGTTTAAGACCTTGCAGGTCCATGGCTTTGATCACAGGAAATGGATCGGCGACAAATGGTTCTCTGCCGGTGATATCAGGGTAATGGAGCCAAAAATTGTGGTCCGGTCTGTTAAAAGGAAAAAAGAGAGTTCGCTAAATGAACCATTTTCAGAAATGGATGAAGCAGTCTCAAAAATAGAGATCGGAAACATTCTTCTAGAAAATGCCTGGTTTGACTTCGAAGAGGAAGATCAGATATCCAGGGGTACTTTACTGGTGAGAAATTTTGATTTTCAGCTCTCGAAATTTCTTTTTGACCTTACCGGCTGGGATTTTGGAAATAAAATCCTTAGGTATGAATTTCTCTCCCTTAGACCTGATACTGCGCTTCCTATCCTGCTTGACAGCGCATATTCCATAATTTTCTCGCGCTTCCTTTCGGATTCCTACCCGCCAAATCTTTCGATCAGCAACCTTCATATTCTGCCTATTGGCCCCGGGAACAATAAAAAATCAAAACCAGTGACAGTTGAACTAACACTTCCCTCATTCTTCGTGAAAAAATTTGATCTTGAGCAGTTTCTCTTTAACAGGGATTTGCGCATAGAAGGGATCAATATCGTGCATCCCGAAATAACCCTGAATCAACATCCTGAAATTCAAACCCGCAGCAGAAAAGGCAATGTGGTGATTTCCGTCCACCCTGAACTCAAAACACCTTTCAGGTCCATGGAGATTGGAATCCTCACCCTTACGGATGGAATTTTTCATTATAACAACGGGGAGACAGATAGTTCAAGAAGGATGACCCTGGACCGGATCAATACAACGATCAAGGGATTCTCATACGACTCCACGCATACTCAAAAGGGTAAATCAATGCTCTTTTTCTGTGAAGATATTGATCTTCGGACCGGAGGCTACAAGCTTCTTACAAAAGACAGCATGAACACTCTTTCCATTGCAGGCCTTCATCTCTCAACCCGAACTTCAACATTAGTCCTTGATTCCTTCGCACTAACGCCAAACTATCCAGAGTATGAATACGCACGAAAGCTTGGTTATCAGACAGACAGGATGAAGCTGACGACCACACGGATAAGCATGGAACGCCTTGATTTTGGGAAATTGGTTGAAGAACAAACGATCATTGCCGGTCGTGTCAGGGTTGATGGTATGATCCTAGACGATTTCCGCGACAAGCGTATGGAATTTCCGACCTGGAAACGGCCACCAATGATCCAGCAGGCCATCCGGAAAATAGCCTTCCCGATTATCATTGACACTCTTTCTATGTCGGACGGAACAGTGACCTACCGTGAACAGACAGGAGAGGAACCAGGAATGATCTATTTTGACAGGATGAATGTTCTGGCAAGAAATTTCATAACAGATTCAACTGTCATTTCAGGAGGAACCGAACTGATTGCCAACGGATCAACTTACTTCATGGGGAAAGCCAGAGTGGAAGGGGAATTCAGGTTCCCGCTGGATTCCCAGACGGATACCTTCTATTTCACCGGGAAAGCCGGACAGGTGGACATGACACTGTTCAATCCGATGGTTTCAAAGGTAACCCCGGTCAGAATATCAAGTGGAACGGTCGACAGTCTGATTGTCAGGTGGATGCGAGGAAATGACACATATACCAACGGTATCCTCGATCTGTATTATCACGGTCTCCGGGTGAAACTTCTGAAAGAAAAAAACGAGTTTTGGTATAAAACCCGTACAGATCTTTTGCAACTCCTTGTCGACATGGCTGTTCCACAGGAGAATCCGGGATATTTCGGTATTCACAGATCGGGATATATCTGGAACAGGCGGGATGATGAGAAGGGTTATTTCAACTTTTTCTGGAAATCGTTGCTGACCGGATTAAAGTCAAGTGAAGGATTGAATTCAAATGAACAGAGGGTCTTTAAAAAAGAAGAGAAAAACAGAGGAAGAGTAAAAAAGCAGTAATTTTAGCGGGAAGTTCCATGCAATGAGAAATAACGAACAAAGCTATCAAAAACGGCGGCTGGCTACATCCTATGTGACTACCGTCATCAGCATCACACTGGTTTTATTCATGTTAGGACTACTTGGCATGCTCGTCCTGCATGCTAAAAAATTATCAGATTATGTCAAGGAGAATATCGGTTTTTCTATTATGATCAAGGAGGGAGTAAAGGAGATAGATATCTTTGAACTGCAGAAAAAGCTTGACAGGGAGGTATATGTAAAAACAACGGAATACATTACCAGGGAAAGGGCAGCACGTGAATTTTCAAAGGAACTGGGAGAGGATTTTGTAGGATTTTTAGGGTATAACCCGTTGCTTCCGTCCATCGAATTGCGGTTGAACGCTTCTTATGCCAATTCTGACAGTATCCGCATCATTGAAGAAAAGCTACTTGATTATCCCGGAGTGAAAGAAGTGGACTACCACAAACCCCTGGTAGATGAAATAAATCAAAATGTTGAGCGAATCAGCCTGGTCATCCTCAGTTTCAGCCTCATCCTGCTAATTATCTCGATCGCCCTGATCAACAATACGATCCGTTTGTCAGTCTATTCCAAACGATTTCTGATCAGAAGCATGCAGCTGGTAGGAGGGACGCAGAAATTCATTCAGAAACCATTTTTGGCGAAGGCGGCCATGAATGGCTTTTTGAGCGGTATTATTGCTATTGGACTGTTAATGCTTGTTCTTTATGTTGCCACCAATGAATTACCCGAATTATTGGAGTTCCAGGACCTGGAACTGTTTGCCGTACTCTTTGCCCTGGTTATCATCATGGGAATCCTTATCTCCTGGATCTCTACCTATTTTGCCATCCGGAAATACATACGGATGAAAACAGATTCGTTATATAGTTGACCGAATTACTGAAAAATAACCTATTTTTGCCGTTCCAACGCATATCGAATGGAAAAGAAGAAAAAACAAACCGAGGCAGCTCCGCTGCTCAAGCAACCCCTTCAGACCGGTGATTTCGCTTTTGGCAGGGAGAACTATCGCCTCATGCTGATCGGATTGGCTCTTATTGCCGTTGGGTTTATCCTGATGATTGGCGGAGGGTCCAAAGATCCTTCTCAATTCAACCCGGAGATTTTCAGTTTCAGACGCATCACATTAGCTCCGATTCTGGTGCTTGCCGGGTATGTGGTTGAAATCTTCGCCATTATGAAGAAACCAAAGGATTGAAATGACTTTTCTCGAAGCGATCATTGTAGCGATCGTGGAAGGGATAACGGAATTTCTTCCTGTCTCTTCAACCGGACACATGATCATCACGCAGGCTATCCTGGGAATTCCCCCTTCCGATTTTGTAAAAGCATTCACAGTCAATATCCAGTTTGGAGCGATCCTCTCCGTGATTGTGCTTTACTGGAAACGCTTCTTTCAAAGCTGGGACTTTTATTTCAAACTTGCTGTTGCATGTATCCCTCTTATACTTGCATTTCTGTTGGACGATATCATTGACGTGATGCTCGGAAGTGTAATTATAGTTTCGGTTGCACTTGTAATTGGAGGTGTTTTCCTGATCTTTGTCGACAAATGGTTTGACCGGCCAGAGAATGAGACAACCAGGTTAACCTATAAAAAAGCATTCATCATCGGACTGATTCAGATCATTTCCGTTATACCGGGAGTGTCCCGTAGTGCCGCCACAATCATAGGAGGGATGAGCCAGAAGTTAAGCCGAAAAAACGCGGCTGAGTTCTCTTTCTTTCTTGCAGTACCTACTATGTTCGCTGCATCATTTTATAAACTGATTAGTAACTATGAGTCCTTGTCTGTCGAAAACCTTCCCATTTTACTGGTTGGTAATATCGTAGCGTTTATTGTAGCAATGATCGCCATTAAATCTTTTATTGCATACCTGACAAAACATGGATTCAAGGCCTTTGGATATTACCGGATTGCCATAGGAATCATTCTTCTGATTCTGCTGCTCTCAGGATACTCATTAAATATTACCTGATGCGTTTTCAATTTGCAGAAGGGGAGATCCTTCTGATCAACAAACCTGCTAGCTGGACCTCTTTCGATGTGGTGAACAACCTCAGGATGTTCATGAAGTCAAAACTGGACATCAAAAAAATCAAGATCGGTCATGCCGGTACACTTGACCCACTCGCCACCGGCCTTCTGATTCTTTGCACAGGAAAATTCACTAAAAAAATTGAAGAGTTCAAGGAGTTTGACAAAGAATATACCGGTGTATTTACCCTCGGGGCAACGACTCCTTCTTTTGATCTGGAAACACTGCCTGACAGAGAATTTCCTATCGGTCATATTTCTGAAAAAATGATCCTTGAAACAGCCGGTTATTTTACAGGCAAACAGGTTCAGGTCCCGCCCCAGTTTTCGGCTGTAAAGATCAGGGGGAGAAGAGCGTATGATTACGCGAGACAGGAGGAGGTGGTGAAATTAGCTTCGAAACCGATAGATATTTCGGCTTTTGAAATTACAAAACAAGAGATGCCTGAAGTCCATTTCAGGATCGTTTGTTCAAAGGGTACCTATATCCGGGCACTGGCCAGGGATTTCGGTGCGGCCTTAAACAGCGGGGCCTACCTGAGCACCCTTTGCCGCACTCGGATAGGCCCGTACCATTTACGAGATGCATATGAGCTGGAACACCTGAAAGAACTCCTGCTCAACCCATAGGTCAGTTGCTTTCGGCGTTCCCTTTCATGGTCTTCATTCCAAACGGAAGATAGGCCGGACAAAACCGGAAAAGTCCTGTAAGCAGGGGAACCACTCCAAGAACTCCCCACCAGTTTTGATAAATAATCCCTAAAGCAATAATAACCGCACCGAGAACTATGCGGATCCACATATCGGTGCTTCCAACGTTCTTTTTCATAAGTTGTTCATTTTTAAATCATGTTGCAAATATACAACTATATACATTTGTTCTGATTAAAAAAGATCAGAATGATACACCCTCAGGATAGAAAAACAGTTAATTTTACAAAAACTGACTTCACTCATGAAACCCAATACCTTGAATTATCCCGGGATCATTCTGGCCAGCCTCTTTTTGATTCTTGTTGGTTTCGTATTCTGCGACTTCATCAGTTCTCTTGATCATACCCGGCTTGATAAACGAAAACAGTTTGAGGCCTTTCTGATCAATGAATACAAGCATGCGCCTCAGGTATCTAAAAATATCGGCGAAGTTGATGAAAAAGCCATGGATCAACCGGATGCAGCTGCATTCCAGGAATACCTGATGACG